>Ga0126339_10000027_pt1 | contig 46536 bp, 24 predicted proteins | sample OrbTmetagenome_2_FD_92532 | JGI IMG/M metagenome (GOLD analysis project Ga0126339, IMG submission 92532) | Coral microbial communities from Petempiche,Puerto Morelos, Mexico - Orbicella T R C metagenome | ecosystem: Host-associated > Invertebrates > Cnidaria > Coral | place: Petempiche,Puerto...
ACGTTCAACGGACCAGACTTATAACATCATCGACTGACAAACACTATTCACTTGACTCTGAAGATGACTTCCACTCAGGTTGTCGAAACGTCAGTCACCAACAACAGTTCTTTTCAGAACTACCCTCACTCGGACGATCACACTATACGAACTAAACATTTTTTTCTGCTTTCTTGCAGCAAATTGATGGAGAAGCTTTCCTCTTACTCAACCAGAGTGACATCGTTAACATTCTCAAGATCAAGCTGGGGCCTGCTCTAAAGATCTACAACACCATCCCAAAATTTTGATATCAGGGGTTTTTTTTTAAACTCTACCAACGTATTAGACAATCCATTCGTCCCTGTCCCAGACGCTGTGAATAGCCGGGCACTTACGTATTCAATGGTCTACAAAGCCTAGGCAACATTGAAATAGATTAGCTGACAAAATATGACAATTTGTGATACATTTTAGGTTATATGATGCATGATGGTTGCCTCCTTTTCCTTTTGAGGTGGAACGTAGTGCAATAAAAGAATATATCAATAAACCTTGGCAAGGAAACGAACGTTTTTCGTCCCGCGCTTTTTCCCATCCACCTTGAGAGGGACTAGAAACAAAATATTTCAGTCACACTGATGACGTAACTCCTCGAGGATCCCAGAATTAGCTCTGATTGGTTGTTACTCAGAAAATTTTTCCCACTGTTTGATGCGGTTTTAAACCAGTCAAATCACTATAAAGTGTTATGTCATCAGTACAGAAGTTTTCGGCTCGAATCTCGCGGGAGTTGAAAATTACGCGGGACGAGAGACTTCACACCTTTCTCAGTATGAAATAAAGATTGCATTTACAGAGTTTTAATTGCTGTAGACTAGGCTACCTCAAGGGAGATCTTTTCTTGGTTGCGTTTAATGCAATATTGTAAAGCAAGACATATATTTTAGAGATCAAATTCTGGTAGAACACTTTTGTAATGGCACATGCAAAGAATTGTGTTAAAGTTTTCTTAAATCCGTCAGAAGTCACTGCTGACCGAGTTACATGAGTAATGTATTAGCTGAAGGTCTCAATTAATAATTCATGAAGAGGTTTTGGCTGAAAGCTTTTTATAAAATCACTGAAAGCCGAAAAAGACTTGCTACTGACGTACTTACCATTCTTAGTTGCGTGTAACACTAAGGGTCTCTTACTTGTCATAAAGGCTACACTGATATTTGACCAATAAATCTTTCACGTAAACAATAAGATGGAAAATTATGCCTGTTTGTGGACAGGTTTAAACTCAAATGGCGTTAACGTACGTTCCTACCCACCAAACCTTAATGAACACTGTAGTTTTCAAGAGACGACCTCGACGAGTCCATTTATTCAACTAACCGATAAAATGTTACACACCCAAGTTATGAAACTAATTTGCATTACTCACACACATTCCACACGCATACATTCACACGCTCGTTCCACAAACACTTTCAGGGGTGATTTAGGTACATTTGTCCTAACGTTTCCCTGAAAGATGAGTCAATATTTCTGGCGTCCCAATAGTAGCCAGTCCCTTCGAAACCATAATTATGCCCTAGCGTATGGCACTTTACGACGAATGGACAGGAAAGGAGAGTGCCAAATGAGCCTCTGACTGTCGACTGGAAAGGTATCCCAAAATTGACCATTTTGGAAGTATTCGGTCATCGAAACTTTTAGAAAGACCGCATAAATACCATTCATTTTCACAAAGTTTCACAAAACGGTTCACTTCAATAAGACTTTACTTAAAAACAGGTATTAAATTAAGAACTTTAAGGAATTGCGCAGCAAGTTCCAAATGTTCACTATTCTAAAGTAAAAAGTCCTCTCGTCGCCAGCTGATGTGAAGAGGGGTTCGCCCGCTTATATTTATCTTGGCACAAATCTGGACCCGAGAAACTGGCAGATATCAAGGCTAAAGTACGGAGATTACAGCTTTTATTTATCATATTTTCTTCGAGTGCACCCTGAAAGGCAATTTGACAGTTACAAATAGGGACTTGGTCATGAACGCCCTAAGTGAGACTAGAATCCTTGATTTATACCCCCACGTGAGATGACGAACATCCCTGACCTTTTCATGTGGGAGTAGCCCCCGGGGAGTAGCCCCGGACACAACCAGGTCGAAACAACTGTCCACGGTTGCAGCTTGGCTTTTAGTTTGGAATCTATCATGTCGCGGTGGTGTTAACTTTTCCTCTGACATTTTAGATTTCAACTTTGCTTAATTGTAATTCTACCTCTAGTTTTGGCCAATCAGATCTATTACAGATCCTGCTCGGCAGCATTTTCGTTTGAGGTCCCTTGCCACATATGTATTTGGTAAAGTCAATTCTCATCGATGGTCGCTCATTTTTGTAATATTTTTTCTTTGACGAAAGAGTGAATAGCTCTGGGTTCCTCTATCTAGTCGCTTTATAAGCGAATAAACCAATCAATCAATCTTTATTTGTACTCACTCTTGCTAAAGGAAAAATTACAATTTCAATGAGAATATTAAAAGTAAAAATCAGAGTACTAGCTGCCTGGAATAACCATAGGGGCTAGCGGAGCCAGGCAGCCAGTTAACATCACCAATGTTTTGCCTAGAGACGCCCCCTTCCCTCCAAGCTCCTTGGGTAACCCCATTTATATGTCGCTAAAGATCCGGCACCCTCTCCTGAAGTCCAATCCACTCCTTATCCGGGAACTTTCAGGAGAAGTCAAAACTCCCGGATGTAGTCCCTCGTGTTCGCTCGCCATTTTAGTAGCCGTAGGTGCTCTTGATCGGAAATTTGAACATGTCAGGCTTGGGAAGGTATCCTCTGAACATCCCCTCACTTTCGGAGGCTTTTTCCAACTTCCAGCATGGAATGTCAAATTCTAACCAAAGACGCGATCGACTGGATTACGATGACAGGCGCTTTAATAGAGACCGTGATCGAGATTCGCGGCGAGACGATGACTTTCGTCGGGACAGTGGTGGTTCGAGAGGAAGGTCTTCCCGCGACAGGTTTTCACCCGAAGTAAGCTCTATCTATTTAAATTGCGGGGAAAGCAAATGTGAAATGGGTGGTTTAATATTAATTGATCCGAAAGCACGTGTTACGGGAAAATCCGAAGCTTCCTTGTCTAACTTCACGCTGTAAAAGACCTTTTGACTGAGAATGACACGCTTTCTGTTAAAGCTTAAGCTTTATTTCACTTTCTTTGTTTGCATTTCTCGATATCCTTGAGGACAGCCCTCTTTGGCTCGCAGAATATGTTAATCTTGAATATGTCTTTTGTCAACTAGGAGATAGAAAGAGTAAATGCGTTGCATCCGTGGCTGTTACGCCTTTCTGTTACACTTAGCATGGTAAAACTCAACGATCATATAAGCTTAGTAGTTCACTGGTTCTCTTCAAACCGTCCTCGCTGAGTTCCAGACATGACTAAAAAGCTGTGGCACAGCTGCAATATTGTACTGATTCTAGAAGTTGACTCAAGCTTATTTCACTCAGCGCTGTTGTTATTGAACTTCAGTTGAAAAACTCTACAACAAGTTGTGTCTGGATCACTTTTTGGATCGTTTGCAGGTCTACATTTGTACATTCAATCGGGCCACTGACCTGACAGTAGGCCAATCTTTACAGAGTCAAACCTTTCAAGCATTCTTTTTCGACACACTTTAATTTGCGCAGACATGTTATGTTTCTGCCAAACGTTTCCTGCCTACAATAGCTCTAATAAAGCTGAGTACGGCTTAAAAAAAATAGCCTCCTTAATACTACAAACTGTTTTGAGCTCTTGATCAGCAGTTCAATAGGACAGTTTGTTTAGAGACTAATCCCCTTCCTATTTACAGCTGTCAGTATTCCGTGACGCCGTCACAAATGCCTAAAATTGGAAGTTAAAAACACAGAGACTGATCATTTAAAATACTGTGCAGGTGTCTTCAGAGTTTCTCATTTGTTGAGAATTGTCATGACGTGGTAGAGTTATCCAAGTGGGTAAATTAAAGTTGCCGTACACATTCTTATTATTTCATGAACCCACCAGCATGTCCATGGATATTGTCTTACTAGGTTACTGAATGATATTCAACTCTCCACTGTTTGTCTGCATAAATCCCATGTGTTTTAAAAGTGCAAATGTATTATCTATTGATGGTCAATGTAAGTGACATTACTCTACAATATGGTACATAAGGATGGAAAAGTTATCATAATTTCTTATTACTTTTGATATCCAAGATAAATGCATCTTGATGATTAAACTGTGGCATGGAATATATTACAGCTTGCAAAACACCTGTCTCTGCAGGTTTATGATAGATTCATGTGTATGTCAGGATTGTCATGTGTTAATGGCTTGGTTTCAAGTCAAAACCTCTTAGGTTTGGTATGAGAAGCTCAGTTTTAGTTGTCTTATCCGGATTTCAATGAGATTTATTGTACAAAGCAAGAGACTGTATAATGCGTTTGTGCCTTCATGTTTCCAAATCCTGAGATGCATTTCTTGAAAGCTTCTAGCATTTTTTCTCCTGGACAAGTAGACGTAAGTGAACGACATAGGAGATAAACTGTTGCTTATACTGCAACAAAACCCAATTATGGCAACAGCATTTATGTATATATTCTTTACACCAGGAGGGATTTTGTGGATGTCTTTTGTATTTGTATATACTGTAATGGCACTGAGTCAGGCTTGTGTTCAACTGACTTGTCATGTTTTTAAATGCAGAATTCATGCCATTCGATATGATGCTTATGGTTTTTTTTTCTTTCTTCATCAGGAAGGAAAATGGCAATATGAATAGTGCTTTTGTACTGATGCAATTCTTGCCTCTGTTTTGTCACTTTATATACAGCCTTCATACTCCTCATATCTAGATGACCAGCGACGGGGAAGTCAGTCAAATCTTGTCAGTTATCCTTTGGGACACCTGAACAACTCCAGGTCTAATGACAGAGGCAATAGCAGGAACGATAGAAATCGTAATCAAAGCAGGGACCGCTATCGCAACAACGATAATCGGTCGCAAGGCAACAGAGGCCCTTCTAATCAGGGACCTGGAATCCTGGGTGCTAAGCCTGGCGATCGCTCAGTGCCAGAGCTGCCATCAAATCCCTTGCAAGGTCTGGTGTAAATTATGTCATTGATTGATCAGTCAATCCATACTGCTGTGAGACTGAATTTAACTTTGCACTCGTTTATGTGGCATTGCCTAACAAGCTCTCCAAGTTCTCTTTAGTACTGTTTGTAGTCTACATGTCTTTTAAGTTCTGTATGAGTTCTCTCTCCTCAACTGTGCTCTTCTCCAGTTTTTCCTCGTGTGCAACCTTGTAACTCTTTGCATAACTCTGTTGTCTTGTCAAGTTGTTAAGTTCAGTGTGCCAGTTGTCTCAAAGTGCTTGTAATTTCCAGTACATGAGGCAACAGTCTGGTTGTCCCAGACAAGTAAATTTTCTTTTCAGACAAGTTACATTCTCTTCTCACTTGTCCAATGGCAAGAGGCTAGGCAAGTCTTCTGCTGTCCATTGAAAGACCTGAGCAAATGGGGAAATGTCCTGGGCAAGCAAAATTTGAAAGTTGCTTGGAATCAGAATTTTTCTTGTACCCTGTTATTAGATTTGTTTCTTATCTTTGGAGCAGTAACTGTACAGGTATTAACAATCCTACAGATCATTTTCATCCTTGGATGTTGCAAAGAACTCTTCTAGGGGTTGACCTCTTCAATAGGTTACCTGGTCAGAATGAACAAAACATTTTGATAGCAGACTTACATAGCAAGCTATCAAAAGGGCTGTTGTTAAGCTATGAACTAGCTGCAAGAGGCTAGGCAGTCATACATTGGTGTTATCCTTTGGTGATTTTTAAAGCTTGACGTACCACTAAGTCCTCTTCTGTATGATTGCCAGTCATAATATAGCCAACTGATGTCTGAAAATGGCAGTTCTGCATTACAACTATCATCTTTCAAGCCTTTCGTGTTTTGTTAGTCTCATTTTATAATGACAGAAGAAGGAGTAATAATATATTGTCCTTGTTCTAATGTTTTGCACTTGCTTATCTCCATCTTTTGTCATGTGTCTGTTGTTTTGTTGATAAAATAATGCTGCCCCTCTGCATTGAAGAATTTGAACTCAACACTGGAATGCATTAGTCCCTGACTCTTTTATTGTACATTTACTGTTACTATCTACATGTGCAATCACATTTTTTCAGCTGTGCCTGGTTATAAGAACATACATGTCGCACTTGTGAATTTGAGTGTACTTATTCTGACTAGCAGGAGAAATTTAACCGGTGGAGATGAAGGGGTTAAGGTTTCCCCTGTATAGCTGCCAAGTTTGGATATTGGCCTCCTTACAACAGTTTGCTTCATATCATGTACAATACACATGAATTTCTCTCACCAGATGCCATTCTTGACATTAATTTTACATTTTGTGGCAGGTATATCTGTTGTTGTGTACAATTTGGTTATTTATCTGAGCTCTGGAAATCCTGTTACATGTACCTTGTGCAAAAATGACCCTGGATTCTTTTTTCCATCTTAATCGACTGGACAAACTGTTAGACACAGACCTTTGAATTGCAGTCTGACATACATTCACACCGCATGTCAGCGAGCAACCAGCTTGGGCTTTGTTTGACGACTCGTAGGAACAAACACATGTAGCTGCTTAGAGGATAAACTTTAAACCAAAGAAGAACACAATGATTTCTTCTTTACTCTAAATGAACTGTAGTAGACATTCCCCTTCTTCCTGTGGTGCCAAAACCACAAATGGAATATCCCCAGTGACACTTAACAGTATGTTTTGTAAAGTGCACAATTAAGTATTAACATGTTTGTGTAAATGTTTGGTGTGAAAACCTGGATTTCCTTGTAACAAAGTCCATTGACTCAATGTAACAAAGTCTTGTGATCACAAGAAAAGAGGGACTTTTGCAGTAATGACCGCTGGCTGCTAGAAATCCTCAATGTTTAAAATGCCAAGAGACAAAACCAAACAAGGCACGTGATAGCGTGGAATGGAGCTAACCATCAGTGTACTTGGAGCACTGTAAATTTAAATGATTCTGTAACAACTCTTTGTGTACATGTAGGCCAAAGCCTCCCCACAGTCTCTTAGTGATAGCAATCGAACCGCATCTGCACACCTTCCAGTTTAACTTTGACACAGTGGAGACACTCTTGTAATAGTATTCTTTGGAATATCCAGTGTAGTGACCTGACAAAACAATCTAAGTTTTGAGCAAACTGTTTGTGAAATGTGCACAATGTAATAATATCATTCATTAAGTACTTAATGACTTGCCACGCAGAAGGAAAGAGGAAGTTTTGTTTCCCAGATCCCTCAGTGTTCCCAGTGGAGATCAAAGAGATCATGGAAGCTTGGGAAAAAAACAAAACCTGGCATTTTCTTGAAGCAGACGAAATTTTGGTTTCTACAGTTCTTTCATGCAGGGCCATGATTTACAGCTCACACAGATTTATAGCAGCCTCCATTGCAAGTCTAAAAATGTAACTTGTAGTCTTTTACGTATTGTATGTATTATGCAGTTCTTCTGTAGTGCAAGTTCCTGTTTGATCACAAGGCTTTTTACGTGATGTTGTTCGATGCAGGATAGTTATTTGTCAAATGTTGTAAAAGCAGAATGCAAAGCAGATACACACAACTGAAACTAAGCCTCGAACAAAATGCACATTGGTTCTGGTGTTGCATCCAGTTGGTTGTATCTAGGAGGTCCAAGTTTCTTTTCATTCAGTCACAGAGAAATCAAACTAAAACAGTAGCCGTTCATGATTGTACCCTACACATATCTCACACTCCCTAAATGTGTCACAATTTTTAATCAACATTGTTTGTCGTTACATCACACCTCATCAGCTTTCTTACTATATATGATTGTACAGCAGAATATTTTCTATCCCTGATGATGCAATGGATCAGCCAAAGCCTGGAACATTGGTTTAACTATAAACGGTGCTTAAATGCCAATCAATTAAATATGCTACAGAAGGACAACAATTAATGCTTACTTGTTGTCAATTTGTTAAAGGAGAAGGTCACTCCAAAAAACATATTTTTTTTGCCAATGCAAATAAAAACCGTGCACTATGTTTAGCCACTCACCAAAGTTTCAGTCTCTAAAGTGCAGGTTTTCCTCATGAAATTCGTCTCCAAATAAGCCTAAAATTTTACAGCATTGCGGCCATTTGGAACAGTACTCAGCACCCAGGCTGCATTTTTGTGATGTCATTCTGTCCAAGGGACAAGCCTTTTAACTACCACTCTGCATTATGGCTGCTCTTGAGCTGGCTGTATTATTTCAAGTCAAACATGCTCCAAACCCCAAAAATTATACCAGTGAAGATAGTGAAGAGGATAAAAAAGTACATTTTGCTGACCTTTTGAAGGATGCCAAGTCAGTTGCAGGTTTTTCTGCATCCTGCCAATTTCAAGTTGGACGGAATGACGTCACATAAACACAGCTTGGCTGCCAAGTATGGTTTCAAAATGGTGGCATCCAAAGTCATAGTTCAGGCTTATTTCGATATGAATTTCTTCGGGATAGTAGGCACTTTAGAGGCTGAAATTTTGGTGAGTGGAAAAACACAATGTTTCCTTGCTATAGGTTGAGACAAAAAAGGAAGCTTCTTGGAGTGACCTCCTTTAAATTTTATTGTAATATTTATAAGTGCAGGTCTTCAAAGCAGAGGTACAAGTTAAAAAAGATGTTGTGTAAGATTTAAATTTTTTTTGTGCAAGCAAATATTCGACCACTGAGTAAGTATCATCCAGGTGTTGAGTTCAAATTCTTCTTGGTAGAGTAACACTACTCAATACTAATCGTGAGTTAAGTGTTGTTGTTGTTTCTATAGTTTCCTTGTTCTTCTGACCTTCATGTTTGTCTTTCACTAAATTAACAGCTTGGAATTGCTTCTTGCGCTCAAAAACTATTTGTTTGCTGTGTTAATCTTTTTGTTATGTTTTCACTGAGAAGCTAACTTTGCATTATGCATTATGCAGGATTGGGTGTGTCAGGAACAGGTGGCCTGGGGTCTGGTTTGACAGCGCAGTTAGCCCAACAACAACAGCAGCTTATGGCAATGGTGCAGACGCAGTCCTTACTAGCAGCCATGCAGGCTCAGGCTAACGCAAATGCTCAAGCACAAGTGCAGGCTCAAGCACGGGCTAAACAGGTCATGCCCTCTCCTCTAGGAGGACTACTCCCCACACCTCTGATACCAAGGACTGGTGGAAGAGACATGCAGCGGCAAAATCGCAAAAGGAGGAATGATGGATGGGGTGGGGGAGGTAACTATGGAAACAAAAGAGAGAGATTTGATCGCAACCGTGGGCAACAGGGTAACAACCGGTTTGGACAAAACCAACAGAACAGAGGTAGGCAAGGTGGAGGGGGAGCACAGAGCCAGCAGGCCAAGAAGGCAGTAACACCTGATGTGAAGGAAACCACAAAGGATGAAGATGCAGAGGAAGAGATTCAGGAGGAAGAGGAAGCAGATAAAGAAGGTTAACATTGCATCACTTATTCTACTTGGGTGTTATTTTGGCAGTTGGGACACACTTCAGTGGCCAATGCCAATGTGGAGAGGTGATCATTGTCGCGAGGTGACTGTTAGTGGAGGTTCAACTGTAAATGCAAAGGATGATATGTGTTACAGTTGTGTCTTCCAGATTGTTTTCCTTTTTTGTTTTAATTATGTGCTTAATGATATCTTTTAGTAGATGAGGACACAGAGGAGCCAGACGCATCTCAAGAAGATGACAAACAAGATCAAGAGCATGTTGAAATAGCCCCTCCAGAAGAAAACAGTCAGCCAGATCTTCCAAAGTCTGTCAATTTCATTGGAGAAGACGTCGATTCTTTGATGATCTCTCTTTTTGACAGGAAAAGGTCCAAGTACATTTGTCAAGAATGCAAGATCATCTGTAACTTACCGATAGTAAGGGTTTTCTTAAATAGCTATAATTACAGAAACATGTGTACCTAGTATTTAACACCCATCCTTGGATTTTGAGGGGAAAATTGTTTTGCTTACCTCAGAGAAGTACTTTAACTGTTAGTGAAGACTCATTGCATACATGATTTTTTCTTGTACACAGAGTTTTCACAAACATCTCTTTGGTAAAAGACATGCCAGGACTGTTTTGGAAAATCAGGGAAAAGAGTTTGATCCAAATGAGTTCAAGAATTTCACTCAGGTATGATACAATAGTAGCTGGTAAAGAGATATTAAGTTTTGATTGCTTTATTGTGTTGAATAAGAATTCCTTTTGCTAAGATTCTCTTTTAAGCACCTCAATCTTGAAAACTCTGTCATTACTAATGTCTATGATACTTTATGGTATCTTCCATAGTGAAAGTTTATCTTTTTAGAGTTAAATGATATATGTGACCAATCAGTTTAATGCAATCATCATCATCATCATCATCATTATCATGATCATGTCCGTTTTCCTACAAGGGAAATAGGGCCTTGCGTTCTTGCTCGCCAAACTTGTTGGTTCTTAGCACATGCATCAGCATCCAGCCAGACTTTGAATCCAAACTCCCCCCTGTCCATCTCCACAGTTGGTCTCCCAAGTTTCCTTAGGCCTGCCCCTCCTACGTCTTCCTTCTGGGGTCCAAGTTAGCCCTACTTTTGTTTAACCTTTTTTTTTTTCAGTTTAATACAATAGGTATCAAATTTTTCATGCATGTAGGAATTAAAAAAGAACATGTTTTCACTCTTTTGCTGTTCTTCCAGGGAAGTACACCTGCAGAGAAGTCCGAGCCGGAGGATGCAGGAACTGGTGCTGAATCGGATGAAAGAGAGAAGGCCAGTGATGCAGATGTGTTCAGCCCAGCTACTGTACAGTCACCAGATGTTGAAACAAATCTAGACTTCGTCAAGTACACATGTGATACAAGAAAGACGGCTATGAAAGATGGCAATATCATCACTATCTCATCAGTCACACAGGCACGAGTCAGGATTGATGGTTTTACAAGCGGGAGGAACATGTTAGGTAAAAAGCTATTCATTTTGCTTCACGTAGCTGATAGGTCAACTGAAGAGGAATTTAAATTGCCTTGATTTTTTTTGTGTGTGTGTGGAGTCTATCCCTTCTGCAGTGAGCAATGTTTTGTTTGTTGTCCTTTCAGTACCTTGCAATTTACATACACCCTGATATGCCATACTTGCCTGCCTTTGCAAAATAGTGTTATTTCTGATTCATGTGAAGGTGGCTCAAAAGTGATTGGCATATTTGTTTGAATGGTTCAGCATTGTTCTCCTTTCCTAACAGGTTGTGAGTTTGTCAAAGCAGTGTCGGGATTTAACTGCCGCCTTTGCAAGACATTTATACGCTGTGGAAATGATGTGATAAGTCATATTAAAGGCAAAAAACATCAGAAGAATTATCAGGTATGTAGATCTGAGTTTGAATTAAGATTTACTGTAGTTATGGCTGTTGTGGCATGGTTTTATTTTAACTCCTACAGAAAGTCATAATCCTGTAACAGTCTTTGTCCAATAGCTGTTACAGAGACTGCAAGGCAAAAGGATCAACACTTCCAATCAACACAATGGAGAATGACCCAGTCATCCTCTTTGTAAATTAAACCAATGAGAACTTGCTGAAGCCTAACCTAGTTTCTATAGCACTAAGAAACTAGGAGTAAGTTCTTCCCCTAGGGTGGGTTGCTAGTCGACCGCAGGGTTACTCCTCGAGTTGTAAATCCGTGGTACGCAATTATACACCTAAGTTGAGGGAGGCATGGCCCTGACCCCAAAGCGTAGGGGGAAACTCCCTAATATGGACTATATAGGTATGTGCTGCCCTAAAAGGTATGGTTATTGAGCGATTTCATCTGAAAAGGGGTGTAGACATTTTTGGTCTGAAGTAAAGTATGTTTTTCACTCTTGCTTGGTATTGGAAACTATTTTTTTCCACATCAGCATTAGCAACCCTTCTCAAATGTTTATGCAAATGGTAGTCATTTCTGGCTAGCTGCAGTCATATATTAGAGCAGTGTACTAATTTTGGCTCAGGTCTGAAGCAGCAGGGCTGTTCTGAAGCCTTGATCTTCACACCTGTAACAAACTTGTTACTTTATGGGTGAAATGTACCAACTGCAGGCAAGTTCATGCGTACCATCAAAGGGTCATGAAGCATGCTTGGCCGTAACAGGTGCTATGGGTTACGGACCTCATTGACAGCCCTGAACAGGGTATGGAAAATCACAGATTTTTGTCTGAGATAGGGTACAGGTTTCAAAGTTCACACCAAACATCCTCACCAAACGCCCTCACCAAAAACTTTGGGGAACACATGGTGTACTTTGGGGAGTACATGGGCAGGGCTCAAATCCAGACCTTGGTATGCTAACCCAATATACCTTTCTAATACTGATTTGTAGTTTGTGACCATTTTATTGTTCAAGACATACGTCCAGGAGCACCCACAGTATGAAGAACATCAGTTAGCTCGAAATAAAGAGTTAGAGGTAGTGTTGGAGCCGAAAGAAGGAGAGGAGGTGGTGTTATATGAAGTACTCGATAAAGACATCAAAGCATCAGCTTCAAAGCAGAAAATTCATCGCAAGGACTCGCAAACTGATGAACCAACAGAGGTGGGCAGTGCAAGATTTCTTTGATTGTTCATTTCATGTTGCATTGATGTCCATGTACATACTGTTAGTTCTTTATTTTTGAGTGGTCAATTTTAATTTCCCCTAAAAAAGAAACATCTGGCAATTGACATGATGGGAATTTAAAACCTAAGAAAAGAGTGTCAAATTCCTTTAGGTCACTTTTACTGGGCCTTCTGTTGAACTGTGTAAAAGCAGTTTTTCAAGGTCATCAAAAATAGCTGGCTGCCACTGAGCCAAAATCATCATGTGCTTGGTGATCTCAGCCAGTTACTCTGTCTGGTAGTTCTTCCAATTCTTTTATAAACATTGCAAAATTAGCCTCCTAATCTAACAAACAAACAAAACTACCTGATTGAAAACTTTGTGACAACCTTGCTCTTGGTTTGTTGTCATTTGAAATTGTCACACTTGATGATTTTACGAGCTGAAGTAAATGTTAGAACCACCCATGTTAAACTGGAGATTTTACCGGAGTGTTTTACTTAAAAGTGAAGCCTTGGAGCCGATGGCTCATAACTGCTGGAGCTTATCCCGGTTTCTGTAGCATGAAGCGGCTAGGAGTATTTCTACTCCCCCGGGATGGGATGGTAGTCCATCGCAGGTCACTCCCCTGCAATTTGTTAGGTTTCCCCAACAATTCGCTGGTACCCATTTTTACTCTCGGGTGGAGAGAGGCACTGAAAGTTAAATGTCTTGCCCAAGAACACAACACAGTGTCCCCGGCCAGGGCTCGAACCCAGACCGCTCACTCTGGAGTCAAGCACATTAACCATGAGGCCACCGTGCCTCCACTCAAGGTTATGTTCAAAGTGATTCAACAGCATGCAAACTAACAGTTTTATGAGGGCACTAGAATTGGCTACATTAGTGTAGATGCATTTTCTCCAGTATCACATGACTTCAGAAATGAAACAAGGAAAGCTAATACATGTAGTCTCAATGGAATTGCCCATGAAAATAGTAGCAGTGCATTAGTCTTTGCCACAAAAATGATGATCCTGTAAGCTAAGGAGAGGGTCATACAGGGTAGGTCTCTGGCACAGTTCACAAACCAAAAAAATTGCGGATAACGCATCACGGATATCAAAATTTCATTTTCTCGAATCACGAAAGTAAGCCAGTAATGTACTCTTTTTAATAACCTGCTCTTGCACTAGAGTATTTAAAGAAAGCAAAATCATTTAAGGCTAAGGCTCCACATTGCAAGTCACATACCTAAATCACATGCGACAGACGACTCTAACCATTCAGAGGACTCACATCTCAAAATCATGTAGAATAGAGTGGTGAAATCACGAATATCAGTTAATAATTCAAGTTCTTCACAGGTCACGCAAAACCTTCAGGTCACAGATCACAAAGAATAATTTCTTTAATTCACATTTCACGGAAAATAAAGTCAGCTAATCATGCATCACGAAAATACCCCTGCGTGACTCTCCAAGCAATAGCACGTAATAAAATTCAGTACAATGATTTTGTGTTTGGCACCTGAGCATTCAAAAAATGAAATTAACTCCCCTTGCAGCCATATTTATTGGACACACCTATTTTTCAAGGGGGGTGGCTAGCTGGTACCTCGGGGTTGCAGAGTCAATGGGGCATGCCCTTAAAATGTTGCAATTTGAGAATTGGGACTACTACCCAGAAATGCTATCAATGCAACAAAGTAGAAATTACAATGAGGTACCTGTCCCGAGTGTTTGCCTTTACTTCTGCCATAATGTTGACAATCTTTTTCACTTTTTATCTTGTGTTTCTCCAAAAGGGATCCAGCCAAGCCTGGCTAGCCACCCAATCTACCCCTGTCTTTTTGCAATAATTTTTTGTAGACCAGCAAAACCTGTGTTTTGTTCAATGTTTCATTTCATTTTTATTTGAGTTTTTTGGGTTTGTTTATGTTACTTTCTCTTTTGACGACTACGTACTTAGCAGCGTATCATAATTATTTAAGATGTGAACACCCTGTACATTGTTTTATGTGTTTTACATTGTAATCTTGCATGAATTATTGCAAGTTTGTCATCTCATTAAAGTCTAAACTCCAAACATTGTTAACAGGTACAGATAACAAAGTTTGTGGTAGCACCCGAAGGCACTGATGAGGCAGCCCAGATGACGTGTGAAGCAGCTGATTTAGATGTAAGCATGGAAAATATGGAACACTTGAATGATGACTCCCTTGTGACAGAGAGCGGTGATGAACAGCGAGATACAACCATGACACCAGAGGAGGAGGAAGAACTTTTATCTGACCATGCAGAGCAGGCTGGCATTGGAGAATATTCAGGAAATGACGTATCACTGTCAATAATGGCACCACAACTTGATGTAAGTGCAAGCAGAAATGCTGCTTGTCAAAAATTATTTTCTTGAGGATTTTTGCAACTTGCAGCATTGGAAGTAATCAGAATCTAAAGCTTGTAGAGTAAATTGTATGACAAATAGACAAGTGAAATTATGACAGTCATTCATCATCCACTTGTTTGCCGCTCAACAGCAGTGACTGAGGCAAGCATCCAGTTGATTTTATACATGCTAAAAGAACCAACAAGTTACATTTGTTTTCAGTGAAAAGACAATGATAACCCCAAGTTGTTAAAAACAGTAATAATGTTTTCATTCTCTATTTTGATCTCTTGACCATTTTTGGTCAAGAATGAAGACACTGATGCTTATTTCAAAAACGCCCTTTCACAGGAGACAGAAGATTTCATTCCACTGACAGTTAACGAACCTGTGAAGAGTGAAGAGCCAGAGGCACCAGAGGAGCCAAAGATACCACTCTCCATCACCCCCCAACTTGGCACCAGCGAGGACAACGAGAAAGAAGAGCTACAAGAATCAGAGACACCAAGCAGTTCACAGGAAGAGATAGAAGCTACACCTCCCAAAGAAAACACCCCGACTAGTGGTGGCAGACGAGGGAGGAAGAATCAAACTAGGGGAGGAGCTGGCAGGGGAGGTGTAGCTCGGGGAAGAGGGCGAGGCCGAGGATCAAGGAGGAGTGCAAGAAGTGCTGCAGGCCCAGGAAAAGCTAAAGTGAAAAAGGAGAAAGCAGAAGAGGATGCCAACAATGATGATTTGAACTTGATGGAGGGCTTTGAGGTTATAGATGAGATTGGTGATGGAGAAGATTAGAAACAAGGCCATAGACTTATGTGTAGACATTGCTAATAACTAGCACTCTTACCATAAGGATCCCTTTTTTGTGACATTTCTATTTTATCTTGAAAGTCTTTGCTAGAGGGCAAAGTATAGAAATGTTTTAGCTGTTCTTTGGTTGTTTGGATAAGTCAAACTTGTAAACATTATTAAAATTATGTAAAGGTTAGTTTTCAAGAAAGGGTAGCTCCTTTTTAATATACAAATGAGTACTTAATGAGTTCATTTCTTCCTCTTTACATTCTTCTCTTTGTATATTTATTGTTTAACATAAACATGATTGGTACAGTCCTGAACTGTTTTGTTGTGGTTTGTTTACGTTACCTCTGAACATCCTTAGCCACATCAGGCATTTTTTAAACTCGTGAATCCATGTTATTGGTTAAATCAAAGTGCTCTATGGCTTACTGTAACCTGTAAATTTCACAGTGAATACAATGAGCAAAATTAATAATAATTTTTTGATTCTCCAGACATAATGCCCACAGCAGAAAGGTTATTTTAAAGACTGTCTACCATTGTAGTAATACAATGTTGAAAGGTAAAAGCTAACCTTTAAACGACCTTTTTGTAGTGTCCTTAGCAGCATGTACATCACTGTTGCTTTATGTGTGCCAGATGAAAACTTTCCCGACCCACAAAATAATGAACCAGAAATTTTAACACTCAATCTTCTTTGCTCGCAAATTGCCACTCGGGCGGGGAGAGATGAAGGACAACTGTTTTTACAAGCTAACTTAATTTTAGTTATTTGAACTAACAGTTAGAAGCTGCCATTGACACTTACCCTGATTGACAAATTAACTAGACAATTTAGGAGCTATTTAATTTGAGTTATTTGAGCTAACAGTAACATTTTTAACGTAGCACTTACGTTGTCCTAGAGATGTGCCTGCAAAACAGCCAAGTTGCAAAGAGTCAATAGATGATCAACCAATCCCTCGTTAGCATAATGTGATCCAACCACTGCAACCCATAACTTCCTTATGCAATTTTCACGGCTTTAGGGGTCACTGAGCTCGTTTTTGAGTTGTAAACACTCAAAGCTAAAATTATTATTAAGGGTGTTTCTAAGAGTTGTTCTAATGCTATGAAGACCTGTTATATAAATAGGTTCACCACATCTTCTTTACCTTTAATATCAGAAAACAAATGAAAAATACACAGTTAACATGAGCAATTGAAGGTTGAACTTTTTACTTCAAAACAAGAAGTACAACATGAAATTTTACAGTGTTTGTTCTCTCAGCAATCAGCTTATTTCATTTACAACCTTGTTCACAGAGTAATCAGACAACTATGACACAACCTTTCAGTCCCAAGTTCAGCTAACTGGACTGATCATTTAAACACGGTTTTGACAGCACTGAGGCCATAATCTGAACCCAATTTCTGTAGTTGGTCAGAGTTCTGCACATGGGAACCCCACTCTACCAAGAGTACTGACTTAGGGCATCCTATCCAATCTCTTAGCCTGCAGACCCAAACAGATTTCCTGACGTGTGAGACGACAGCCTGAAATCTGTCCAAGTTCCAAGGATATATATATCTTTGACAGTGTTTCAAATAACCAGCCATAAATTCTTCTCTCTGCTATCATTGTGAATCATTCCAAACTTTTTTATACGTTCTAAGAATCTGTAAAATGTGGTACAGAAAAGGATGACGATTTTCTTTATCTTTATTTATTTGTGCATGCCTGCTTCACTTACAGGGAAATAAAATGGTTGATCACTTGGGAACTAAACGTTTAAATGTGTTCTTTGCCACAGAACGGACAAATTAGCCAGCTAAACTAAACCACAGCATGAGTTCAAGCTACACTTGTGGTTTAGCCTAGCTGTGATATATGTTACTCTTCTAATACAAACAAAAATGTAACGTGAAAGTTTTAGAACCAAAAAACCCTCCCTGGGAGGAGTATGGATATTTTCTGGAACAACACATTTTAATGTCGGAACTTCACTCTTTCTCATGTTTGCTTTTATAAGCCTAAGTAATATATTTATTATTGGAGGAGGCTAGATTGCTGCAACTTTTTTGCCAATGTTATTGCAAACAAAATGGTCTTACTATTATTTCATGAATCCACAAAATAAAAGATAGTAAACAAAAGAAAGTAAGAATGCACAGGTGGCCAAAACTGGGGAAGATTAAAAGATTTCTATAAAGCTGAGAGAGCAAACAAGTTTGATCTTTGTTTTCCTTTGATGAATGTTCCTATCCATAATCTGAGACATGGGAAAATGAAACTGGATCGAAACATTTCAAATGATTTAAACACAAAAATAAATTAAAATGGACATAGTAAGAGTGAGGCAGTACAAATAAAGAAAACTGAAGACAAGTTGCAAAAAACAAGGTTTATATTACTAATAAAGAATCCTGTGTCTGCTCTTTGCAACCTAGCCCCTGAGGAATTAAGCTTGTGATAGTAAATCACATGACCATTTTCTCACAACAAGTTGATTATTTTCACATAACACTATTTGACAGACAATTTACAAATCATACATTGTTTTTACAACATCCACTTGTCTTTGTAAAAATATATTTACAAAATTATATTATAGTTGGCCATTAGCCATAAATTCATTTTGTTTCCTACTGGCTAAAGCTCTGTGGTGAAAAGACTGCAGGCAGTCAGCAAGCAGTCTCTTGCTTAAGAATCTGTGACCAATGATGCAAAACAAGTGAACGTGTGGGCGTGACATATGAGCGGCAAGCACTACTTGGGGTTCACGGCTTTGCATATCACGCTCACATGCACGACTGCTCACTTGTCTTGTGTTCTTCCCCACAGATTTTCGAGCAAAAGGGAGACTGCTTGCAGTCTCTGTGGTGAATATATCTTTTTTCTTTCTTGTATCAAACAAAGAAATAACACATTTGGACATCTTGTGCATCATAAATGTAGGTGCTGGCAAGTGTCGTGTAAACTTTACAACCCTCACACTCTGTAACAACCAAACTTTTCTTGGAAAGCCCAAGCTCCTGACCCCCTAAAATGTATGTATGTAGATAACAATAGATGAGGGACAGCATAGTCTCTCTTGTTCCATCAGGTGGAGAGCTGGGAATCTAGAATCACAAAAATCATGATTGGAGAAATGGAGAAACCCACAACACCTCCCTGCTCGCTATTTTTGCATTTATGAGATACAAGAAAAGATGTCAAGTAATGAAAGGAATTTGCATCTTTGTTCATACACTTTTAACTTATCAAGTCAAGAGCTTGGAGTACCTATTGTCTTGTTATTGGTTTGGAAACATTGCAAGATGGGAATCAGCAGATGTTTATGTAACTACATGTTATGTCCCTACTTTGAATCTAATAGTGAAAGGACAAAATAATTAATACTGCTAGAAACAGCATTTTCATCCACAAAGGTATATCAATTTTGCACCACTTACTACCTGGCATAGATGTCTATTGGGTCAACCACTGGCCAGGGGTAAGAACATAAAACTACTAGTCCTTAATGGTGTGACAGACACACGGGTCACAGTCAAATAAGTGAGCAAGACGTGTCATATCTCAACCAGTAGTAGCACTGGGAAATATACATACAGCACCCCAGTTTCAAGTCTATTTCATTACCCTTGAGCTGGAAAGAAAGTGTAAATGACAAACCCTGATGTCAAGTCTTGATTCTGAAAAGTTATGATATAAACGGTGATAACTTCTTTATAAAAAAATTTCTGTTTGATGGTCACCTTGAAACTGTTTTTATTTGAGGTCACCTTTAAATTAAATTGTAGGTTAGGTAACAGGTTTTCAGCATGTTGAATGTTTTTTGTTTTTTTTGCAGGGGAGGGGGGGGGTAGTATTCAACAGCCTGTAAGCTTATTTTCACTTTGACAAAATAAGAACTGTGACTTGCACACACCAAGGGAGTTTTAGTTAGACTTGTAAGGTACCACTCTTTACCTCAATTAGTTACATCAAGGGCGTAGCTAGGGGGGTCCCAGGGTGCCCGTGAGCCCCCCTTTTGTAACCCTTTTTGAGCAAACAACCTACAACAGGTGGCGCAAATGCCATGATGATACCTTGGCCATGGTGAGTACCCTCACTTTGATACAGTGTGACCCCCTTTTTATAAAAATCCTGGCTACGCCCCTGTGCATGATTAATCCAGTGCAACATCCTGGTCACAATCTACAGGTAGTCAGGCCAGGTAGCAAGTGTATGTACATAACATTATTCCCAATCCAAAAACAGCCTGTGTACGCTATCATTTTTAATTTTCATGGCTAAAAGCCAATAAAAGTCAACATAAATAAATAAAATAATGGCATTGAGTTGCTGTTTATTTTACCATGCGTATTACACGAATTGTCTTATTGAAAAATTCCACAATGAAAGTACTACTGTTAATTTACTTTGACACGGTTTTTACACAAGGAATTCACTCACAAAATAGACAGTACTTAATGTGACATGACCCACAAGAACTTCATTTGTAGAATAGATTTTTGTTGATAAAACATTTGCTCATCTGAGCCACAGTTTCAGCCTAAGTGCGTCAACTCCATTAAGGTAGTACCTAAACAACCTTTTATCTCGAACAAACCCCAGGTTTTCATAGAGTCGAAGAGCTGCTGTGTTGCTCACTTCAGTCTCAAGAACAACCTGCAAATTAAGTAACATGACATGCCTTATCTGTGATATGAACTACAACGTCGACACACAATTTTTCCTTACTGAACTTCACACATTTCTTATAGTACTAATCGGGTGAGTTTCATCTAATGGTCAGACAATATGCATTTATTGATCATTTTCTAAATTCTCTTTACCTTAATGTTCGATCAGGTATTTATATCAGTGAAAGGGAGAATTTACATGCTTATAGTACACCACTATACCAACTGGGCTCAGATATACATACTTTTGGTGTTGAATTCTTATACAGATTGAAATAGACTGTGAGTAGTCCATTCCTTTTCCTGGCATGCAAGATGTTAAGTTACTAGCATGCACCTGTCCCCATTCCCTCCTCATTTCTTTCCCTAATTTGCATAATGTTGACTAAGTTCCGCACGCACAAGATTTCAGGAACAAAAACCGACTACTCCTAGTCTAATACAAAAATGTTCTCCTTCTTGAAAGAATAATAATACTCTCATTAACACGAGTACTCTCCTGGGACACCTTGCTGTATCTTTGTAAAACAAGGATAATGAGTGGAAATCTTACCTCATCACAGCTGTCCTCAATCATTGCCTTAATGGCCCTTACCACAAGATTTGAACCTAAAAAAAAAATGAGACGTTAGGATGAGGCTGTCCTGTAACAGTACCCTGTTGTTTTACATGCATTGGTCAAACAATATGTCATTGATTATATGTCTCTTCATGACATCCCACTCTTGGGTTAGTGCCTGAAAGCTAGGAACTTACAGAAACTTAAACCTTCAACCATAGACTAAAGTACATGTAGCTGGAATGCTTTCCAATGTAAATTAATACAGATACCAATGTAACTGCAGTCTGTTATATTAGGTATTTTGTAGCAAGGCACAGCTCACCTATTTTATGTCGTCTGTATTCTTTCTCAACAGCTAACATTGCTATGTATCCTCTGCGAATCATGTTCTTGTGCATGTCAAGCTTGCACACGACAGCACCAACACACCTCTTGCCATCCATGGCCTGGAGAGACACCATGCATGCATTACTTATTACCTAAACACAGGTTGTACTGGTATTTTCAGCTCTGCATCCCTTCCCTTCCAAACCTCTCTTTTGGAAATTAGGCTATCTCTGCTGAGGTTATGTTTATGTTGTGATTAGGATTTATATATCTTACATTTCTATTTTTCAAACCCTTATAGTTCCCTTCTGAGAGCTAAATTATTGAATACTGCAGAATCAAAGAGTGAAATCAAAAGCGAACAGGAAACATCACAAATCTTACCTGTCACCCCAAATTCATTTCATTACCATAATTCAAGGAAACAACAGGATAACAGAAAACAATAAGCAAGGCATTTTGCAGACATCACTTTTCCACATGAAACGAGGAAAAAGTAGGTCAGACATCTGCACACAGGGTCAGTAAAATAAATTATCATATGACTTGTGTTTGTAGCCAATGTAACGCACACTCTGATAGGCTAACTCTAGGGCATTGTTCTCCCGTAATGCTCACCAGCTGATTACGCACTGGCTTGCAAAAAGATCACAACAAGCCATAAGATAAACAACTCATTAACTTTGAATGTTTGGTCTTAACAGGAAATGTCTCCCTTGTGAACTTGTCTCCCACCTTTTTGGTGGAGTACAAGATCCACAATGCACTTGGAGCAGTGATTAGCCACAAATATTTTCAGTATAATTATTTTCCACAAACAATTTTAACAAACTTCCTGGTGTAATTTTCTATCATTTATGTCCTTACACATTTCCTCAATTTCCCCTCAACTTACCAAAAAGCACAGCTTGGGCCAGTTATGAATGAAATAACGATAGGTGTAGATGGAGTATGGTTCCGAAAGGTCCTTCGTTATAAGGGCCATGATAGCCTCCATTTGAAGTTCAGACTCATAACCAACGTAAGTTAAATTTATACTTTTTTCAGAAGTATCTGAAGTTCCAGCCTGTTCGGAAGATTCTTTTTTCTCGGGAGTTGACATGTTCGTCGTTGAAGGGTCACAGTTTGACTGATCGGAGTGACCTAAGGTTACATGGTTCTCGCTTGCCGATGTGCCTGGACATGATTGAGTGCGGATCGTGACGCCGTTTAGATCTGTAACCTTCTTGGCACTGTAAGTTTTTTGTCCCTGATCAGGATCGTGAATTTCTCCTTTTGCGTCGCAAGAAGTCGAAAGCTCGCCGTTAACAACGACGTTCCTATCTTGCGATGTCAAAACTGATGTTTCGTTCCCACTCTCCGCGGGTGCTGACTCCATTGCATAGAGCTAAACTAATAATAAATATTTAAAATCTAGGTGGGAGACCTCTATGCCCTCTGAGCGCCAATGTTTAAGAAAAAATCTCACCACCGAGTAAAACGCGATGACATCGTAACAAGGTTCAGAACAGGAACCGCCGCCATATTGAACTCACTAGTCTGGCAAAGTGTGATGGGTAACGCAGTCTCGGTAGGGACCAGTCTTACTCGGACGATTTTTTAAAACGCAACATGGCGGGCAGCGAGGATGGGAACCCATCCGACGAAGACAGCGAATGGTCTGATTTTAGTGGCAATAACGCAAAAACAAATATTTTCGACGACGTGACTTTTGGTCTCAGATCTCTGGATCCTGTTGGTGTCATCAATACTCTAATTGCGTGCTTTCCGTGGCAATCAGACCTTACATCAGCTGGTATAAGCGACGGAGCGCCTTGCGCGAATGACAGGTTTAAATTTCATCTACAAGTACTTTGATTTTATTGGCCAACTTTAGTTATACTTGGTGAATTCGTGAATGTATTTTTGCGCCGTTTCGTTGACAGAATTCTCGACCGTGTTGATCCTTCACTGGAAACTTACGGAGAGCCTTTGACTTGGCGGGGTTCACTTACAGAGGTTAAATTTTCCAGGGCGTTGAATCTTCCATCGTGTAGCAATGGAGTAAGTCCTTTTTTCGCCTGAAAATATACGATCTTTAGGCATTTGCTTAATATCGCTTTATGAGTAGCTTGTTGCCCTTTTAATCGAATTACCACCGTGAAATTTGTCGCAGATGTGTTTTTTTTTTAAGTTCTGGATCTTATATTTAATTTGCAAGCTCTTTAATGAAGTTAGGGTAATCAAAGTTGATAGATTCCTCCATGAAACATTTATTTGAATTTAATTCGTGGGTACACTAGTGTCTCGACTTACTTCTCGTCGTTATAGCAAGCGTTCTGGCTGTTATTTTACTCCAAAGTCACATTAAAATAGATTGAACTGGTCTCTCTCCATAGCACAAATTTTCAACAAAACTGGCGTGACTATTTTGCTCTTAGCTGTAATAAGTTCGCACCCTTTCTGAATCCGTTTAGATTAAACATTTTACATTAAAAAAAAATATTTGCTAGATCCCTGTGACACCTGGTAATATATGATATTTCCACTGTCCTACATAAACATTGGCAAAGAAAAATAGAAATTCCTGTGCACTAGAAAATTGTAACAATATTTTAAAAATGTTCTGGTCCCAGGTGTTTGAGGTTATTGTAGGCATTCAGGGGTGTCTTCCAGAAAATTGAGGTTGAAGTTGAAGCTTTATTGCACACTCCCAAAAATATGTTTTTCATTTAACAATACAATATAAATACAATAACAATACAATTAAAAAGATACAATAATTATAAAAATACATTGAATTAAAAAGTGTAACACTTAAGCATCTTTGTTTTAACGTTTTTCTTAAAGTGTGCTAGACCTTTGCACAGTTTTAAATCTTTATGTAATGAATTCCGTACGTTTACTATCTTGTCCACTTCAAAAATTGGTCATGGGTAACTTTCACAGGCCTCAAACAAAAAACTGAAAATGTTTGTTAAAATGAATTACCTGCCTTTGTTTCCACCTGGATAACCACGTCACCGAAACACCAGGCAAGCAGAATTGTGATCTCTTATGGGAAAACATACACTAAGGGAAATCTGCTAAACGGTCAAAACGAACGGCTAGGAGATGGTTAACAAACAGAGACAGATGTTCTAGCTGTTTAAAACGGTTTATGATTTGCAGTAATGGAGAAATTGGTGTCTAACAGAAACGCTGCTAGCATATGGTGAAAAGCAAAAAGAATCAAAATGCTAGTCTGGAAGGGTGAAGAAGAGGGTGGGAAACCAGTAGCAAAATTAGCAGCCAAATTCGGTAAACCAGTGATCTGAAACGAAACACGGTAGCTGCTATAAACTCAGGGAGCAGGGATGGCGTTGTAGTGAGAGCACGCGCCTCCCACCAATGTGGCCCAGGTTTGATTCTCGGGCCTGGCGTCACATGTGGGTTGAGTTTGTTGTTGGTTCTTGTCCTTGCTCCGAGGGTTTTTCTCCAGGTTCTCCAGTCCCCCCTCCACAAAAATCAACACTTCTAAATTCCAATCCGATCTGGAAAGAGTGGATGAAGAGCCACTTTGTGGAAATGCCACTGTGACTGTAAATTCCCATTATTGATTCTATTAAGGTATTCCTGGAGTAATGTACTATCCACAACTTTGGGAGGCTGGTCGGACATCAAACGTATGTCTCACTAGTGTAATTTCCTTCCTTTCTCTTTCACTGAAGGAGGACTTAAATGCCAGAATTAAATGGAAGGAAGGAACTTTCACTGTTTTCTTTCATTGCAGAATAATTTGCCAGCTTGGCAAAATGAAGAGGACACTGATTTTGTCTCAACAAGAACTTTTGACTTTCACAAACTTGCTGAAAAATTCAGCACACAAAACTCTAGTAAAAGATGGAGTAGCGATTCTAATGGACTTCCAGAGGACTTTGTTTTATCAAAATCTTCTGATCCACTCTCTTCCACTGCTGCTGATTCTGATGGTGAAAATGAGGATGAAATTTTTCTTGTCTTCCGAGGAAAACCAAACAATCGGACATCAAGTTTTGATGAGTGCCAAGCTGCAGCAGGTAAGAAAATTATTTACAGATTAATAAAGTGCTTAACCACTGAGAGTAATCAATTTGTAAGTTCTCCACACAATGTCATGACATATCACATCTACAGGTCATAAACAATAACAGAATGATTACCAGGGTAACTACTATAGAGATTTGAGTTGTTGATTTTGTTGTGTAGGAAAATATCCATACCTCTCCCATGGAGGGGTACAGCAAGTTATTCTGTGATGTCAAAGTGACAACATGTCATAAAGCAAAACAAATGACGTGCTCGCACTTCCGCTCTGTACATGTCTTTGGGGTTTGGTTTTGACTATGACGTCAGTTCTGTTCTTGATCCAATCCTTCTTTCAAACTTGGAGTTTTCAAATTTGAGTAATGGTGGACAGTCGAATTTATCAGACTTTTCTTTGGGATTTTGACTTTAAATTTGGTACAATTGCTATCTGGGTGATTAAGTTTTGATATCTGAAAGAAAAAAGGTATTTTTGACCACAGTAGCACTTATATGGTGTTGAGTAATAGTTTTCTATAGAAGGTCAATCATAATCTAAATGTTGTATTTTCATTATTATTATTTCCTTGCAGGGCTCTCTGAGCTTTCAAATGGAGAACTTTTAGACTTAAAACAGGAGATGGCTGCCTATGTCAAAGAGTACTCAGATGTTCTTGTTGAGGAATTGACACTTAGGGAGGAATTAGAGAGAGAAAAAGAAATAAAAAATAACTTTATCTCAACATTATTAGCTGTTCAATCCAGAATACGAGAAATACAGTCTAGCCAAGGAAAAGGGAAAAAAGGATGGTCTGCTAATTCAGGAAAGGTAATTAAAAAACTTGGACTGATTCCATAAAATTGATGGTTTGACAATTGCAGAATTCAGTAGTTTCTCTTGTGCGATTCTGAGGGTATATATGAAAATGATCTTGAGAAAAGACAAATCTCACGCACTTTACATATTGTATATACCTGCCAACTCTCACACCTTTCAAAGAATATTTTAAGTAGAACCAGTGCTTCTTCCTTCAATTCTATGATTTTAGAAGGAAAAATTACTGACAGTGACTTAATGTTGGTGAAATACCACCTGTGACTGAGACTGAGAAATATTCAGAACATCTTCGTCAATTTTTGGAATGTTGTCAGAAATCTTTGGGCATCATTAGATACAGTCAGGGATAAAAGGTTCAATGCCTTTAAAATAAAAATTTAAGTTGGCAGGTATTTTAATAACATGAGTAGTGGTTATGCAACTATACCTCAATGACCTATGGCTATTCTAGGGGACCCAGCTCCCAGAGTAAACTAGTCAGAGCTTTCAGTTGACAAAGATCCCTGATCAGTTTTGTTTTTTAATTAATGTTGTGTTAGGTATATAAGTCTTTAATTTGTCTAAGCTCAACACAGTCTGCTTGTTAATTTATTATTTCTAACAAAATTTTAAAAAAGTGTGCAAAATGATTGACTAGGCACAATCATATATCATCCAAAACATTTCATGTGTAGATCAGCAGTTAGTCCTTTATAAGTTTAATTTGTGCTTTTAAATATAGTTGCATAATTATTACACCTTTTCGGTATGCTTTTGCGGCATTTGGTTGACCTATGGTTCATATGAGTTAGCAAACCTGACGCACCAGTGAAGTTTACCAGAAAGTATGACTAGATATTCATCACACCAAAATTTGGCCATAAATCCAGCCATATCAGGTCAGTGACTATATATCACAGAATAACAGGACAGTAAACGTGACTCCTGATTGCCCAATAATCGCCCCAAAAGCAACATATATGTACTCCATTTTTGCATGAAATCCTCCAATAATGAATTCTGGCCACTTGCTCTAGAAAACAAAACTATTGCACCCAGTCATATTCGGGATTTTATGAAATGTACAATAATGTGAAATTTTTTTGTTGTTGTTTTATTAGTATTTAACCACAGTGATACCTTATGATGAATTTGGTGGAGGTCCAAGCACCAAAGTATTGTTGAGGTTGATTGAAAGTAAGTATTTATTTCCTTTGAATTGTTTAACAAGTATGCTTCCCATACATTTCTAACAAAAAGATTATTAAAGTAACAATATTACTGAATGTGAAAGTGAAGAATGATCATCACAGTAGATTTTCCAATTTAAGCAATTGGAAAGAAGAAGCCTGAAAAAAATCAGGACTTCAACGGGATTCGAACCCGTGACCTCCACAATACCGGTGCGATGCTCTACCAACTGAGCCATGAAGCTACACATTGGCAATGAGGTCAATTGACCTCGCTCCCAATGTGTGGCTTCATAGCTCAGTTGGTAGAGGATCGCACCGGTATTGTGGAGGTCACTGGTTTGAATCCTGTTGAAGCCCTGATTTTTTTTGGGCTTCTTTTTTCCAATTGCTTAAATTGGAAAATTTACTGCGATGATCATTCTTCACTTTCATCTACAACCACAGTTCAAATATGAATTACTTCATATATACTTCACATCATTACTGAATGTGATCATTAGTCTAGATGGAAGTCAACATTTTGTTAATTTTAGTAAGGGCAAAATCAAGCTGAAAACAATGAAAAATATCAAAAAGGACAGGCTACTCCAGTCATCTGACATTCAATGTAGATTACCATTATTCCCAAGGCAATATGTTGAGTATTTTACTTTGGTTTAGTATTGTCTCATAATCATTTGGAGCTCTCACTATAATGAAAACATTCTTGCCTTATTTTACTACTAACATTGGATCAACCTGAGTATGGTACTTACCAGAGGTGGATCCAGGGGAGAGGTTGAGGAGGTTGCAACCCTCCCCACCCCACCCCTCCCCCCCTCCCCCTCAATAAGCAGAATTTTTTTTTTTGGTTATTATTTTGTTTGACTCCTCTTTACGTTTCTTGAGGAACAAGAGAATGCATCCTAATTTTGTTTCGGCCTGTCTGCAGCCAAAAAAAATCGAGATTTTTTGTGAAGACTGCAAACTGGCCACCCCTCTTGGCCGCCCCATCTGCTATGTCATTCTTGTTCTCTTTTGTGGCTTCTTTCATTGTTTTCAACATTTTGGGGTTTTCTTTGAATTGATATTTCACTCTGACTGCATTCGACAAAAAAGGAATGCAGTCCTAATGCAGACAGGAGTGAGATTTTTTGGCAGGGTGAAAACAAATAGCATCATTGCAAAGCATGTGTATGCGAGATGATTTGCTTTTTTGATCGTTTGCGATCACTCTATATGTAGATAATACACAGTTGTTCCACTTCCTCCAATTCACTGATAGTCAACTCAGGAGAAGATAAAATACATTTTGCAACTGCTGTGTAAGACCTCAATTCGTGAAAAGGTCACCAGGATGTGATCGCATATAACAGGCGACATTCATTTCAAGTAAACAAACGGAATTGATACCATTAGCGAATTTTCATGTACTTGTTGAACTGTGTTCAACTTTGGAAAATGAAGAAAATGTGGCCCCATACTCCCTAGAATCTCATGCCTGCAGTGCTTGTCATCCAGGCTGATGGCGTTGGAGGTTTTAAGGTGTACAACACTCCTTTCAGTAATTCCTGGTTCTGCCCTGCTTACTGCACATTTTAGTGAACCAAAAGTACCTGCCTTCAAAGATTTTTAACCATCCAAAAGTAGGAAGAGGTAAAAGCAGATAAATCCAAAAGTAATGATGGTCATTAATTCTTGAAACGCCACTGTGACTTTCTGGAAACACAATTTCTGATGGGAAAAAAAAAACAAGCTAACAGAGGTCAATTGCAACAAACTTACCTGGTCTTGGCCATCTAAATCAGCCCTTGACTAATTGCTTTCTTTCCTTTTGAATGACTTGAATTAACAGTGAACTTTATTTTAGTTATGGAGGCGCTTATTGCAGACAGCCCTACTGTTCCTAGTCTGCTTACTGAATATATATTAAAAGGTGAGAATCAATGGGAATTGGTTTTCTTTACACAGTAATGTTTGGAACCAAAAATAATATCAGTTTGTTGTCAAACCATTTATTCCATAATGATAATAATAATTAGTATCACCCAACTAGTGGACTAATGCAAATCCTGCATTTTGATTGACTACACTACTAGAGGACTATTAGTAATAGTCCTCAAGTGGCAAAATTGGCGCAATCGAGCGTGACGCTTTCTTTCGTTTTATTCCCAAATAAATATTTCTTCAACTTGCATTTGTTAGCTTTATTATTGCCTTTTCTGTCCGACTAGTTGGGTGATACTAAAACAATTAGACCCTTCGCCCTCAAGGGCCATGGGTCAATAGCCCATTCAGCTTCGCCTCGCTTCGCCTCCCATAGCCCTTGCGGGCTGCGGGTCTAATTGTTAAATATCAGTAATGAGTAAAGACAGACAATACTCGATATTGTGGGGTTTGTTTTCAGAAAATTTCCATTCTCCGCTCCCCAAATTTTCCAGTGTCCTTCCTTGGGTAAGCCCAGGGTATGCATATTCTTTGCAAAAAGCAATTCGCTGTAACTGGTTGCAATAAATTCTATTGGATGATTTAGACAGGCAACTTGGGGTCTCTATCAATTATCACATGTTGTAGGGACAAAGCCCTGAGTCCACCATCAAATTCAGTAGTAATCATGATCGAGGAGTCTAGTTGTTTTAGTACAACCCAGTGACTCTTCTATTAAACCTACAATAGTAATATAATATATTTGGAAAACATGATGGTTTTCTGCTTAGTGCTTTGGTCTCCAGATTGAGCAGTCTAGGCTAGAGTCCTAGCTGGCATCATATTTGTGTTATATTCTTCCAAAAGTGTTGTTGCTATTAGAGTGCTGACTGCCTGTGATAACATCACAGAAAGAATTTTATTACAATGTAAATAAAACAATTAAAAAAAAAATGTTAAATATACAATTCTTCCTCACATAAGTGTTATTCTTGTTCGTTTCTCTGGCAGTACTGTGTGCTGAAGACTAGAAAGAGTCCTCCCTGCACTCTGGCCGCCCCATGTGAGTGTTTAAGTTTTACGATTATAGATATTTTGCACTCAACAGATTCCTGAATTAAAAAATTGATGAATAGAGGGAGGGGGAGTTGGTGGGGTGGTCACATAATTGAGTTTTTGGGGTCAATTTTGTTCTGCACCAAAATGCCTCAAATTTTGCATGTAGCCTTCAAATTAATTGAACATAATCACCTCATTTTTTCCTCTTGGTTTGCACCTTGATTTGGAGAAAAATGAAGTCAAAAACAGATAATAATTAAAAAGTGGATTATTGCACAGATGTTTTGCAAGAGCAATTTTGGAGACCTTCCCCTTTTTTCATCTCCATTTTCACATAAACTGACAACCACTTCATGCAAGTGAAAACCTACATTATATAGTGTAACCACTGCCTTAATTTCCTTCACTGACAGTGATTTTTTGTGTGTCAGTTTTATAAAAGTGTTATTATGATAATCACTCTTATCAACATTCTCCAGGTAAATGTTTCTGTCTCAAAGTGAGTGATGGCAGTACCACCAATGATGACTACGACAATGCAAGCAATTCCGTTGGGCCTTGGTTCCTCACAAATGGTTGAGAACTCAAAGACTTAACCCCTGCGCATATCTTGCAGTCACTAGTTGAGCACTTGGCATGTCTATTTGTGGGTCACATGCTTCAAAATGGTCATGATCCTGGGAGATCGTGTCAACAGTAAAGATATAAAAGTAATCTTCGTGAGTCCCAGTTGATATCTGAGAAGTAACTACAGTGGAGAGAGCAAGATAGAGAATTGGAAGGGTCAAAAAGTGTTCCAAGAAATTGGAATACTCAGTCACTTCCTGTTAAGAAACGCTTTCCTTCCAGTCCTCAGTATTTAAAGACTTTTTCAGATTAAATGCAACAATTCTATCTTCTTTCAAATGACAATGAGAACACATGTCAAAAAAATGCTGAAAAACATACATGTAATACTTGAAATTCAACATAGTCATACAGGTATACTCAGTCTTCTTCATTGTGCCAAACAGCATCTTTGACAAGTTTTCATTGTTTAGAAATATTCCACTGAAATGGAGAGATGTCTGCAGAAAATATTGATATTTATTTTCTAATATTTTTTAATAATTTGTTTATTTGATCTTTTTCTTAAATATTATTTTTTTATGTAATATTTCCAAAATAATTTAAAGAATTATCAATTGTGCATTGCTTAAAGCTGCTTCACAGAGTTAGGTAACACATGTTTACATAGGCTAATGCAAACCGTTATGTTTGAGTGAATTTGTGCTATGAGCTAGGATTATGTAGGGAATTTTGTGTCATCCAAACTTTAGGTTTGCATCAGCATGTCTAAACACAAAGGATTGTTTTATAAAATAAAACTATGAAGTTTAGCTCGATGTTGTAAAGGTATTTTGTTCAAGAAATAGAAAATGAATTGAGTATTTCATCATAGCTGGAGAAATATAACTGGAAGCCTGGTCAAACAAGAAATGTTGTAGAAATACGAGCAGTTTCTAGTTCTTCCAAACTTAATAAACATTTCTCAGTGCTTAAATGTTTTCTTTTTCCTTTGCAGTACAATCCATTGAGATCCATCTTTTCTCTAGGCATAAAAATTGTGGCTTTTTTCCAGCCAAAAAGTGCAACTGTGTTTGCCATGCTTTGACCTCATGCAAACCGTTTAAGCAGCCAATCAAAGACCATGTTACATGTTAATTTTTATAAATTTCAATTCAAAGTATTGCCAAATATATATTGTAAATACAGATATTAATATATGAAAATAAATGCTCTTCTTTTCCATTCTGGTTTTCTCGTCACATATTAAACAGTGGTTGGAGAACTAATCAGTTTTTGTCAGTCCCTTTGCACAGTGTATGTAATTGGGCAAACCATAGTAGTAGAGCAAATACATTTGTTCTGGACAATATAATATCAGTGTTGTATCTGTGTTACAAATAAAATATTGCTTACATTAAGAGAAACCTCGCCATTAGGGTCTCAACAGTGAAACACCACTGAGAAGACACTTGTGGTGTGCTTGCATCATCATTGGCTCATGTCCCAGCATCAATTTCTTGTAACAGTATGGTCTCCTCTTCTTTGATGGCATCGGAGGTGGCTTAGTGGGCCAATCCTTGCTTAGAATTTGCGAGGGCAGTGAGGGTACGGGAGGGTGGGTGGTGGATGAGGGGCTGCAAAGTCGTGTTTTTGTTCTTCACATTTCTCTTCCGGCTTATTGCCTCCTTTCTTAAAAGTAGCCTGACAAGATTGCAATGAGAAGTTATTTGATATATATTTTCCAGTCATTCTGTACTTTTACCAAATTTGATTATTTTACATACTATTCATTGTTTCAGACCAGTTTTCCTCTCAGAAAAGATAACCTTACTCAAAGTAGGTAACATGAATTGGAATATTGAGAATGGTCACCAACTACTAGTTCCCGTAGCTCTTGTGGAGTGAGTTTAAGAAAGTTCTTTTGCCCTTAGGCTCGATTTGAAGGAAATTGAGCAGCTCCCCTGCTCTCTTGGTGTCTGTTTGGTTTGCTATCTGTTCTGTCTTGTACCCCAAACTCTTGCACTCTTCTCCCACTTCATACTCACTGACAAACAAAAAGCAACTGCCATGCAGGCATTGTAACAATTTTGTTACAATGCAGTAAGTTGAGGGAGTGAAAGGGAAAAATCTCTTATACTAATCTTTATCAGAATGTACTCCTCTAAGATCTGAGAGCTTGGAACAAGTTGATGCAAACCTGAGGGACTAATTAAAATTTACTGCGATGAAACTGTTTTCCACCATTTGCAGTAAACAGATAACTTTCTGTGAAATTTTGGACAAGCAATCTTAGTTTGTAGATCGCAGTGTCAAACACATTTATGGACTTGACTGATGTGAGAGGGTAGCAAAAGGGGGTTGTCATCCCATTTTAAAATTTGTATGTCATACATGTTATGCTACTTTTAACAATGGCTTTTTCATATATTCACAAATCACATGACTGTCTCTTAGTTGCTTTTGTCACGCAACATACTGAAGCCGCCAAACGGACTCGCAAGTAGAAAACATGGATCTACTTCCAACTCCGTTTGGCCAGGCCCTACGGGCGTGTTGACTTGCGATGATTTGCAGGCTGACGCAAGTTTTTCACCATTTGGCCACCCAAATCAAGTCAACACAAGTTACTGGCGTCCATTAACCTTTTATTAGCCAAGGAAATACAGGATGTGTCTGCCTTAAAACGGGTTTTTTGCAACTTGTGTTTACTTGCAAGGAAACTTGCGAGTCCGTTGGGCCACCTAACACAAGTCTCCATGCAAGATCAACTTGCAGCTACATGTACTTGTAACTACTTGTGAGTCTGTTTGGGCAGGGCTTAGGTTTTGCCCTCATCCATTCCAACTTAGATCCTTTGCCACTCTCGTGTAATTTACGTGAATGATTCACAACACAATGTTATTATGATGAAACGACGTAGGAGTGGTCTCCAGTGTGTTGTATCAGATTTCTAACAGATGTAAAGTTGCTGATATTCACAAATCAGACTGACAAGAAACCACAGCTTAATTTATTGAAAATCATTAAATAGACAAGAAATTTTACATCCAGTGCAACACCATGAATGGACTATTTCAAGCTCCAAAATGTTGAGAGTGAGCAAAAACATCTTACAAATATCTCCGACTCATCTCTTTTGCAAGAGCTTATTGGTATTATACATGTACTCTATCTCCATTATCTGAGAGCTTGGAACAAGCTTATCCAACCCTTAGGCAGTCCATTTGCTTTAACATACATGTGACTGTGCACAATTTACAGTAAATAACTTACTTCCCGTGAAATTCAGTGCAAAAAATGTTATTCATCTGATAAATTAAAGTACATTGAACAAAATATTCTTGTTCCACTGTCACACTATCAAGTGTAGGTATGGAGACATTCAGTTCAACACCTAGCCATTCAAAGGCTCTCTGATTCTTTCTAAGAATGTTATTTAATTAAGTGGATAGTGTAGTTTGTGTAACTAAAATATTTCCTCCGAGTAGTCATTCATTCAGTGTGTAGTATGTATTTATTCATCCTTTGAACAACCTCAGTGGCCCAAAATATTACCATCTAGCAAAATTAGATTTTTTTAAATTCTTTTTCATTTGCCTGATTCAATTTTTAAAAGCAATTAACACTTGCCCTTTACTTAATTGTTTATAAATTAAACCCATTTCAAATTGCTTTTAGATGAGAGTGGAGTTAAACCCAAAAGACCACAGAAAGTTTCCGACTTATGAGGTGTCTGCATTATTAATAAGGGTTGATTCAAGAGACATGCATTAACTGCAGACAAAAAATGTCTGTATTAAATTAATAACAAGACACCCATAAAAATGTATTCAGCAGGTTCAAAGAAATTGATTTTGACTAAGAGGATAACTACATAGGGCTTGAACATTTTTCAGATCAAAGGAAGTCATGACTTCACTGCAGCAAGAGTTTAAAGAGTTTGACTCCATATTTCAACTAACAAAATATTTGCAAGGGCTGCAGCATTTAATTTTCTGGAAAAGCAAACAGCAGATAGCCTGTTCCACCAATCTGGTGTGACTTCCATGCATAAGGTTAGAATTCCTGCAATTCTGGGCTCAACAGACGCTTGGTTCTCTTGTTGCTGGAGGCGTTACCTTTGGAGGATTTGTATGAAGGCGAGTCACTGCAAAAAAGTAATAAATAATATCTCACACTTTTTCACAGCACCTTCTTGACAGAATGTTTCTGTGAGATATAGATTAGCATTACACATGTCCAACCAATGTAGTTTCTTAATTTAATTTGCATTTTGGTTTCATGTATAACTGTTTGTATACTTTTAGTGAAACAAATCATGGTTAAGTTTGTTGCTCCTATATTTTAGGCCTTAGTTTCTGAACAGTGAATCTTAGGCCATTATACTTACAGTAGCCCAAGCCCTGAAGGAACAGAATGAGTGAAGTGGCCACTTTATGAGGCTGTTCTTCCAGTGGCATGCCACCGCAATCTGACACTTTGAAGTAGTTGGATATCGCTGGATCTAACCTAGAGTTGGTTTCAATGACATCATCTTGGTGGGGAGAGTTGGATCCTGTTACCAATAAAATTGAACACTTCAATGATTGAACTTTCTTTGAACTGCCAGGTTCTGGGCGATGTATCTGAAGGTCTGTGCGTCTCAGGTAAGAGTTAATGAATAAAGAGAGATTGCGAGGGGACAGGACTGTGTGGAGACTCTGCTTAAAGGCATGCACAAGGTCCAGGTTTTCTTCCTTTGTCTTTTTACCAAAGTGATGCCAGAGTAGATAGTCTTCCACAAAGGTTGTCAGCCCCTTACTTTGCAGTTGTTTGACACACATCTATGGAACAAACACGAGGTATAGCACTAAAGTTAGGTACATACACATACTGTATACATGTACAGCGATATTACACCACATTACTGCATTTATATATACTGAATAATTTGAGATAAAATCTTTAAGATCTGTGTGATGAGGAGGTAGCTTTGCATCAGCAGAAAATAAAATAATAGCTTGTTTTTAACAAATACTGACTGTGTGGGTGCTTATGGGATTATTTTTGAGGGCCAAAATGTGAAGGAATGGAGCATTGAGAGGCACTCTAAATGCGAGGCCAAGTTGTGGAAATAATTTGAACCCAAAGTTCAACAGCAACTCCTTTGTAAAGTGAATTTTCGAAAATTTCCTCGCCCATTCTCACCATATCCTATTCAGTTTTTTTCTTGACCCTGTTTTTATTCATGGTTTTATGCAATAAGCCAAACAGACTTGAATGTTTGCCAAGGCAACCCCAAAGTTGACTGATGTAGCTGCTCCCTTTTCACAGGGAAATTAAATTTTTCTCGCCGTTGTTTTCCACCCCTTGTCATCTCTCCCAACACCCTCCCCATATCATTCCCACTATTAAATTTTACTATTGTTGTCAACAACAGCATGCATAATAAATGTATGATGAGGTTATACGAAAATCTTGCCTAAACATACGAGCAAGAATTACTGTAATGGTGTCATTCTGAAGCAAACACATAAATGTGATAAATAATTGATATCTTCCGTTCGCCAAGCTCATATTAAGTAGCGGATTTGCACACTTGCTAGTACAAAATGTACATAGTTTTCGCACTTCTTGCACGAACATGCAGCGCAAACCTACCTTTTGGTATCCCCACTCGATCCACCCTCCATTAGAAGCCACTAATTCCACCAAAACTAGGGCTTCAACTCGGGTAGGATTCCAGAGTGCATATCGACAGAGGATGTTGGCTCCAGCGCCAATACCGAAGCCAATAAATCGTTTGATGTCGAAAAAATTCACCACTTCTCCAACCATGTCAGACAACTCGTCCATTGTGGGATACAAGTATTCTGCTGGCAAGTCCTCGCTGTCTTCTTGCTGGCCAGGAGCGTCAATGTGGTAGATGCAGAATTGATCTAGAAGGGGCCGCGTTTCGTTGAAGTTGAAGAAACCAAGAAATGCTGATGTGTGATTTTGTCCAATATCATGGAACGTGACGATGGCAGTCTTCCCCTCTTTTCCCTGCCGAGTTACACGCAGCTTCCCTCTGGAGGTTTCCACATCGTGCTCAGAAAGGAGCGAGATGAACGCTTCGTGATCGTCGAAGACTTTTGGTTCGGATTCGTGAATATCTATCGAAGTAAGGCTAACGAGAGGTTGTGCTTCCATCTTCTCCTCTCCTTCGTGTTTTGCAAGTAGGGCGATTGCAAAGTTCCACGGGACCGTTCGAATATCAACCAGTGCTTCCATGCAAGTTACATGAAGGGTAAACTGAACTAGGACTGTTGCGAGGTGAAGATAAAATATGCCGTGATCAAATGTTCTCTGACTGTCATTTACTTTTTTTAACTAAAGCTACCGCGTTTATTTATGTTAAAGGATGAAAAGTAGTGCGGCTGCAGATGTGCAGGTTGATGAAGAAAGGCCTGATAGCAACGTTCAAGATGTAGTCCCTGCTGAAGACGACAAACATTCCGGTCAAGTCGACCAAAACACTATACAGCCTACAGAAGATGGAAGCGAACTAACTGACCTGTCTGAAGAGAAAATACCCGAGGAACCACTATCTGACCACGAACGGCATTTACTATTTGAGAAAGGAATCAAGTAAGATTGTCAGATATCGTAGTGAACCCCTATTTTGATCGGTTTTTTTTTTTTTTTAAATTAAATAATTAAATTTCGCTGTGGAATGTAAGCTTACAGTTAAGCTATTATGTAGATTAGAGTTAACAGTTGAAAGAGTTTTTAAGAGGCAATTGGATAAATATATGTTATCTGCCAGCTGGGAGGACCCTATAGTGAAAAACTGGTCTTGAAAATGCTGCAAAGCCGCACATCGAGGGCAACATTTCCAAATCCGAGGTCACAATTTTTCACAATACAGACTGAACCTAAGCCAGTAAATGACTCATTTATTTTTTTTCCTCTCTCTCAAATCGCTTTTGTGAATGTCGACCTTTTCCACACACACTCCATAAAACCTAAAATCTTAATTTAAGATTTTTCATCTTATCTCAATACCACAACAAAAGCTGACAACTTATGTCAGCTTTTGTTCTGGTGCTGAGGTAAGATGAAAAATCTTGATTTAAGATTTTAGTTTTTGCAGGGCACATCGCATGCATGGTGGTTTTCGCCTTGTCAAAGTGCGTAATTAGGAACACACCCCTTTTGCTGGCAGTCATGTCTTTAGGCAGTGTCAAGTTTCTCCTGGGTCAACGTATTCCCTGACATTCCAAAAGTCATTTGTGACCTCTCGTTGATCATTTTTCCCACCGTTAAGAACCAATCAGATTGCAGAATTTGTTGCTCTGCTCTCTCAGGAAAAAAATTAAAACTTTTTATTGCCTTTTCCTCATAATATATGGGCTGTACTCATTTATTTTTGCTGATGGATAGTCTGTCTAAATGATACATAATTAAAATAAAGTGAGGAACTGTTCAGCATGTAGTTCATGTCAAACCTGAATTTCCACTTTAAGTAATTTCAAATGGTTAAGTGGTAATCCATCAGGCTTTGTAAACAAGAAGTTGTTATTCAGCTAACTAAGTGTAGATGTAGATGTAGATCTACACAGCCAATCAAAGCAGCAAAAATTATTATAACATTTCATATTGTGAACAGCTTTATTTCCTGCATGTACCATTAAAAATGCACAAAAAAAACCTTTGGACTCTTTCCACCTCTTTCTAATGCTGCTAACAACTTGTACGTAGACTTTTAGGAGTGCATTTTGCCTGTTGCAAGTTTCAAAGCTTTTAAACATGTAACCAAGATTATAGTTATAGATCTTTGCACGCACTACATGCCTATGATGTTGCATATCATGTATATAACAGAACTGAAATTTGAAAAACTACAAATCTGTATAGACAGGTTACTGAAAGCCTGTGTCTTTTCTTTGACTGTAAATAACTTATCTAGTTATAATATTAACCATTCATTAATTTTCTTCTTTTTTTTCAGATTCAAGGTAACAATGGAAGATCCCTTGTTCTCTCCTTTTGAGATATAAGTTTCGGCCTATGGGTATAAATGGAAGACTTCATCAACAGAAAGTTAATTAGAGATGACCAGTCACTTAGTCAACTGAGGTCTTCAGTGATTGCATTTTGCTTTTTTGGGCAACCTTACTTCTCATGTGACCATGAAATCAGATAGCTGAGATGAGTGTCCTCAACCAAATAAAACTGTTTGCTTGGTTTTAATCTAGGTTGCACTATTTTTGAGATCCTTGTATACCTTCTTAACAAGCTTCGGCCCTGTCAAAATGTGTTGGTAGTAGCCAGGATAATTGTATTAGGATGCAGTAAAGGTTAGAGGTGGATTAAGTCAGAGAGGATAATGTGGTATCACAAACTATTTTTATTTGATATTTCTTGTGGTCCCATCATTGGGCAACACAACAACAGTAACAAATTGCAACAATACCACACACTTACATGTAACTGTCTAGTAACTGACAGAGACATATTGCATAAGGCAATCCCACAGTTTTGTTTTAAATCCAAAAGCCATGTAACTACAAGAAATGAGTTATTATTTGATCACTGAATATGGATGCAATCAATTCACAAACAGAAGAAAGGGAACTTACAGCATGGTCTCTATTGTCTGCTGGCCTGTGTGCGAGGACTGAAAGATGGATCTGAATTTCAACAACTTCCAGAGTGCCTTCATAATGTGAGTACTCCAGTTTGATCTTGACCCTTTTCTGTTCTATCCCTTTTTTTTCTTTTTAAAACTTCAGTTTTGGCACAAATGCAAAACAAATATTTTCGAGCATATCTTAATGACATAGATTTATTAACCACTTTTGCATCATAAAATCAAATTAGTCTGTACAAATTGACCCTATTCACAGGTATTCTTGGTATTAGACTGGAACTAGCTTGCAACTGAGGCTAATGCGGGGAGTCTTTTCAAATACAAATGACATTCTCATTTTAATGATATTCCCCCACATGAGCCTCCATTGCAAGCTAGTTCCAGTCCATTACCGACAATATGAATATGGCTATTGCAAAGACTTGTGGGATTGGACCTCTGTAGATCATGTCGTTTCTCCCTGTACTGTTTTTGTCTTTTTGCATTAATTTTTTTCCTGCAGGTATTCCTCATAGACTACACTTTTTCTCCTAATCTATGGATGTTTTTGGTATTTTCCACATTTTTATGACTATTTAACAATAATTAGGGAAAAAGTCAATCTTACTAAAGGCCATCAGAAAATTTCTGATGGCTTTTAGTAATAATGGCCATTCTTTAATTACTGTAAGTTGTTTCTTTCTTGGCAGATAGCAGAGATTTACAGCCAACTTGGAGATTGTATCTTTTAATACTTACATGTATGTGTTGTGTGAGACGAGAAGGATGGCATTTAGTTTTGAAATCCAGGCTATGTTTGTTCAGTAGATGCCCTTAATTGCAACCTCAGAACACAAGTAGTAAGCTTTGCTTGTCGATAATTAAAAATATGTTTTCAACAACCACAGCATATTCTGTGGTTTGTTTGCTTCTACAAGAAATTTGACATATAAAGAACAGTAGCTATTCTACACTCCAGGGAGCAGGGAGGCTGTTTACTGAGAGGGTTCTTCCTTATAAAAGGTAAATGGAGGTTAGGTTTTCAATGAGAGTTAAGAGAAATTTTGCATATTTTCAATGTCAATCTTCTGTTTCATATCATATATTTTACACTACAAAAAGTCAAACCTCGATTATCCGTACCTCGATTATCCGGATTTCTCGATTATCTGGACTTTTTCTCTAGTCTCAATTTTTTCACGAATATTTATTAGTCATGATCAAGATCCATAGCAATATTGTTTTTAATATTCTTTTCTCAGCGTTGAATGGTTCAAGATGTACAGTAGACCATATTGTTTTCCAAATGATTTGTAGAAGTTTCACAATTAAATGTTGCTTTATTTAAACAGTTTTGTTCTTCATTAACATTCATATTTTTGATTATCCAGACCCTCGATTATCCGGACTATTTCGTCTAGTCCCAGCGAGTCCGGATAATTGAGGTAGTACTTGTTATTGCAGATTATTATATATCATTGAAACCCCTTAACTAGTGTGCTAGATGAGAATGCTGTTTCATTTGCCCAGGCTGAGAAACTTTATTATGAAACATCACTTATCAGTGTTGGAAATGAACTCCAGTCAACACAGAATGAACCAGGTATTATTTACTGTTATTTTGTACATGATATCACGTTTCATGAATGCACCCAGATGACAATTATAGTGCTAGGAAAACACAATTAATACTGATATGAATATATCGAATATTGAGGAACTGGGAGCATTGTTTATCAGCTGAGCAATTTCTTTCCCCTAGTATGTTCCATTACTCTTACTAAGGATAAAGGGACATTAAGAGACATCCCCTGTTGACAGATTACCACCAAAAATCACAACTCCTCCCCACCAGCCCTGCCCTCAAAGGAAACCTCAGTAAACCTTGCAAAACCATTCCAATGAAAATGTACGAAGTTTGAAGGAGCTCAGTGACTGTATTTTGACAATTTAAAATTACCTTTAAATTGAGGAAAACTGAAAATAGTAGTTTACTAAGATAGCCTGCAAGTAGGCTCTCATCATTGGTGTCAGTGAAGGAAGTGAGAGTCAGCGAGCCAAGTGAGCCAGTGAGAATGAGAGCCTGCACAGACACCATTTTCTGAATACAGCCCCTCTGAAGGTGTCAAGATTATGACAACTCACTAGCTTAATGTGTCAAATTATTAGCCAATAGAAATTGAGAAAAAAAAACATCAACAAACATGATAGCAAATTGCACGTGGAGGCTTTAGTTTTATTTATGCACACAGCACTTGTGTTTTGCAGCTCGCAATGTTGGACAAATCGTTGACATCTTTAATCGCAGCACAATCTAAGCCAATTGAATTTCCCTCCTTTACCTGATCATGAATTATGCTGGTTGGGGAGCAAGTCACCAACACTACAGCATCTGAATGTTGACCTTCACAAACTTTCTTGATCATCACTGCAGTTGCAAACAGTTCAAGAAATTTAAAATGTTTACTGTGCGTATCCAGTTGGCATAACCTGCAAAAACATTCCTTCCTTCCTAAAGACGATTCACAGATTTTTCGCTTCACTCGCTGACTCATCTTTCTCAACTTTGCTCATCAACTTTGCTCCTGCCGCAATGCTTGAGGCTGTTTACTAAGATAGAAAAAAGCAAAGAGATAATTATCATAAAGGTACAAGGATGGTTAAAGGTGAAAAAGATTAACATGGATTACAAATGGCAAATTTCAAAAATTTGGGCTAAAGATCCATAAACCATGGCAAAGCTCCTTTAAAGTGAACCTTTGACAGTGTAAATTTTACATGCCCTCCCCCCCAAAAAAGGTCTCCTTCCTCTCAATTTTAGATTTGGGTACTTCCTCCTGGTATTTTTATGGCAAGTAGAACAAATAAGGCTTGCAAAAAACAGACAATGCACCCTCGTCATTAAATTGCAGCAATTCCTTTAAGCAGGCTTTAGTTTGGTTTGATCTCTACCCTATATGGCAGTCTGCTATTTTGTTCTAATATTACAGACAGAATTGATATTAAACCTAGTCAAGACTATTAATTAAGTTCTACTATTTATTTGTAGATAATACTGGCAGTTTCACTACATCTGACAAGAGTACAGGAGACAAAGTATCCCAGGTTAGAACAGAAAGATGCTTGGTTTTGGCATTCTAATTATGCAGTTACCTGCTCCTGTAGGAATGAATATATAAAGGGGTCCTAAGGATACCTTTCAGTGAGGATATCTTCTGAGTGACTCAGTCTAAATCCATATATTATATATATTCACCAATAAATTTTCCTTTGATGTCATTGGCTAAAACTGTTCATGGTACAATCTCACAGGGGACTACTATCAGGCCATGTATGACCATTGGATGACAAGCACCCATTTAGAGAGGTAGCTCATGGAATACAGCTTCTTTTTTTGCTTCATGTTTTGTTTTCTTTCAGCCTGAGGTCAAGGATGATCCCCAAGGACAGTCGACTGAGGCTCGGTCAGCAAATGAATATGAGAAGCTAGCACACATGTGCTTGAAGCAGAAAGAGTAAGTGTCAAAACCTGGTGTATGTTTTTCCTACATCATGCCCATTGAGAAGCAAGCCACAGTGGCATAATGGCTCTAAATCAGGCACAATTTTCTGCCACTCTCTCTGGTCCAGTCGCATTCCTCCCTGGGGGCTGAGGCAAGTTCATTTCCTGAAACAGCAGCTGCTTATCAAGCCTACTCTGGATCAAAATTTCTGGGGAAACAAGATGTGATGAACTAGCAGCACATTCAAGGGGATAAGCAATACTTCTATTTGCCTTGTGGTGTAGAGGCTTACAAGTCCCCTGGGTACCCCTGTTTTTCTTGCTCAATACAGGGTGCTTTGGGATCAGCCAGAGTGTCGTCAACTGGGATCGGCTAGATCTCATGAGCAACTGGGCTTGAAAGTGCATGATATTTGAAATTATATGGACTTACACCCAAAGAAACTTAATCTATTTCAGCCGTTTAGCTTGGTTCATCAATAGCAGAACATTTTCAACAAAGTTTATTTTGGTCACTAAAAATTACCAAAGCATTATATTTGGCATTATTTCCTTCACTTAAATGACATTTTTTGCATCACTTTTTTACAGTGCTCAGCTGGCACTAGAGTACTGTGGCAAGGTGAGACATTTCATGTCTATTTAAGAATTTAGGATCTTTGGAGAGAAAGAGAAAGTTTGTAATGGTCTAATGTGTTTACTCTGCATCTTGGTAAACATTGTAACTTTATGCAAGTGAATAAGCTTATATGAAAGATCATATATTTGAACTGTAGAAAAAGAAATGAAGACATAATTTATCATTGCAGTACATACACATTAAGCAGTTGTGAAATTAAAGCCTGAAAAAAATTCAGGCTTGCCCTTCAAGGCTGAATTTTTTTCAGGCTTTAATTTGGTACTGTGATGATCAATCATGACTACCTCATAACTTTTTCTTAAATAGGCATAACATTTATCTAGAGTTCAAAATATAAAATCTTTCAGACAGCCATTCAATGAGAATAATATTATTGGTGATACTTAGATCTGACATTTCTTAGTTCATGTTCTCTCCCCCTCATTCTATGCTGTAAAGTAGCAGTGTAATACTCTTATTAACTTCTTTAATTTATAGCTTACCATTGTCAATTGCAACATTTTCTCCAGGCTGTAAAACTGCGCCAATCCATATATGGAGAAGAACATCCCATAACCAAACGTACACTGGATCTTTTCACTGTCATATATGCTGAGATGGGAAAGGAGCAATATACAGGTACACTAGAAAAACAAATTGGCTGACATCTGGCAAACAGACATTTCTCTTTCACATGTGATTGATAAATATGCACAGCGATTAAGGTGGCTCTCAACATTATATAGCACTTGTGCTTTGGTGGATCAATGCTCTGCACTGCATTGTACTGCACTGCACTGCACTTAAACTGCACAGACTTCTTGCTTGGTCAGTGCAACACTGCTCTGTGTAATTTAGATTTGACCACAAGTCGAGCTGCAAAAACTGAGCTGTGAAAAACGAAAAAATGGCTGTGATGCTCAAAAATTGAGTATGAAGAGGCCGAGCGGGAGGAGTAAGGGACCTTTCGAAAGTATATGTATGACCTTACTGTTGAGGTGAAAATTATCTAGGAATTAAACACTTTTTTTCAGGAAACCCATCAATGACCTTTGAAAGAGTTTGCAATTCTAGCTGCTCAATCAGTAAATTAGACATCGAGCGCTGCAAACCTGACTGGCGCCTCGTCCCTAGTATGCGTCGCGTCCCTAATAAACGTCCCGTTCCTAACAAGTGTCCCATCCCTAATAAGCGTCGTGTCCCTAATAAGGGTCGTATCTCTAATAAGCGTCCCATCCCCAATAAGCGTCCCGTCCCTGATAAGCATCCCGTTCCTGATAAGCATCCCGTCGCTTATAAGCGTCCCATCCCTAATAAGCGCCACCGTCTCCAATAGCGCGCGCCCTCGAGGTACCAAAAGTAAATCAACGCTCCGAGTGTTCAGTCAAATCATTACGGTAGTCCAAAAACATTTTTTTTCCTTTTTCTTTGCCTTAAGATACATTAGTTCATGAAGATGTATAGAATTCAAACTAACTTTTGACCTTAACTGCTCATTTTTTTCTTTACCATATTTCCAGTTTTCACCCCTGCTCTTCTTAAATGCGTTATTTCACATTATTAAAAGTCATCTATTTGTAACAAGCAAGTTATTATGTTAAGTTATAAGGTGCAAATTAAGCAAAACCTTGGAGCTTCAAGGGTGTTGTGTGATAATTACTTAAAGACTTAAAGACTTCACTCTGAAATGTGAACTGCTTATGTTTGTTTAGTGAAGGAGTAATGAACTCATGTACTCTTCATCTCTTGTATTCTGCTCTCAGCCGCCATGCAGAAATTCAACAAATCCAAGCAGTCTGACGAGGCGAGTCCCGAAAAAACCACTCAGTCTCCAGAAAGTACTGAGTCAGCAAAAGAGACAAGTGCCAAGTCAGCAAAAGAGAATGTCAAAGAGAATGGAGATGCAGCAGTGGATTCAAGGCCAACCCCCGCTGGAGAGTCTCACGAGGAGGAACGTGACACAACCACACCTGATGCACAAGTAAACAGTACGTGTTGGACAGCTACACTTGGGCAACCTCGATCCCAGGCTCTCTCTCAAGGCAAAGGAGAGAGAGAGCCTGGAATCAAGGTTGATAGTGAGATGCATTTACGTGTGAACACATCTCAAACGTTACACGATTCGTCATCATGAATGAACAAAGTTATTAGTTTCTAAAGAAACTGTTGTGCTGTGTGGACAGGGAAGTGAAACACTTAGCTAAGTTGAAAATGATAAAGGTAAATTAATAATGCCATAGCGAGTTTGTGTCGCTGACGTTATGAACGTTAGCCTTTCATCATTTCAAAATGTTCACTTTGCCCTGATGAAGGCAGTAATCAGTCATTTAGCTCGGAGAGGAGGGGGTAAACTCCCATGTAAAAATGACGGGAGTGCTCATCCTACCTTCTAGGTGTTAAAAACGCGGTTTTGGTACCTCTTGAGGTGTTCAGCCTCAAAAGGTTCACAGCGGGAGCTTTTGCGGTACCTTTTAGGGTATTGAGCCGAAACAAATGGCAAAAATGTGTTGTTTTGCAATTGGTACCTCTTAGGGGTGAAAAAAATTCAAGCCACGATCACAAAACAGGATCTTGGTACCTCTTTGTTTTTTTGTTTTTTTTCAAAATTTCCGACGAGCACCCTGTCCTTTTTATATGGGAGTCCCCCCGGGTCGTTAAACTCCCAACCAGTAGTTGAAAACACTGTTTATTTCTCATTCTTTAAGCGTGATTGGGGGCTAATCGACTTTTGGTTAGGGGCTAGCCGCCTAGGGGCTAATTAAATTTTAAATTGTTAATTATTTACGTAATAGATATTTTAAAATTTTAAATTCTAGATTGTAATTTTAGTTAGGGGACCTAAATAGGGATAACCTCATGGTCCTCCTTTTCAAATACTCTTTGTACTCTGTATTTGAATAAAGTATTATTATTATTATTATTATTATTAT
>Ga0126339_10000028_pt1 | contig 45450 bp, 22 predicted proteins | sample OrbTmetagenome_2_FD_92532 | JGI IMG/M metagenome (GOLD analysis project Ga0126339, IMG submission 92532) | Coral microbial communities from Petempiche,Puerto Morelos, Mexico - Orbicella T R C metagenome | ecosystem: Host-associated > Invertebrates > Cnidaria > Coral | place: Petempiche,Puerto...
CTGAGGAGAATATGCTGCCTTTGCAATGACATCTGCAAATGGTTAGATATTCTAGTCTTCTCGGATAAGGACGATAAACCGTAGGCCCCGTCTCCTGCATCTTCACTGTTATGGTCAGCAGGGAACGTTAAAGAACCCACACACTAATCGTAAAGAGCAGGGCACGAAGTTCCCGGTGTTGTGGTCTGGTCTCTGCCCATTGTGCTGTTGAAATGCTCGGAGACATAAGCTGTTAAAGCTACTCTACAATCCGAGGGTAAATAAAGTATACTACTACTACTACTACTCCTACAGTCAAACTCCCGCTATCTCGAACCCTCAAGGGAAACGATTGTCAGTGACTGCAAATTATATTCCAGGGAAAATGAGTTGAGATCGAGGAGATAGCGGAGAGTTCAAGATAACCGATTTTGAGATAGTGAGGTTGTACAGTGTGTATATTGGCTCATAACTCAGTTGCTTGTATAAGAATTACGTAAGAACTGTTCTCGCTCACAGCTGAGGCCGTATGCAATAATCATGTTAATTTGTGAAATAGTCCCTAACAGGAATTTACCATGAAGAGAAACTTACGCTTGTTAAAATCTTCTCTGGGTTGACTTAGGCATATAGATATACCGGGTTTTCTTTCGCTCAAAGGAAAAGAATTTTTCCGATAAACTCAGTTCTGGGTGTTGTCATATGCGCGTTCCTTCGAAAAACATTTTAGTGTTCGTTACTGACTAAGCAAGTGGTTAATTTTATCAGGGAGAGTCCCTACCATGGGAATCAGAAAGGTAGGGGACTGAAGCGGCCCTTCTTTAGGGAGCTTAAGCTCACCACGACGGCAACGGCAATGAGAACGAGAACACCACCAAACGAAAGGTTCAACGAGCAAAACAATAACTTTGCACGCGCGTTATAAGTTTTTGTACATTTTTTTGCCGTCCTCTGCATAACAACAACGTGAAATGACCAAGTTCTGCGTAGTCTGAGGAAAGCGAACGACGACGGCTAATGTTTGTATCTCCATTTGGAATTGAACGCTGTCATTGCATATTTATCCTGAGCACGTTATTTTAGAGCCATTGATGTACGGTATAGATATCTAGACAATTGCGAATTTCGCAAATTCGTTTTTGACTGGGCGTCGTCCTCGACGTAGCCGGCGGGGGAAGGGCGAAAAGTCAGTAGGGGCTTGAATTAAAGCATCCTTTCCCCCTAGATCTGCCACCGGCCACTGGCTAGTTTGAATGGGAATTTTTTTTATATTGTAGTTCAATGGACTATGCATACTCTCAGAGGCTAGCCGGATATAACCACTTTATTTGATTATATTCAATCAATGTCCTAAAATGTTATTAGTTTCACAAGTTTATGTATTTCGGTAATGACGATTTGTTTCACAAGCAGACCTTAGCAGCGTTTCTCAGATGACTAATTTTGCAGAGGACAGCAGGCTTAAGATCGTCCTTTAAGAAATGCCTGTTTTTAATATCAAACTGATTGAACAACCAGTAGGGCTTATCAGTAATGTTAACTGCTAAAAAATTTCCGATATTATTTGCGGGCACATTTCGGCTCCTTAACTCAGTTCAATATCAGTTCAAGTGCTTTTTCTGTTGTTATTACTTAGCCTATAAATATACTTCAGTTATACTGGTTAGGCGCTGTAGTATCATAATTTTTTGCACCTTAACTTAGTATCTTAACAGGGTGGGTCAAGTTGCTTGCATTGTTCCAAATATACAGATATTCTAATTTAAGAAAGTGATCAGTTATCGATATCTAAGAAGTGTTGTTCAAGTGTCTTTGAGTACGCCCTCTCCTTTCTGATAACGGGTTCTTTTATATGTCTGGACACAACTCCAGCGTCACCCATCTATTTTCAAAATGGTCTAGAAGGTATATTGCCTCTTATGTTCTGCGTATTTAAAAACTTCATTTAACCTGGCCTATGCGAGAGCGATTAATCACACGAAGCCCTGCTCAATATTTCTGGCGTCGCCGCCTGAGACAATTCAATGGATAATTCGTGCGTGTGTATTGTATGATGAAGCCTATGACGTTGGTTTCACTTCACAATCTTTTGTAAAATCAACTCATAAGTGTTTGCTAGGGTCGCTGCTTTCAGGAACCAGTATCCGAAATGAGCTTCAAAATGCCATTACTGTAAAATGCCATTTAGCGTTTCCTGCTCTTAAAGTTTGGGCTTATCTTAGATTTTTAAGATGTCGACTTTGCCTAATTAAATTAATTTCCTTTCTCTTGGGAAACTCTCAATTTGTATGCAAAGAAGATCGACATAAAATCGTCCTGTTAGCACTCAGTCTTGAAGAGCGAGGACATTGCACGAACTAGGGCGTTTGTATGGGAATAGGACGTCAACTGAATATTTAATCAAGTCTTCGAAATATCTCAATGATTTCTGAAATATTTGTTCGGTACTTTACAAGATACAACTGGCAGACGATTTTTATGAACAGTGGAAGAACGGTGTAAATTTAGTCGCATCGCCATTTTTTGTTAATTTGCAGAAATTTTCCATGTATTTTCCCGTTGAGTTGAAACGAATAAAAAATTGGCTTGATCAGTTAAGGAAGAGCACTCAAATAAAAAACAAGAACCCATAGGAAGGCGAGATGATTCGAGAACAGAAATGGATCACACGCTCAATTAAGTCAGGCTTGGTTTTCTTTTAAACCTTCGCAACATTTTTGTTATATATGTTACAATATTCAACTTCTTTAGGAAATTCCTTTTTCCATCGAGTAAGACTTAATATTGTTTATTCTCAATTGTTCAGTCGAGGAAACATTTTTCTGTGTTCGCGCTAACAAACGATCAAGAAATTTTTTTTTTTGAAACTGGGAGAAATTAAAGATGAGATGTCTGGATGAGATGCAGGTAAGGAGGGTATGGTCGCAAGTTATGTTCACCGGCTGGAATTGGATAACTCTCATTCTTAACATGCTATGCCAATCCGGGTTTCCTATTTTCCCAGTTTTATTTCATGTTTAATCTACACGAGCTAGATCAACCTCCTCGCATGCACATAATTTTTTAAAAAACAACGTTAACTGATCCAGAAAACAGCTCGAACGGTGTCAGTACAGACTACCACAAATGTAGATCCCTTCTGAGGTGAGGCGACAGTGGAGCGCTCTTATCAATAGCCAGTGTGCTTAGATTCTCAGTTGGAGAATTCAATCGGCTACTTGGAAAGTTTGACTTATAAAAGAACTTAAAAACTCGAACTGTAACTCAACGAGCTCTTCTTATGATAACGCAATGGGAGATTTCAAAACAAAAGACCAACCCAAAATTAAGCCGGCAAAGAGAAACTCCGGCCGAGTTGTAAACCCGTATAGCTCCAATACAGATTATAATCTCCCCCGCCCCCGACCCGCTTAATTAAGTGCCCCCTCTCCATCATATCCGGGTGGCAATCTTGTATTCTCTTTTGCAAACCCGCGATCACGTCCGAACATATATTTTCAGTGACTTTGCCAAAATAAAACCACTTGAACAAGAAGTTAAGCAGGCTAGAATACCACACTCATAGACATATTGACTGGCGTTTTTTATCGTCCACTTGAACTATGGTTTGAACTTTTGAGTCAAACTTAGAGATTAACCATTAATCTCTTGAGTGTCTTGGTAAAAATAGCAGCTTGGGGTTATCTCGGAGGATTATCACTGCTAAGATCAGAAGCACACCACGTTGGGCCAATATGATCACTTCCCATCGGAAGATAAATACTCTCCAAGGCTTGACTAAAGGACAAACAAGCTGAAAAGTGATATTATTTTAGGAAGTTAGCCAGGCGCGCCTCGTATGCGCAAACGATTGTTTTAATAAAAGGTGCACGAGGATTTTAGTCCATTCTCGTGACATTCAGTGCATACTCGATCGTGTAGGCATGAATCGCATTAACTTTTGATACGCAAAATCGCGAACGTTCGCCCCGTCAATTAAGCCTTGTGATATCCGGCATTAGAGCAGACTAAACAGACTGTAAACATTCACTAAGATCCATAAAGATTTAGCATCCATTATCAGAACTATTTGCTGAAAATTGCCGACGCAAAATACAGGAATGCTCCCTCAATTTGTGGAGTAAAAACGTGAATGATTGTCTCTAATTAAAAAAGCACGTTGCAATGAGATTTTCGCAAAATTTGATTTTCATTTACAAGACCAAAAAGGAGAATGTTCACTCCATTTCCATCACTCTCCATCTTCACAATTGACGCAAGAGTGATTTAAAAATGGCTTCCAGCTTTGAGTGTCAGTTGCGTCCTGATAAAGCTTAATAAGCGCCACATTCCGCAACAAAATCAACCGTCGGCAATTACTGCCAGATTTTCCGTTAACAGGGTATGTTTTTAATGAGGTTTCTTGAAATGTGAAATGATACCAAAAATTGTAAGCAACGTGCAAAATACTGTAACACTATATGTAGCCAACTTATAGATATATAAACGTTTAACTGCCAGTTTCTGAGAAATTGGCTCGGAAATATTGAGGCATTAGTAGTGCTATACCGTTCTGAAGTATGCCTTGCCTTCCTTTTCGCTTGATACTTTGTTGCGCATCGTATATCGTCAAGAAATTCTGGCAACTCGCCAATCCTCTTTCCATAATGCTGTCATGCAATTCATTGCAGTACAGTATAAATCATTAACATTTCTAATACCGTCGTGCTTTTGATTTAAGCTTATTTCACTGATTTCTTGCGGCAATATTATATGCAACTGTACGTTTCTTTAGTTGTTGTTGCAATTTGTTTTGCACGTTCTGGATCTCAAACTACATGCAGTCGGGGGGGTCCTCTGTGACAAACTCTTACCAGACTCTGATAAATCACGGTTTATGTTTAACCTATATGCTGACGGTTCGATGTTATTACTAAGGGCAGCACGGTTAAGCATCTCAGTCAAATTTGTTTTGGTGGCAGTGCTTTCAACCTGTCGTGTAATGAAGCATTGTATCCACATTCCTTTGACACGTTTCTTAATACAGCGGCTTTTCTTTTTACTTGTAATATAAAAAATTCTCTTTCGATTTGCAGTTTCTTGTACTCTCATCTCGATCATCTAATACAACTGAATGAATGATAGCAACAATGATTCTACGAACTAAGCTTCTGAGGCCGGTTATGATTGATTTGGAGGGGCGACACGGAACTAGACGGAGCTTGCTTTCAATTTCGTAGTTTTGTCCCATGCTCCATTAGCTAGTAGTACGAGGCAAAAAGTGTACTGTTCCCTTCACCTGACTCCTTGAAGAATGCATAGTAAAGAAAAATATGGTGTAAATACTCTTTGAAATTACTAAAAGAGTAAAGACCGGTGGAGCTGAACATGTTTTCGATCACTTTCCTTGGAAAGAAGCCACAGAGATTCGTGCCCTAACTCAGTTTCACTGATTTCTGTGAGGATGAATGGAAACCTAACTTCCATCATGCTAGACAAGGTGGTTCTAACTCTGGCCTATATGGAACCTGGTTTAGTGTTTAGGCTTTCATTTGAAAGCCATCGAACAGTACTTTTATTTGGTACTGTTTGTTGCGCTGTACAGTGGTTCAAATTCTTAAGTCAGCTGTGGATTTGAAAGCTATCGAGCAGTACTTTATGTTTAAAAGTGGTACTGTTTGTGTAACGTGCTGTACAAAGTGCTTTTAACATGTGGTCTTTTGATGAAACTCCATGACAATGAGTGATCATTCAAATGAAAGCTACTGAGCAGTACTTTCTTGTGACTGAGTAGTTCTAAGCATGTTAACAGCCATTGTGGATGAAACCCTAGCATTGAATGACCATTCAGGATGAATCCTGTAGAGTAGTAGTTTCTTGTGGTGCCGCTAATCTTATTTTCTTTTTCAATATTCTAAACTGAAATTTCTGAATATGTGTTAGCTTTGAAACTGGCAAACCCTAAGCAGCTTTTAGAGACTACATCCTCTTGCAATCATGATTATGATGCATATTTGTCAGTGATTGCAATTGTAACCTTATTCTGTGAACGAAACCCTTCAGTGAGCCTTTAGTGCGACCATTCATTTTAAAGCCATTGAGAAGTACTTTTTCTTCTTTAGTGTTTTGCAAAACAAAATCTGTTGAATAGTTTATCAGTGTTAAAAAGAAACCCCGGCAAGTACAGTTACCTTACGTGATTCGTCTTGACAACTCGAATATATCTCAAGTGTTTGTTTAAAAAAGATGTTAACATTTTTCCAATTCCGAAGTGTTTCGTTAATCATGCAGATTAGGGCTGTGTAAACAATAATTATATTAGTTCTGTGAGGCCTTGTCAGAAACCTTCGTAAACCGCGTAAATTTACACCCCATGTTCTGACGGCTTTGATGGTCATTTCCGCTTATTTATTTGGCCAGATATCAGAAAATAACTCGCATAAATCCCTAATGTCTCTAAGAATATGCAATGTTATGGCTTGCAGTCATTTTATTGACACCCCTCTATCCGTCGATTGAGAACTCAAAGTAAACACAACTGGGGGTATCCTTTCGTTATACAAGTCCTGTCCTATCACTGAGGCATATTTGCAATTAGAAATATAATGTCCGAAATTGATTTCAAAATCTAAGTCAGGTACTTGATCATCAGATGTAGGTTTTTTAAGAGTGTACTTGCTGTTCCTAAATGTCAAGTAAAATTGAAAAGTTTCAACATTTTTGCGGCGAGGAATTCTTACACTTTTAATAGCCATTTCAAGGGAGACTGACTGTGTTTCAGGTTTTAATACCTGGAATTCATTTCAAAAGTGTTAATCTGTTTGAACGACTGAATTAGAAACGATAAAACAGATGTTGCACTACTTTCAATCGGAAAATTTGAGTAGCTCTTTTTGGCATTTCGGAATTCTGTTGAACACAATCAGCCGTGCGTCTTTCCAGTGTGCAAAAAAATTATTCATCAAAATATATGTAACATCAGTATAATAGAACTCACTCGTCAGCTGCCTTATTCTTTGTATATATTTGTGGTTCGTTTTAATTTAACTGATGTGGGAACATTTATTTAAATTAGTCGGGTTTTTTAACATTGAAAACTTCATCTAATTTATTTTTTGATAAATAAAAACTTATCACAGTTTGTTTGAGGCAGTATTTTAAATGAGAGATACCGAGGAAACTTCTTAAATATTAATGGCTTCCAACAACACAACAACGCTTTAAAAGAGCCAAGAATTAGCATTTCAAAACTATAGTTTTAATCTCTTCAACACATCTGCAAATATCAGATATTAAACTTTCCTTTTAAGACGTCATTCTTAAATTGATTTTTTTGGGAAAAATGTGTATAATGCAGAATTAACAGGCTTAGCGAAACTTGTAAGAAACCGCCGATAAAGTACGTTCAGGCTTTTTACATTATTTGAATTAACTTCTCGTACGGCCGTCAATTCATTCTTCGATTGATAACTGCAACTGATATTCCCTGTTTTACTCGGAGCCACTTACGCGATTGCCGCCGAGCAAATTTTTTAGTCTTCGTGGAACTGAAAAATTACCCCTGAAGTAACAACAATAATAATAATCATATTCTAAAGAAGAATGCTTCGGACAATTGACAATGGAAGTTAACTGATCAAACACTCTTTGACTCTGCCAAACCTCGGCAATAGAAGCTTAGCAACCGAAGGCTAGGCTTGAAACATCCGCTTTGGAAACAAATCGCGTTTCATTTAATTCAAACGGTGTCTGCACTTTTAACTCAGTCAATTTGAACTTTTTCATTTATACTTAAAACATCATTCACGAATTTTTTTGGCAGCTTGAGAGATCGAGTACTGACAATGTTGTATGTTCTTATTGGTTCATTGAAGTGATTGCCTGACGTAAATTACGGCTAAACGGGCGACAAAAGTCTTCTGTAAGTAGAGAAATATTCACCAGTACAAAAAGTTTCAATGTTTCAGATCTGCAAACAAAAGGAAAATGTTGGTTAGTGATACCTAGGGGAAATATGGACTATTAGATTGCAGTTTAGTACGGTTTCTCAGACAACTGTAATGCGACGGAGGGCAGATGTAGTCCGTGGACCAGTTGTATCGGTTGATACGGGAATTATCAGGACTTTGTGTAGTATAACACTAGAGGTATTACCAAAGCTATAACTTAATCCTTGAAGATCATAAAAGCAAAATTTTTAATTTATCTTGCGGAAGATTAAAGAAATGAAACACTAGAAAGGATGGTATAATTTCACGACTGCAGACTGCACAATAAATGACTTTTTTGCCTCAGCTGGAGTGTGTTTTAAAGGTTTCCGGTGTTCAATTTTCTAATTAACACTGTTTCACAATATATTCAAAGCAATGTTTCCCGATAACAGATAGGCAACATCACGTTTTGGCCATTGATGTCATGAAACGGCGGTTTTCAATTTCGCTCGTGTCGGCAGCAGTAAAACCAGGTAAAACTTGTGAGAAAAGCCCCCTGTGTTTTAGCGACGATGCGAAAAAATCATTAGCACAGCACTTTGCGCTCTGAGAGAAATGCGGAACTGAAATTTGTCGCCTGGCGCAGTTTGAAAATAGCGAAAGAACGTATTTTTTCAAGCTGTTAGTTCACCAACTCGTTTATTTTCGTCCTTTGCGAGAGATTGGGCTGGACCGAAAGGTAACCGCTCTTGAGGGGCCGCCAAAATTGCCGGCCAAATTTTTGAGTTTGCTACTACGAATAGTCGAACTTTCTTTCTGAATAAAGCATTTAATTTTCCACCAACCCTCCCCAATTAAACGCGATTACAGGCGTTAAAATATTCAATTCAAAGCGACCTTCTAATTTTTCCTTTTCTTCAGGGGCTTTCAGTCGAGTTTATCACTTTTATCGAAGGCCTCATCAATCAATTCGCCACTGACAAAAGTGAAATGTACTTCACCACGGAAAATGAACCGGACGAGCTCATTTTCGATGTGTTTGCTTTCGACAAATAGAACTATAAGCAAATTGTAGGGCGCAATATTGTTTTGGCCGATCGCAAACTCATTACATTAAAAGACTAACAGAACCCAATGAGAGGATTTGCGTGTCGCATGCTGAAGGACGGAGGAGAAAATGACTTGACCATGATTTAGCTGCGCGGCTTTCGGTTTCATAATCTACTTTCTCTCCGGCGCTAGAACAAAATTGTAATAAACTGAACTGGGTGCTTAAAATGTTTGTAGCCCACATAAGCTTTCCTGGGCTTCTATAGTATCGCTTCAGATTTTATCAGTAAAGAGATCGGATTTGGCGATCTTTCGCGTATAAGCTATATATATGAACGCATTACCTATTGCTTATCTGTCTTTGCCAGTCAAGAAAGTTGGTGTCTTATCTACGGCTTATCCGCGCTACGTAGCCAAAACTAATCGATAACGTAGAATTTTAGGCGGTTCTTAAATAAATATCACCTCCGAAATTGTAATGTGTGATCTATATGTTGTAAGTTTGGTTTTGAAATTACTATCGAAGCGAAACCAATTCACTGTCGGCATTTTCTTCTGGGGGGAAATGATGGGTTTTCAATGAGTCACGCTAAGAGAACAGGATCATTAACATTATTTCAAAATGTGACGCTTGTTTGTGTGCATTCAGTTTGACTGCCGAGCATAAAAATTAATAGCCTTCCGTATAATTACTTGCTGAGTGTGAAACTAAAACTGTTTTGGATTCAAATTGTCTTGCAATTAGCCTTTATGAAATAACATATCCAAATTTGTCAATTTCGGGGCCCTTGGTTCTTCCAATGGTTTCCGGACTGGAAATAGAAGATGACGGACAGAAGGAAGAGACATTTTAAACGCTGTTCCTTCGAGGAGTGAGCAACTGAATTTTCCCTCGGTCTTGAGTGATCTTTTTCATTGATCTTGACCGGTACGTTTTCTTTTGTAAAATTTCACTCAAGTTTGTTCCCGAACGGATGTTTAAATAGTTGGTATCTTGGACGAATGACAGATACAAATACAGCTGAGAAGTTGCTTTTAATTAATTGCTTTGCGCTTGCGGACATCGCTTGAAGCAGACGGGCGTCACGACTGAGGCGTCATGGACAGTTTCTGAAGGGGGAATTCGCGGTCCTGTAACATTCTCATTTTGTCGTAAGTGTGGAAAGGATACCGGAAGGCCCATTTACGAGAAAAAAAGTGTCTTTCTTGTGACCTTCAAACCGCAGAACTCTGGTCCGTGAAACAAAGGGGGCGGGCTCACACCGGGCTGTCTGTCATGCTTGAGGGAAAACCATTTTGTTACTCTCCGGGGACCGGTTTACTCTTTAATTTAAACCATCAGAATGAACAGAAATATGCATTTTTTTTTCATAATATAAAGACATTATCTTACCAAGCACCTATGCATTGATTCCAGGAATACGTAAATAAATAGTATTGGCTAATCTAAAGAAAGCAATCGCAGTCGTAGTTTTGACGCTACCTCCCCTCCCTTACGATATTTTAATAGCACCTTGCTGATATTGTCAACTGCACTCGGCTCAGTTCACTCACTTTCTACTCGTTGACTTCGCTCTGTATACTAGCTCCAGCACAGCTGACCAGAATCAAGGAGTTTGGGACGCTTTTCACGACCGCACAAGAGGCTTGAGGGCTTATAATGTAACAGAGGAGGTGAAAATGAAAGATGAGGAAGTTAAAAAAGCAACGCAGAGCGACGAGGATGGAAAAGCCACCGAGAACGGTGAAGTAGTGGGAATGGACGTCGGCAATGAGTCGCACGCGGCCATCAACTCAAATGGCAAAAGCCGAAATAAAACTCATCGCAAACGGCGAGGTTCTACGTCGCCTGAAGAGGACATCATCGACGGATTTGCCATTTCGTCGTATTCCTCATTGGAAGCGCTGGAGGTAGGCAGAAATAGTAATTATTTGCGGCCTTCTTTATCAAACGATTAACAGTAACAGGTCGCGCTGAACGGTTCTCTCTCTCTGTCGCAGTGTGACAAACACTTCATCACAAAGTGAGACCGACTTGGTTGAAGGGCATTTTTACGTTGGCAGATGAACCAAACATGTTTTGGAAGTTCTGGATTTGATTGATGCGTTCGGTTGTTTTGAAAATATTCGTGCTGTAGCCATTTTGTGTACAGAGGGCGTCTAGAACGGAGACCGTACAATGTTTACTTTTCGCAACAATTCACTCGAGCTTCAGCCTCAAGAACTTCCTACAGCCATAAATGTCAAATTTTCAATTGATCACTAATGCCTAGCTAAAGCCCTGTTTCGTTCAAGTTTGAGGAGGGATAACTAATCGCGGCCCTTCGAAGGCAATTCGCTGCAATTTTGCGTACGAGCGAGTGCGCGTAGCGTTTGTCTTTCAACGACCCCATTCTGTCTTCGTGCCGATTTTAAGAGGTGTTCTTGGAGAGATTTTCAAGGAGATATCAACGCTAAATATATAAAAGCTACGCATGAACAATTTCCTACGTGCTGTAGTCGGCTCGGTATCATTGTTACTAAGTGATATACTTGGGCTTGTAATTTACCAAGTAAACCTCGAGCAGACCACAAATGATTCTCGATTGCCTAAGGAGGCCATTTTCGCGTGCTAACAAAAAATTGTGCTCAAAGTACGGGCATTGTTATCTCTTAAAACATGGCTGATCGCTTCTTTCGTTTGGTCTACATGTGTTCTTTCCTTCCGGCATTCTTCACAAAGCCACTAAAGCCGCGTACCTTGCAATTTACGTTCAAGCTGGGAGAAGCTAACGGGCTTGTATGTTTTGACCACACTTCGTGGCCCCGAATAAACCTCCTAATTCGACAAGGAAATGCTGATGTTTTAGAACCGACAAATATCTCGAGAGTGCATTCATTCGGTTACTCAGGTGAAAAGAGGCTTTCGAACCCTCTTTAAATTTCAGTATTGGGGTAAAACATCTTGCCATAAGGAGTATTAAATATTCAGCGATTAAACTAGAACGATCACAGCCAAACTCTCGCAGATGATTGGATTAAGTTATTAACAAACATTCCTCGCTTGTTAGCTGAACTTCTGTTATTTTCAGAACCGTGGCCATGTTGTTTTCATACAGAATTTGCGTTTCCTTGTGGCCTTTTGCCAGGCTCCAAAGTTGAGGCCAATTTTAAAGCGTGATCGGTGCTTCGAACAACCGAAGCGTTAGCAATTCCCAAGGGCACTGAAAAAACCATACATTAAAAATTTTCCCACCTCTTTCGCACGTATTTTCTAACTTATATGCTGTTGTAAGAAAACATAATCATTACAAATGCAGTTCGATTGTATTTAAGTTTAAATGCCAAGAGAAAACCAACTGCGTTGTGTTTGTGGTGTTCCGTAAAATAAGCTTAGAGTAAAACTTAGAACGTTTTTTCAATGGTTTATCGATTCGCACTGGAAATCTCGACAACACTGTTTTCTCCTTGTTAAATCAGCTTTGTTTAATTTTGTACCTTTTTGCCACTTGTGTGTGTTTTAGTGTCCCCGAGGACTTTCCTTGTTTGTAGAAGGAACAATATCCCCAGGTTCCAGAGCAATATATCTGTCTTTCTATTGAGAGATGTCGAGTGTTGGCTTACGGGAACCCATCTTGAAAAGAATTGCCACTACACTTGGTTTCTGTGGCAATGACTCGTGCGATGAAACATGCGAGTGGTTCAAAGCAGTGTCTACTCGACAGTTAATGCTTTTGTCCATTTGACAAGATTTTGAAAAGTAGACCAAGACATTTCTATTAAATTCAAAGTCGGTTTATGGCTACTCTTTGTCAAAATTCGTGCTCAATATATTTTCAAGTCTTGACAAAAACTAGATACACTATCACATAAAGTGGTTTGATAAGTATAAACTTTCAGTTTTGCATTGTGTACTGCCCATTGCTATTTATATCTAACAGTTAAAAATTTCTCTGTACTCTCAACTGTCTGTTGCGATGTGAGATGCTAATAAGCCAAAATGATATCTTTAGCACCAAATAGTGGAGAGAAAGACAGTTTGCAACAGCTAGTGAAATTCTCTGCTCTTGCTACAGTAGTTCACTGTTTGGTTTGTTTTTATTTTTCCCCTTTTGTTTCTGTATGATGCCAGATAGCCTGTGGATTTGGTTTAATGTTGGTCTCCTTGTAGGCTTATTCAATATTAATCAACTTCAAATGTATTAAGAGTTATGTCTTCTGGTTGCAAACAAGAAGACTCTGTTTTCATGTGACAGTGACAAAGATCCATTCGTGGGCATTTTCATTTGTCTATGTATAATTAAATAATGACACCAGATCAAGGAAATGCAAGTCTTCTGTGCACAGGATCAATAATCTGAGTATTATTATTAGGTTTGGAGACACTTACAACAGTCATCCATGGAACTCGTTCAATCTGAGATTGGAAATAGCTTGTTGATTTTCAGTGGTTCTTTGGTGGATCCAAGTGATCTTGTTTAAGTAAAAAAATCCTGTCAAGCTGCTTTTTGTACTTATGTCTGATCATTACTTCCTAGTCGAGGGGTCCAAGCAAACCAGAAATACTTATAGATGGACGTCGATCACATAAAAGTTCCAAGCGAAGTATGGAAAATGGAATAAATGGAAAGAAACGAAAATCTGAAAAACGCCGAGCCAGGGTATGTTACCTTTTAAATTTATACTTTTCACACAAGTAAAGTGAGTGTGCTCACAAAAATTTATACTTGTACAGTATTGCCTTGAATGATTCAAACAAGTCTTGACTGCTTAAAAAGTGGGAGAGAGTTGTTATGGGGTGAAATTAATGATTGTGGGAATGAAAGAGTGTGTTGGACATCTGCCGGTGATTACAGAAATATCATGCTAGGCCTGTCAGTTCAAATAATCAAAGAAACCCAAGTAATTAAACCAGTTAGAGCTAAAATTAGTCGTGCATATTCATGAAAAGCTTTCTGCCTGTTTGGAGGGAGGTGATTTTATTGCGGAAAGCAGAGCATGTCTCCTCGTGTCTGGCAGTAAATTTCACCTGTTCTGAGAGGCAAATTTTCTTGGTGTTTATAACTGTCTGTAGGGATGCGTAGGGACACAATGGTGTGGTGTTTTGTCTTTCTGTTTTAGAAAACTGTTGTCATTCCAATTAACAGCTGAAACCACAGAAAGTTATACAATGTCGGATGCCAATTACTCTGTTTACCTTTTTGTTTGAATTCAATTTCAAGTGCAGCTAGACCTCTGGCAAAGATGGGTAGATGTGAGAACAATTTTTGTCAAGACGGTACAACAAGCTAGTCAATCAGTGTAGTCAGTGATTGACAACCAGTTCACAGCTTAAACATTTCAAAGATGTGGCAGTTTTGTGAAATTCCGTTCTTTTTTATTGGGATGTGGAGATGCTGAAAAGGTATTTTAGATCAAAGGTTTCATGTTTCATCAGTTAAGAACACACATGTTTGTTTTCTTAAGCTGCGGTTAAACCAAATCTTTCTACACTGGTATGCTTATCATCTGGATTAAGGTCATGAAAACATTTTCACATTTTACTGGTGATAGCAATGACATTTTCCTGTCAATGAAGTGGCATGGCACAGTGTCAGAATGGAAGCTCTGTATTTAACAATTGCTGCTGGCTCAGTAGAATATTCAGGCTTTCTGAAGTTTCCTCCTTGTGAATAATGTATACTTTGACCAAGCTTGTGGTTTATTTAATGACAAATGGAAGCCTAAACACCCTTGGGCATCAATCTAGTGACTGCAAATTAAATGGGTCCAAGAATGATTCACAACACTTGTTTATCCTAGGATGACATCACCTTGACACAGGTCTAAACATTTAAGTGTCTGTTGCCATGGAATTATTATTTTCATTCTCAGCATGGTAGGTTAAATCCTTTACCATGCTTTGGTTGCATGAAGCATAATTGAGCATATTGACTTAATCAATTTTAATCATGCTGATCCCCCTTGTTGGGTATTTGTCAAGTATTTGCAGCTACCTTATTGATTTCTAGGATGGGGTACAATGTATATTATCAACAAAGATCTGGGTAATGGATTTTACCCTAATACAGGTCGAAAAATGCCAACCTGTTTTATTTTACGTTGTAAATAGTACAATGTAAGATGTAAGTAGCTTGTCGAAAGAAAGTAAATCCTGTTTTAGTTGGTCATAGCAAACCTACTGCTACTCGTATTTTATTCAGCTTCACAGTGTATTATGAATATTATGTTAAATGTACAAATTTAAATATCCCTCAGCATGTGCGCTTTATGCTGGTTTAACAGTTTATCAATCTGTAGTGCTGTTTTCCTTATGATCATGTAAGATCACAAAACACAGTTAAGAGTTTAGTTCATCTAGAGGTAAAAAAAGATGTTAGTTAGTGACAAAAGCTACTCAGAATTTTTGTCTAAAAGCTGCAGTGTTTTCAATTATTTTTGAAGTGGTGCAGCACCTGTAAGAAAGCAGTGAGATAGCCCTGTCACAAGTTCCTTTGGAGGGCTAACTTTTGAAGACTGTTAACACAGACTGGAGCTGGCAATTCACAAGCGAATACCTGCCGGAGCTCCAGCAGGTGATGGGCCTTATTGAAACACTGTAGCTTGTGTCTGGCAACCTTGGCATAATTATAAAATAATTGCTTTCCACACAATGGTTAATTGTATTTTGGAACAATGCTATTGTTCAGGTAAAGGTGTTTGTTCAAGTTACTGCTAAGTAAAAAGGTTTTTTTTTTAAGTTAAAAAGGTTTTACTTCATGTACATGTGTCTTTCTTGTTTAAATTTTTTTTTAAAGTTTTATAACTTTTTAGTCACACATGGTCTTTCCTGTTTATTTTATTGGTTGTGTGGTCAGTTTTGACTTTGACTATTGTCAAACAAAGCTACAGCTACAGTACAGTAGTACTGTAGTAAACAAAAATCGATTAACATGTGAGCAGTGAAAAAAGATTAGCCCCTATAGGCCATATTTGATATATCAATATTCTAACATGGCTCCTAGGCCTTTTGGACAACCTTCTATATCTGGTGGTGTTATTTGTGTATCCAAGTCTCTTTTGGGAATTGAGAGACAAAGGAAACTTTAAAAATTTGCAGTTTTTTCCTGAAAGCTGCAGAGCCATGTTAGAATATTGATATATTGAATGTGGCCTGTTGACTTCTGAATGACATAGACCATGTGGTGTGAGTTAAGATATTTCTAGAAACTACGTAAGGTTTTTACAGGTGCATGTTTTTACTTTCGGCAGCAACTTATTTTGACACATGCAGTGTTCCAGATAAGCAAGGGGTCTCAGGTCAAAAACCCAACAAGGTCAGCAACATGACGTGACAAATTACTAGAAAATTTATGATGATTTGGTGGGAGCATTGGAAATTGAACCGTTGGAATTCCTCATTGACACCATACCTTGAAAACTTATCTGGAACCCTACACATGTAGGCTCTTTGCCTTGAGTCTAGGCTTACCTATTTTGTCTGCCTCAATGAAAAAGTGAAGCTTAGACAAAAATGCAACAAGTAAGAGAGAGTCCCCATAATATTTTACGTTATACAGGGCCCCCGTTGATACCAGTCCTGCGACTGAAGGGGTCACCCTGTTTAAATATCGATGATGATGATGATGATTATTATTATTATAATGATTATCCTGACTGATATCCTATTTTATCTTATCTAAATATCTCTTATCCCATTAATTTTTCATCCCGTTAATTTTTCATCCTGTTAATTTTTCATCCCGTTAAATTTTTTTACCTTAATATTCCACGTCTTGAAAACCTTCAATAGGGCCTTGAGATGCTTGTTTTACTCGTTGAGGAGTCAGTATCATAGCATGCTGGTGTGTGTTTTTTCCGTCAATCTCTGTTGGCATTTGTAAGAAAATGAAAGAGACATTTTGTGAACTACAAGTGTTTGACCTCAGAGACCTGATTTTCAATATTTTTATCAAGACGTGCTCGCATGTGAATATGTGGTGCTTGCGCAAAAGGAAATTAAGGTTATTGACCAAGCAGGAGGTCAAGATGGCTGATATTGGTGATGTAAAGTTAGTCAAGTTTTTTATGTGTTTGCAGTCTGAGTGAGTCAACTGAATATTTTGAAGCAGGCCAGAAAAGAACAAGGGCCACTCCCATCTTTGTATTTACCTGTATTACCAAGACCATTCTTGGTGCCTGCTTTGTATTTAAACGTTTTGAACTACTATTGACAGTATTGGCAAGACACAAGTTGTTTGGTCAGTATATGACATCACTAGGATTTACGAGTAACAAAGGTTGAAATCAAATGGAAGATTTAATTTAATATTTAGCTTATGTCATCTGGGCCAGCGACTTTAATTGTTGGAAAAATTCTGTGAAATATTTCAGGTCACCTGAAAAGATTGATCTCACTCCTGTAAGCGAGTGTTTGAGTTCTATTTTTCACTGTTGTCAATATTAACCCTGATGTTTGCTCTCAGAAGGTTCAATTTATTTCTTTGGACAGTCAGGTTAGGATCCCTGGTAGTGTTAGTCATGCCAAAGGCCAGGGTTGCCACAGGTCAGGAAATGGTCAGGGAAAAAATTATTGGAGGTCAAAAAGTCAGGGAATTTTATTTTGAGTCAAGGAAAATTGACATTTCGAAGAGAAGTGAGGAAAAATTGAAGTTATATCACGACTGAGTATATACCATTAAAGGCTGGAAGAAATTTCGGGTCACTTGTGACGTCAGTGTAGTTTTTCCATAATGAAGAAGGTGAAAACTATTGAAAATTGAACAGTCTTAATGAGTGGAAAGTATATCTGGAAGGGGAGGCTTGCATTTTGTATTTATTTGGTTAGGGAAATAATACTTTTTGTCAGCGAAAAGTCTGGGAATTGTAAAGTGATGTCTGTGTTGACCATGTGTTAGTGGAAATCATGCCAAAGGTCAATTAGCATGTCCAGGTTAATTTTACACATGCAGTGGCGGATCTAGGGGAGGGTGCCCCCCTTTGTTTTGGGGAAAAAAAGAAGAAATCACAGAAGGAAGAAAAGCTGGCAGGGCAAGCAAAACAAAATGCCCCCCCCCCCTCCCCCGTTAAGCTCAAAGTCTGGATCCGCCATGGACATGAACAATAAACCTGTAGGGATAAGAAACAATAAAGATAACTTTGTTATATTGCATTAAAGATTTTTCTAATTTAAAAGATAAAAAACACATTGAAGATATCTCTAGTTAAAAAAACAAAACCGATTATATTTTTTTTTACATACAGTTATACACTAATAATATAAAACAGCTGTAAGTGTAATACACTAATGCATCTCACTCACATTCAAACTAAATATGTTGCCACATGTCAACATCATGGCTATCGAATAAATAATTATTTTACTTGACTGTTCTTGTAAATAGCCAACTGGTTTGCCTCCAAGTACATGTAGTTGGGATTCTTAACAATGTCATGTTCAATTTGAATCATTTGCAGCCCCACTAGCCTTTGTGCTATAAACACCGCCAAGGGTAAATAAAGGTTATATTATTATTGTGTTGTTTTTATTGCCAGTTTGGTTGAAGATATATACAGAGATTAACAAATAGATTCCATGTTGCCATGCATCTGTTCTGTTATGAATTGCAGATGGTGTCATGATGTGGTAAACACAAATTATGGTGACACACATTTTCAGATTTTAAGGGTGGTCAGTGTAATCTGAACTATGTTCAGATTGTAACTGTTTTTCAATATTGTTACCGGTACCCAGTAGTTTTATAGGAATTTTGGGAAGCCATGTGTAAAATCACAGCGGAACATATGTGAGCAGGGTTTGTCTTTTCAATTAGAGTTGATCTAGAAGAACTGAGAAGGCAAGGAAATCGACAAAAAATTTTTGCAAAAGCCAGTGGCAATTACATGTTAAGTTACAGACAGGTGGAGAAAATCATTAAGGGGAAAGGGAAAAGGGAAAAACTGATAATTATTATAACTTCACCTGGCTCTGATTGTGCAGTGTCATGCACTGTAAATGGAGAAGTGATGGGTTCAAATACAGTTGAAGCCCTGAATTTGTCTCGGGTTTGTCTGCAATTGCGAGGGCCACTAGTCTTGTTTAGTTCACATTCTCCATCTGTAGTCCATGCCCATGATTCAGTCATTCTCATTTGCCATTCTTCTCCTGTCATGTGGACAGATGTACATGCAGTTGACCTTGCTCCTAATGTGAGGTTCCATATTAAGCTTGGACATTACAGTACAGCATGTTATAGACACTGCCAAAAGTTATTGTAGTTACGCATTTAATAAAGATAATAGTATTTACTTGGACAGCAGTGTTCACACCTGTGACTTCTATCCTGACAATGTTTGTTGCTGTTACTAAAAAACACATATATTGCAAAATGGATTTAGGTTGCTTTGATCAGTATATCTTTGTATTATAGTTTGGCTAATAGTTAAGTGCAGGGAGAGTGTTTGACATATCTGTGAGATCCACACTGTTTCAGGCTAACAGATTTCTATTTTGTTGTAATAATGAAGAGAAAAATTCAATAGTAGAAAATGCAAAACAATTAAAAAAATGATAAAAAAACTTGAGAGAATTTAGATATTTTATCAACAGTTTAATGCACCAGTGCTACATATAATTTAAAAACAGTCTCCCTTTTTAAGGAAAAATATTTTTAGTGAATTTTTTTAATGTTGTTTAAGAAACAGAAGATGCACACACGGACAGGAAAGCAAGTTTGGTAAATTTTGAAAGTTTACGTTACCACACTGAACAAGCCACCTGTGTAAAAGTTACTCCAAGTATATGCATCAAGATGTGCCAAAATAACAGTGTTAACTACCGTACTACTGTACCTTAACAACTGGATGCCAGTCAACTTGAAAGAATGTAGTGTGTAACTGAAACATTTAAAGGTTCTTTTAGAGCATTTTTTTCTCTCTCTTTGATAAGATCAACACAAAACCATATTTACATACACTGCAGGATCTTGCAAAATAGCTAGGCAACCCAAGAAAAACACAGATTACATAATCATGCTGACAGTAACAACCAATGATTCAAAGTTAACTTTGTTTTAAAATCTGTATGCCCAATTCTCGTTATCAAGTGAAAGTGGATGGAGGGAAACTTCTTTATCACAAACAATTTGTTTCCACATCAGGTTTGTTATTTGCACTAAATGCCTGTTTGAATGTAATTTGAAAGGATAATGAGAATTTGGGGATTTACCGTCGCTTGCATCTAAGCGTGAATATGTGACGCTGAAACATGCTCTAATTGGGTGTCGAATGTGGCATGATTGGTCATCAAACATTTGAAGTTTAGCAGACCGGAATGCGAAGTTTCATGCTCTGAAAGACTCTGAAAGTCTTGCTCCTGCCAGTATTTCATGATTATACCAGAAGTAAAACCACTTTCGCGAAAGGCATATGCATATTGACACAGGTCAGGGTCAATTTCTCTGAATAGGTCTTCAATGTCTAATCTTTCTGCCATAGTGCCATTTTGTGTGCTGAACTTTGAGCGCGAAAGTTTGCACCATGGTCTGCTAAACTTCAAATGTTTGATGACCAATCATGCCACGTTTGACACCCAATTAGAGCATGTTTTGGTATCACGTGTTCACGCTTAGATGCAAGCGATGTAAAACAGGTGGTGGGATTGTGAATGGTTATGGCAGCTTTCTTGGTTGTGCAAGGTTCTGGGTTTAAGTGTGTTCTTCTGTGTACTTTGTTTATTTTTGACTTGTTAAGAGTCTTTGAACTTCCTGCTTACACTGAGACATAAGACTGTGGAACAGCAGGTGATCACACCTTGTAGACATAAAAGTAATGTGTGCTAACTTTGTTGAGCTAATATTTGCAAGTACCTTTGCTGTCAGTTAATTCTTATTCTTTGGGTGGAGCAAGTGCTAAGGGAGACTACTTCTTTTGACCTGCTGAGTTCTCAACATGCCTCCGTTTGCAAACTTTGCGTATTTCCAGGTATATATTTTCCATTATCTGAATATTGTGGTTTGACAACAGAAATGAAAGGGTGAGGATATTTCTGTGTGGCAAATAGATTTCAGTGGTTGCATAATGTCCCTTAGAAGTATACTGAGTGTTACAAGAGTACAGAACGGAAAATTGGTCCATTTGAACAGCCATGACGATAAGAACTACTTGTACATGATTGTATTTTTCAAATTATACCTTATTTTTAACTTACCCAAAACTTTATCTCTCGTAGATGCACCATGATCCAAAACCCAAAGACAGTGACTCTGAGGATGATGCCAGTGTAGAGAGGAAGAAACCAGAAGGATCTTGGTTTCCACCTCAGCGAGAAAAGGGACTCAACACAAGTGAAGTAAGTTATGTGCGTGTAAGGGTACAGTACATATGCGCCTTCCATTTATGAAAGTTAATGTAACTAAAGCGATTTGATTCTTGTGGTGAAATCTGAAGCATCACACCTATTTTATTTTCAAAGCTCTTGACTTTGAATGTTAGAATGGATGTTCATTCATTCATGAATGAATTGGATTTTACTCAAGGAAAACTTATTTGATGCCACTGTTCATATCTTGAAATTTGCCCATTTAAAGAGTTAACAACACTGGAAGGTTTTTAACCAAATAGAAACTGTATGATTCAGTACCACGCATGCTCTAGGTTAATTTCTGATCTCCTTGTGAAGCTTAGCTTGGTAATAAATTTCTGTCCTTTGAAATGTCTTTGTCCTACTTTCGATTCTTTGTTTAGGATGATCCTCCATCAATGACATTAAATTTCTCATGACCTTTGCACCAAAATACAAAATATGTTGTAAAAACTCTCCACAAATGAAAAATAAGACCTCATATACTCTGGTACTGTGATGTTTACTGTGCCCACAAGATCGATGGAATCAGATTTTCCTCATCAAAGCCAACTTTGTAAATTTGACCATCAGTGCACAAATCAAGTTGCTGCACATGCACAAATGAGTGTGACAGACCCTGTAAAAAGATTTGATGATAAAATGAGAAAGAGATTGCAAGGTCTAGTGACAGTGATAAGTTTGAAAAGAAATGCATCTAATATTGCTTCGAATTATAGAATCTAAAGTTGCAACCTACATGTATGCAAGATTTTGTATGGCTGGGTGGCATGCATAAGTAACCATGCCAAGAAACATCTTGTTAAATATTGAATGATTGTGTTCCTCTTGCATTCGACTGAGTGGTTAATTGGTTCACTCACATGTTAGTTGATGCTGCATGTTTGCCAGACTAAAAACAATTGTACCCCGGCTTTAAATAGATTTCAGCCGCTGTGCTGCGCTTAGTTACTCTGTACTATGTAAATGTTTTCTTAAATCCACCTGATTGCTCTCCACAGCTTTTCATTGTGTTGACTACATGTACATGTACTATTTTTCGCAACTAAGCTTGTCTCATGATGTGCTTAAAATTAGCCTGTAGTTGTTTTTTTCTGATCCTTTACTTGTCTTTTGACAGGATAATTCAGATTCTGCAAGTTCTGACAAAGGATACTGGGTAAAGATGGCTTTTTGACCTTCTTTCTTAGTTTGTAAATTATAAAAAAAGCAAAGACGAGCAGTTGTTATCGTTTGAATAGTTGCACACTAGGGTTCCATTCAGACTGAAAACAGCACCAAGTTGTGCAGCATAGTAAACAATACATACTCATGAAAGTACTGCTCAACAGTGATCATTTGAATTGTCAAACACTTGAGTTTCAATCAAACCGCTATGAACAGTGCAATATACAGTACCACATTAAACTACAGCTCACTTGCACACTTGAATCTCATCCACATATTTAAGAGTTAGAATCAGCTCAGCAGCATGCTACCTAAGAATTAGAATTATTTCTGTTTCTATCCAATTATATGAACACATGTGGAAGTTTAGGGAAAAGCTATGGAAACACGTGCTGATAGGGGAGTGTTTCCGTAGTGTTTCTGTGTTCTCCCAAACTTTTGCAATTGTCTCTTTAAAATGATATTAACAGAGAAATGTTTTAAATTTTTGTTTGAAAACACTGTAGTGTTTTTCAAAAGAGAGGGGTTTTCTAGGGGCATTGCAAGTGAATGAACTTAATCATATAATTGTACCACTATTTGGACAAACATTCAGTCTTGAATGTTCCTGTGATGGTGCCTCTGTAAGGTCAATTGAGCGCATCCTTACATTGTGTAATTGCTTCCTTGTTCTTTTTCAGTGTGACACTGAGAGTGAAGGTGAAAGGGTAAGCTAAATTCCACTTACAACTTACTCTAGAGGCAAATTTTATGGATAAGAAAAAGAATATTTGGAAAAGTACTCAGAATGTTGTTCTTGATGTAAAGGGATTTAACTTTTAATGTCAAGCTTGCTTTGCTAGTAGGCTATTTCCAAGTTGCCTCCGCCCCCCCCTCCCCCCTTCTTTGAGTTTTCATGCGAAACCATTCATATGAAAATGGTTCCCCCTATAAGTTCATTTTCATGCAAATCAAATTCATTTTCATATGAAAGGTTTTGTGCGAGGCCTCGTTTTGAAACAGAGGCACAGCGTCACTTGGAATCGGCCTGTTCCGGTACAGCCGGTAGCTTGGTTTTAGACCGCTGTTTTTGTCCAATGGGAGCGCTTGTTGCGAGTCAAAATTTACATGTTTGGAGTGAAATGAAATTTTAAAAAGAGAGTAAACATTTTACGAATGCATAAATAAAACCCCTCCAGCTGTTTCAACAGCTGTTATTGCAGTTGAGTCTGCGGTCAGATATTCTTTCGTTTTAAAAGGCATGCAAACGAGGCGAAAGGGTCAGTACAATGCAGAATTGACCCTTTCGTTTCGTTTGTGTGTCAAGCTGCTGATAACTGCAATAACAGCTACTGTATATAGCATGGCTGCGCTATGACTTTTTTGCGGTAAACAAATTTTCACAAGACGTAAATAACAAGGTCACTTTCTGCGATTGCCATTGGATGTATTGTTAAGGACTTCTACTGAATTTAGTTCTCAATTAAAATGCTCAAGGAGGTCCTGACGATGGGAACAATACAGAAAGTAACATAGTGAGTATACCAAATTTAAACTCCATGGCAACGTCGCTGTAGACCGCCGCAGCCGGTCTTTTTTCTTGGGGCGTTGAACACAAACACGCAAAAGGACGGTATCGACGAATAGGGAGTGGGGCGAGACCAGAGTGTCGCGTACGTGTCTCGTTCCAATCCCTTCTCGTCTGAAACGTCTCGCCTCATATTCCCTGCTGGGTTAGACCGGCAGTGTTCTAACGTCACTGTTTATTTGCATTTCAGATGTCGGAGAATGAATCGACTGTTCCATCGTCAGCACCAAGCAGTAAGTAATATAATACTGTTACTAAATTTTGTCATCTAAATATCACACTGCGTTTTAAAGACGCACTAAGGTAGAAGTCTTTCATCGCTAATGTATTTCCTAGTCTCTAATGTATTCTTCAGTGTTTTAGTCTCTAAAAGCAAGAAACATTTAAAGAATTCTCTTTGCTAACTTGTACAGTTTACTGTCAGTGTTATTCTGAATATGCCAATGTTGATCTATCGAAATTCTAACGTGGGTGTAAAAACAACAAACTCGGCGCAATTTGCCTTCTTTTCTTTACGCCTCGGAGCCGAGTTAGAGTTCTATTGTTAATATTCAAGATTGGCCACGTGAGTCACGTTTGTATCTAGTCCGTTGTCAAGGAAGATGTTATCGAATAATGAACGCACACACAAATAACGACTATGCAGAGATGTCGACCTAATGTTAACCAAGTAACCCAGTAAAAGACAATACTTGGTTGTTAGGCTTTCCGGGTTAGCATGTCTCAGGAGTTTGGGCAGTTGGGAAGCAGCTGAAAGAACGGCGAGTACAAAAGGGCTAAAGTGATTTGTGGGAGCTTCTCCCATGTACCTCTAGTCTTTATCGCGCTTGTTGTTCTTTTTGCCACTCGCCAACTAACCGATCGTGATCAAGTTTCTGTACGGCTTTCTCCCAGACCGTCACGGTCACTTCATTTCGGTGACGTAACCCGTAAACCGAGACGGTACAGTTGATCCGAATACGATTGACCGCGACGCCACCTTGGCGATGTGATGTTAAGTTTTAAACATCAAGTGATATCTGAACATTATTTGTGTCCTGTAGATTCGCTTTTGGCTGCAAAGACACCAGTTTCCACAGCCAAAGTCAGCACTACTGAATCTTCTGATAAAGAAGTGGAGAGGACTACATCAAAACCATCCGAATGGCCAAGGTATTACTCTTTTAGCACTTGTAATCAAGTTAGTAATATGAACACGTGCGGTAGTGTAAAATGGGAAACTGATGAAAACTGAAACGAGTTTCGTTACATTAACGCGTATGGTCAGTAATGAACTTCTGAAAATTAGCTGAGACTTCGACCCTCCCTCCAGGGAGTTTAGGAAAACCACAACGGCAACGTCGCTAAACAAAAGAATTAATGAGCAGTACAATGGTTGTGCACGCACGTTATAATTCTGGTTACCTTTCCTTACTGTCCCCTGCAAAACAACAACGTGAAATGACAAAATTCTGCGTTGTCCGGAGAACGTGAACCACAATGGCCAATTTATTGAATTTTCTATTTGAAATTTAACTCTCGACTCGAGATTCAGTTTCGAGATAGTTTTGACAAAGAGAAACAACTAAATGATTTAGACTATCGCGAGATTCGTAGGTTAAATATAAAGTCATGTTTTGATCGACGTTGTCCTCGGTGCCGCCGTCGTGGTTACTTAAATTTCCATTTATATCCTTTAATCGTTAATTATTCTTTAGACACGGTAAAAATTCATCAAGGATTACAAATATATCATTATAAATTAATTTACTTTATCCTACCAAATGAACAACAACAAACTCAGTTTTGTTGACGACGCACATCTCGTTGTGTTTCAGTTCATCAACGGTAACTTCGCAACGGCCCAGCAGCCATGGCTCGAACACCTCAACAAGCTTCCACCTGGCATTGAGTACCAACACCACCATGAGTCACCCCATGACGCCCACCTTTGGACACGCCCATCACGGCAGCCTGTTCCCTCACTTCCCTTCATTTCACTCCCACCCGGGTGCACTGGGATATCCTCATGGACCGGCTGGCGAGTCACCTTTTCCTTATCCAAGTAATGCACCAGGGTTCAGACACGGGCTCCACATCGCCGCGCACCAACCCCCCTTGATGACGGCAGGTGGACTGAGAAGGAAGCGGGGGATGGGGTTCGGTGTGGACGCTAGTGCTGAATCATGCACTTTTTTAGGAAGATTAGGCAGCACTCTTGCACTGCACTAGTTAGATTATTAGCTCGTTCTAGAGGTTGGGTGTAGCGCGCAAATGAGCGAGAACGTGAATGAAAGTGTATACTTTGCATACCGCACACTGATGCACGTTGGAGAAGCCTCATCAACGTTTGAGGTAGGCCTGTGGTCTCTCTCTCAAGATGGTGAGGGAATGTCTTGTAATGCCTTCTCCGTCGTTCCCTAATCCGAGCCTCAGGACAGAGAAATCGAATAGATAGATAGTTGCATCAGTCGATGAGGTTGGATTAAGAGTGTCCAAAATGAATTTTAGGCAGCTGTTATTATCGCATTTCAACCTACTAGGACAATTTTGTTCGAGGTTAATGTTATATTTTCTAGAAGGTAGCTTTAATTTCTTCCCACGGGTGGGGGATATGGCCAGAAAGATAGAAGACAGAGATCTGAACAAAAGAAGCTTTTGCATTTTATTTAGTGTTCACTTTCAATGCACCTCGTTGAGGTGTCAGATTGAATCAAACCAACCGTCGTTCTCCTTGCAGGTCCCGAATTTCTACGTCACGAACTAAACAATCGTTTTCTTCAGTCACAAGCCGACAGAGTTCCTAATGGAATGAGCGCGTCACAGCTTATGCATTACGAGAGTCATCAGCATCATCACCAACACCTACACCAACACCAGCATCAACATCAACACTTCCACAGCAATGGTGCACCGCTGTCAACACCACAGGTACCCCAGTCTGTGGTGAGTGCTGCTCCCATGTAACAGTAATTCACTGGCCGCATTTCGTGTCTGTTTTTCTGTAGCCCACATGTCACTTGCTTGTAGAAAATGGAGCCTCAACCCTGAGGAAAGGAGATAGCGATGGGTAATCGGACAGCTCACAGGGAGAGGGAAGGGGGAGGTGGAGGGGAGAGGGAGGAGAGAGGAGGGGGAGGGGGTGAGGCTGGATTAAGTCAGTTAAATTCCTGATTAACCAACTGATTCCAAGACGGTTGTTAGCTTTATTAGAGATTATCGTTGTCAGTGGAAGTTGTTCGGCCAGAAACAAGTTTAACGATGCGACTAGCGTTTTAGTAGCCTTCATTAAAGAGGTACACGTAATATATAGTTCTAGCTTGATTTTGACGAAAAGAAACCCGAAAAAAAAGGGGTGTTAGTTTTGTAGAACAATAATGTTTGAACTCATGAGGAAGTAAGGATGACTAACAATGGCGAGGATCCAAATGAATTGGCAATATATCGTACAAAGTCAAGGACTCGCGTTATATCCTTTGACTAGAACTGCAGCCTAAAATGTCCGTTTCAGGCTGGTTTTGACGGACTCCTGTGAAATTTTACAAAAAATGTGCTTGAACGCAGCTCCTTGCTTAGCTTCCTTTCTACTATTTAGCTAGAATTCATCAGGTTTTTAGTTCACATGACAAACAACAGTGTTCGTAGAGTAAGTTCTTTTCTTGTTTTGTGTTTTCGCCAGCTTGGAGTCCCACCTGTGGGTTCATTCTTTGCTCCCCACACTCCAGCACCTCCCCCTCTCATTCAAAAGGTATTGTCTTTCTATTGTGTTAACTGAGACTACTTTTTGGACAACATTCCGAACAGATATTATTACAGTCATGTTACACACGCATCCTGTCACTGGCCACAAAAAGCGCGGGAAAATTCGCGTACCCCGCGCGGCCGTTTTTCTTTTCTCTTATTGGTTCCTGCATGTTGCGCGAGTTTCTTTGAACGAATCCAAATTTTCAGCAAAAGCAAGCGCGTCATTGCATAAGGTACTTGTACAAAAACCGCAGAATACCTAAGAAATAAATTCGAATATGAAAGAAAACTTTGCGTCTTCTCCACCTTGATTCTAGTTTTATAGACATTGCATTGTTATTGGGAGGAAACCTTTCCCAGTGCGATTGCCTTTTGATTTTATTCGAAGTTCTTAAGCTATTTTAGGAAACTACCCCTGGTAGTCCTGGACAAGTTGCACAATTGATCTTGCTTCTTTTATTGTCTACGCAGAAACCTGGCAAATGGTGCGCAACACACGTACAAATCGCGTGGCAGATTTACTATCATCAACAGAAGGTAAAGCACGTAGCGTTTTTTCCCTTTTTAACTCGTGAATTACAATAGGAAGTTAAGAGTTGTTGTCAGAGTGGTGACTATCGTTTCTATACAAAGAGGTGTCTCTCTTCCCGCCAAATTATCAAAGAGACGCGCTCAACGTGCGGGAGCGAACGACTTTTTCAAGGTTTCTCTCAGGAAAAAAGTAGTGGTAGTGTGTTTTTTTTTTTTTTTCAAGAAAATTGTATAAAAATCAACTGCTTTCCTTGCAGTTTTTGTCTAGCAAATACATCTGGGAAAGTAGTTTTGAGTACAGTAGTTACCAATACAATAATACAAATAGTTTGTTCATACGGTAAATCCTTGTATTAGCGTCCCCGCCCCCCTCGAACAAGCGTCCCCTCCCCTCTACCCATTTTGTGGACGAGTAATTAGGCAACAAAGGATGCATAGTTTTCGTCGTGTCTAATCACTCTCGTCCAGCTGTTTTTATTCAGTCATTAGTAATTTGCATCTTTACAATTCAGGAAACATGTTTCTTTTCTTCTAAGTTGCATCCTACAATTTCTTGTTTCAGTCTGTGAACACGGTTCAGGCCACGATTTGGGAAAAATTAGATAAGCGCCCCTTTCGATTATGCGCCCCCCTCGAATAAGCGCCCCGGGCTCTAATTCAAGGATTTACGGTAGGAGTCGAGCACTTGCGAATTTGTTCTGAGAGTTGTTTGTTTTCCACGCTGTGGCAGTCATCTGTTTCTCAAACGGTTCACACGAGGACGAAAATAACATGCAGCAAAATTTCATCTCGTAACTGTCAACTCTCGTTAACACACTATGATGAGATCTAACCAACGCCTATATTCTGCTTTCTCCATTATCCCAACTAAGGTGCAGGCAGAGTTACATAAAGACCCTCATGTAAAACCAGACCAAGTGTCCATTAGCCGGTCAGGCGCTTGTCTCGCGTTACACACTCGTCCCAGTACTCACGACGCGTCGTATCACGTGCACGGTCCTGGATCCGCGAGTCCGGTCCCCACGCCTTCTATTCCCTCTGGTGGGTTTGACTGTTATGGTTGACCGTTATGTTGGGGTCGTGTAAACGGAGTTCTACTGTAAAAAGATGCCAGCAGTAGGCTAAATATTTCAAGTTTGTTATTTTTGTTATTCGTTGTCCGTCTCAGTTTGTGCAAACAGTCAGATAATGTGAAGTCTCGCGTGCTCTCATCTCGTTTAACCGAATCCACTTGATAGTTAGGAAGAGTTGGAAAATTCTTGTGTAACTCTCATATTACTGTTTGATCTGGTCTCAGTATTTTGAATTGAAAGGATAATGTATTCCACTTAGAGCGCATGATAAATTTTGATGTTTCGAGATATTAAGACCGACTCCATTTCATCAGGGTTACACTGGACCTTCTGTTGCAATGGTGCAGGCTTGACCGGTTCAATCCAGCCTAATGAATAACTAGTTTTTTTTCCTTGTATTATCTTTACAGCTGGCTCATTCTTAGGAGGTGGTCCTATTCCTGCGGCCCATCCTACCAACCACGGTCTGACACCCTTTGGAGGAGGATCCGTGGGCCTCTCAGGTGGCCCCCCGATTGGACTGGGCAATAGCGCTGTCGGAGGACTGAGATCGGGTCTTGGAGCATCTATATCCAGTCCCTTCCGAAGTACTGCGAACAGTAGTTTAAGTGGTGGACTTGGTAGCTCTTTAGGCCTGGGATCAAGCTTCAGTGGTACGCACGGGTTAAATCGTGAGTGGGGTCGCATGTCAAGTAGTCCTGCGTCTTATCATTCTTGGCTGAGCCGTGAAACGGAACGAGAAAAGGAACGAGAGCTTGAACGTGGAAGGGAACGTGAACGGGAACGTGAACGCGAGCGTGATCGTGAACGTGAACGTGAGCGTGAACGTGAGCGCGATCGAAGTAGAGATCGCGACCAAGATCGAGATAAGGAGAGAGGGAGACTCGACTCCAGCGACAGAATTGGTATACTGCCTAATAAACTCCCCGAGAGGGAGAGGGGTACGGTCCACATTTCTGACGAGGAAGGCGATGGCAGTCAAAGGCAACGCGAACGTGAACGCGAACGCGAACGCGACCGGGATAAGCCCGTGGAAGGGCGCCGATCACCAGGCAGGCCTACTCACTCGACAGGTTTTAATATCGCTAGCCTGACCAGCACAGATCCCAAACCGGAAACGTCGCCTTCACAGGAAATCCGCAGCTCGTTCGAGCGCAGTTCATCGACTTCCGTTTCCGTCAGCAGCGCCCTTTCAAGCGGCAGGCGGGAGGAACCCAAGTTACCCGGTGACAGGAGATCATCGGACGATCATGAGCTTGTTATTTTGTCAAGTGACAGACATAGCGGCGGCGGCCATTCACATGGCTTGTACTCGAGTTACATGGACAAACGGAACCCTTACGACGAAAGGGAAAGGTCTCGCGAACCATTCGACCTCTCTCGTCTTTCCGTTCGACCTCCGGTTCCACACCGTATCGGTGGGTACCCACCTCCTCACGTTCACCCTCATGCGTATTCTCTACCCCATAGCCACACCTATCCTCACCACATGGCTCCGCCCTCCATCTTCGCCCATGGAGGGTCCTTGCCGAACCCGTACCTTAGTGGAGCCGCCATGTCCGCGGTAACACACCCGCCAGGTATACCGGGATTTCTTCCGCCGCGTGGAATGCTGGGACTGCCGCTGGCTGGCTTGGGACCACGGAGTAGAAGTCCTGGCGATGGCATCGGTGCTGAGCATGCGCGAACTGCGGCGGACATCTTATTGGCTGCCCCGGAAGGACGACCATGAGCCACCACCACACAGTGTAGATAAATTTGCGATTCTGTGGTGTGACCCGGGCCTGTTCATTCATAACATTTCCTGGTCTCGTCTATTGCTCAGGGTATTCCGGTTTAGTTTAGGTTTATTCATGTAATATAACGCTTGCTGATGTGGCAAAACCTGCTGTCCTACTCATCGCTTAGATTCGAATTCGATGATCAAAGTTCTTTCACTCTATCACTAGCCCAGTAAGGCAACGATTGAGGGTTACACGGAGCGGAGAAATAGTTTCTAAAGAACATGTTTTTGCTGCTTTGCCGTTGAAGTGGAGAAGTTAGTTTATATTAAGAGCTGATATTTTGAGTGTTAGTCCTTGGTCAGAGTAAATGATATCGGCTAGCGCTCGAAACATCGAAAGCTTTGTCCTCTTTACCTTTTTAATTGATAGAAAAATTCGACGTTCAATTTGTTAACTCGATAATACCATACGTAACGTAAGGTTTTCCTTGAATTTTCTTTCGGAAATTTATTGCTAAGGCGTTAAAAGACTCCCCTCCCTTATCACATGTATATATTGTTTCTTGGGTTTGGCACTCGATAACAAAGACTCAATGTGTCTTTGTTTGGTTGTTGTTTTTGATGGATGACGAACTAACGAAGTTTTCTTGAGCTAACGAAGTTCATCAGTCGGGGAGACGAGTCGGTTCCGAGTGATAACTTTCTGGCGAGGTAACTTTCGGATTGTTCGGCCTTAATTCTCATTGGCCAATACGGATCGGAAACGGTTCCGTTGTTCTTACGAAGTTTCATCGCCTCTCGTTGCCCCGACTATTGTGACTTCGCCGTGAATAGGATAAACAGAAATACAGGAAAATTAATGATAAATGAATATAACGGGTTTTGGTGGATCAGCAGCAGGCTAAGCCGGTGTTTTCCGCACTGTTGTGTTGGGCCATTTGAGGTTTTATTTCAACGTGTTTGTCCGGGTCCATTGCTGCGCCATTATCGGAATATTATCCAGTTTTTGCTGTAGAAAATTATCTCATGGATCATTTCTTGCGTCCCTTATGCAGACTGTGTACATTTTGATAAATGTAGAACGTGATACGATTATTTGTATTTTCCTCCAAAGTTCTATGAGAGAGAGAAAGAGAAATATAGAGGAAATCGATTAACTTTAAACAATTCCTATATTTACAAGCGAGGAATTAAATTATTTGCCCTCCAACACGAATGGTGTGAAGTGTCGTTATTTTTATTGTGGCCTGGCCTTTGACGTTTCTGTGTCTACTGGCAAAAACTGAATATCTCGCTTTATCATCGTCATTTATTTGGTAAAGCCGATTAGGCATTACACATCCTCGGAGGCCCAGGGGCAGCTAGTCGGGACGTCCTGTATAGCTGTCCCTGGTTCTCCAAGGATGGGAATTACACAAACTGTTGTTGGTGCTTTCTGATTTTTGACGTAGTTACAAAATCTGGAGGGAGCGGGTGGTGAAATTGCGATCCATAGAGTGCTTGGTTATCTTTGTTGTACGCTATACATGCGAATCTTTCTCTCGTTTCCTACGTGACGAGTCGACTGATAAGGGAGAGGACAAAAGAGGACTTTAAACTCTCTTTGGTCACGTGTCCTTCTCTCCCTCGTCCCGCTGATTTCCCCGCTCCCACTTCTCCCTTCCCCTCCCCTGATGATTGTACATATGATCTCTGCTCTGCTCAGTGGGTTGGCCCCAGATCAAACATACCGTTGAGAGGTAATTCGAGGTTGGGATACAAATCCTTTTGGTGGTAATAAAATACTGCGACTGGCTTGACTATTTCTTGATTATAACTTGACTATAAACCCAAGCTTTATTATTATGATTGCTTTCGCCCTGTCTGCCACAGGTGAAGAGTGTGAAGGGTGTAAAATAAGCAGGTGGTACACCCCAGCACTCCGTCTCCTTCCCGGTGCGGAGAGGGGTCGAAGGACAGTTGCAAGGCTTCTGTCGCGGATGGAACGGGTATATTGTGTTTGTAAACAATTATATCGGCTGACCAGATCAGCTTTCCATTAGGTTCTGGATGTTACCGATATTGGGTTAGCGGGAATTTGTGGTATATTTCGTATGCCTTGTTGTCGATATATAGGAGAATCTTTGTTAACAATATTTGCGTCATTAGCATATACAATACAGTTCCTGATGGAGTTACAAAAGCGTTAGTTCAGGATATTGAAAGGGCACAGCACGATTAACTGTCCCAGAGAGTTTGAGCCCAATGTATTGGAAAGCTTTTCGCGCATTTAAACTCAAAATTTTACAAAGAATGTATGGATTCATTGGCACATTTACCACCCAGAAATTATGCAATTTTTGAAAGCCAATTTCTCCTCGAATATTACACCCAAGGGGACAAAAATTTCACCAACTACTAAATTTCACAAGCTCTTAAATGTTTGTAGTCAATTCTAGCGTGTTAATGAGGAGAAATGTAAACAATGAAGTCAGCAAAGATCAGAAAACGAGCGAGAAAAATGGATAAAGATAGGACCACACCAATGAAAATTAAAAGGTTCTTGATATTGAGGGAAATATAAATAAAGCTTCCCCGCCCCCCACATTTTTAATTGATGCCAGACTATTTTAATTAAAATTATAACAAACTCCGCATATAATATCCCATGACGTCATTTAATTGATCATGGCAAAAGCATTTCCGCTCAGTTATAAGTAATCGTGGTTGTAATTTCACAGTTCAGTGGATTGTGCCAGAGAAGTTATAATCCACGTGCTTTATTTCACCCACGTGTAAAAATGTAAAGCCAATATCTACCAGAACAGTAAACATCGTTCCCCTATAGCGTGACATTCCAGCTGTAACACATGTCACCATACATTCCTTGAAAATATACACTCAGACAAAATAGTTGCGGAAATGCCATCCTATAAACAAAAAATGCTTGACCGCCTTGACCATGTTTCTTAGTTTTACCTGAAAGAATAAGTTTCTTGCAGGCAATATTCGAGAATTAAGAAGTTTGTCAAAGTTGACAACAGTTGTCTGGTAACGCAATTTTTGAAATACCTATATGTCACGTGACCAAATTTTTCAGTGCCCGGATTCATGAATTAAAAATTTGGCGGCCATTTGTGATGAACTTATAAATATAGTTGCCCGTGAAAGTAAACTAACATCGGCACTGAAGGAGTAATCTATCGCAATGTTTTCCTTCAAGAAGAAGGACAAAGACAAGGTGATCGAGACAAAAGAAGAGCGGAGGGAAAGGAGAAAGAAAGAGAAAGAAAAGGACAAACACAAGCTTGATCGTAAGGCTCATGGCGATCTTGGGAACATAGTAGCTGGCTCTGACAACGAGGAGCAGAAGAGAGGACGATTTAGTTTTAGAAAGCAAGATAAACGTAGATATGAAGTTGAACACGGTTACGACGATAGAAACACTTCGCCAGGCGTCGAGCATTCAGATTTTGCCGCTAGAACAGGCCGTTCAGGTAGCTCGGATACAACTGGCAGTGCAGCGAGTGGTTCTGTACCTTCTCCATATTTGTTTGGTTCTTCTGCCAGCGTTTCTTCGAACGCTGCATCGTCCGATGCGGTGCAACAAGCAGGGTATAGAGATTCAGACGAGGAAGGGCGATACCAAAATGAGGTTTCGCAGGACGGTAAACCCGTTCCGAAACCGCGAGTGAAGAGAAAGAAAAGCTCCAGTATCGAAATCAAGTTACAAAGTCCGAGACAAGCTTATGACTCTTACGAAAACAAATCTGGTGATGCTAGCAACGAACAGAAACGAGCTCACACTGGCGAAATGAATGGCACTTCAGCAATCAATACGAGGCGTTCTGATGAGGTTATATCTGCTTCACCGTCGAACGATAAACATGTTTCTCCGGAAAGCCCACCTCCTAAACCTCCTCGCATACTGGCTGATCGCACTGGAGTGGTCGAGTTCGAAGTGAAACTTATCAACGTGGGTTCCGAAAATGAACGAAACAAGGCTAATTCTAACCATCGTATGGAGGTGGACGGACCTATAACAGCTACAAGTACAGTACAGTCTTTCACTGAGGCACCCCTTGATCTCGGCGAGCCGAAAATAGTTTTGCCGCCGCGAGATGTGAGCAGGTCGTCAGAGTCGCTTCTCTCTCCATCAGAGAAGACTCTAGAGGAGATGGGAGTTGATTTGAAACTACCGGAAGTTCAGCCTGCTATTTCGGGAGTCGCTAGGGTTATAAAGCTGAATAGGCGATCAAGTGGCGATTTTGGGTTTGCTCTGAGGCGAGCCAACGCTCCAGGTAGCGGGAAAACTGTGCACTTTGTCGAACCCGTCGGTACAAATGGCAGTGGGGGATTGCTCCCTGGCGATCGCCTTGTGGAAGTTAATGGAGTCAATGTGGAGAACGAACCGAGGGAGAGAATAATCGAGATGATAGCTATGTCGGGAGAGGAAGTTGTTATCAAAGTCATTCCTGTGCCGGAGCTATCGGAATTGAGCGTGAGAAGCGGTCTCGATGGCTCAACCGTTCAACTCGACGAGTCGAATCTGAAAGCTGGAACCCTTGCTCGCAGTGGAAGCAAAAGAATTAAAAAGAAGGTAAGTGTGTATTTGCAGGGTGTTAATAATAATTGGGTACGCTAATGATGTTATTAGTGACTAACTTATCCGAATTCACTTGTGTACTTCTGTTGTGTATACAAGTTCATTCTTGTTTTTTTGTGCTCGGCAAAGGTCGTTGAACACCAGGAATTTACTCATGACATCACTGACATTTTCTTTTTTGGGAACAAAACAACTCAGTGGTTGATCTGCTAATTTTTTTGGTGGAAATCGCATTAAGACAAGCTCTGTTTCATCTCTGGTATTCGTTTGTAAATTCAATGTTTGTAATGTCCGAGCTATCTCACCGTAATTTGCATTAGAATGGGTTTCCTCGTTAGAATATTATTGTGGCTAATTAGTTTATAGTGCAGATATATGTAGCCCATAGTTCATTTTAACAAAGAATCACATGAAAACAACTCTACTTGCTTTGTTCCATGTTTAAAAGAACATGCTACTTCAAAAATTGAAAGAACCCGGTCTTATGAAAACATAGCAACAGATCTTTGGCCATAGATTGACCATGATATAAACATGTGATCGTTGTATAAAAGATTGGGTTACTGTTTGCAGGAGACCTGATGGAATGCCAAAATATACACTTCTATGCTAATTATAAATGCATTTGAAACTATGCTTAAATTAAAACTTAGGAGAGTGCTAGAGCTTGATTTGTTTAAGGACAATTTTTATCTGTTTGTTTTTGAAGCTGCTTTTTAGTTGTCGCCTGTTGTTTCAGTCAATATTTTCAGTATTTCACAAAACAGTGGTTTGACATGAAAGTCACTCTGTGACGTAATTCGCGAAATGTTTGTTTTCTTCATTTGTGCATCATTGAAACCAAAGTGGATTAGGAATTAGAAACCTGCTATTACATTTAAATATACTTTCTAGGTTTTGATAGACGACGTGGTAATAAGAATTTGTTAATACTGTGATAATATAAGAAATATTTTACACACCAAGAATGGAAAGGGATTTCAATTTGTAGATTGAAACACTATAGTTGCTGTTGATTGCATTACTTAGTGTTGTTATCCCACTCAAATGTCTAAGTGCAGATTTGTCTCAGAACAAATACTGTCCATTTTGTGTCTTTCTGAACTGATATATTTATTATGGCTGTACAAAAGGGGCAAAACATATAAATATTTCACAGAGCTTAAATGATTTGGTTTATTTATGATGCAAAACCTGCGATGCAGAACTATTATATTTGTGATGAAGTCTCTCATGATATCTGAGGTTTGTTTGAATTATGGTTGCTCTCTGTAATCTTTTTCATTATGCCCTAGGATTTTGAGTAAAGGTTACAGGCTTATTTGGTTGAATTTAAAATTCACATTTTTTGCCCAAAAATGTGGTAATGATGCAAAAAGTAGGTTATTTTGGAAGTCTGTTATCTCTATGTTCAGTTTTAAAAGTAGCTGTTACCTGGGACATTCCACACTGTACATATACACTGTATCGTCTGGTAATAATGGATGCTAATTGTGGAGTTTTACAGTGCAATTGTGGCTGTTGATATTCACTTTTCCAGGTTAATAATTTGAATATATTTTAAGCAAAAATGTAGTGGCAATGCAAAATTATTGATGATTATCAGTAGCAATCATCAGTGAAAAAGTGGTTTGATGTAGCATTTTTTGTACCAAGAATTTACAAGATGCAGAAACAAAATTCAACTTATGTTAAAAAAGTGTGCAATATTACTGCTTTCTTGTTAATCCTGTTTTTATTATCTTTCTACACATTTAATTGATATTACTTAAGTTTCACTTAGGTCTACCTTTTTGAGCAGATTATGAATAATTGGTTATTGATTTTACCAGTACAATATTTCAAATCATAGGCTGTTTCCTTCATGAGTTTTTTCTGTGCTTTGGCCATCTTTTCTGTATAAATTTTGTCATGTAACAGTTTTTTTAAGTTTTCATTCTTCTTTGCATTATGTAATTTTCTTTAGTCTACTGTAAAGCAAAACTGATGTTAACCCTGTTCTTGGAGGAACAAGGAAGCTAACAATATAATTCAGAATGACAGCTTTTCTCAGATGCCAATATTTGACCAGTAATTAAGTCTCCAGGGTTGCATGATTGCCTGGGGTTATTGAATGCTTCTTCATATTGGCCACTTGCTCAATTTTGAATTTTTTAGTTGGCAGTTCACGGGATGAGTTGCTGTGAGGCATTGAGAAAGACCTTTGGTCAAGTGCACAATAGTAGCTCTAACTTGAATTAAGGGCAACCTGGAAATTCTATTTTCTTTCCAGCCAGGAGCACTAGAGATTATATGTTGTCATTAGCTCTTGATACATTTGTGAGCCTATATGTAGGATTAGGCCCAAAGTTGTTCAGGGAGAAATGCTGAAAATGCAGAGTAGTAGATGAATATTATAATGCTGATCTTGACACCCCGGAGGGAAAGACTATACGTTTGCAAGGCTCTGGTCTAAGAAGATTATGAGGGGCCCAAAGGTTCCTAACCATGAAATATAGGTGCCTAGCACCTAAACTTATATGAAAAAAGTAAGTTGTTCCAGTCGCCCAAAGGCAAAAGTTAGTTGCCCGTAGCACCTGGGCACTTCTACCGCACAGCCCTGGTTTTGTTAGCTTTTTAAGCTAATTCAGTCTTATTTTTTTCTTCCAGGCTAAATCAGAGGAAGAGGTCAACTCCCAGAAGGCATGGCTAGATGCAGAAAAAGTGTGGGTTGTTCACAAGGCAGGGTTTTCTGGTGGAAGGGTTCAAAAGACCAAGACTGTAAGAGAAGAAGATGAAACTCCTATGTGTAAAGTGAAACTGGATCATGGTGGCGAGATTATTACTATTGAAGAGGACAGTGTTGAAAAGGTCAGTCAATGGATTATTAGATTATTTAACAGTTTTGATTTAAATGAACCATCGTTTTGTCCAGTTTCTCTCCAGATTGTTGTCATATGATAATTTTTGGTCAGATGAAAAGGTCATCTATACAAATTTGTTATTAGTTTTTCAAACATTTACCATATTAGTAAGCCAGCTGGCTCTACTTGAAGCACCCATAGGGATGTGTTAACTGTTTGCCCTCTAAAAAATGGTCAATATATTAGATATCAGGCCGCAGTTGTTCAAAGGCTGGATAACGCTATCCACTGGATAAATCGCTATCCAGTGGATATGTGTTAACAGAACAAACCACACTATTTGCTGGATAGTGATGTATCCAGTGGAACTATCCACCTTTCCAATGACCCAGACCTGAATTTGCAATTTTTCTTTGGTTATATTTTCTTTTTCTTTTTTTGAAAATTCATGAGAAGAAAGAACTGTGTATCAACAAAAGCTTAAATAGGTAAGGTGGGAGAGGAAGTAAAGTTTCAAAATTGGGTTGGGTGTGTATTCTTTTCCTTGTCGGTGATGTGGGAATTTGTTCATGATAAAATTTACTACTGGTATTTTCAAAGCGAGGGCGGTTGGTGGTGAAATTTGCTAGTCTGCTGTCAATATATACATTAGTGCTATTCTTGGAATTATAACATTAGGATACTTCTGTTAATTTTGTTTATTTTGAACTGAAGATAAACAAGTTACTTTGTGGGGAACTTTTTACTGAGCTTGTTGCACTCCTTTATTTTATTTTAGGCTAATCCTCCACAATATGACAGAGCAGAAGATCTTGCCTCCTTGCGCTACCTTAATGAATCCAGTTGCCTTCACACTTTGCGGCAGAGGTTTGGGAGTAACCTTATTCACACGTATGCTGGGCCCAACTTGATAGTCATCAACCCCCAGCAACAGTTAGCTATCTACACTGATAAAGTGAGTAATGAATAATGAATAATATATTGTAGTGAGTAATAAATGAAAATTGATTAATGAGTGATTTTCAGTAAATACCTAGAGATTTGGTTAATATTAAGATGCATAACTATAGTGCTCTTTTGGTATAGGTTAAGGGTGACTTTTGCCACTTGTGAGTAACCCTGCCTCCCATATATCTTATTGTTATACATTGAACTCACTATCTCTTTCCTGATTGGCCGAAAGTGTACAGTGAATTTTCGAAATCAGTGCCTGTGACGTCATCTCTGCAGATTATACAGTAATCATGTCAAGTTTGCGTGCTTTGTGTTGCTTGCTGTCAGCGAAGAAGCGAAAACATGACTTCCATTTTTTTTGTTCAATGTATAATTGCCGTTTTTCATGTGACGTCATCAATTTCCAAAATAAGAAATTACCAATCCTTGTGAAGTTTTAGTTTCATCAGATGTAAGACCCTCTAATAACTTGACATTTTGCAACATTTAAGCCCGACAGGGTTCCTCATTATGTAATGGAGCATGTCGGAATTTCCAAGTTTATACGTTGCATGACATTAAAATGGCGGCTCGGTAAGGCTGTCGAGTACGTCAAAAGATGAGTTATTGCTCAAGATTTTACTAACTAAACAGTTCTTGCTCTAGACAAAGTATTAATTTCAATGTATCTGAGCTCTAGAGTAATAACGTTTCGTTTCATTGGCAAAACTCAATGACAGATGTTTCTGTTACTTTATGGCCACCATGTTTGTGTCCCTCTGAGGGGCACAAACATGGCGACACCATACAAAGCTCTATAAATTTGAGCAAAACACTTTTCCGAATAACTCGCGGATGGAAAACCGTACAGACTTAAAACTTTGCTAGGTAATTTATATATCAATCATCTTTCATATCTCAGCTTCTTGACTTAATCTATCGAATGCTTACGATTTTTATTTTTGATGGTGTGACACTGCAAACCAGCCATAAAACTATTATTAGATTCGGTTTTTGTGATATCCTGAATAATCAAGGTCTCGGCAAGGGTTATCAGCCGAAGCCAAAGGCTGAGGCTGATAACCCCTACCTCAACCTTGATTATTCTGGATATCAGAAAAACCGAATCTAATAATTGTTTATTGTCAGCACCGAATTATCCCTGAGGGTTCTCTGCTCAAAGTTCTATACAAAATGTTACTGAAAACAGAAACCCCAGATGCAGGTGTTAGAAGTAAATAATGCTGTCTGGATATCGCTTGCTAGATTGTATGCCTAGAAGTATGGCAGAAGTCTGTCATGTTTGAACCTACTTATTATGGTTTAGCTCCCACAAGTGCCCTATAGGTGATCTAGGGAGGCAGAGCGGGCTGTGTGCTCCTCTTTTCTTCGATTCTCTTTTACATGTAAATTGTAACCAACTGTTGTAGAGTGTGAGATGTGTTGTGGGTATCAGATTAGGTTATATTCTCCTCCCTGGTAGCTCAGTGGTAGAGTGTCCTGCTGGAATGTGGAAGGTCATAGGTGCAATTCCTGTTGGGAGAACGTGAACATTTCCTCCCAATAGTGACCAATATAATTCTCATTTCTCTACCAAACTTAACATTTACTATTTTTTCTTTTCACAGGTAATTCAGATGTTCCGTGGCTGTAAACAGGAAGACATGCCACCCCATATCTTTGCCACTGCACAATCAGCCTATAGGAACATGCTGGCGACAAGGATGGATCAGTCAGTTGTGCTGATGGGTCACAGCGGATCAGGAAAAACCATCAATTCCAGACACATCATGCATTATTTAGTAGCTGCAGCCAGTTCACAGCATTCTGCACTCACAGGTGGGCAATTCTCCCATCTCACTCCTATTAGAACTCTGGCTGGCATAGCAAGAAAAAAGTTGGAAAATTCACCTGTCCTACAGACAACCATGGGAAAAATGCTTTGGGTCGTTTCCATTTAGAGATTAAAATATGACTCTTATCTTTACTTGTCCTGATGGAATTCAAATGTATACATTTGGAGGTAGTGGTGACCAAAATCGTTTGTGTATTTTCGAAAGTAATAGCAGACTGGTTTTGGAAACTGTAATGACCTCAAGCTTTGCCCTGGTGGAAAATTTGGCAACCCTCACCAAAGATGTAGTCACCAAATGTAATTATAAATTATTTTGTTTATTTAGTTACCACAATCACTGACTACTTGTTGCTGATTAAATTTATCTCACTTTGTGACTACATCTTATCTCAAAATAGCATGCTACAGTACCACAGATTCCAGCTGTGTGTTGTGATTTTCGCTGGTAAAATATTTTGTGATATCAACCATAAAGATATTGCCCCTTTGATGCATTCACATGCTGACTGCTTTCTTTTCCAGATCAAAAGCTTGAAGCTATTTATGCTTTGTTGGAAGCCTTTGGCAATGTCTCCACTCCCATGAATCACAATGGATCAAGGTTCACTCTGCTATTTAGCATGGATTTTGACTCTGCAGGTCTTCTGACAAGTGCTTCAGTCCAGGTCAGTCATAGCATGAAATGTTGATTTAGCTGAAGTAATGAAACTTGTTATTTTTGTATATAACAAGGAGCCAAGAAAAATAATGAAATTTGAAAAGGAATTAAAGGAACTAATCAGTTGTATAATGTTATTTGTTTCAGACATTCCTCTTGGAAAAGTCCAAAGTTGTCAGGCAATCTGAAGGGGAGAGTACATTTAAGATATTCCACTATTTGTTGGGAGGATGTGAACCTAAGATGAGGTAAATATTACTAACAAAACCTTATTATACGTACATTCAGAGTAACAGGCAAATTCCAGTCAGCTCCAATAAACCACAGGATTGGGGAAGGGGTTGAGTCATCCGCACTAGTGCCAGGGGGCAAAGAAAACCAATTTTTTGGGTTCAGCCTTGCTACCTGGAAATGTCATCTCTTGCAGTACTACCGTAATTTTCATTCCCTAAAACATTTTCCCAAGGAAATTTCACTTACCATAAATCCTTGAATTAGCTTCCCACCCTCCTCGAGTAAGCGCCCCTTTCGAATAAGCGCCCCTCCTATCACCTGAAATTTAAAATGCGGACCTCCTCCCCTCCCCTTCCCCCCCATTTTGTGGACGAATAATGAGACAACAAAGGATGTATAGTTTTCGTCATGTATTATTAAATTCGTACATTGTTTCAGTTTGTGAACATGTTCAGTGAACACGTTGACCACGTTAAGTACTAAGGGTGCCGCGATTAAACTTTAGGATAAGCTTTTTATGTCAATAAACAGCTTATGTTAGTGTTTACACGCAGATGATGTATTAAAAAAATGATCATGTCGGGCCATGATTTGGAAAAAATTAAATAAGCGCCCCCCCTTGAATAAGCGCCCCCTCTAATAAGCTCCCCCGTCTTCTCCTAAATTTGAAATAAGTGCCCTGGGTGCTAATTCGAGGATTTATGTTAACCGTTGGGTAAGCGAAAGACAGGATGCTCTAGGCTGACTGCAAAATCCACAGCCCCCAGCTATCAAACATGATTTTCTTTGCACGTCACGTGTTATCTTGAGTTTTCGAAGCATGCATGTTTTGCTTCAGGAATTGCTGAGATGTCAGTCCATTGCAGGATATCCTGGTCATTTTTGTCAGGTTCCCCTCCAAATTTCACTGGTAACCATTTGTACCTCAAAGTGCATATGCTGCATTGCTCCAGTTACCGGCAATATTTTCACCACTTTGAATGCAAACATGTTACAGCTGACACAACCAACTCTTGTTTAAACGACCACTGTCTTGACCTAACCAAAGGTTCACTTGGTCGTTTTATATTAGAACATCCTAGTTGGGTTTGATTGCAGTGAAGGCCACCATAGGTTTCCACTTGACAAAGTTTTTGATAAATTTTAGACAATTTACTATGTTACTATCAAATGGAAGGTTTTTGTTTCAAAAGGCAAATGAGCATACAAGAATTCTGGAAGGCAGAGTTGTCATTGTCTAGCGCCACATTTATGTTCTGGCAATTGACATCTCTTCCACCCACATTTTTTGCAATTTGATTGCCGAAGTTGGCCAAAAGTGATCAGAAAGTTTTCAAAAGCTGCCAGAAAGTTGTCAAATTTTATCAAAAACTTTATCAAGTGGCAACCACCTGGTGATGTTCACTGTAATGGGTTTCCACAATACACAAAAATAAGGAATGTGAAATATTTTTATTATTATTTGACAACATTTCTGATCTTGGGTTTGTTTCAAACAGAAAAGAGTTGCAGTTGGAGGCCAAAATGAGTGAGACCAATGAGTTTATGATGGGATTTGACCCCAAGGTACAGTTTACAAGCTGTTTAAGTTGATTTCTAACTATTCGCATTTGATTATGTTTTTGCCCTATGCCCTAGGTAAAAACATTGAAACTTGCATATGACCTTTTACATGTACAAATGTTGTTGGTTTTTCTCTTTTTGTCAAGTGTTTGGCTTCAGGTTCTCCTGTTTTCTTTCCTCTGCAAATACAACCTAACTTTCATGTACAAGGTGTACTGTTGAAGTTAAAGTCTCTCTGTATTTCAACAGTCACCAGATAACCAGGTTCTTTCTGATAAGTGGACAGAGATAGAGTTTGCTCTCCAAATGCTGGGAATCTCTGAAGAGGAGGCTAAAGGAATCTGGGTAATCTTGGCTGCCATTTGTCATCTGGGCTGTGCTGGGGTGGCTGTAGGTAAATAATTATACAATTTATTTGACCTTCTGAAGTTACAACTGGAGTTTCAGATATGTACTGCTTAGCAATCAAAGTAGCAACTTGTCGAATGATGTCTTGCACATGGTCCATGTATAATTTTATTACACAGTGAAATGTTTCATTTAATTTGTCACTGCTGTCAGACATGGTTCATGGATTGTGGCATGTAACTGGGTGGTCTTAGCATGAGCAGCTTGCCAAACTAAGAACTCTGCCATCACTATGCAACTGGACATAAGGAGATAATTCCAATATTATAACAAACAACATGACAAAATGTTGTCTTCAATTAGGCTGTGTACACACTTGGTGCCTGAACACTGATGCCTGGGCACTGGCACAAAATACAATGTAGTGTTACGTTCAGACACTGGGTACTCCAAAGACCCTAGTACCATTTAATGCCCAAGCACAAAGGCAAGACCTTGTACCCCGGCATGGGCACTGTGTGAGTACTTGGAAAAAAGGTGTGTGCCGATTAGTGCCCAGCAAGGATAATTTGTGCTCTGGCACTGTGCTTGGGCACCAAGTGTAAAGATAGCCTTTGAGTTAAATTCTTTCAAGCTAGCAAACATCACTTCTAGGCTAGTAGGTCTTGCTATCCACTTGCCAAGTGTCAGCCTTGCATTGCACCCTGTGGCTTTCCAAGATTCTCTTATCGTACTGTAATTGAGTAGTTATCCACTGCACGATCCTTCAGTAAAACAGCACTGTTATGAACAGGGTTTTAGCTAACCATTATTTGTTCAAAGGTGCAGACAACAAGCCTCATTTTGCCAACCCAGCAGCAGTCCAGAGAGCTGCGGCAGTCCTCGGCACCACCCAGGAGGACATCTCTGAGATCATCTTTGCACCTCCAGTTGTCAATCAGTTTACCATAAGGATGCGCCGCCAGAGTCAGTCTAAAACTGAACTGACTCCCTCCAGTTCTGCAGAGAACACCCCAGAGAAGCAAGCCAAAGCTACTACAGTGCAGTACATTGAGGCATTGGAGGGATTTGCCATGGGGCTGTACCAGGAAGCTTTTGCTGCTCTGGTTAGGTTCATTAACAGGTAAGGGTTCTGAAATAAAATGTAATTTTGTTGTGTACTCTGTTGAGATGCAAAATGGCTCACAAGTTGGTAAAGACCTCTTGTTACAAAATTTGAACAACTGCTGTTATCCGCAAGGGATACAAATTTATAATTCCACTTGAAATTATAAGATTAAATTTGGAAATACAGTTAACAATAAAGATTAGCGAAAAAACTGAGCAACGACGTTTCGGTGTCATCCTGGCACCATTTTCAAGTTAAAAAATATTTGTGCGAAAAGTAAA
>Ga0126339_10000029_pt1 | contig 45183 bp, 34 predicted proteins | sample OrbTmetagenome_2_FD_92532 | JGI IMG/M metagenome (GOLD analysis project Ga0126339, IMG submission 92532) | Coral microbial communities from Petempiche,Puerto Morelos, Mexico - Orbicella T R C metagenome | ecosystem: Host-associated > Invertebrates > Cnidaria > Coral | place: Petempiche,Puerto...
GTCGGATAGTTGATGAACTGCTGATGGACCATGGAAACATTGCGCTGTTGCACCGGGGTCGTGGTGACGTCCACGCCGTCGACCCAGACGGTGCCCTCGGTCGGCCGCTCCAGGCCGGCCATCATCTGCATGAGGGTCGTCTTGCCCGCGCCGGTCGTCCCCAACAGGACGGTGAAGGCGCCCGGGTCCAGGGTCAGGTCCGTGGGGTAAATGTGCGTCTCCCCGTCGACGCGTTTGGTCACGCCCTTGAGGGTGAGGGACATGGTCCGGCTGTCCTTGCGGTGTTTTGGCCGCTCCATCGACGCACGACGGGCCGACGCCGACGGCGGCCGTGATGCGGCGGGCGGAATCGCAGGGCATGCGGATCGTCTTGGCGGCCGGGGTTCCGAATACCCCCCGGCCGCCGTATCGACGATCGGGCCTCTTGCCTCCTACTGGGCGGCCCAGCGCTGGACGAGGGCGTCATAGTCGACGGTCTCGCCCGGCGGCTTCTCGTTGGACAGGGCCGCCTTGGCGCCGCCCTGGCCAAGCCACTCCGCGGGATCCTTCTCCTCGTTCAGGCGTGGACCGCAGCCCCCGTAGGTGTTGTTGACCTCGTCGGCCCGTTGCATGCGCGCCATCACCTGGTCCATCTCGCCGGCGAGACGGTCCATGGCCTCCTGCGGGGTGAAGGTGCCGGAGTTCACGTCACCGATCTGCTGCCACCAGAGCTGCGCCAGCTTGGGATAGTCGGGCACGTTGATGCCGGTCGGGCTCCACAGCACCCGGTCGGGCGAGCGGTAGAACTCCACCATGCCGCCCAGCTTGGGCGCGCGCTCGGTGAAGCTCTCATGCCGGATGGTGGAATCGCGGATGAAGGTCAGCCCGACATGGCTCTTGCGGGTGTCGACGGTTTTGGACACCACGAACTGGGCATACAGCCAGGCGGCCTTGCGGCGATCGACCGGCGTGGACTTGAACAGGGTCCAGGAGCCGGCATCCTGATAGCCCAGTTTCTGGCCTTCCTCCCAATAGGGGCCGTGCGGTGACGGCGCCATCCGCCACAGCGGGTTGCCCTCGTCGTCCACGGTGTTGTTGCCCTCGCTCTTGGGCGCCACCATCGAGGCCGTGAAGGCGGTGTACCAGAAAATCTGCTGGGCGACGTTGCCCTGCGAGAGGGCCGGCAACGACTGGTAGAAGTCGTAGTCGGCGGCGGCCGGCGGCGCGTACTGGCGCAGCCACTCGTCCCACTTGCGGATGGCATAGACGGCGGCCGGGCCGTTGGTGCCGCCGCCCCGGCTGACCGAGGCGCCCACGGGGTTGCAGGAGCCTTCCTCCATGCGGATGCCCCATTCGTCGATGGGACGGCCGTTGGGCAGGCCCGTCGAGCCGGCGCCGGCCATGGACAGCCAGGCATCGGTCATGCGCCAGCCCAGGTCCGGGGCGCGCTTGCCGTAGTCCATGTGACCGTAGACGCGCACGCCGTCGATCTCCCGGACGTGCTCGGTGAAGAACTCGGCGATGTCCTCGTAGGCGGACCAGTTCCGCGGCACGCCGAGGTCGTAGCCGTACATCTCCTTGAACCGGGCTTGCAGATCCTCGCGGTCGAACCAGTCCTTGCGGAACCAATAAAGGTTGGCGAACTGCTGGTCGGGCAACTGATACAGCTTGCCGTCCGGCCCGGTGGTGAACGACTTGCCGATGAAGTCGTCGATGTCCAGCATCGGGTTGGTGACGTCCGCTCCCTCGCCGGCCATCCAGTCCGTCAGGTTCACGGCCAGTTGCAGGCGCGAATGGGTGCCGATGAGGTCGGAGTCGTTGACGTAGGCATCATACAGATTGCGGTTCGTCTGCATCTGGGTCTGAACCGCCTGCACCACCTCGCCCTCGCCCAGAAGCTGGTGGTTGACCTTGATGCCGGTGATCTCCTCGAACGCCTTGGCCAGGGTCCGGGCTTCGTACTCGTGGGTCGGAATCGTCTCCGACAACACGTTGATCTCCATGCCCTGGAACGGCTCGGCCGCCTGGATGAACCAGGCCATCTCGGCCACCTGATCGTCCCGGGACAGGGCCGAGGGCTGGAACTCCTCGTCGATCCACCGCTCCGCCTCCGCCATGCCGGCCCAGGCCGGACCGGCGAACGCCGCGATCGCACCGATCGCCACGGCGGCCATCAGTTTTCCGGTCATGCTGTTCCTCCCTTGGGTTTTATGATGGCACCGAACCGAATCATCAAACGAAATTAAACGAAGGTCAAGCTGACATTTCCCGTTGTGCTCGCCCCATTTTTTCGAAAGAATCTGTCTCAACATCCCCGGTGCGAACCATGAACGCGCGGCAAACGAAAATTTCCGCGCCACCGCTGGCTGGCGGTCGACGCTGGCCCCCGGGGGATGCCCCGACCGGACCCGACAGGGACCGGAACCGACAGGGAGCGGCCCCGTCGCCGACACGACCATGGACATCCATTCCCCCAGGCAGTCGGAGATCCTGGCCATGGCGCGCCGCGAGGGCCGGGTTACGGTCGACGGACTCGCGGCGCACTTCCAGGTTACCCCGCAAACGATCCGCAAGGACCTCAACGACCTGTGCGAACATCAGGTGTTGAAGCGAATCCACGGCGGCGCCCTGTTTCCCTCCGGCGTGTCGAACCTGGCGTACAACGCTCGCCGGGACATGGCCGCCGACGGCAAGCGGCGCATCGGCCTCAGGGTCGCCTCGCTGATCCCCAACAACAGTTCGACCATCCTCAACATCGGCACCACAACCGAACAGGTGGCCACCGCCTTGCGGGCCCATGACGGGCTGCTGACCGTCACCAACAACCTGAACGTCGTCAACATCCTGCGCGATGCCCCGGGGGTCCGCGTGGTGGTCGCGGGCGGTGTCCTGCGGGCCTTTGACGGCGGCATCGTCGGCGACGCCACGGTCGCCTTCATGTCCGAGTTCAAAGTCGACTTCGCGGTGATCGGCGCTTCGGCCATCGATCCCGAAGATGGCACGGTGCTGGACTACGATCAGGCCGAGGTCCACGCCGCCCGCGCCATCCTCGCTCACGCGCGCACGACCATCCTGGTGGCCGACTCGATGAAGTTCGAGCGCACCGCCCCGGTGCGCATCGCCCCACTGACGGATATCGACATCTTCGTGACCGACCATCCGCCACCCGAGCCCATCCGAGAGCTGTGCGCGGCGGGCGGCGTCCGCCTGGAGGTGGCGGCCTTCGAGGGGACCCAAGACGAACGAGGGGCGCCATGACCGGTCCCGACAGCGACGTCGACGTGTTCATCATCGGCGGCGGCATCAACGGCGCCGGCATCGCGCGGGACGCCGTGGGCCGGGGGTTTTCGGTCGGATTGTGCGAGGCGAACGATCTGGCGAGCGGCACCTCCTCCTGGTCGACGAAGCTGATCCACGGCGGCCTTCGCTACCTGGAGCACTACGAGTTCCGCCTGGTGCGCGAGGCGTTGATGGAGCGCGAGGTGCTCTGGGCCACCGCCCCGCATATCATCTGGCCCCTGCGGTTCGTCCTGCCCCATCACCGGGCCATGCGTCCGCCGTGGCTGCTCCGCCTGGGCCTGTTCCTCTACGACAACCTGGGCGGACGCCGGCGCCTGCCGGGCACCCGCGTGCTGGACCTGCGCCGCGACCCGGCCGGGGTGCCGCTGCAAGCGGGCTTCACCACCGGCTTCGAGTACTCCGACTGCTGGGTGCAGGACGCGCGCCTGACGGTGCTCAATGCCCGCGACGCGGCGGACCGGGGCGCCACCATCCTGGTGCGGACGGAATGCATCGGCCTGACGCGCCGGGACGGGCTGTGGGACGTCCGTCTGCGGGACCACGCCAGCGGGGCCGAGCGCACGGTCACCGCCCGGCTGGTCGTCAACGCCGCCGGCCCCTGGGTCGACCGCGTTCTGCGCGGCCCCCTTGGTCACCAGGACGCCCACAACGTCCGCCTGGTGCAAGGCAGTCACATCGTGGTGCCGCGCCTGTTCGATCACGACCGCTGCTATATCTTTCAGAATCCGGACGCGCGCATCATCTTCGCCATTCCCTTCGAGGGCGATTTCACGCTGATCGGCACCACCGACCAGGAATACACCGGCGACCCCGGGGCGGCGCACATCTCCGAGGCCGAGATCGCCTATCTGTGCGAGGCGGCGAGCGCCTATTTCCGCACCCCGATCACGGCGGATCAGGTGATCTGGTCTTACTCTGGCGTACGCCCGCTGTTCGACGACGGCGCCGGCAAGGCCCAGGAGGCGACCCGCGACTACGTGCTGAAGGTGGAGGACCACGACGACGAAGGCGGCGGCGAGGGGGGCGGCGCGCCGCTGATCAACATCTTCGGCGGCAAGATCACCACCTTCCGGCGGCTGGCCGAGTCCGTGCTGTCCAGGGTCGAGGCCCGGTTGGGGCGCCGGGGCCGCCCCTGGACCGGCGACGCGCCCCTGCCCGGCGGCGACTTTCCGGTGGATGGCTTCGAGGCCCTGGTGGACGCCCTGGCGTCCGCCTATCCCCATCTGCCGTGCGCCCTGCTGTGGCGCCTGGCCCGCCACTACGGCACCACGGCCCGCGTCATCCTGGGCGAGGCCCGGACGCCGGCGGACCTGGGACGCTGCTTCGGCGCCGACCTTCACGAGGCCGAGGTGCGCCATCTGATGACTCGCGAATGGGCGCGCACCGCCGAGGATGTTCTCTGGCGGCGCACCAAGCTGGGGCTTCGGTTCAGCGACGCCGAGGCCAAGGCCCTGGAAGACTGGATGCGCGACTGCGGAGGCGGATAAACCAGCACGGGACCGGTACACCGGCGACCGAACGGGAGGGAGGAAGAAACCATGAGCGGCTATGTCCTGGCCATCGACCAGGGAACCACCTCGACCCGGGCCATCGTCTTCAATGACCGCTACGGCATCGCCGGCGTCGGCCAGCGGGAGTTCGCCCAGCATTTCCCCCGCTCGGGTTGGGTCGAGCACGACCCCGGCGATCTGTGGGACACGACGGTGGACACCGTGCGCCTGGCCCTGGCCGACGCCAGCCTGGCGGCCAGCGACATCGCCGCCATCGGCATCACCAACCAGCGCGAAACCACCCTGATCTGGGACCGGGACACGGGCGAGCCCATCCATCGCGCCCTGGTCTGGCAGGATCGGCGCACCGCCGACCTTTGCGCCCAGCTCACCGCCGACGGCCTCGCTCCGCTGATCACCGAACGCACCGGGCTGGTCATCGACCCCTATTTCTCGGGCACCAAGATCGCCTGGCTGCTGGACACCGTGGACGGCGCCCGGGCGCGCGCCGAGGCCGGCCGGCTGGCCTTCGGCACCGTCGACACCTGGCTGATCTGGAAGCTGACCGGCGGCCAACGCCACGTCACCGATGCCACCAACGCCTCGCGCACGCTGCTCTACGACATCGGCCGGGGCGACTGGGACGACGATCTGCTGCGGGCCTTGCGCGTTCCCCGGACGCTGCTGCCTGAGGTCCTGGACTGCGCCGACGACTTCGGCACCAGCGACCCGACCATCTTCGGCGTCGGCATCCCCATCCGCGGGGTGGCCGGCGACCAGCAGGCGGCCGTGGTCGGCCAGGCCTGTTTCGCGCCGGGCATGATCAAGTCCACCTACGGCACCGGCTGCTTCGCGCTGATCAACACCGGCCCGGACCGGGTGATGTCCAAGAACCGCCTGCTGACCACCATCGGCTATCGGCTGAACGGCACCACCACCTATGCCCTGGAAGGGGCGATCTTCATCGCCGGCGCGGCCGTGCAATGGCTGCGCGACGGCCTGGGCGTGATCGAGCGCGCCGACCAGTCGGGACCACTGGCCGCCGAGGCCGATCCCGACCAGGCCGTGATTCTGGTGCCGGCCTTCACCGGCCTTGGCGCGCCCCATTGGGATCCGCACGCGCGGGGTGCCCTGTTCGGGCTGACCCGCGCCACCGGCCCGAAGGAACTGGCCCGGGCGGCCCTGGAATCGGTGTGTTTTCAGACCGCCGACCTGTCGCGGGCCATGCGGGACGACTGGCCCACGGGCGCCGACACGGTCCTGCGGGTGGACGGCGGCATGGTGGCCAGCGACTGGACCATGCAGCGCCTGGCCGACCTGCTGGGCGCCCCGGTGGATCGACCGATGGTGCTGGAGACGACGGCCCTGGGCGCCGCCTGGCTGGCCGGTCACAAGGCCGGTGTCTGGCCCGACGCCGAGGGCTTCGCCGCCGGCTGGCGGCGGGATCGCCGCTTCGATCCCGCCATGGCGGCCGACGACCGCGACGCGCGTCTGGCGGGATGGCGCGACGCGGTGCGCCGGACGCTCTCCCGGACCTGACCCGATCGGCATGTGGTGGGCCACGCGGCGGTCACCGGACGCCGGCCGTGGGGATGCCCTTCCGCGCCGGGCAGGCCGGCATTTGCTCGAAGTAGGTGGGGGCGAACCACTTCACGTTGGTGATGTCGTCGTTGTACGCCGGTTTGTCGGGATAGACATTGTTGATCTCAAGCACCCGCGTCCCGGACGGCGACAGCTCCACGGCCCGGCCCTCCTCGGGAATCACCACCAGCAGGTTCCCGTTCGGAAGGTAGGAATGCTTGCCCCGGCTGCGGGTATAGAACGTGAACGCGCTGGCGTTCAGCGGGTTCGACACCGCGTCCGTTCCCGGATCGATGGTGATGATCTCGGAGGTCCCCCGGCTGTCCGTGTTGTTGCTGAACACGGAAATCAGGCCATCGGTCCGGAACTCGGGATCATGCTGGAAGATCCAGGGGCCGCGCCGCCACCATTTGACCGCGTGGGTGTCCCGGTCGATCACGGTGACCAGATGCAGGTTCCGGAAACTGAGGATCAGGTCGCCGCTGTCAAACATGGGAAAGACCGCCGCGACGTCCTCGGACAGTTCGTCGACATCGTTCGGATGAAAGAGATCGTCGGCCTTCGACGGCGGCTCGTCGCGGAACCAGCGGAAGTCAAAGGTTCGGGGAATGCCGAAGATATCGCGCTGGGTCGCGCTGTGCCCGATGATGTCCTCGACCAGTCCGATGCGTTCGAGTGTCTCGCCCGACAGCGCATCGACCTTGAGAATGTATTGATAATGTCCGTAGGCGTGATCCTCGGCGTACCATGTCCACAGATTGCCGTCCTGGGCCTGGGTGATGGCATGATGGAAGAAGCCCGTCCTGGTCCATAGGGGTTGGCCGCAGGTGTCGAGCCGCGCCATGACGTCGCCGTTGTCGAAGCCGACGACGATGGAGCCATCCCGCAGCACGTGGAAGCCGTGCGGGGCATCGGATCCATGCCGGGGTCCATCGGGATCGATGCCCGCGTAGTCGATCGACCACAGGTGATGCCGGGTCCCGTCTGAATCATACAACCACACCGCATAGGTCTCGGTTTCGTCGTTCCAGCCCAGCACGGCGTAGTATCCAAACGCGCGCGCATCGGCCTGGTGCACGGTGAAGTCCTCTCGGGGCGCGTCGGCCGGCGCTTCATGGCGACGGTTGAGGGGAACCAGATCACCGTGAACGACGAGAGATTCGGTGATGGTTTTCATTTGCCTCACGACCGGATAAGGCCAGACCTCGTAATATCCAGTGTATATTCCATACAAGAAAGCCAAGCCGGCGGTCAGTCCAACGGATGATGCGAAGAAAATGTTTCTCTCGGCACTCATGACACCTCCTCGCCTGTTCACAGCCTTCGCTGCGCCGGTCACGTTCCTATACGAGTGGCATTCGGCCATGACTCTCTTTCGTCGCCACGTAGGGTGCGCTCAACATTTGCATGTGCAGCCGGCAGCGCACCATGCGACGGTTGGACGGTGCGCTGCGTCCCACCGTTTCCCAGAAGGGAACCGCCACTCCTTCTAAGAACCGAGCCCGTTTCCCCATCGATTCTGCGGTGGGACGCGAGCGCACCCTACGTCTTGTGGTGTTCAGCGAGCTTTCCTGATGCCAACCTTTCCGAGGCCGTCACCGCCTGCACACCGCGTCGGCGATGAGGCCGCCGTACAGCGCCTCCGCGCGGTCACGCAGCGCGCTCCGGTGCGCCTGGACCGCCGGGGGCGGCGCTGGCGCCGGACGGAAGTGCGCCCCGATCCCGGACGCCAGGGCGGGGTCGAGATCCAGCCAGGCGCACAGCCTGGCCGCCACCGCTGGCCCCCGCCGGCCCAGGTCCTCGAAGGCGATCAGGTGGACCCGTGTCCGCTGCGCGCGAACGTGCTCGAAGGCGGCGATCCAGTAGGCCAGCCAGTAGTCGAGATCGCCGGGCGTCAGGCCCTCGAGGAGGACATCCAGCCCCTCGAACCGGATGGGGCGATGCAGGCGGCCGAACTCGTAGTGCCCGATGTCCGCCATGTAGCGCCGCGTGAACGGGTCTTCCGCATGGCGCTTCAGGAAGTTCATGTGCTGGCGGTGCAGGGACGCCGCGTGGTCGAGAGGGCGCCGAACCGGGACGAGGATCGTGGCCTCTGGAAACAGGGCAGGCAGCAGGTCGAGACGGGCGATATTGCCGTTGTTCTTGGAGATGTAGCGGCCCGCCCGCGCCGCGCCGCGACACCGCAGGGCCACCACCTTGCGAAAGTGCCGAGCCATGAAATCGCGGGCCTCGGCCCTGGCATCGACCGCCGTCCACAGGTCGATCCCGTCCGCGTCGAAATGGTCCGGCCAGAAGGCGCGCCAGATCACCTCCTCGAAGGCTTCGGGGCTGTCATAGCCGACGGCGATGCCGTCGCCATGGGCCCGTTCTTGCAAAGTCGCCGGCTTGCGAAATCGCCCGCTGAGGCGGGACCAAAGCAGCGGCGCCATGACGAAGGGCATATCCCGGTAGAGGTGCGTGGCCAGGCCGGGGACGGAGGCCAGGGCGGTCAGCAGGATGGTGGTGCCGGCACGCGGCAGGGAGGTCACGAAGATAGGCGCGCCCATCGTGACCGGCGCCACGTCGCGGCCGAACAGGCTGTCCTCCATGTCCGACGCGGCCAGCTGGATGCCCGGGCTGGCGAAGGCGATCCGGTGCACGAAGCGGTCCAATGGCGAATAGGCGTTCAGCGCGACCATGAGCGGACACCGATGACGTAGACCAGGGTTGTTGCCAGGGCGGCCACAACAATGACGTCCCAGCGTTCCAGGAAAGCGAGCGTCGCCGCCGTGGAGGAGAACCCGGCCCAGTCGGCGGCCAGAATGGGGATACAGGCCGCCAGCAGGGCCAGGACACCGCGCAGAACCAGCGACCCCGTGGACAGGATGAGCCGCAGCGCGGCCGCCTGTACGGCCTGCTCGCGCGCCAAGTCGTCGATCGCCGGATCGCGCATGGTCTCGGTGGCCGCGCGCACCGTGGCCAGGGCCGCCCTGGCGACCGGGATCACGCCCGTTCCCTGGAAGACCAGCAGGAAGGCGACGATGGACAGCGCCGTCACAAGGCAAAGCGTAAGCATGGTCCGTCCGCCCTGTTGATGACCCCAAGACCGAGGCCGACCCAAGAAAACCGCCCCTTCCGGAGGGTGCGCTCGACGGCCGCAAGAGCGGCCGGCAGCGCACCACCTCACGGCTCGGGTCCGGTCAGTTGGCTTTCGCTTTCCGGTTCCGCAGCATGCGCTTCACCGGGTACCAGACGAAGCCGACGACCAGTAGAATCACGGCGCCGATGGCGGCGACCAGCGCCCCGATGGCACTCAGCCCGGCGCCTGGCCCGATGTAGGCCAGCGCCGTCTTGGGCACCAACAGCGTGAACAGCAGGCAGACCTGCCACAGAAACAGTTTGTTCATGGGAACCTCCCTGGTGTTGCAGGATCCGTGGCGAGGGCAACCGGTGCATTGCCCCCTTACTACTGGCCGACCTTGATCCTGACTCTTCAGGATCAAGGCCATACGCGGCTTCGCCGCGCCGGCGCGGTCGCGCCGGCCGCCCGACATAAGAAGTCACTTCCTATGTCGGGCGGTATTACAGCGCGGATGGCCGCGCCTTTTCTGGAGGGGCGCCCGGGCCCCGCCGGGCGCGGGACTTGCGCGCGGCGCGGTCCATCTTGATCCGGCGCATGCCCGCCTTGGCGGCGGCCCACCCCGCGTCCTGGGCCCGCGACAGCGCGCCGGTGATGGATCGCGGATGGATGTTGACGCTCACGTAGTCGCGGGCCTGGGAGTCCCATGTGAACTCCCAGGTCTCGGCCTGCCCGAGAAACTCGAAGACCTCGAAGCCCCGCCCGCAGCACCAGCGCAGGGTCTCGTGGGTGAGCAGGAAGCCCGGCGAGCACGCGCTGAACCGCTCGTCGTAGCCGATCTTGAGTTCCCACAGCCGCCCGCCGCAGGCGGCGGCGATGCGCATGGCCGCCGGTTGGGTACCAAACCTTAGGAAGAACACGAACAACCGCCCCTCGCGGGCGAGGGCTGTGCCGAACGTGTCGAAGAAACGGCGATAGCGCGGCGACATGAGAATGGCCGTGCCGTTCCGGCCCTTCCAACTCGCGGCCTCGATCCGATAGGCTGCCTCCAGCACCGCCGGCGCCGTCTCGGCCGTCGGCTCGACGCACGTGAAGGCGACGGGACCATGCTGTTCGGCGCGCCGCCACTTGCGCCGCAGGTCCCGGCGGCGATTGGACGACAAGGTGCCCTCCAGGATGCCCTGGTCGTCGGGCAAGGAGACCCAGACGCTTTGATCCTTGCGCGCCGCCGTGCCCAGCGGTGGCCAGCGGTGAAGCCCCTGGCGAAACGCCCGCGCCTCCGCCCCGCCCTCGGCCATGCGCCCCAGCATGAGGGGCATGCGGCCCTTGAGAACGGCGTCGACCACCACGCCCAGCGCCGCGTCGTTGGCGTACAGCAGGCCCGATGGTTCGGCCAGGGGCCGGGTCAGGGTCTCCAGCCGCTTCACGCCTGCCCGGCGCACCGCCCGGAAGGCCGCGATGGCCTGCACGTCACCCCCCTGGCGCAGCACATAGACCAGGGGGCGCGCCGGCCCGCAAAAGGCATCGATGGACGCCAGGGCGCAGTCGTGCCGCAGGAACGGATCGGCGGACCGGCTGGCCAGGGCGGCCCATGGCTCGGCCAGCCGCTCCACCCCAGCGCGATCGGTGATCACCTCGATCATGACAGGACCCCTCTTCCAGGTGTCGCGCGGGACCTCAGGACGGCTTCGGCAGGCCGCGCCGGCGCAAGCCCAGGGTGCCCGCCACGGCCCGGGCATAGAGCACCGTCGTGGGCAGCGGATCACGCCACGACCAGGTGACATGCGCCTGGGCCCGGACGGCGGCCAGGAGGATGTGGCCCAGCCAGGCAAGGGCGCCCCGGGCGCCGACCTCGCGCCTGCGGATGCCGTAGAGCAGGCCGGACACGTCCCCCAGGGTCCACACGAAGCGCGTGCCGACGTCGAACTGCCCGAGGCGCGGATCGACCGGCCGGGGATCGTTCCAGGCCAGGTTCAAGGCATCGTCCGTCAGCCCCATGCCGATGCGCTCAATGAAGGCATAACTGGCGCCGAACCGGGCGTTGATCTCCAGGTAGCAGGGCTGATCCCGCGCCTCGTCATAGAGAAACTGGGCACAACCGACGCCGGTGTAGTTGAGATGGGCGACGATCATCGCCGTCTCGCGCGCGATGCAGGGAATGGGCGGGATGGTGATGCCCTCGATGGTCTGGCCCGTGCCGTCGGCGCGGTCCGTGCGCACGCTTTTCGAATGCTGTTCGGCCAGGATGCGGCCATCGCGCGCCGCGAAGTAGACGTTGGTGCGCAGACCCACGAAGCGGCGCTGGACCAGCAGCCCCGAGACGTCCGCGTTGGCGTCCGGGAAATGCGTGTCGATGTCGTCGAGCGACCACAGCGTCACCGCCTTCTTGGTGCCGATGCGCGTGCCGGCGACGGTGGGGCGCACGACCACCGGGAGCCCGATGCGCGCCACCGCGCGGCGCAGGTCCGGCAGCCCATGGCACAGGGCGAAGGGCGGCACGGCCAGCCCGGCATCGCGGGCACAGGCCAGCGACGCATGCTTGTCGTGGAGCGTGCGGATGACGCGCGCCTCGGGTAAGGCGATGCGCACATACGGGTCCAGGACCTGTTCAAAGGCGGCGACGACGTCCATGGGGCGTTCCAGCACCGGCATCACCGTCACCGGCCGGGGGAGGCCGGTCACCTTCTCGAGCAAGGCCTCGATGAATGCCTCGGAGTCCGGCGCGAACGGCGGACAGCGCCACACGTCATCGACATGGCGCGAGAATTCGGCGCAGGTGGTGCCGGGCTCGGCGGCCAGCACCACCCGGCAACCCCGGGCGGACAGGCGGCGCGCGGTGGTCAGGGCAGCCCGGTAATTGCCCAGGATGACGACCGACCCCGGCCGGTCGAGAGCACGGTCGCCGACACCGGCGGTCATGCCGGAGGCCCGCGCGGGGGCGTTCGACGAGGGCGCATCGAACGGCGTCGCGCCCCAGTCGAGACGCGGGTCCCGCAGTTCGGATCCACGCGCCCCGGTCATCGCGGCGCCGCCTGGCCGGCGACGGCCTCTTCGTGGTGGGGTCTTGCCATGGTCGCCATGGCCGAGCGGCGGAAGGTGTCGTAGGGGATCATGACGTCCCCCTCGAACAGCCGGCGCGCCGTGCGGCGGACCCCGGCCATCGGCACGTTGGCCCGACCGCCGTCGCTGGACAGCAGGATGTCGATCACCCCGGCCGGATGCTCGATCCGCACCATGCCCTCGCCATCGACCGGCTGACCCAGCAGGCCCGAGGCGACGGTGCCCTCGATCGCGCTGGCGACGGCGATGGCCGTGGCCCCCGTCACCGCCATCGCCGTATGGCAGGCCCAGGGTGTCAGGTAGCGCACGGTCAGGGTGCCGTCGCCGGTTGGCGGGGACAGCAGGGCCACCTTGGGCGTGACCCGCTGGCTGACGTCGCCCAGGCCCATGCGGTGGCCGGCCTCCAGGCGCATCCGCTCGATCCGGGCCATGACCGCGCCGTCGGCGGAGATCGCGGCCGGGGTTTCGGCGCCCGTCAAGCCCACGGCCCGGGCCTCCAGGACCATCACGGGAATCGAATAGTCGATCAGCGTCACCGGCACATCGTCGATCCCCTCCAGCGGCAGCCCGGTGGGGAACAGCGCCCCGGTAATGGCGCCCTGGCCGTTCAGGAAGACGAGGCGCACGGAGGCCGCCTTGCCGAAGGCGCCGTTCTCCAGCGGCTCGTCGGTGTAGTTGACCCGCCCTCCCGGGGTGACGAAGCTGGACCGGGCGATCATGCCGGTGTTGACATTGTGGATGCGGATCACCGTCTCGCCCACCTGCGGCTGGACGATGCCCGTTTCCACGGCATAGGGTCCCACGGCGGCCAGCAGGTTCCCGCAGTTGGCGCGGGTGTCCACTCTCTCGTCGGTAACCGACACCTGGGCGAACAGATAGTCCACGTCGGCCCCGGCCACGCTGGGCGGCCCGATGATGGCCACCTTGCTGGTCACCGTCTGCCCACCACCGACGCCATCGACCTGAAGCGGGTGCGGGGAGCCCATCGCCCGCAAGAGGACCCGATCGCGCAGGCTTTCGTCCCGGGGCAGGTCCTCGCGGTTGAAGAAGGCCCCGCGCGACGTGCCGCCGCGCATCAGCGTGCAAGGAAGCTTCGTGAGGCCAATGGATCGTGACAGCATGACGTCTCCTTGGCGCGGTGGCGCTCTGTCTGGGGTGCGGTGAACCGCCGGCGGGCGGCGCTACCCTTTCGGGGCGGTGGGGCCGAAGACAAACGTCCGGAGAGGACGCGGTGTCGGGATCACCTCGGCGCGCATGGCGGCCAGGCCGCCGGCCCCCATGAGCAGGCCGTAAACGCTGAGCTGGATGACAAGCTGGGCGAAAGGTGCCTGGCCGGTGGCGGTGGACACGGACTGAGCCATGGCAAGCCCGGCGAGCATCACGGGGAACGGCAGCAGGCACAGCAGGAGAGACCGCCCCAGCCTGGCGGGCCGCCGGGGCAGGGCACGCAGCACCAGCACCAACAGGCCCGCCCCGGCGCAGATGAAGGTCACACCGGCGCTGACGGCCACGCCGACGATGCCGAACCCGGCCTGTATGAGGGCGTAGCTCAGGCCCACGTGCAGGACGACGGACCCCAGCAGCACACCGGCGGCCTTGATCTGGCGGCCCGAGGACACCAGCATGCCGCGCAACGGGAACGACAAGGCCAGGAAGAAGCCACCCAGCATCAACACCTGCATCGCCGGCACGCCCTGGGCGTAGGACGGCAGCGCCCAGCCGATGACAAAGGGCAGCATCAGCACGGCCGGGCCAATCAGCACCGGCATGGCAAAGCCGATCATGCGAATGGGCTTGAGCACATAGCGCTCGAACTGGACCTCGATGTCCTGGGTCCGGTTGTGCTGGAAAAGCTTGGCTTCCATCACCTCCCGGGTCGCGCCGGGAACGTGCATGACATAGGCCATGACGATGGACCCGAGAGCGTAGTAACCCAGCTGTTCCAGGCCCAGCGTGCCGGCGATCACCAGGCGGTCCGTGGTGCGCATCAGCAGCAGCGAGACATCGAACAGCAGTGTCGGCGCCCCGAACACCACCGCCGCCTTGAACAACGCCGGATCAAAGCCTCGGCACACCTTGAGGAACCGGCGGTGGGCCAGCACGCCCAACATGGCGACGATCACCACCAGTTCGGCCAGCATGGCGCCGTAGAAGCCGAGCCACCAGATCAGCGCCGCCCCGGCCACCAGCATCACCAGCGCATGCAGGTAGTTCTGCACGCTGACGGCGCGGAAAAGCTGGAACCCCTTCAACTCGGCCATGAAGTGGTCGTAGACGCCGCCCAACAATACGATGACGGCACAGATCGCCAGCCCAATGCGCATTTCCGGCCGGGCATCGATCCACAGCGCGGCGGCGGCCAGGGCACAGGACACCAGAAGGGCGATCACCATGGTCCCCGAGAACACGGTGGCCCGCAGCCTGTCGGTCTCGGCGTGTTCGCCATGCGCCTCGTGCAGCGGCATCTTGTAGCGCAGCGCATGACGCGCGCCGAGGTGGAGATGATGGGCGTAATTCGGAATCAGGCGCAGCATGGAGAACAGGCCGAACAACTCCGGGGACAGAAGAATGGGGCGCAGAAAGGCGGTACCCGCGTTCAGCACCTGACGAAACAGATTGCTCGACGCAAACCAGAGAATGTTCGTGGTTGGACTCACCGCATGGGCGGCACTGGTGATCTCGGCACGGTTCACGACGGCGGCCTCTTGTTGAGGGATGTGGCGCGAGGTCATGGGCCAACCTCGGCGCGATGGGGACAGATCCCTTGGCGACATCCAAACCCTGTGCTTGAGCGTAACGAAGCCCGCGCGGACAACGGAGTTGCTAGAACCGGTCAGGCTGGGAGCGGCGGATCACGGCTCGGACTCATCACCGACTCTGGTGATGCGGTAATCCCCCAACAGGTCAGGGCAATCTGAGTCAAACCGGATCGGGGATGCGGCGCGGCCCGCTATTCAACCGTCACGGCCTTGGCCAGATTCCGGGGCTGGTCCACGTCGGTGCCTTTCTCCACCGCCGTGTGGTAGGCCAGGAGTTGCAGCGGAATGGCGTGCAGGATGGGCGCCACGAAGGGATCGACGGCGGGCAAGGCGATGACGTCCGGCGTCACGGTGCCCAGGCGCGCCATCCCGGCGGGGTCGGACAGCACGATGCCCCGACCGCCACGCGCCATCACCTCCTGCAGATTCGAGACTGTCTTGTCGAAGGTCCCGTCGCTCGGTGCGATCACCACGACGGGGAAGGTCTCGTCGATCAGGGCGATGGGGCCGTGCTTCATCTCGCCGGCGGCATAGCCCTCGGCGTGGATGTAGCTGATTTCCTTGAGCTTCAACGCCCCTTCCAGGGCCAGCGGATAGCTGGTGCCGCGCCCCAGGAACAGCACGTCGCGGGCCGGCGCGACGATCTCCTGGGCGATGGTCCGGATGCGGTCGGCATGATGGAGCACCTCGGCCGCCCGGCTGGGAACCTCGCTCAGGGCCGTGCACAAGCGGGCCTCTTGCGCGCGATCGAGCGTTCCCCGGGCGCGGCCCAACGCAATGGTCAGGCAAGCCAGCACCACAAGCTGGGTGGTGAACGCCTTGGTCGAGGCCACGCCGATCTCCGGCCCCGCCAGCGTGGGCAGCACGCTATGCGCCTCGCGGGCGATGGTGCTTTCCGGCGCGTTGACGATGGCCAGGCAATGCTGGCCCCGTGCCTTGCAATAGCGCAGCGCGGCGAGGGTGTCGGCGGTCTCGCCGGACTGGCTGATGAACACGGCCAGGCCGCCGTCGGCCATCATGGGCGCGCGGTAACGGAACTCGCTGGCCACATCCCATTCGATGGGCACGCCGGCCAGACGTTCCATCCAGTACTTGCCGACCATCCCGGCCAGCGAGGCGGTACCGCAGGCGATCATGGTGATGCGCGGCACGGCGGCCAGATCAAAGGGCAGCTCGGGCAGCGTGATGGTGCGGTCGGCCGGATTGAACATGGCGTTCAAGGTGTCGCCGATGACCTGCGGCTGCTCGAAGATCTCCTTGGCCATGAAGTGGCGATGACCGCCCTTGCCGATCATCGCCCCCGACAGTCCGGTCAGATGCTCGGGCCGCTCGACCGCGTGGCCCTCGAGGTCGTGGATGGTCACGCCGTCACGGGTCAGGACGGCCCAGTCCCCATCCTCCAGGTAGGTGATGCGGCGCGTCATCGGCGCCAGCGCCAGGGCATCCGACCCCAGGTACATCTCGCCGGTGCCGTGACCGATGGCCAGGGGGCTCCCCTGGCGAGCGGCGATCAGCACGTCCTCCCGGTCGCGCAGCAGGATCCCCAGCGCGAAGGCGCCTTCCAGCCGCGTCAGCGCGCGGCGCGTGGCCTCGATCGGCTCGACACCCTCGGCGAGTTCCTGGCTGATCAGGTGAACGACGACCTCGGTGTCGGTGTCGGAGGCGAAGACATGCCCCTCGGCCAACAGGTCCTTCCGCAACACCTGGAAGTTCTCGATGATGCCGTTGTGGACGACGGCGACCCGGTCGTTGGCATGGGGATGGGCGTTGACCTCGTTGGGGACGCCGTGCGTGGCCCAACGGGTGTGACCGATGCCCGTGGCGCCATGGACGGGGTCCTCCCGCACCCGGGTCTCCAGTTCGATGATCTTGCCCTTGGCGCGGCGGCGTTCGATGCCGCCGTCGGCGAGGGCGGCAATCCCCCCGGAATCGTAGCCCCGGTACTCCAGGCGCTTCAGGCCCTCGATGAGGCGGGGCGCGACGTCCGCGCCACCGATGATGCCGACGATCCCGCACATGGCCGTGTCCCCGTCGTTCGGTGGAGGTGAGGTCGGTCGACGGCGCGAACGCGGCGCGCACACCGTCACCGCGAAGAGGTATTGGTGCGCGCACCTCCGTTGCCCGTGGCCTCCCGCACGGGGGTCCAGCGGTCGCTGGCGCGCCCCATGGCCACCCGGGCCAGGCCCAGCACCATCGCCGCCTGGGTCTCGAGGACGAAGAAGGCGATGGTGGCACCCGGCACCCGCCGCAGGGCGGGCGAGAACGGCACCGCGATCGCCAGGCTGTACCCCAACACCTGGGCCACCAGCATCACCTGGAGGAATGGGCTACCCGGCGCGCCCAGCGCCGAGACCACCAGCAGCGCCAGCAGCAGGACCGGCACCATCCGGCGCAGCAGCTTGTGAAACAGCAGATGCACGGCGTATGGCCCGGTGCGCAGCGGGTTGAGCAACCCGCGCCGCAGCAGCAGGGCGCGCCATCCCCGTTCCGTGGAGCGGACGCGGCGGCCAAACTCGCGGCGCACGTTCGCGGCGACGGCCTCCTCGGAGATGGCGTCCGGCGCGAAGGCCAGGCGGAACCCGGCCGCCGGAACGGCGGTGGAGATATAGAAGTCGTCGGCGACGGCCGTGGGGATGTCGGGCACCAGCGCGCGCCGCACCGCATACAGGGAGCCCTGGGCCGACACCACACCGCCCAAGGCGCTCTCGGCCTGTTTCAGACGGTTGTCGTAGTGCCAGTAGAGGTGCTCGCCGGCGGCCAGCCAGCTCCGGCGGCTTCGCCGCACGGCCGGCGCCCCGCAGACACCGCCCACCCGGTCGTCACCGAAGGGCGCCAGCAGGGCGGCCAGGGCGCCCGGCCTGAAGGTGCTGTTGGCGTCGGAAAAGACCACCACGTCCCCGGTGATGTCGCGCAGCGCCCGCCGGAGAGCGGGAATCTTGCCCACGTGGTCGCGAATGTCGATCACCCGCACTCGGTCGGGCGCGACGCTCCGCGCCCTGTCGCCGGTCCCGTCGGTCGACCCGTCCGACACCACCACGATCGACAGCCGGTGCGGTCCGATCTCCTGAGCGAGCGCATTCCGCAGCTTCCCGGCAATGCAGTGTTCCTCGTTGTGGGCGGCGATCAGCAGGGTCACGTCCAGGGGCGGCGGCGGTAGCTTCGGCCGCCGCGACACCACCAGGCCGGACAGAAGAATCAGGGCCGCCCCGTACCCGACCGCGATGAAGACGACGGCGCCGACCAGGTACCAGAAGAGAACAATCATGACGGCGGTTCCTTGCGGATAGCGGAAACGGGGAACCCTATTTCTTGTGTTGCGCGGCTTCTCGTATGCCCCGTCCGTTATGAGGAACGCACCAGAACCGTACCCAGGAAGTACCGCTCGATCAGGTACTCCTGGAACGGCGACTCGTGACTGTAGGCGATGGTATGGTGGTAGGCTTTTTCCATACCGCGTGGCCGCGGCTCGCAGGAGAGGACCACCCCTCGGCAGCGCACGGCCTTGCCGCCGGCGATGGCGGACCGACCACCCAGTTGCCGCCGATGCCGATGCCGCAGGATCAGGTCCACCCCTTGCCCATCGGCGGCCAGCGGACGCGAGGCGACAACCTCGGCCTTGCTCCGGTCGAGGCGCAACAGGCGAAGGCCGGCGTCGTCCAGGGGCTTGGGCATGCCGGACAGTTCGATCAGCCCACGCCGCTCTGCGTAACTCCGGGTCGGCAGTCCCAGGGCGCCGCGCACCAGGCGAACGGCCACATCCAGGCTCCACAGACCCACGGAGGCCGCCGTGATGAACAGAAACAGGGCCTCCTGGACCAAGTCGACCGGACGGTCGCAGAGAATGGCGTTGAGACGGGCGCGCACGGTCTTGGCGGTGGAATGGGGCATCAACGCCTGTGTGTAGCCGATCAACCCGGGCCTGACAGCGAACCGCTTGTCGTAGTTCGGGATCAGCGGCCGCCAGCGTTCGGCGATGGCGGCCCGCACAGGCCGGGGGCCGAGCAGGTTCATCGTGCCGAACAGCACATTGAAGAGCTGCGGCAGTTCGTCCAGCCGGGTTTCCCGCAAGGGACGGCCCAGGGTCGTCTCGAGGTTGGAGTCCTTCGGCAGCACGCGATCCGCCGTCGCCGTGACCGCCGCGTCCTTGAGCGTCTTGAACTTGATGATGCGGAACGGGCGACCGTTCAGGCCGATGCGTTCCCCCATGTAAAAGACGTTCCGGGGTCCCTGCGTCAGCGCCAGGGCCACGGAAATCACGACCAAGAGAGGCAGGGAGAACACGATCAAGGCGAGCGCCATGCCCTGGTTCCAGACCCGATACAGGGTCGGCCGCCGTGGGCGATACCCGGACATCCGCAAGAGGCGGCGGCGTGACTTGGCCCGGACCAAAGGTCGCGCGGCCGGCACGGTGGTTGCGGGCGCATCGAAGGCGCCGGCCCCGGCAGCGGCGGACTCCCGAGCCAGCAGGTCGGATTCCAGCACCCGCCCTCCCGCAAGACCAAGAGAACTGACGGCAACGGGATTGAGAAACTGTCGACGGTCCATGGCTCCCTCACCGAGACACGAAGTGGCTGAAACGTCGTCGCGACCACGAGCAAAAGGCCGTGGTCGGCGGCATCCATGCCTCAACGCTACGGGGAGGCCCCACCGGGGCACGAGTCACGGAAACAGGTGTCCACCTGACATTCGTTATAGGGCTTTTGGCGTAACGGCTCTTCACGCGTCACCCGAAACCGAGTGCCTTGGTAGGCTATCTGGGCATCGGCTATTTGGGGCAATGGGTGACCCGCGACTCGACATCGGCCATTGATGCAAAAACGGCGATCATCGCCGCAAGCCGATGCAATTTTTTTCAAGCTTCCGTAAGATTGGTTGTTTAGTGTTGCAAACTCGCACCACCTTCGATCGAGATCTCTTTGTCCTTCCTTTGGTTCGTTCAAAAGATACTCGCCTAGAATGGCTTACGTCGGTGATGGCGGTGCCGCTCCTCGGGAGGGCCGAAATCGGCGTGACAGACTCCGGGGTAACGATCAAGCCAAGGGCGCGTTCATGGAGGCCGCCGATCACTGGGCGACCTCGCGACTGCGCATCGTAAGAAATATATTTATATCAATAGACTATGCCATTCCAAGGTCCTTCGCCAAGCCTCTCGATTTCACTATTAGGTTGTTCTTTCTTGGCTTTTTTACCCCAAGACAAAGACTTAATTTATCGCTAATTCGAAATAGCGAGGTTGCCAGGCCGGCATCAACCGGCGCACCATAGCGTCGATCTTTCGGTGACACCGAGAGATCGCTAAAGGATAATACAAAAGAATTGTGACACGTCCGAACGGTGGGGCGTGGAGGATGGAAGACGCACGTCCATGTTACAAACACAGCCTTCCTGGTTCCCAAGGGGAGGGAATAATGCTGATCGATGCTCGTCCGTCTGTGATGGCGGAATCAGAAAAAGATGTAATCCTGGTCGTTCATGAACACGAATTGATACGTCACTCTGTGGCCGAGATCATCGCGCCGAACTGGCAGGAAATGCGCGTCTTGGAATTCGCCACGTCAGACGAAGTGCGTGCCGAGTACGGGTGCGATGGCGTTGGGGCTTTGACCACGCATAATGTCGCGCTTGTTCTGTTCATCATGTCCACTCACCGCGATACATCAAGGCCTGACGTAGCAAGCGTGGTTGAATGCTTTGATGGGGTTCCTGTTGTGTTGCTCTCCGCCCTGAACGAGCAGGAAGCTGCCTTCGACGCCATACGCCAAGGCGCGCGCGGTTATCTCTCCGGCCTCATGAGTGTGCAGCAGGTGATTGACGCGCTTCGCCTGGTACGCGCCGGCGGCGTCTATGTCGGGCCTGCCCCCCCAAAAGACGCGGAGGCCGATCTCGGCGGCATCCCCCCGGACCTCGCCATGCCGGCCTCGCAACCAACGCGACCTCCGGCCGACACCACGGCCTTGACGCCGCGAGAAACAGAGGTGCTGCGTCATTTGCGCGAGGGAAAACCGAACAAGATCATCGCCTACGAACTCGGCATGTCCGAAAACACCGTGAAGGTCCACGTTGGTCGGATCTTCAAGAAACTGGGCGCGGCCAACCGAACCGTCGTCGCCTGTCATCTTGATGCGCCTGCCATCGCCGTCCCCTCGGACGGCAAGGACGCCGACAAAAAAGGCCCATCACGCGAAGATCCAATAGAGTCCCACCCATAGCACAGTGTTGAGCGCAAAAAAGAGGAACAGTGATGCGGCGCATCCCATGCGCCGCCTTGCACTGTCCGCGTCGTCCTCGGGATCAAGGTCAGGATTACGTGACCCGTCGGGTGGATAGCGCATCTGGCCTCCCGACACTGAGAGGGCTGACGGAGACGCCGCCGACGCGCCCGCCCCGCCAAGATTACCCCACCCCGCCAGAGTCACGACATGCCAGAGGCGAGGCGCATTGTCGCCGTTCGTTGACCTGGGAGGTCTTCCGCCACGTGGTCAAGAACGGTCGAACATCACCCCCCCTCCTGACACGCGGCGTCTGGCAGTTCACCGCACCTCCAGGGACAGGGTGGTTGGCGATCGCCATGCCTGCCCGTGCCCCGGCGGCGGCGCCTGATCGACGCGCAAGACGTCGCCCGGCTGCATCAGATCTTGCGGCGCCGCGACCATCGTCTCCATGGTGCCGGACGGCGATCGCCGCAGCAAGACGAACTGTGGCATGGCGTTGGGGTCGGGCCACGTCTCGTCGTCGATGGCGATCTCGCTGGCCGCGCCGAGGGCCGCCAGCCGTTCCCGCGCCGCGCTCACCTCGATCCGGGTTTGCACAAGATCGGCTTCCAGATCGGCCAAGTCCTCCAGGCGATCCGCGCGCCATTCCGCCTCATCGTCCCGCAGACGATGCGCTTCCCGGAGCCGATCCTGCCGCGCGCGCGACAGCGCCGCGTCGCGGCGATACCGGTCGGCCTGCAAGTCCGCCTCGATCTGCCGCAGGGACAGCATGCGGGCGTTGGTGGTCAGGCCCTCGTTGCGCAGCGCCTGCATGCGCCGCACTTCCTCGGTGACAACATCCAACTGGGCCTCGATCGCCGTCCCCTCTTTGGTCAGGGCGGCGATTTCCTCACCCAACAGCGCATCATATTGGCTATGGGTTTCCCGGGCCGCGTCGAGGCGTGGCAGTTCCGCGACCAGCACCTCCGTCCAGCGCGCCACGTGGTCAAGAGCACCCGGCGCCGGCTCGATCGCGTCGAGCTCCGACGGCACGGTCAGGGTCGGTTCGCCGGCCAGGGCCGCCATCAAACGCGCCCGGCGGAGCCGTTGATCCCGCTCCCGCGCGACGGCTTGACGCAACCGCTCCCGGGCGGTCAACAGCGCGCCAGCCTGGTCGAAAGGCCGCCCGGCCAGTGCCCCGGCCAGCGTCGGCGCCCCGCCGGCCTTGGCAAAGGCCTGCAACACCGACAGCCCGGGCATGTAGGCGTGTTCACCGGGCCGCGCCACCGCGCCGACAACGTAGATCGGCCGATAGCCGACAACCTGGACGCTGACCTCGGGCGCATGATCCAGCACCCGCTCGACGGCCTCGGTCATGTCGGCGCGCACCGTGCGGAGGCTGCGGCCCGCCGCCGGAATGTCACCGATCAGCGGCCAGGCCACGGCGCCATCGGGGCCAATCATGGCCTCGCCACTGAGTCCCGGGCGATCGAAGACGGTGACGCGCAGAGTATCGCCGGCTCCGAGTATGAAATCGCCCCCTCCCTCCTGGGCGGGTGTGTCCTCGGCCGACGCCGGACTCCAGGCGACGACGAGGCCAAGGAGCGCCGCCAGGCCGGCGAGCCGGACTCCTTTGACGCCGTGGTGAGTCTGAGGCATGACAGAACACTCGCTTTCGACAAGAGTCAGAAGGGATTGGCCGCCAGGGACCAGTCGGTGAAACCGAGCGCCTTGCCCGGGCGCGCGGGCACGGACGCGGGGAAGTCCGCGTCGTATGCCCAATTGATGATGTGTGCCTGCCATTCGTCGTCGCCCGTTGCCGGGTACTCGGCGACATCATGCAGCCAGCGGAAGGCCCGCAGCAGGGCGCGGTCTTGCCACTCCCACACATCATGATAGCCGGCGCGGTCCAGCATCACGGCCGTGACCAGAGCCCCCTGGAGCGCTTCGTAGACATAGTTCTCGCCGGGCGGTGGCCATTCAAAGCGGACGCAACAGCGCCGCTGGTCATCGGGCAACACCCCATCGACATCGCGGCCGGCCAGAACCGCGCCCGCCGGGTTGACGCCCACGGGGCGCAACGGATCCGCCTGCCAGTCGCCAGCACCAAACCGGAACCCGGCGTAGGCCGCCCGGTCACCGAGGTACCCGCGGAAGACCCGGGCAACGCGGGCCACCTCCTCGGGTTCCTCCAGATACAGGGCGATCGCCAGACGGCTCGCCCCGGCATGCGTGCCCCAGTTGTTCGGGCGGACCCTGTGGGTTTCCCGCAGGCTGCGGCCCCGCAAGGGGCGATCGCGCACCGTCGACAGCCACGCCCTGAACCGACCGTCCAACTCGGCCGGCAGGCCCACGATGTCGGCGGCGATCACATAGGACACCAGACCGCGCGCCAGGCCGAGCACACTCCCATCATCCTCGGTACCGATGACCTGCGTGGTGGCCTCGATCACCTGTCTGCGCAGCGTTTGCCCACCCACCCGCGCGTACACCAGGGCACGGGCGAGGGTGTCCACGTCCGTGGCGTCATCCTTGTCGCTCAAGTTGGGGTGCTTGGCTGGGCCTTGGGCCCGGCGCACCAGGGCCTCCCAGGCCGGCCCGCTCGTCGGCAGGCGCTCGGCCTCCTGTGGACACATCCAGAGCCCGCGACAGGGGGACGGGTCGGCCCCGGCCTCCCCGACCGGCATCAGGGCGAGGACCAAAGTGCCAAGGGTGACCGCGATCGTCTTCGTCAAGCCGGGCATCACTCCGGGCCCTCCTGGGGACGAGAGTCCTCAGCCTCCCAGCCAGCCCGGCTGTCCTCAATTGCCTGATTCGCGTTACCCGCCTGGCCAAAGACGGAAAGCCCCGGGAAGCGAATGCCTCCCGGGGCGTGTTGGACGCCGGCCTCAATGGGCCAAAGCCGACAGTGAGGACGCCTAGAAGAACTGGTATTCGTCGATCGTCAGGAGGGTGGCGTCGACGCCCAGCAACGTCAGGGAATCGTCGCCAGGCAGATCGATCACCGTATCCTCACCCTGTTGCGACACACGGCCATCCAGGTCTTCGATACCGTCGAAGCCATACCCCTTGAGCGCGATCACGTCGCTCCACTGCGGACGGAAGTCGGTGATGACGTCGTTGCCGGACCCGGGCGTCATGACGAACGTGTCGCCACCCCGACATCCGGTGAGCACATCGTCGCCGCCGCCACCCTCTAGGACATCCCGGCCGTCGCCACCGTCCAGGGTATCGGCGCCCGCGCCACCGGTCAGCATGTCGTCGCCGTCGGTGCCGATCAGCGACAGGGGCTTGATGGCATTGCTGAAGATGAACTCGTCGGCCGTGAGGTCGCCGACGGAGACATCCTGGAGCGTCAGCGTCTCGGTGTCGGACAACTGGATCACGGTATCGTCACCCACCTGGGACAGGTGACCGGCGAGGTCGTCGAACGTCGCGAAGGCATAACCATTCACCTCGACCACATCCGCCCATTCCGGATGGAAGTCGGTGATGGTGTCGTTGCCGCCTCCGTTGGTCACCACGAAGGTGTCGCCATCCGTCCAGCCCGTCAGTACATCATCGCCGGCGCCGCCGAAGAGGGTGTCCAGGCCATCGCCGCCGAACAAGGTGTCATCACCGGCCCCGCCCGTCAGCACGTCGTCCCCGTCGGTCCCGGTCAAGGACTGCGGCTTGGTCACATTGCTGAAGACGAACTCGTCCGCCGTGAGGTCCCCAACGGACACGTTCAGAAGCGTCAGGGTTTCGGTGTCGGACAGTTGAAGGATGGTGTCCGATCCCACCTGGGACAGGCTGTCGGCGAGATCGTCGAAGTCGGCGAAAGCGCAACTGTCCAGGTTGATCACGTCCGCCCATTCCGGATGGAAGTCGGTGATGGTGTCGTTGCCGTTGCCGGCCGTCACGATAAAGGTGTCGCCATCCGTCCAGCCCGTGAGCACGTCGTCGCCGGGCCCGCCGTTGAGAACGTCCAGGCCGTCGCCGCCATGCAGGGTGTCGTCGCCCGCGCCGCCGGTCAGCGTGTCGTTGCCGTCGGTGCCCGTGAGGGACAACCGCTCCACCACGTTGGTGAACACGAACTCGCTGGCAGTGAGGTCACCAACCGACACATTCCTTAGGGTCAGTGTTTCGGAGTCGGACAACTGTATGACGGTATCGGCCCCGACCTGAGACAGGCTGTCGCGCAAGGCGTCGAAGTCGGCGAAGGCATAGCCGTCCAGGTTGATGAGGTCCGCCCATTCCGGATGGAAGTCGGTGATGGTGTCACTGCCGTTCCCGGCCTCCACCACAAAGGTGTCGCCGTCTTTCCACCCCGTGAGCACGTCGTCGCCGGGCCCGCCGTTGAGGACATCCAGGCCCTCGCCGCCATGCAGGGTGTCGTCGCCCGCGCCGCCGATCAGCGTGTCGTCGCCGTCGGTGCCCGTGAGGGACAACCGCTCCACCACGTTGGTGAACACGAACTCGCTGGCGGTGAGGTCTCCGACGGACACGTTCCGGAGCGTCAGGGTTTCGGTGTCGGACAAGCGGATGACCGTGTCCGAGCCGACTTGGGACAGACTGCCGGAGAGTTCTTCAAAGGTGGCGAAGGCATAGCCGTCCAGGTTGATCACGTCCTCCCATTCCGGATGGAAGTCGGTGATGGTGTCGCTGCCGTTGCCGGCCTCCACCACGAAGGTGTCGCCGTCCGTCCAGCCGGTCAGCACGTCGTCGCCGGGCCCGCCGTTGAGCACGTCCAGGCCGTCACCGCCATGCAGCGAGTCATCGCCATCGCCCCCTGTCAGCGTGTCGTCGCCATTGGTGCCGGTGATCGTGTCGCCGGTCGGCCCACCCGAGGACCCGCCGTCGGGCGGCGCCAGCTTCGAGGGCAACAGGGACTGGATCAATGCCGCCGCCTGGGCGTCGGAAACGGTTTCGTTGCCGTAGACCTCGGGCGTAATGCCAAGACGAGCGAAATCACTCTCGACGCGAATGAGATCCTTCTCGCAGGCCGTCATGACGTTGTCGCGGATGATGAAATTGCCAACGACGTTGTCGGCGTCCGGCACCAAAAGGCTCACGTTGGATTCACGTGGATTCAGGAAGATGTTGTCTTCGATGATCAGGGTGTCGCTCGGACCGGTCATGTGGTCGGAGTAATAAGTGACACCCGCGCGATCGGCGTCGTCGATCAAGTTGCCGGTGACGACCCCGGAACTGCGCACCGAAATCGCGTTCGCATCGGTGCTGTTGCAGATGTAGTTGTCTTTGATCAGGAAGTCGGTGCTCTGGATGTACATGCCGTGGTGGGCCGGCTCTGAGGCACCGCCCTTCAAACCGGTGTTGTCGATCGTGTTGCCGATGATTTCCAGATTGACCTGGTCATGCCCCCTGGCCACGTCCTGTCCGGCGCTGATGCCGTTCGCGCCTGTATTTGTGATCGTGTTGTTCACGATCGTGACGTTTTCCGTCGAGCCGTTCTGCGCCAAGCGGATCCCCGTGTGATCCACGTTGTTAATCGTACAGTTCTCGATGCGGACGTTGTCCACGTCTCGCAAGGTGATGCCGTCTCCGGACGAGACATTCTCGATCGTGACGTTGCGAATTAGTGTGTTGTCCCACTCATGCCCCGAAAGAGTGAGCGTGTCGTTGAGGACGAGATTTTCTATCACGCGCGTGTACTCAGCCATCTGCGCACTCCTTTTGGTATATCCAATTTGGACGGGAGCTATGTAGCAGCGGCAGGAGTGGACCATCAACAGAAATGATTTTTAGTGTATTTAGATATTCTTTACCTAATCTCAGAGAGGCATTGTATTTTTGGGTCTTATCAAGACTTTATCGTTCTGCGCACCAGATTTTCTTACAAGCTTACTAAGAAGGTCTTAGCTTGAAGACTTCACAGAAACCAAGTACATAACTCGGATACTCCGGTTGGAACCGCTTGCATCGCCCCCAGGGCCGTCCCGCGTGCAGCGACGCCGTCAAGGGGTTCGTCCTTGGCGGCGCCGCGGCACAAGATTTTGAATTTCGGCCCTTTCGATCCAGACATAGGACGGCGAGCTGCCTCTCTTGTCGGGATGCGTGACGAGGATGCCCGGCCGGCGCGCGCTCAAAAGCCCCCAGGGCCAGTAAGCCGAAGACAAATCCAGAGCCGTTCGACCAACGCAAACCAGCCTTGCGTAAAGTCTTGTCCCCTGAGTCGGCCAGGCGGGAGACGGCCGGGCACCAAGCCTGTCAAGAGTCGTTTCAATGACATTGGCCTAGACAAAAGGCGAAGGGCCTAGACGAAAGGCTAGAGCGCGACGCACCCCACATAGAAAAAACGCCTGTTTGTATCCCTTGGGTCGAAAATAATCGTAAAAACCAACCGACTCGCACACACTGTTCCGGCCATCGTGACGCATCCATTCTGCGTGAAGCCGTGTGAGTATCGGATCGGTCGATCCAGAACTAAGAGAATACATAGGCAAGACCATTCTTGTACTTTCCAAGCATCACCATGAATGTCGCCAAGGGCAGGGTCGGTGGGCAAAAGTTCCTGCCCTGTTAGATCGGGGGGCAAAACCAAAGCTCGTGTGCCCCTTTTAGTCGCGCGACAAAATCGTTCACAAAATCAGCATTTCGAAAGGTCATCCATCGCCGAGAAAGCGTTGGTCAAAACCTCCAATTCAAGCCATAATGTTCTCAATGTGTGGGTCATGAAGACTCTTATGAAGCTCGATGGGGATGCCACCGCCATAAAGGGGATACCTTGCGGCAGAGCCCCCCAAAACGAGTGGCCGGTTGGCTCCGGCAGTCAAGAATGACAAAAAATGGTCAAATCACCATCATGTCGATGCCATCGCGCGGAGGCAGGGTGTTTTTTTGCAGAAATAAATCCCGACGTCGATTGTCAGAGCGTCCGGTCAAAACGAAACCGAACCGCGCTTTAAGTCTTTAAAGATCGCCTCTCATGATTGGTGGGGCCGCAGGATGTGGTCCACCGGAGAGGGAAGCTGGCGCTTGGCGTCCTCCCGGAGCGGGGCTCGCGGCAGTTGATCGCGGGCAAACGGATCTTGACGAGACGTAAAAAAAATAACGCCAGATCAGTCTGGCGCGTCGCTTGAGGGAAACAAAAAAAGCAGATCTTTCATGAAGAGGATCGGTCGTCGAAAGATGATGTATGAAATGAATGTGTTGGGAACCGATGGGGAGGTTCAACAATGTCTGTTATGGCCGCATGCCCCACCGAGGCAAATGTTGCCGTGGTCGCGGGGCCACTTGCCGCCGCCATTCTGAAATCCTGGATGTGTTGGACGGTCAATCGATGCCATTTTGCGCAGTACGACGATCCGGGCGATCTGGCCCATTCGGATCACAAGAACGATCTCATCTTGCTTGGTGACTTGTTCACGCTCCCCCAGGAAACCGGGGATAGTTTGCTGAACACGGTGAGCCGCTTGGTGGGCCCGGCCGCGGGCACACCGGTTGCCGTCGTCTCGGATGGAGACAAGTTCGAGTTGGGCCTGCGCTGCCTTCAGGCGGGTGTCAGAGGGTTCATTCCCACCAACTCGTCCCTCGCGGTCGCGATTTCCGCCTTGCGGCTGATCCTCAATGGTGGGGTCTACGTGCCCGTCGAGATCCTCGCGGAAACCGACAATGGCCGTAGCCAAGCGGTTCCAACCGTGGTGCGTCCCCCAGGCCCTGACCGGGCACAGGCCAGTGCCCTCGACACGGGTCAACTGCGGCAGCTCGGCTTGTCGCGGCGCGAAATGGAGATCTTCGGACTTCTCCAGCAAGGGGCTGGCAACCGCCAGATCGCGACCACGCTGGGCATCTCGGACAACACCGTGATGGTCCATATGCGCAATCTGATGCGCAAACTGGGCGCCACCAATCGCGCACAGGCCGTGTTCAAGGCACGGCAGAAGCTGGCCACATTGCTGGCACCGGCGGAAACCTGACCGAACAGGAAGCGGGGGAACGCCGTGATCACCGTGACCGTTCTTCTCGACGGACCAGCGGATCCGTGGCACGACGCGTGCCTGCGATCGCTGGCCTCGATCCCGGACACCGACATCCGACCGCGAACAGGCGCGGAAGCCGAGGACCACGCGGTCCCCTCGGGGGTGATCATCGACTTGCGCGCGGGCGGCACACCCCCGGCACCCGGCGCGTGGCGCGTGCTCCGCGACGACGGGCACCCCTTCGGCGCCCCCCATCTGTTTGCGGAGGTGTTCGGGCGCCCCGATCGTCTGGCCTCTGTTCTTGTTGTGGACGGTCACAACACGGTGCTGCGGCGGGCGGACCTGTCATCGGTGGGCCGTCGGCTCACCCGCTTGCGCGCGACGGCGGGACGCCTCGCGGTGGCGATGCTGGGCGCGGCGCTGCGGAACCACATCGCCGGCATCGAGTTGCCCCGACCCATTTTCGAGGCCCCTCGACCCCGCCGCCCCTTCGGCGTCGCGGCCCGACTCGGTGGCCAAGTGCGCCATGGGATCGCCACCCTCCGTCAGGCAGCCTACACGGAATTCTGGCACATCGGCATCCTGGACGCTCCGATCTCCAGCGTCCTCGAGACGCCAACGCCGCGCGGTGTGCGCTGGGTCAAGGCTCCGGCCGGGACGATCTACCATGCCGATCCGTTCGCCCGTCCGGAAACGCAAGACGAGATTTGGTGCGAACGCTATGACTACGCGACCCGCCACGGGGTTCTGGAGCGGACGCGTCTGACCGGCGACCATCTTGAGTCGCTCGGCGACCTGGAGGCCCCCGTCCATCGGTCCTATCCGTTCATGACGCACCTCGGCGACACCCCTACCGGGACCGCCTCCCTCCTTGTCCCGGAGGCCTGCGCGGGTGGCCAGACGACCCTGTATCGTCTGAACCAGGACGGCACCCTTGGCGATCCCGTCGCGGTGCTGCCGGTTCCGGGGATCGATCCGGTGCTGTTCTGGTGGCACGGACGGCTATGGCTGGCGTTGACACGCGCGGACCTGGACAACCGCTCGAACCTGTGTGTCTGGCATGCGCCGACGCCGGCCGGCCCCTGGACACCGCACACCGGCAACCCGGTCAAGCTGGACGTCCGGTCCTCGCGCGGCGGCGGCACCCCATTCGTGCATGACGGCGTGTTGTACCGCCCGGCACAGGACTGTTCCCGAACCTACGGCGGCCGTGTCGTGGTCAATCGCGTTCTGGAACTGACACCCACCCGCTTTCGGGAAGAGGTCGCGGTCGTCGTGTCCCCGGCACCCGATTGGCCCGCCCCCCATGGGTTGCACACCCTGTCGGCCTTTGGCGACCGCACTCTGCTGGACGCCAAGCGGGAGGTCCCGTCCCTCGCGGCCGCCGCCGTCCGGATCCGCGCCCGCGTCGCGCGGCGATAAAGGAAGGTGCCGCGCGGTTACGATCCCGCCGCCGTCGTGGGTGCGGCCGCCGGAGCCAGCGAGGCTCGGCGGGCCGGGTGGACCCCCATGAACAGCACGCAAGCCTGGGAGAGCCCGAGTCCAAGCAACATATATTTGTGTTGCATGTCGCTCAGCATCAGCAGGAACACCAGCAGCACCGAATACCCGATGCGCCAGCAGGCGACCAGATCGGCCCCCACGGGGTCGCCGGCGTGTCTCAGGGCCGTCTCCGTTCGCATCAGGTGGCGCAGGCTGATCGCCAACAGGGTCAGGAACAAACCAAGTCCCACCAGGCCCGTCCCGATCAGCACCTCCAGATAGGTGTTGTGGGCTTTGCGCCTCAGCCGCTCGGCTTGGCTGGTGAACAGCCGGGCTTCCTCCGAGCGTCCATAGATGGCCGCGAAGGTGCCGGGACCGGAACCCAGCCATGGCTTCTCGAGAAAGGCTTCCTTCGCCACCTTGAGATAGGTTCCGCGACGGCTGAGGGAACGGTCCTCCCAAGCCAGCAGACTGAGTTGGCGCTCCACGAAGGAAGACGGAACCATCGGGATGGCGGCCGTGATCCCCAGCACCCCGACCAGCACGGCCGCCGGAAGCCCCCGCCGGGTGAACACGTACCGTCGATAGTGAAACAGCATCACCAGGCAGACGAGCACCAGCATGGCGAAGCCGCTGCGCGAGACGGTGATCAGGACGCCCAGAATGTTGACCATGGCGACACCGACCATGAGCCACCGCTCGCGCGGATCCTTGGCGTGCACGATCAGATGAACGACCAGCGGCAGCGCGAAGACGATCATGATCGCCTGGTTGTTGGCGTCGATGGCTCCGCCCACGGCCCGAAAGTCGGCGCCGTCGGGCCGCTCCAGCCCGAAAGCGGCGGCGCCGAACAGGTATCCCATCAATCCCAGCGACGAGCCCAGGGTCACGCTCCAGATCACCACGCGATGCAGGGTATGACGGAACCCCTGCGGCGTCAGATACACCTGAACCAGCAGGATGAAGACACCCGACGCCACCGTCAGGAAGGTCGTCCGGACAGCCAGCGACCGATCCACCGACAGTCCCGCCGACACGACATTGACGATGAGGTAGCCGACAAACACAAACCACAGGGCGGTGGAGGGGATGGTCGGAAAGCGCCGCTGGACGGCGGCCCGCAGCACCAGCAGACCGATCAGAAAGGCGGCCAGCACCCACGGCAGGTCGATCGGCCCGATCTTGCGCCAGGCACCGAAGGGAATCATGAAGATGATGGCGAACAGGGCGATCTCCGGGCGCCGCCATGCCATCAGCGCCAGCGGCAGCGCCAGCGCCGGCAGGATCGCCAGTTCCGGCATGGGCGACGCCAGCGGCGCCACGGTCGCCACAAGCCCCGCCGCCACCAGAAGCAGGAACGCGGCCGGGGCGACGGGCGCGGCATCCTTCATCCGTTGGCCCCTTCAACCGGCCGTCCGGCCGCGAGCGGCGGAACGCGTGGCGGTGCCACCGGCCGCGACGTCGCCCGCGTGGCCATGACCTGCGCCCGCAAGCGCTCGCTCAGCGCCAGGGCGTTGCGGCGCAGATCGAACTGGTCGATGACCTTGTCGCGGGCCGCCTGGCCAAGCCGCCGCCGCAGATCGGGATCCGCCGCCAGACGCCGCAGGGCGGCGGCCAGCGCCGGGGCATCGCCGCCCGGGCACAACACCCCCTCGACTCCGTCCTCGACCAGTTCGACGATGCCCGATTGACGGCTGGACACCACGGGACGGCCACAGGCCATCGCCTCCATCAAGCAGACGGGAATGCCCTCCCGGTCGCCGCGCCGCGCCAGGATACTCGGCAACACCACGGTGTCGGCCGCCCGCATGGCATCCCGCACCGCTTCCCTCGGCAGCGGGCCGACCAGCCGCACCACCCCTTGGAGGCCAGCCTTGGCGATCTGGCGCTCCAGGTCGGCCTTCAGAGGACCCTCCCCCACCAGATCGCAGCGCAACGGTACGCCTTCGTCACGGAGCAGGCGGCATGCCTCGATCAGATGCCGGTGCCCCTTCACGTCCCGCAACGCACCGACGCAGAGAATCGAGAACGGCGCCTCGGGACGGGCGGCGTCGGCGCTCGTGGCGTCCGGGCTGAACACCTCTGTATCCGTCCCGCAGTGCAGGACGGTGAGCCGATCACGCACCCACGGCCCGAAACGTTCGGCCAGGAAGTCCACATTGTAGGCGCAGACGGTCACCGCGAAGGCCGATGCCGCCAGCTTGCGGTCGAACATGGTCTGGTCGATGTGGATGTCGCTGCCGTGGGCCGTGAACGAGAACGGAATACCGGTCAATCGGTGGATGATCAGGGCCGCCAGGGCTGGATGCGAGGCGAAATGGGCGTGCACATGATCGACCCCTTGCGATTCTAGGGTTTCGGCCATGTGCACGGTCTTGGGCAGGATGCCGATCGCCCCGACGAAGAAATTTCGGCTCTTGCGCGTGTACCACAGTGCCTCCGCGACGACGCTCAGCAGCCGGCCCGGCGAGCGGACAAGCCGCCGCCACAGGCTCGCGACGATGGCGCCGGACAGGAACGGCCGGAACCGGACGCGCGGCATCATGCGCGCGGCCTCGGGGTGCACCACCGTGGCCCGCTCACGCAAGAGCGGACAGATCTCGACGGCGAGACCGGCCTGCTCCAACTCCAGAATCTCATAAAGAATAAAGGTCTCGGTGATCTTGGGGAACCGCGACATCACGTACGCGACGCGGGGGGCTGCGTGCTCTTGCATACGCATGTCACGGGTCTCCCATGGACATGATCACCGAGACAGTTTGATGGCTGAACCAATCCCCGGCACAGCTTGTGACGCGGGGACGTCTTACCGTGCGCGACCGTGGCCGGTTATGCGACGGCCCAATCCGGATCTCCACCGATCCCGTGATCCGTTCGCGCCCCCCTCTCATCCGAAAGAGTTAATTCCGCGTCCCCCGAAAATCCTAATACGGACTGGGCGATATGACGCACCGGCGGGACCGCCTTATCACAGTCATGATCTGTATCGCTTCGCATTGGCTTGTCGCTTCGAGTTGGGAGGCCGCCCGGTGTTCACTCCATCGCGTCACAGCAAGCCACCGTGCACGCTCAATCCCAAGGCGAAGGCTCTCTTTCAGTCGTGCCAACGCATGTTGGGCGCCGTCGACGGTAACCTGCCCTGGCCGAGTGGAGCCTCCAGTTCCGACAGCGGGCAAGGCAGCGTGTTCATGGTGATCTCCGCTGCCTCGGGCGAAGGGCGGACGACGGCGGCCGCCAGCATGGGGTGGGCCCTGGGACCGGTGGCGCGCACCCTGCTGGTCGACGCCCATACGGAGGTTGCCGGGTTGTCCGCCTTGTTCGGCGTTGATCACGAGCCTGGCCTGACCGACGTGCTATGCGATGAGGTGGTTGCGGACGATGTCTGCCGGCTGACCGAGCGGGCCGGGTTGTTCATCCTGCCGGCCGGCCAGAAATCAGACGCGGCCGCGTCGCTGTACCGGCAGGGGGGATTCGCCGACTTCCTCGCTCGGCTGCGGCGCGACTGGGACCGGGTCATCTTCGACACCCCGCCCTTCCTCGACCATCCCGACGCCTCGGTCCTCGCCCGGCACACTGACGGCGCGGTGCTGGTGGTGTCGTCCGAGGAGACGCACAGGGCCGTGGCGTCCCTGGTCAAGGAGCGGCTGGAATCGGCGCAGGGTGCCCTGGTCGGCGTCGTTCTGAATCAGCGCCGCCTTCATATTCCCGACTGGATCTATCGGGCCCTCTGAGCAAGCAGGGCGCCCCAGCGACAGGGTGTTGGCATGACCGGTATGAAGCCCATTGGCACGCTGGCGGACCTGAGCATGAGGGATCTCACCTTCATCCTGTTCCGCCACCGCCGCCTTCTCGTCATCACCGTTCTTCTGGTGTTCGCGATCGGGGCCGCGGTCGCGACCTTCTGGCCGCCCATCTACGGCGCCTACGGCAGCGTGCTGCTCAAGGGGCGCATGCTGGATCACGACCCGGGTTCCCTGGAGACCGGTGAAACGCGGTCCCTGCCGGTCAGCGAGGCGGATCTGTACTCGGAACTCCGGATCCTCGAATCCCCGGCCTTGATCTCGGAGGCCCTGGAGACACTGGCCCAGGCCGGGAACGCCAGGGTAACCGAAGCCCTCGGTGGCGACCTGAGACAGCAGGTCGGGGCGGTCCGCGAAGGGTTGTCGGCCTCGGTGGTGCCGTCGTCCAACGTGATCGAGGTCACGCTGGTTCACTCTGACCGCGACGCCGCGCTGGCTGTCCTGGAAGCGCTGTTTCAGACCTACACACAGTATCGCCAGCGGATCTATCGGCCGGAGCGGGTCGCCACCTTCCTGTCCTCGCAGGTTGCGCGTCTGGAACACGAACTGGCGATGAAGAACGAGGAGATCACGGCCCACCAGGAACGCACCGGCCTGGTCGATGCCGACAGCCAGGTTCGCACCAACCTGGCCTTGCGGCGGGAGATCGAAAGCTCTCGCCTGCGGCTGGAAGAAGAGATGATGCGCACAGACGCCACCCAACGCGATTTGGCGGCGCTCCTGGAGTCCCCCCACGTCAGGGTGTTCGCGGCGATGCCCGTGGAGGACGGCGTGGTGTTGCAGAACCGGGCCGAGGTCGCGGCTTGGCTGCGCCAGCTCGAGGGCCGTCAGGCGGCCACCCAGGCGACGCTCGACAAGCTGCTGGTCGAGGTGGCCGCGATCGACCAACTCAATCACATGATCCGGCGCGAGCAACTGGTCCTGGCCGACTTGCAGCGTGAGGCCGGCGTTCTGGAGGCGGCTCACGAAATCCTGCTGACGCGCCGGGCCGAGGCGATGATCGATGCCGAAACCGGAGACCGGCAGTTCAACCCCTATGTCGCCATCGTGTCCCCGCCCAGACTCTACGACGGCCCGTTGTTTCCGAAGCCCAAGTTGGTGATGGCCATCGCCCTGGTCGCCGGAACGCTGCTGGGCCTTGTGTTGGCGGCGCTGCGAGAAGTGCTGGACCCCACCTTCTCGCGCCCGGTGGACGTGGCGGCGGCGCTTGGCGTTCCCGTCCTCTTCAGCCTGCCGAAAGGCGGAGGGCAACGGACGCGGACGACCGGAAACACGCGTCGTCCAGCCGCCCCTCACCGTCGCCCGCGCCACCCGACGCCGACCCGCGCACCCCGCGCCAAGGTCGCGGCTCCCGGTTTGGCCGGTCATGTGCGCGGGGTGGTCGGCGTGACGGTCATCGCCGGCGCGCTCGTGGGTGTCGTCTGGATTTGGGCGCACCAGTCCCGACAGAACGACGGCGGTCACTGGTTGTTTGGCGGTTTCGCGGCCGGCGAGGTTCGCGCCTTCCTTCCGCCGCATGGGGATGATGGGACCGACGGGTGAGGTCGGCCGTCGTCCGCTGGTCCTGATCGCCGACACGCCCGCGTCAAAAACGATCGTGCCCTTGCCTCAGGTGGTGACCCCGGAAACCGTGGACCAAGCCTTGGATTGCTGGACTCGCTCCGGGGGTGCGCTCTCAAAAGCATCGGGAGTGACCAAGAATGCCAAAGAGCCGTCGCAGCCACAGCCCGACGTTCAAGGCCGAAGTCGCCCTGGAAGCGTTGAGGGGTGATCGATCGGTCGCCGAGTTAAGCGCCAAATATGCTGTCCATCAGACGCTGATCAACAAGTGGAAGCGCACACTCAGCGAGCAGGCGGCGTCTGTGTTCGGGCGCAGCGGCAGCGTCAAGGAAACCAGTGACGTTGATCGTTTGGTGGATGATTTGTACAAACAGATTGGTCGGCTCAAGGTCAAGAACGATGTCCTGGCCACCAGACTCAGGCATCAGGTCGAGAAAGGTGGGCATCCGTTCGACGGGGAAGATTGAGGCTGCTCTCGTTATGATTATTTTCTTTCTGAATATACTATAATATATTCGACCCGTTGTATCAGCCGTCTTGAGGCTTGAGGAGCCTTGATCACGGGCGGCTGGCCGCACGGGCCAGATCCCCCCGATCTCGTTTGCGCCGGTACATGTCGGTATCGGCGGCGGCCATCGCATCCGCCAGCGACAGACCAGGCTGAAACGTGCAGAGCCCACACGACGCCGACAGGGGCGTCGGCCCGTCCGGCAGCATGACCGTTCGACGGGCGATGGCATCACAGATCCTGTCCGCGATCCGCTGAGCGCCCCGCATGTCCATGTCCATGAGCACGGCGCCGAACTCATCGCCGCCGAGGCGTGCCACCAGGTCGGACGTCCGCGTGCTCTCGACAAGAGCCGCGGCAACCTGTCGGATAGCCTCGTCACCGGCGGTATGCCCTGCCGCGTCGTTGATCGGCTTCAGGCCATCGATATCCAGCATCAGCAGGGACAATGAGTGGTCGTATCTCTCGGCGTAGGCAATCATGCGATCGGCTTCCCGGAGGAAGGACCGGCGGTTGCGCAACGGCACCAGGGGATCCAGATCCGCCAGCGTCTGGACGTGGCGCAATTGTGCGCGCAGGTGCCGGACCTCTGAACTGAGTTGCCTGGCTTGCTCGCGCAGACGTGCGTGGGGGCTATGGCCGGCCAGAAGGCGCATCAGGATCCGACGCCGGGCTGTTGTGATCCCCATGTCCCGGCTCCGGAGGATCTCGTGGCCGTTCACCGTCCGCGACATCTTCATGCGCATCTCCATGGCCGAGGCCAATCCCTTGGGAACCGATGTGAAGGGCGGCCGGGGATCCAAACCCTCCCGCATAAACGGTGGCCTTGCCCCGGTAGCTCGTATCCTTGATCAGCGGTGTCATCCGCAGAGGGTTCGCGCGCTGGTGGCACAAGGCACCGTTCAGCCGCGAGGGCGTCCGAAGACGCCAACGGCCCGAGGACGCCACCGGAAAAGGGCTGCAACCCTGGTGCGACAGGGAATGAGGGGTCCTCGTTCACACGCGGGCGCCCGACAGACGCCCGCGCTTCAGTCTCGGCATCGACCCACGCCCCATGGGGGACCCATCCTCACGGGGATCATCCGGCAGGCGGCAGAGCCTTGCCCCGCGACGTTAGCGATCACGCCCATGAGCGGGACGCCGCGTTCAGGTCCCATCGCGGTGGGCCGGCCGACTGCCCTGGCAGACGACCGGGTCGTCCGCCACATGATAAAAAATACAGGTCCATCACACCAGGACCAAGGTGTCTGCGGCCCCTGTGAGAAGACGGCCGCAGACGCTTCCCTTAGGCTTTCGCCACACGGTCGCCGCGCCGCAGACGCGACGCGACACCGACGGCCCCCCCGAAAAGAAGCAAGGCCGGCAGCCCCCCCGCAAGCGCGATGGGGGCGTCATGGCGCTTGCCACCCAGGATGGCCAAACGCACGATTTTCCGAGCCACGCGCACCCGCCATGGATTGCGCTTGGAGGTCACGTCACTGGTCAAGGCCCCCCCCTGAGCCGCGTCAACCGAAGAGACGACGGATCCGGGCAGCGCTATACTGACGTTGATCCCATCGAATGCGGATGGGTTGGACACGGCGCCGGCTAAGCTCCAGCCAACACCGCTCGTCACCGGTCCGCTTCCCGCTACCGCGGGGACGGCCGGCAGCACCAGGCATACTGCCAGTGCCAGGGTCGATGCTCTCATTTTTTGGACACCTCGTGTTGTGGTACCAGCACCGATCCTACGGGATTGCTCAGGAATTCACGATTAATGAGAAAGGTTTAGTAGCAATCAGCCAGTTTTGCCCAGAGGGAAGAGTCATATAATCATCAAAGAAAAAGGTAGCTACTTTTAAAAGATGGGTACTTCAAGGGGTCGACATGTCTGCATCCGCAACCAACTGTCATGGCGTGGACGTGTCGGGCAACCTCTCGCGCGCCACACTTCTGCGCGGCATTGGCGCCGTGGCCCTGATCAATGCGGTGGTGGCCAGGGTCCTGGACCTAACCTCCGAGACGTCATGGTACGATGCCATAACCATGGTCTCCGACCGCGACATGGTGGCGGTGCTGACCGTGGCGGCCGCTTTCGTCCTGGCCGGTGCGACGCGGTCCGCCCGCCCGGGACCCGCTGTCGGAATCGCTGATGTCATGGCGGTTCTAGTGACCGCGCTGATCATCCTCTTGCCGCACAAGTCGGCCGGCTGGGCGGCCCTGGGGGTCATCGGCGTCTATGGCGCGCTGGCCTGGCGCAGCACGCCGGGTCCCCGCGCGGCGGCGGCCATCTTGGCCGTGGTCTCTCTTTATGAGGTCGGTGGGCGGCTGCTCGTGGGGTTGACGACCCCGGTCCTGACCCAGGTGGACGCCGCCGTGGCGGCGGTGGCCCTCGAGATGATCGGCGCGCAGATCGCGCGCACAGGCAACCTGATCGAGACCGGCAACGGCTACGACTTGATCATCGTCAAGAGCTGCCTATCGCTTCGGGCCATCCTGCAGGCCCTTCTCGTCTACTTCGCGTTCACGCGTTTCGTTCGGCCGGACGACTGGCGCTGGTCGGAACTCACGGGGTGCCTGCTGCTGTCGGCCCTGGTGTTTCTGCTGAACACCGGTCGTCTGGTTCTCTACGGACTTGATTTCACGCTCTACGAAACCCTGCACGCCGGCGCGCTCAGCGGCCTGTTCGGGCTCGTGGTGGTGGCCCTCGCCCTTTTCGTGGCAGCCGTGGGAGTGCGTCATGAATTCGATCTCGCTCGCCTTCGCGGTTAGCTTGACCACCCTGACGGCGGTCAGCCTGGCGACCAAGGGGCACCTGCTTCCGAGTCACAAGCACGCGGGGGACACCCAACAGGCGGAGATGCGGGCGGCGGAACGGTTGCTTGAGGATGGCTGGCTCCTGGTGGGCAGCATGCCACTGACGGTGGACAGCCTGGCATCGGCCAGAGTCTTCGTCTCGCCGCGATGCGAGGGGGCCGTGCTGGTTGTCGGCCTGCCACCGACCGGAGAGGCGGCCACCTTGATTGACCGGCTCGCCGGCCCGGATGGCTTCGTGCTGTACCTGGATCAAGGCCGCCTGACGCCGGTCGCGCCCGGGGCGGGTGCCTACATCCTGGCGAAACTCGCGCCGCTGATCGATCGCCTCGGCGGGTCGTCGACGGCGACACCAACAGATCCACCCATCGCCGTGGTCACGGTCGGCGCGTGCGCTGATTCGACCCTGCTGCCTTGGACCCTCACCTTGCCGCCCACGCCACCATCCGGCGTTGTTGACCGGGATCTCGGTCCGCCCCTCCTTCAACCCACGACGGATTGACCGGCGCGGCCACCTGGGCATCGGTGCGCCCAACGCCCCCTGGGGAAAAGGCCGTCCCAGGAGAACGCTCGCCCCGCGAACTTCACCCGAAGGAGTCGGTGACCGCCCATGTTCATTGACCGTCATGCCCCGTCAGGGCCGACCACAACCCCCTTTCTTGTGACCGTGTTCGACGACTTCGAGGCCGCGCGGCCAACCTGGGCGCGGTTCGAACGGGACGCGGTCTGCCATGTGTTTCAGACGCACGCCTGGCTCCGTGCCTGGTACGACCACCTCGGGCGCCGCGCCGGGATCCGCCCCGTCTTCGCCGCGATCACCGACGATCGGGGCGGGCGCCTGGCCTTTTTGCCAATGGGCATCGACAGGCGCATGGGCGCCCGCGTGCTCATCTGGCTTGGCGGACGCGCGTCCGACTATCACGGTCCGCTGCTCGGTGCGGCCTGGGCGCACCTGGGCGAGGCGATGGACATGGACGCCGTGTGTGCCGAGGTTCGCCGCCACCTGCCGGCATTCGACGCCGTGCATTTCGAGAAACAGCCGGAGTGTCTCCCCGGCGGGGTCCGCAACCCGTTCCTGGACCTCGGCGTGGAGGACGACCCGAGCTGGGCCTCCGCCGCCCATCTGACCAGACCGTGGGAGGACTTCTATCGGTCCCGACGGAGCAAGAAGGCGCGCAAGAATATCAGCTACACCCTTCGCGGCCTCACGAAGCAGGGCACGCTCACTGTCACGATCGACGTTCGCGAGCCGCATCACATCGACCGTGTCATGGCGGCGTTGGCGACGATGAAGGAAGAGCAACTCGGGCGCATTGGCGGACGGCCCCTGTTCTCGAAACCCGGCGTGTTCGACTTCTACAACGACTTGACCAAGGCCCGCACCGATGGGGCGCGGGTCCTGCTGTCGGCCCTCGAACTCGACGACCGAGTGATCGCCGCGCATTGGGGCGTGGTGCATGGACGTCGTCTCTACTCGATGCTCCCGAGCTATGATCCGGCCCACGCCGCGTCGTCGCCAGGGCTGCATCTCATGCTGGCCATCATGGAATGGTGCTGTGAGACCGATATCGATGTCTTCGACTTCGCGCTCGGGGATGAGGCGTACAAGGAAAGATGGGCCGACGAGACCCTGGCCCTGTCCGAACATCTTCGGCCGCATCGCGCGCGCGGCCTGGGCTACGTGCTGCGCGTCCGGCTGGCGCGGGCCGCCCGTCGCCGGGTCCGGCGCGTCCCGGCCCTGGTGGGGCTGAAGCCGGCGTGGCGCCGCTGGGTCGCGCGCCGCAAGGGGCTGGTGCGCGCCCCCGCAGGCGGAACCGTCGCCGCCGACTCCGGTGTGGAGTCCTGAGACCAGACCCGGAAACACCGGCCCACACCCCCCTCCACCTGGCGTACTCAGAACCAGGGATGCCCGTATAACCTATTGTCGTTATAGGACTTTTTCGACTTCGGTGGTGCACTCTGATCCACGTCACCCCGTGGAGGAAGACGACATGCCGAAGTACCTCGTGACCGGCGGATGCGGGTTCATCGGGTCCCATCTCGTCGAGCGACTGCTGCGGGACGGTCATGACGTCACCGTCCTCGACGATTTGTCGACCGGGTCAAAGTCCAACATTCCGGCACGGGTTCCGGTGCGCGTCGGGACGGTCGCCGACGCCAGTATCGTCGCCGCCATGATCGCCCATGTGGATGGGTGTTTTCACCTGGCCGCCGTCGCCTCGGTGGAGCGTGCGACGCGGGACTGGCTGGGCACGCACCAGACCAACCTCGCGGGAACCATCACCATTCTGGACGCCGCCCGTCGCCGGTCGGGCCGGCCGGTGCCGGTGGTCTACGCGTCTTCGGCGGCGGTGTATGGCGACAACGCGAATGTCCCCCTCAGGGAGGACGCCCGGACACGTCCCTTGTCGGCCTATGGCGCCGACAAGCTTGGCTGCGAGTTGCATGCCGCCATCGCCAGCATCGCCTATGGCGTGCCTGCGACCGGTTTCCGCTTCTTCAACGTGTATGGGCCGCGCCAGGACCCCAAGTCTCCCTACTCGGGTGTCATCTCCATCTTCGCCCAACGCATCCTCGCGGGGCGCCCGATCACGATCCATGGCGACGGCCAGCAGGTGCGGGATTTCGTCTATGTCACGGACGTGGTGGACAGCCTCGTGGCGGGCATGCGTCAGGCGACCACCCGGGGCAGCGTCTACAACGTCTGTTCGGGTCAGCCCACGTCGGTGAACGAACTGGCGAGGATGTTGGGCGCCTTGAGCGGCACGAAGCCCGAGATCGGCCATGGTCCCCCGCGTGTCGGTGATATTCGCACGTCCCTGGGCGATCCCTCGAACATCGCCGAGGAGCTGGGCGTTCGCTGCGCGACAACGCTGGACGACGGGCTTCGCCATACTCTCGCGTGGATCAGCCAGGCCATGGCCGGGCGGGACACGCAAGAGCCGGTTCGGCGGGGCCTCCGCGCTGCCGTGTAACACCAACGGTCATTGACCATGACCGTTGAAGTCCATGGCCGGCCCTCTCCCCCACCCGGCCACCCCAAATATACTGCCGTGGGTGGTCGGGTGGGGGAGAGGGCCGGTGCCGTTCGGCGGATGAGTCACACTCATCCGCCACTGATATAAGACCGCCGCGCCGAACCCCGGCGCCGTTGAGAGGGATGGATCACACGGCCATGACCAGTCTCATCACCGGGGCGGCGGGCTTCATCGGGTCTCACCTAGCCCAGGCCCTCCTGCGCCATCAGGACACCGTCATCGGCGTGGACAACTTCAATCCATACTATGACGTCCGCCTGAAGGAGGCGCGGGCCGCGCGGCTGCGCCAGCATCCGCGCTATCACGAAGTCCGGCTGGATGTGGCCGACGGCGCCCGGATGACGGACCTGTTCGCGGTTCATCGGCCGCGCCTGGTCCTGCACATGGCGGCGCAGGCAGGGGTGCGCTACAGCCTGGAGAACCCGCGGGCCTATGTCGCCAGCAACCTCGTCGGCTTCTTCAATCTTCTCGAGGCCTGCCGGGCCTATCCCCCCGAGCACCTGGTGTTCGCGTCCACAAGTTCGGTGTATGGCGCCAACAGCCTCCAGCCCTTCAACCCGCGCCACGGCGCAACGCACCCGCTGACCCTCTACGCGGCCACCAAGCAGGCCAACGAGACCATGGCGCACGCCTACGCGCACTTGTTCGGCATTCCCTGCACGGGCCTGCGCTTCTTCACCGTCTACGGCCCCTGGGGCCGGCCGGACATGGCCCTGTTCCTGTTCACCCGGGCGATGCTGGCGGGCCAGGCCATCCGGGTCTTCAACCAGGGCAACATGGCCCGGGACTTCACCTACATCGATGACGTGGTGACGGCGGTCCTCAAGATCGCCGCGCGCCCGCCGGAACCCGTCACGGCCGCAGCGTCCGGAGCCGGCACGCTTGATCCCGCGACCAGCCCGGCGGCTCCCTTCGCGCTCTACAACGTCGGTTCCGGAAGGCCCGTCCCCCTGCTGCGTTTCATCGAGGTCCTGGAGGATGCCCTGGGCCTGACGGCCATCAAGGACATGCGGCCGATGCAGCCCGGTGACGTGGTGGAGACCTTCGCCGACATCGCGGACCTGACCGCCGCCACCGGGTTCACCCCACAGGTGCCCGTCGAGGTCGGCGTTCCCCGGTTCGTGGCCTGGTACCTGGACCACATCGGCCATCCGTCGAAGGCCCCCCGCCAAGCGGAGTCGGCCCACGCCCTGTAACACCCTGTGACCCGGCGACGCGGGTTGGCCTGGCCGCGCCGCTCCCCACTCCCCCGGGATGAAAAGGATCCGCCCGCCATGCGCATTGCGATGATCGGCACCGGTTATGTCGGTTTGGTGTCCGGCACCTGTTTCTCGGAATTCGGTGTCGAGGTTGTCTGCGTCGACAAGGACGCGGGCAAGATCGACCGCCTGAACCGGGGGGATATTCCCATCTACGAGCCCGGCCTGGACGCCCTGGTGGCTAGCAACCGGGCCGCCGGGCGGCTGTCGTTCACCACCGATCTGGCGCCCGCCGTGGCTGGTGCCGACGCGGTGTTCATCGCCGTCGGCACCCCCAGCCGGCGCGGCGACGGCTACGCCGATCTGTCCTACGTCTATGCCGCCGCCCGTGAGATCGCCCGGGCCATGACCGGGTACACGGTGGTCGTCACCAAGTCCACGGTGCCGGTGGGCACCGGCGCCGAGGTTGCCCGCATCATCCGCGCGGAAAACCCGGCCGCCGACGTCGATGTCGTCTCCAACCCCGAGTTCCTGCGCGAGGGATCCGCCATCCAGGACTTCATGCGGCCAGACCGCGTGGTCATCGGCACCGACAGTGAACGGGCGCGCGACGTGATGCGCCGTCTGTACCGGGTGCTCTACCTGATCGAGACGCCGATCGTCGTCACCACCCTGGAAACCTCGGAACTGATCAAGTACGCGGCCAACACCTTCCTGGCCACCAAGATCACCTTCATCAACGAGGTCGCCGACCTGTGCGAGCAGGTGGGCGCGGACGTGCATGACGTGGCCCGGGGCATCGGCCTGGATGGCCGCATCGGCCGCACGTTCCTGCACCCGGGGCCGGGCTATGGCGGCTCCTGCTTCCCCAAGGACACCCTGGCGTTGGTCACCACGGCGCGCGCCGCCGGCGCCCCCTTGCGCATCGTCGAGACCGTGGTCGACGTGAACACCACGCGCAAGCGCGCCATGGCCGAACGCATCATCGCCGTCTGCGACGGGACCGTGGCGGGCAAGACCATCGCCATCCTGGGTCTGACCTTCAAGCCCAACACCGACGACATGCGCGATGCCCCCAGCCTGGACATCGTGCCCGCGCTGCTGGCCGCCGGCGCCCGGATCCGGGCATTCGATCCGGAGGGCCTGCCGGAAGCCTGTGCCCTGATGCCCGATATCCTTGCCTGTGAGGACGCCTACGACGCCATGCGCGGCGCCGACGCGGTCGTCATCCTGACCGAATGGAACGAGTTCCGGGCGCTGGACATCGCGCGCATGAAAGCGGCTCTCGCCCGCCCGGTGATGATCGACCTGCGCAATGTGTACAGTCCGGAGGACATGACGGCCGCCGGGCTCCATTACGTCAGCGTCGGCCGGCCGACGCCCACGCCCCGGTCGGCGACGATCCACCCCGTGGGGCGCGAGGGTCACGCCGCCCGGCGCGCCGATCCCGACACGGACCCGGA
>Ga0126339_10000030_pt1 | contig 44878 bp, 17 predicted proteins | sample OrbTmetagenome_2_FD_92532 | JGI IMG/M metagenome (GOLD analysis project Ga0126339, IMG submission 92532) | Coral microbial communities from Petempiche,Puerto Morelos, Mexico - Orbicella T R C metagenome | ecosystem: Host-associated > Invertebrates > Cnidaria > Coral | place: Petempiche,Puerto...
AAGGATTCCTCCAGGGTGGAGTGGAGGGAAGGTCATTATTAAATAATGCTACAGGAGGGTTCGGTGGTGGTGGAGGATGTTACGGAAATGGAGGGGGTGCTGGAGGTGGAGGCAGCTACTCAGGGGGTACTAGTGGAGGTAACGAAACTAACTCCTGCGGGGATGGTGGTGGTTCATATAATGACGGAGAAGAACAGAGTAACAGTTGTTGTTACGATGATAAGGGGCACGGGGTTTGTGTTTGTAAGCTAGGCCTGTTAAAATATCGTAAAATGGCGGTTATAGTCCCCATCCAGGTCCGTTTCAAGACCGTTCAAGGCCAATCTGTCAGCTGAGGAAAAGACATACAGTTCTATTCTAGCCCCATCTAGATAAAAGCCCTTAATCGCTCAACTTTTCTTTTTTAATTTACAAACGTCCTTATAGAGCTTTAACAGAGATAGACCCTGAATAAGTTTGGAACTAGAGTGCAGATCAAAACGTTTGATCAGTGGTTTCCTTTCTATATATCTCTCATCAGAAATTCTAAGTCATGTCCTGTTAGCAATTTAATTTAATTTCTAAACAAAATCTCCCTTATAAACCTCCCGATATATAATCAAACCCAGTTATCAGTTCCATCCAAAACCTTTTACGAAGCTGTATAAGCCCAGTGCTCATAGCCAGCATTTATGCTGCTTTATTGGTTTGCTTTCTGGTTAACGAAAACATCACAGGAAGGGCCTGTAATGGCGGGTAAAAAAGCTCAAAATAAGAACTCTGTGGCACTCGTGTAATGCGCAAAGCAAAACAAACTCCAGTTTATGATTTTCGTTTCCTCTCCCTTGTATTGCACTGCATATCATTACTACACATAGTTTTCGCAGATAACGAACGCACGTACGTCAAAAACGTAGCAGGCTTTTGGTGGCTACTTTCACCCAAGAGATAAGTAGTATACTTCTCATGAACGCTTTGTATATCTTAACTCTAACGATAGTCATCTCCGTACAGAATGAGAAGAGATCAATGAACAAGAATTTACCCAGTCTGTATAAAACACTTTCTTTCCAGCTGATGTTAAAAGGAATTACGAGTCATCTATTTCGCGAGCATGTTGACTCTTTAAGCTAGGGACCACATCATAATGATTAACTACAGGACTCCTGTCAACTAGGGAAGGTTTCAGAAAACTGCCATGTCAACGTTCACTTTAAAAGGAATAATCCCAAGCAAATTTTGTTAGACAAGATGTGAGATACAGATTTAATTATACATCTTGCCAAAGTTTCCCACGCTTTGCTGCACGGTCTCTTGAGAAGTCAATGTCCTTTGTAATTAACGTTTACTCGCAGAAACTGAACAAGTACAAGTTACTCGAGAGACAAGAGCGGTTTCCGACTTTGTTACTCAAAAAAAGACTTTAAAATGTTTAGTAGTTAATAAACTAATTAAATTTAGAGGTATAAAAGTATCAATATTGTAACATATAAGTGTCGTAAGTTTGCAACCCACTTCTTCACGTTACGTTTGTAAAATTCAAGTAAAGCTTACAATAATGTTCATTTTATTTTTAGTTGATGCGTTTATTTAGCCAATCTGTGAGAACCTAGAACAGACCAAAGAAAACCGTATCATTGTTGTTTATGTTTTCAAATTTTGAAAAGGTTTAATCCTGAAACTAGGTTTATTGAGTAAAGTGTAAATGATTTTTCTGAGTACATTCAACTGTACATTCTGTAAAACCCTCTTCTCGTTAATAACCTCTAAGGCTGAAACTGGCAAAGCTTTTGATCAAAGATCAAAAGCTAAGAGCATCGACTAGAAGAAGACACCACGTCTTTATTTTATCAATTGGTGTCAGTGACGTATTAAACTTAGCTCTAAACATAGCCTCGCAGCATATAATAATATTTAACTTGATGCTGTGCACAATACTGTTTCAGAGCGTCAGTTTTCGACTGAATAATAAGAAGTCTCAATCTCAAATCAGCGTCAGTTCAGTTGTTATATTGAAAAAAAGAAAGTATTTGAAAGAAAATAACTGGTCTTGAAAAGCCGGCGCTACCCACACCGCAAAAGTTTCTTTCTCTTTACGTGCGACGCATATACTCGACTCTGAGAAAGCGACGGCTGTACTGACACGAAGAGGAGTTCAGAAAAAAAAACGATTACTGACAGTCTAAGCGCAAAATTTTCACAAAGATACTTAATTTAATAATCGTGTTTTCCACGCTTAGTTGTTTCTTTAGCAACCCGGGCATAGCGTGAAAATTAATTAATTTTAATCTTGTAAAACAAGTGTACTGTCTTCTTGATTGGACATTTCCTAACGTTGCTATGGAAACAATCTTAAACAAAACTGAAAACGTTCCAATTAATTTTAAAGGTTAAATTTATCTTTCCATGTATGTGAAGATACTGCAAGGATTGAGGTAATTGCTTTGCAGTATTTCGGCTGGCCAACAACAGCCTTCTTCAGGTTTATTGAAGGAAAACGTGCGTTTACATGAATTGTTGCGCGATGTCGGTCAAGCCACATTGATGGCAGGTAGATAGATGCCAATAAATGCTGCCAGGACAGTGAAAACAACGATGGTTGCCAGAGGTGTTAATGTGACGCACCCGAATATGGCACTTAAATAGTGCAAAATAATATAAAAACGAAGTCACAACAATTCACAGAAAGAAAACAACTCGTATCAGTTGGCGTGAACAGGCTGAAAGGAAAGTGGACTAGATTTGAGGTTGTTTAAGGGTAGGTCGACTTCTAGAAAGTAAGTAAAGGACTCATATTGTTAGGTACGTTTTCGATCAATTCTCTTTCGAAACTGTCACAATCCAGAGCAAAATTAAGTAAATGGCAAAAACATCAAAAGCGACTTGCTTTGGCGCATCTTCAGTCCTGAATCTTTTCCGTAAAATGTTTCCTAAATGAATTTCAAACTTCAGTTTTATTTTCTATTTAGCGCAATGTATTTCAGGCCATCTGTGTCCTTGTTTTCTGGATTATTACTAACGGTTTTCACAGCGAAAATTTAGGAATGGTAATGAAAGCAGAATGCAGAACAAAAGTTTACGTATTTCATATTCTGGAAGTTTCAAAACGGAGGTAAATGGTACGAAACTGTACTTGAAACGTTTTAGGAAGAAAATCAAATGAAAAGGACATTTGGGTATAACTCACGTGGTTGTCCTCTTTCACAGAAATTTCGGAATATAAGGTTTCATTCGCCACACGAAATTTGTGGGGATTCAAACCGGAAATTTTTTGGCCGAATGGAAAGCGCCCGGTGTATTAACAAAAAAAGCGTCAAGAATTTACCGTTGCTTCCCGAGGAGCGCGCACTTGCCTTTCGTCAAAGAACAGCGCGGAACAGGGAGCGCGCCGCTTGATAGCTAGTCCGACAGAATTCCACGCGCACCGCGTTTCAACAATAGAGGGACACCTGGGAACTATCTAGTGGAGACGGTAACATAATCTGTCCGTTCTTCCAATCAGCTAAATACATCATGACGAAATGGAGCTAATCTGATTGGCTGTTATTAATGAGTATAGTTTCGGGTTTGTCTCCTCCATGCCACTTCTACACAGAAGGCTGCCAAGATGGCAGAGTGTAGCTATAAAGAAAATACACTTCTTTGTGCCTTTTCCGGAGACAAGCTTGACATTCACGCACAAGCCTCTCAAGTTCATTTTGCTATATTAATCAGGCTGTCTGCTTTCAGACAACAATGCACTTCTCGGAATCAATCAGCACTTCGCATTTACACCATAAAACCAATCAGGGTATCTGTAAAAGTTTTGGGTGTATTTAGCATTGTAAATATCCTGAACTCCCTTCTCGGCTTTCTAACGAACAGCTTCAAAAACGGCGTAAATTATTTGTGGGGAGGAGAAAAATTGTGAACGTTGGTCAAGAAATGTTATATCGCTGTGTCAACTGCTGATCGCCACTGGTACACAGGTATAAATTGTTTTAACTACCTAACATGCTTTAAAACGTTTTTAAAGGGTATAGACACAGGTTTTAAGAGATACAGTACAAGCCAGGAGTTTACAGTGCAGGTCAGTTTAGCTACTGTCAAAATGAAAACTGACAAACAGTCATAGCTTAATAATACATACACACACGAAATGACAAAACGCCCACCACAAATGTAAACAAATGGTCAAAATTTTCAACTCTAAGATAAATCGTATTTACCGTTTTAATATTACAAGGCGAATTGACCACTGACTAATGATAGAAACTTCTGATTAAAATAAGGCTAAAACACCATAATTACCGCCGGCAATGTGTCTCTCTTCACCATCTTATGTGAAATAAGACGACCAAGCAAATTTGTAACTCTGGGCAACAAACAAAACAGGCGAAACTAGAATATATCAGAAAATCACCCAGATATATATTGCCAACCAAACAGACATTTTACATATTCTTAGTTCTACTACAAAGCCCATAGTGCCTAACGCAGTTTTCGCGTTGACTTCTAAGTTCGACAAATAACGCCGACTTTACTCTTGAGAAAAACAGAACGTGATCATCATTTCTCAATTACTGAGCTTCATTGTGTATTTTGCTCAGGAAATTTAATTACAGTCGTACATAACGATGGAAAGAAATATTTAACCCTATTAACAAATGGAATGCTTGGTTCTTTCACTGGAACTAGACGAGCGAAAAGAAACAAATAGGTCCCTGATATTGCTTTTTTCACTCGGGTGTTGAATTTCACCAGGAGCTCCACTTCAAAACTCGATTCTTTACGCAAAAAAATAATCTTGAATTCAAAAATCTACTGAGGCATAAAAAATGTTTAACGAATATCTGGATCACTGTGCTTTTATTTTAAGGCACTGAATTTATGTTCTCCAGTTTTAAAAGAAAAAAGGTTTCACCACGCTTTCATACTTCCATATTTGACTAATTTAAGGGAGACATTAAACACATAGAAATTAAACACACAAACTTAATTGAAAGAGCATTTTCATAACAAAGGATTTTAAAACTGTTTTTGAGTCTTTTGTCCAAATTGTTTAAACGGTTAATTTTTAATCTTAAAGATCTCTTTAGCACATAATGTGTAAGTCTTTTCGCTGGCAATGTTCAAAATTAGTTCATGTCGAAAAAATACCGGAAATTTCTAAGTATGTTTAATATTAGAAAAAATAGAAAGCATTTTCCGTGTTTCTGTCAAGTTTTAGTATAAATCTACTACGTCTCTGATTTGCTGCGCTACTCACTATCTATTCTGTTGTAGATGGTGCGTAGCCTAGCAGTGCGCGCTTGTTAACGAACTGGCGGCCGCTTCTTTGCGTTTTCTAAGTGTCTGTGAAGAGGATTTAGATAAAGTTTTGAACAACTAGTAGATCAGTATACTAAAACAATTAGATTATTCGCTTTCGATTTCCATGCGTGGTGGTTGACGATGGCTGCACCCTTGTCAATTATCTCGCGATAGAAATATTTGTGCAAAATCTTGGAGGCAACTCGTTAACATCAACTGTTGAGCTTTTCAAGCCATCAACTTCTAATTGAGTTTTTGCAGGGCATAAAGCAGTTCCTGAAAGGGCCAGAAGAAGTGTTAATGTAATACACTGGGAACACGCCCTTCTTTTTCGTGGTGACGCGAAGTAACGCTCGAGATTAAAACTGGCCGCGCTATGACGCGAACTTAAATAACGCGCGCGATGAAAATTTTGCGCGAGAAACTTTGTGTGTAACAAAATTGACTCGTCCTGTGCACTTAAACTTCTGCTTCGCTATTTACTTCGAGATTGTTACGTGCAATGTTTTAGCAATAATTTTAGTGGTATCTGCCACGGTGCAGCTTAAAGCTGTGCGCAATGTTACATCGTGTGTTAGGACCAAGTTAGCTTGTTACACAAGTAGTAGAACATGCTTAATAATCTGGAATTGCTTCTACGCGGTAATCTACAAAGCATGCACTGATCAAAACCCGCCGGAGCACAGAGAACGCCAGAACGCCCAAAACAAGATCAGTTACGTTTCAGTTTAAGGTGGCTCAAAACATTTTCCAGCACTTAGATTTTGATGGGTCATTATAACCACTCTTTGTCGCTTGATGCTTCAATCATGGTATCAAAAAACTGCCCAATCATTGGTGAACACGTTGTTGTCATTTTCGTGACACAATAGGTTATCATAGCAACAGTATGACCTGCTAAAAACACTCTTTATTACAGCTTTAGGGGCTTATAATTCAAAAACCGCACTTTGGAATTTTTTTATATTATCAAATTTTAATAAGCATGATAAGATGCAACCTTTTGGCAAAGTTTAAAAAACCTCCGTACGTAGGGTTTAGTGCCACCTTAAATTTTCAAAACTGATAACAACGTGTTCACCAATGATTGGGCAGTTTTTTGATACCGTGATTGTAACATCAATTGATAAAGAGTGGTTATAACGACCATCAAATCTAAGTGCTGGAAACTGTTGTGAGGCACCTTAAAACAAGTTTAGTGGTTAGCGATTAGCGGTTAGTAATTAGTGTAAGCGCGACGCGCGTGAGTGGTCCGGTGACTAAAAGCCTTGCCGGGGTCATGTAACGTGTTCTTGGTGAAGCACTTTACTCTTACGCTAAATCTCTCCGCCCAGGTGTATAAATGAGCACAGGCGAGCTGTTAATGGAAGCTGAAAGAATTCTGGGAAGAATGGACAAGCTTCCTATCCGGGGGGGGGGTGTAAAAACTCCTTGCCACTGACGTCATGCTACAGAGGACACCGCGGGGATCACAAACCACTACTAGGCTTATAGTTAAGACGAACCACTAGGCCTGTAGTTAAAACACGAGTTAGAGAAATCGTATTCGATTTGATTTGAGTATAAGATCGGACATTTTAATGGTAGCAATGAAACTTTCTAGCAATGCTAAAGGTGGACGGAACTTACATCATCAACAACAACAACAAAAAGCATTAAGGTGATATAATCATATTTAAATATTATCATTATCAGTCCATTTTAATCATATAACAAAATTCTAGACTGTGATTGGTGCTCTGCACATCTATTTGTCACGTACTTGGCGCGCGATCACAGGGTGCCCAATTACATATCTTGTAATTGGATACCTATAATCGGACAGCTACACCGGCTTTTTTGTTCAAAAGAAGTTCTTAACTACTTCTTAATCCCGAAATTTGTTATTGATACAATTGATTAGTAATTGGACCAGATAGAGTACAATTCAAGGGGTAATCATGCTTGTAATTTCAAATCGGCTTCGATCGCGCCGGGCCCTTGTCTGATTTTGAAATTACTCGCGCGTTTACTCCCTGAATAGGCCATTTCGGAGTTGCCTTTTGCCTCTGTATCAAAACGAGTCTAAGTGCGAAACCATTCATATGAAAATGAGTTCCGCCCACAGGTTCATTTTCATGCAAATCAAACTTATATTCTTAAGAAAGGTTTTGCACGAAGACTTGGTATCAAACAGAGGCACCAGGTAACTCGGAAATGGCCCACTGTGCTCCACCATAGTTAGCACTACTAACTATGGCTCCGCTCGGTCCTATGGCTATTACTAAGAGCCTTTCCATACCACTGTTTTGGTTCACTCGGTATAAATTGGATCAGATCCTTTCCTTTAAGTAAGTGAGTAAGCTTGTTAAGAACACAATTCTAGCAGGTTCTTAACCCGACAAGTTACCACTTCACACGTCAGCACATTCGGGAAACCTTTGAACTGAAAAGTCTGGCTTTGACAATCATCCTGGCTGAACAAAAAATTCATAAATGAATAATTACATTTCACCTCCACAATCATGTGGTTGAATGCTACCAATCACATTGACCGGCAGTGCTAATCGCTAAATCCTTCGATCTGACAGCAAAAAATTAGTGTTAATTTTTATTCGACATCGTCATTGTTATGATCGATAACTCACAGGGTTTCCTATGATTGCGGAAGACATCATTTAGTCTCGCAAATTTATTTGATTTAACGGCATTTTTTACTATTCGTCAGGCAAGGTTAGAAAACTGAAAGTTACTGAAGGTTAGTACTGAAATATTGATTGTACAATTTTCTATTGAAGTTTCCTTTGATGTAATTTGACAAATTTATTATCTAGCTTATATCATTTGCGACGAAGACAGCTGAAAAAACGTAAGATCCTCATTGAGTGTTGTTACTTTTTGCGACAGCTTCTTGTTTCTCAGTTTCTCGCTCGCCCAGTACAATCACCTTTTCGTTGGGTGGCTTTCGTCTTCAAATCAATTATACGAAAATTCTAGCGCAAAACATAACAACTTCTTTATTACAGTTGGTCAACTTGCATGATTTGTACACCAATCCTCTCTGACGAGAGGTATCCCCGCTTTTGTTTAGTTACTCACCATTTTTGTTTTAATAACGTTGAAAAAACCGTACACCAAACAATTGCTATAACGTCGTTTTCCGAAACATTATTTTTCATTACTTAAATATGTAAACTGCAATGATACGGAACTTTACTTAGTCGTGTCTGAATTTTACCGTCGAAATTTCGGTTTCTGAAAAATGAGAAAAAAAAATCCTTCCAGGAACTGAAGAAAAAGGATAAGTACAAATCTTTCTCTTTCATCTTTGAATTATGTTTATTCACGTCGAAATACCTGTGTCTTAATATAATTGAATTTTATTAAACCTGACAGGCGTTTCCAATTTCTTTCCGTTCTTAATATTGGCATCGTTTAAAATCAAAACACTGTTTCAATCACCCATAATTATTCTGTGACAGTTAGACGCTTTTCTTTAATTTTCCTGGTTGATTATTGTTTGCACTGTGTCAAAACAGCTTCTGTGCACCTGTAAGTTTGACAGCGTCTGCCTCGACCCCAGGCATACCTCTTTTTGTTGCGCGTCACGTGTGGAGTTATGGGCCTGTTGCACGCGCGCTGCGTTTCGCGGGGTAACCATTAAGCACTGCACACCGACGAAATGCAACGTCGCATGGAAACCAGGCAGTAACTGCGTAAAAAATACTCATAGAGCGATTTTGAGGCAGCTATATTGTTGTTCCAAAGCAATGGAAATTCGCGGTTTGCATGAGAAAAGAGTAAAAGAAAAGATATTGTATTGCCATCACAAAGTCGTGTCAAAGCGCAATATACTGCATATGTTCCACGCTATCTTAAATTGCATGTAAAGACTGCCGAAATACTCGTATCCAGACCCTCGCTTCCATCCCGGCCTCATCTCATTTGAATTAGTCCTCTTTTGACAGAGAAAGATAGTATATGAAATGTGCAGTACTGAAAATTGTACATTTAGACATTAGAGTTAGAAACTACAAAATACAAAAAGTTTTTAAAGACAATGTACTATACACTCTGAAAGCATTATTGCTGTCTTTAATGGTATGCCATAACCTCCTTAGCATTCCCAAGAGATGCTTCTTTTTCAAAATTTTAATCCATCTGTTGTTCAAAGTAAACAGTTTAGAATTCAAGAAAATTGACGCATTCATCGCTACCATAAGCTAAGGTGGCAGTCTTGATTTGAAGACAGACAAGACTGAAAGCAAGGTTTTTATTCTAAAACAGAAGGTGAGGGTTAGCTGTCAATTCTGTGTTCTTTAGAAAAGGAACTAATCTGTTGGAATCAAACCTGACTGGAATGTCTGTGCCTATGTTCATACAAGCTCTTCCTTATTTTAATGATGTGTTGGAGTGATGTCTCGTTGCTCTAGTTTTCCCATCACTCTGCCAATTGAACAACACACGATTTGAATTATGTACAGACATGCTCACAAAGGCTGATAAGCAACTGTAGGTGAAATCTGGGAAAACGTTACTCTATACAAAGTTCGAACAGTTATAATCCACAAGTTTACCAATTGAGCGAGTAAATTGCTAGCAACGACGACTCAGCTAGACAGGAGCAAAACATAATATAGCCAGCGAAATTAAGAAAGGTTTACACCAGGATTTGCTGCACTTATAAACACTGTGGCATTAATAGCATTTTGTTGGTTTCCACTGGGAGGTGTAAAGCGCCATTAAGTCTGCTAAACGTTATTAAAATCGTATATGTAATAACAAAACGCTGCACTAAAACTTGGCCATTAGAATCAGTTCTTTCCCTGAGGTGCTTTGGTTATTTTTTTTTGTAAATGTTGGACTCGGAAGTTAAATGAATTTTTTTTTTTATACAAAGAGCAAGTCGAGTCTATAAAGCACTTTCGAGAAATTGGAACTAATGAGACAATTTGACAATAGGCTTTTGTTTGTTTTATACCATAAGCTCGCGCGAGTAAAGAAAGGGCGGCCAACAATCCTAAGTACCTCCTGTGTAATTAAGGCTTAGTCACACAGTCTTGCACTGTGATTAAATGGAACATGTCGGTTTTACCAAACGGTATTGTTAGCACCAGGCTTCTAATAAACTTTAAAAAAGGACGACGCTTTTCAGTTTTAAATACACGTTTCGACAGTAACTTCTGTCATCGTCAGTTACTACTAAAGTGAATTTGATAAAGTTAATATACGAGTTTTTACAATAGGTGTTACCTAGAGTAACTTACATAACAGGAATAAAATACGCGGAATTGAAAACTAAAGAATAACAGGCAAATGCAGAAAAAACATGCAGAAAAATATAAATGAAAGAGACAAATTATCATGATGAATTTGCTGATTTATAGCAGGCTTCTCCCAATTAATGTTCACGGTTTCTTTAATTTATTCTTGAAACTTTCTTGTGTTTAAAACTGAAAGGCGTTGTGCTTTTAAAAGTGTATTATTAACCTGTCGGTTCTGAGAACTGGTTCACGAACAGACTGAGACAAACGACATAGGTCCGCATCGCGTGCACAAATGAGTACGTCACATAATATAGTACTAGGTACAAATGTGTGATTATTATTTCTAAAATAATACAGCAGGGTTGTAAGCTTAGATTTCTTTCAATGTTAAAACTTGTTGCCGCTTAAATCCTTAAGAAATCGAAAGCATAGGATAAATATAACTTCCCAAGTTTATCAGATTACCTTTCTAAGTTCTACAATTTCTTTCTTATTTCTTTTGTAGCTAGCAAGAAAGAAAAGGAGAGACAAGACAATCAGTGACAATATCTTCTCGATTAAAATAGAGCATTAAGATGGCTGGTACAACAAAGAATTTGTCGCAATATAACGTCTCGGCACATGACAGTTACGAAGGGTTTACACTCGATACAGAAATGAAAGTGATTTTTTCATTCCTTGGTTTGGCTGCCTTTATAATTGCACTGGCAAACAGCCTTGTATTTGTGTTGGCTTGGCACATGAAATACCTCCGCACTAAAACCAACTTCTTCCTTCTCAGTCTAGCGGCGAGTGACTTACTCGCAGGAGTCCTGGTGATACCGCTGGTGATATCATGTAATGTAGTAAGAGTTAACGAGTCGATATGCATAGCGATGGACATCTGCCAACGTGGGTTAGCTATTTCGACAATTTTACACCTCTCATCTGCTGTCATGGAACGATACCTGAAGATCTCGTCGCCTTTTAAGTACGCTTCCATTGCCACAAAACCGCGCATTGCGGCTGTTTTGATTTCCGTGTGGATAACCGCAATGTCAGTATCGCTGGCTCAGCTACTCCTCATTTCCTCACCAGACATAATGAACACTTACCTCATCTACAACGCAACGGTCCTTTCGCTGTTTGTGTTCGTGCCATTCATCGTTACCGTTGCAGCCTTCATTCGCATCTATGTCATCATGAAACAGAGCAAAAAGTCAAGACAGAATTTGATTACGTTAGGGAATAACAACAAAGTGCAGCGGAAGAAGAAACAAAGACGCAATGTCAAGCGATCATTGATAGTTTACTTTGTTATGTTGGTGTGTTTCGCCTGTGCATGGTTCCCGTATTTTTTCCTGACTCTATTAATAGACTTGGACACTTCACTTATGACCAGAATCCCGCAATGGGTAAACGTGATGCTTTTTTTCCTAAAAGTCAGCTCAGCGCTTTTCAATCCGTTTTTGTTCACATTTTTTAAAGCGGATTTCCAGAGAGCGCTGCAACAAATGGCTTCAAGAAACTGGAGCGGAAGAAGCGATGCTACCAAAGAGATCACGCGAAAATCTGGGTCCTACCGCTCTGCAAACCGATTCACATATCACACACACTTAAAAGAAAATCAATTTGAGATGTATTGAAAACAGAGAAATAGCTTGAATAGTAGATTATACAACGACGAAGGACTTGAGACGCAACCTCTTTTCTTTCTCTGCATTCCTCGAGGGATGAGGAGTAAGGACCCATCGGGACGAGGATTTTCCCGCGAGTGAGAGGTCTGGTGACGTGCTCCGCAGAGATCTGTTCAGCGCCTCTTATTGGTTCTCACTTACGCGCCAAAGATCAAAACGGCCAAAACCGACCAAAACGAATCAGCGACTTATCACTGAAGAGCTACGTCATCAACATGGAATTTTTAAGACGAAACTCTGACGTCACTCAAGCTAGAGAACAGCTATTTCGAGTGCGTGAAGAGAGGCATCTGTTTATTTCGGTTAATAACCGAGAAAAGCAAACATTTTGATAATATTTTAGCTGTAGGATTGTTCTACATTACAACAGCATAGTCTTGACATTCTCTCATAATGTGCTGCATCTGGCAAAGCTGTCGTAGATTTTTTTTACTGCCGAACCGTGCTTGTCTAACCAATCACAGAAGAGATTTTCATTTGATTGTCGAAAAGTAACTGGTTTTGCGTCAACTACGCCACACGATTGGCTTTAAACATTCGCGCAACTTTTTCATCCAATCAGAAGTAAAACCAAAACCAATTCTGACTCACTCGCACTCTTTTTCCCGCGAGTTTTGATTGGTTCACTGTATTGTCCGTGTTCTTTGTGATTGGCTAGAGTGATTACTTTGGTTTTGGTTTTACGACACTCAGTTGAAAACTGCTCTACTATCTTTTTATCCGAATGATTCTAAAGGACGTCAAACTGTGAATCTTCTGTGCCCTCTCAACCGGCTGACATGTTTTCCCGCGCTTTGCACGTTTTCCTGGGTCTGTTCCATCCGTTACATGTTTTACCGCGTTTTTCAGCAAATATAAATTTTTGCTTTGGGATCTAGTTGGTTTGTCGTGCAACTAGCAGGCATTAATGATTGTTTGTTTTCAAAATTGTTTACGATAGTTGGATTGACTCGCATGATGTGCACGTGAGAACATTCTTCTGGAAGCCTGAGTAGAGGCCACAACTTCGTTCCCAGGGTGCTTCTCATTTCAAAGGTGGGGCAGCGTCCTGGAGAGGAGGTTTTGGAGGATAGTATAGTCAAAAGTATCGTCAAATTAGAGTCATTTTAGAGAATATAGATTTGAAAGAGATAAACAGAATACTGTGATCAAATATCGCGCGCAGCAGTTATTTCTAGTGGACCGACTACTAATTAGGTGTCGCTAAGCTCGACACCTAATCTTTGCGTGACGATAACTGGAGGTGAATTGATGCAGCGTTAGGCGCGATATCTACACTGCACAACACGCCTCGTGCAACATGGCAGCTGCTGTAGAGGGTATAGTAATTGCAACGAATGTGAGCTCCCCTTCTGCCACGTTGCGCGCAGTGACATGACACCTATCAATCACTTCTCGCTCTCTGACTATCCAATCTTTCATGCACCCAAACACAGCGTTTCTTTTTTTTTTTCGAATTGGAAACGCACTTAGCTGTGATTCATTTCCCTTGCCGCTTACTTGATAAGGTGATCGTCCCCTTCTTGGTAATATGAATATCACAATAATCTTTTCCCGTCGAATGCAACAGTCCGTGACTAAGATCCAAGGGAAAACGGGCGCTTCATTTCTACAAGTCTCGTACAAGTTAGTTGGGAGAACTCCAAAGTCGAGTACTATTTACGCTAACCCACGCCTTAAGCTCGATTTTAACTTTGAGAAACTCCCAAACGTTCTCGAGTGTTGACCTAAGGCCATGCAAAAAAGCGCATTTTCATGTTTTTAAATAGGATACGTTTTTGTGAAGAAAATCCAAGAGTGTGTACCCCGCGAGCAGTTAGTTTCTCCTAGGCCAACAAGAGAGAGAAACCGACTGCTCGCAGGTTGAAGTTTATGTGGAACAAATTTGTCCTAGATAAGTTAGACTCGTTTCAATTCCAGAAAAAGCCAGAATTTATTATCCTGTTTTGTATTACACTCAAACAATTCTTTGTGCAGACTCAAGATACTTCGTTGAATATTTTACGTACTTCCACTGAAGTAAGGCACTCTATATTGCCCACACTGTTCATTTTATACCTCATGTTTCGTTTGCTATGGAACACTCATTACGTGTAACCTCTCACAGACATTTCAATTTGGTAATCCGAGGATGTATTTCGTTTCAAGAACACATGTCTAGAGGTTTCTGTAAACAGATACTGCAACACTGTTCAGTCTTGCTACTGGCCAATTCTACGATATTTTCCTGGTTGAAGAGTAATTATGGGTTTCAAATCAAACACCAGCCTATGTCATTAAACATTACAAAGTTGTGTATAAGCTTTTGAAAAAGCTCAAGAACTTGTCAGAGTTCTGAAATTCTGACAGGTCTCTCCTACTACGGCATCAGATACGTTAGTTCACACATTAAGCAAAGTTTGGCTTCCAGTGATTAAGCCTTAAAAGAAAGTTTTCAAAAGTGTTTTCAAAGTTCTCATATTTAAGAGAAGTCTCTTTTAGTTTGGCACCAGATCGTCAATGGACTTTCCTTCCATAAGACACTTCTCCATGTCAACAAGAAGCTTGACGCCATCGACGACTTTCTGAACGAGTTCCACCTCAGAGAAGCCCAGTCGGTCCAGATTTGACACGTCAAAGATGCCGTCAGTAGAGGCGGTGTCCACTCCTCCAGTTCCACGCTTCTGTAGGCGCAGCTTCTTGAGGATGTCTTCAAAGCGCTCGTCTTTTGATAACGTGGGTAGTTTCACGTGCACGCCAGCGCGCAAGCCCGTGCCCAGATTAGATGGGCACGTGAGTATGAACCCCAGATGCTTATTCCACATGAATGCTTTACCTTTCTTTTTCATGGCGTCCTCGATCTGTTGAAGACCTTCACAAAAGCGAGTGAAGACTTCTCTCATGTTGCCGCCCTTTTGCATGGAGATGACGCGTGTATGGTCCTCTTCGTTTACCCACACCAGCACGGTCTTCTGGTCGTTGTGCCAGATCCCGCGAGCATCGGGCCAATCCCGAGCCATCCCGGAAGACAAAAGCAGTGGTGAGACCGGTTTATCAAACAGGAAGTGGTCTTCAATCAATTGATCTTGCTCTTGTGGTGTCATCTTATTCAAGGGGTAGTACTTTCCTTGTAAACTTCCTTTTAGCGTGTCTAAGGCTTCCACTACGACCTTCTCAACTTCCCGGCGTTCGGCACGGGTGCAGTGAGGTGGTAAGGCCAAACCCCGGATGCTGCGCCCAGTCCTAACACGGCTTGAGAGGACGAAGTTGCTGTCCAGGTCTTCGCCTCCAACAAGATTTTGTGCGTTCAAGTCGGTCTTGTGAAGCGCGTCCTTCTTGTAGCCGTTGTGGCGTCCCTCGATCACGGGATCAAACAACTCAGCAAAGACATCGTAAGACTCTTCATCTCCAGCGACACAGCCAACTGTCATGATAAAAGGGTGGCCTGGATTGTCTACGCCTGTCTGAATGGCTTGGTCCAACGTGAAGCCTGAAGGTGTCTTCTTCACGGAAAGCTTGTCGTAAATTTCTTTGGTCAGGCATCTCGACATCCAGTTGTTGTGCTGGGAAAGATCTGGAAAGTTGCTGACTGTTGTTACTTCTCCTTTCTCGGCCTCGACAACGATTTGCCGCGCGGGTGTACCGGACATGAGTTTCTCATACAGGCTGGTGATAGGTTTTCCGGCCTCCAGTTCTTTCTCCATTACAATCAGCAAACTGACACCGTCGACTACACACTGCACCTGCTCCACTTCAGACGATCCCAGTCGGTCTGCATTAGAAATGTCGAACGTGCCTCCAACTGCCTCGGTGTCGACACCTCCAACACCACGCTTTTGAAGACGAAGCTTCTTCAGGATGTCGGCGAACTCCTTCTGTTGGCTGACATGGGGGATCTTCAGGTGCACCCCACCCCTAAGTCCCGTCCCGAGATTGGACGGGCAGGTCAGAATGTACCCTAGATGTTCGTTCCACATAAATCCATATCCTTTGCCTTTAATGGCAGCTTCAACTTTGTTAAGTCCGGTGCAGAAACGCTCGAAAACACCTTTCATGTTCCCGCCCTTCTCCATGGATATAACACGAGTGTGGTCCTCTTCATTGACCCAGACGAGAAAGTTCTTTTTGTCATTGTGCCAGATACCGCGGGCATCAGGCCAGTCCCGAGCCATGCGGGACGCGAGCAGAAGAGGAGACACAGGCTTGTCGAATAAGAAGTGGTCTTCGATAAGCTGCTCTTGTTCCTTCTCCGTCATCTTTGCCAGTGGGTAATACTTCCCTTTGAATTCGCCGTCCAAGGAGTCCAGAGCCTCGGTCACCAACGCCTCTACCTTGCGCCGCTCAGCTCGTGTGCATTGAGGTGGCAAGCTAAGATTCTTTATGCTTCTGCCGGTCCTCACTCGAGACGACAACACATACTTCTCATCAAGCATTCCACCAATAAGATTCTCAGGATTCAAATCGGTTCTGTGGCGATCTGTCTTCTGGTATCCTCCATGGCGCTTCTCGATGACCGGGTCAAAAAGGTCTGCGAAGACTTCGTACGATTCTTCGTCGCCTGCAACACAGCCCACTGTCATGATGAAAGGATGACCTGGATTGTCCACACCGGTTTGAATGGCCTGATCTAGCGAGAAGCCGCTTGGAGTTTTCTTGTCGCAGAGCTTTTCATAAATCTCCTTTGTGAGGCATCTTGCCATCCAGTTGTTATGCTGCGACAGATCAGGGTAGTTTCCGCTTGAAGACTGGGAGCTAAAATGTTAACGAATCTTTGTCAGGATATGAAAAGACATATTCAAATAAAGGGAACTTTAAAAAGATCATGAATAATTGAGGGGACAGTGTCATGGCTGATTATCCATAGTTCTCTTTCCTAATTTTCACAATACTATACAGATAGTCAATATTAGACAACATAAACACAGGTTACGAAGGTAAAACTTGAAAAAATGTAAGCCAAGTGTTTCATGTTGCGCCATCCTTGAAGAAGCTCAATTTACCGCTTGCTTCCTCAAGAGCGATCAGCTTCTAATTTCTCCTTACCGTCTCAATATATTGTCAATCTGACAGGTAATGAGAAAAAAGAAAATCAAGAACGTCGGTATATCCTTGTGATTATTGAGAAGAATTAATATCACCATCTGCTGGAAGGTTCTTACTAAGTGCCATGACCTCTTTTTTGCTGTAACATATTTAGGTTCACCGCTTGCTCCAGGGCCTCACCTACGAAGCTTACACCAAACCGAAACTTGAGAAACATAATAGTTATGCAACGTTTTCTCGTGGTATTTTCTCGGTATGCACAGCTGGACGCTCCATGGTATACCAAGGCAAAGCGTTGGATACTGAACTATTTTACACTACGCCATAGACAAAACAGTGGCCAACACACTTAATCAATGCGTCATTCGCGGAGTGCACGATGGGAAGGTTGGGTGTAATACCGTTAAGTGTCCAATAGCTTTCCTGTTTTCTGACTGGCTTTTTTTTTATGGCATGGGTATAGAACATATTATGACGTAATTTCCTGAACGCATCTATGAACAACGTACAAGCAATGATGACAAAGCCAGTGTATCTCCAGTGTAAGCCAGCCCAACCTTGTGGTGCGCCATAATTTAAACATTTCTAGTAGTGTAGTGGTTTACCTTGCTGCAGGTTTCGGAGCTGCTGCTTTCTTCATTGTCGATTCAGCTTCAGGGTTTTGTTCTACTTCAGGAGGAGGTTCTGGGTAAAAGCAAATACACACAATCAGTTGATACCATGCCCAAAGGTTAACCTGTTAACACGTGCGCCGTGAGGGAAAGGGTGAAAAAAGAATCGGCGAGCGGAACGAGCCAAGAGGAGTCTAGAGTGAAATATCTGCGAGAACAAGCTTGGCCTCAGAGATTTTTTGTTTGGCCATTATCCATCCCCAGAGGGGCGAGGAGAAAAAAAACCTTTGCATCGTAAAGGATGGCACTGAACGAAAATGCGACACCTAGACACAAGATACCTAGTGAAGATGCTTTGTTGCCGAACAGATTTTGCCGTCGGACTGACAGATTTCGTCAGAAGAGACCAGATGATCAGGTCAGAACTTGATCTTTTAATTTCTTAAACTGGGGCACTCCGGCTGTTCTAATAATAACCAAATCGACACTAAATAACGATTACGCGGCTCAACGCAATAGGCTGTGATTGTCTAGCTGGATTTTGGTCTTAGAAGGGTAGCTTCCTTTTAATGCAGCCACGACAAAGAGTTGGTTTGACTTGGAATACTCGAAAATATTCAAACTCCGTTCGTAAACAGTAAAAGCACCCGAAAAACGTTTAGATTGTGTGGCTAATCTTCACTTTCCTGTGGGATAAACCCTCGCGGAAACTACGTGGAAAGTTATCAGTATTCATGAAAACTTGCAAAGAAAACAAATCAAACAACTATTCACTAACGATCTAATGGGATAAGCGAACACCGACGCTAATCAACGTTTGTGTGGCTCATATCGCAAATGGCTATGATTGGCTAACTGGACTTCGAATAAACTGGCGGAACGGTCTAAGAACGGCGCCATTCCCTTCAAAAATTGAGTTCAACATGAAAAACTCGAAAATATTCAAACTTGTTTGTAAACGACAAAAGGTATAAAAAGAACGCATAGATTATGTCACCAATCTTCAACGTTGCTTGATGAAGCGCACGGAAATCATCTAGGAGGTGAGCTGTTTTCATGACAACAAATAAACAAAACAAACAGAATTGAAAGCAATATGTAAATATCTTAATGTGATCAAAGGTGTTCCATTGTACATGGACAGGTGAAGCCAAGTGGTTCCACAGTTCCTGTCCATTGCACGGACAGATGATTCAGAAAACATCAAACTGAGTTCACAGTTCAACTTATGTGAATTTAAGCGGATTGGAAACATAACCAGGTTGTCGTTATCCAAACATGATTCAACTAACGATAGTTTTAAGGGATTAACAGGAACAATAGCTGTCAACGAGTTCGTCGCAAACGTAATTGAATGGTTCAAGAATATGTCACCAACTCGAAAAGAACAAAAGGGAAAGTATTAAGCCGCGAAAAAAGTTTTCCAGCTTGAATTCCTGTTGCTTGGCAACAGCCTGGTTTACCAAACAAAAAGTACAGATCACGGTTGTGGTTAGCTTAAAGAGAAAACTCTGAAATAAATATCAGAGAAATGGTGTGCAGTTGCTCTTACGAAATCTAATAACTAAGCGAAATCAAAAAGTGATTGCCAAAAATAAATAATAAAATATATACAATTGTGTGCTAACACAATGTCCATTCTCCGAGTCATCCATTGTGCATCAAAAATTACTGAAGCGTTGTAAATAGCCATATTGAAATAAAACAATGTAAGCTGAGGCGAAATGCAGTAGTTTATGCAGTGCATTGTTTTATACAGGGGAGTGTTACAGGAAAATAGATAAAAAAATAAAGAGCTCAACCGAAATAGAGCCGTATTTTGGTGACGAGTTCTGCTGTTCATCATTTTCTTATGTCAGAATGTAGCCGAAGTGACTTCTTGGAGTGCCTTCATTAGCAACAAGCAATTTCGTAAACTTACTTTGTAAATCACTTTATACGTATATTTTGGCTATGAGCACTTCATCAATCTAACCGCCCATATTCTTGTAGACGTTTTAAATTGTTATAAATCCTTATAAATGAAGAACATGTTTCATTTTCAACTAAGATTCACCCTATTATAACCATTTTGCTATTTTGTTGAATTATCAAAATCGATTGTACATATCTTTTGACATTTACGCGTTTGTGTATTTGAACTGAAAAATGATCTTCAAGTTGGAGATAATACTAGTAATTTCATAACTGCATCACATGATGAAATTTGCAAGGATGGACTAAATAACGGCCTACCCACTAAACAGTGAAACTTACGGGGGAAGGGTGATGGAAACCAATATTAGCAAATTGGAAGCGATTGTAATGATAATAAATTCACAGTAAATTATGATGCCATCGCGCTCTTAGAGCTTCATCGCATTAGTATAGTAACATTTAACAAAACGAGGCTATCAGTTTTAGTTGTAAATATGTCTTGTGGACTTTGAGGTCACGCTGAAGATAACGACCTTAAATGTCCCCTAAAATATCAATAAGATGCTGGCGAGCTATAAGTTCAATACCGTGTCAATTCACCTGTTACCTGTTCGTCAAATGATGCGATGTATCTGAATATAAGTTCTGTCAGAGAATGTCTAGAGGACAGACTTTTCAAATACATTTTACTATCATTGAGTAGAAATTACAAGGTTGTTTTCAAAAGAGTGTCTACGAGTTAAAATGACTTTGAGTAGATAACTATGAAAGCAAGTGTGGAGATGTTAATCGAACTAACCGAAATATAACGTGTTTGATTTCTGATCAACACAGTTTAGATGAAGAATAACTGTTCATTTAATGACAGAGCTAGTAGAAGCTGAGTTGTTTTATCTACTGTCTTTATTTACTTTATATTAGCATATGTGTAAAATAACAACACTTTTCGTCGCTGTTAACATTTTGGGTGTTACTTTGTAAACGTTGTTTTAAGACTCCGGTTAAATTGAAAGCAGGAGTTTCAAAACCTCTTCAATATGCTTGTTTTTATGATAAGCAAATTTTTGTGCGTGTTTTAGCGGCATGCTGTTTTACACGTACACTTTCACAACGATTTCCCAACATATTCTGTTCCGCAAAGAGCAGAGGAAATAGCAGTCACCTACAGGAAAACGCTAAGTTTAAATTTATGCAAATAAGCCATCAGCTAGTAAGTAAATTAGCCATTTCACCCTGAGTAGATTTTCCTAGATTTTGTATATATTGGTAAGGGACAATTAAAGAGTTGTTTGGCTCGGACAAAATTTTGTTGTCAGTTGTTAGAGTTCTAGTTATGCTGCCATTTTGAAAATATGCAAATTAGTTGTAAGTAATCTCGCAAATGTAAGTTGTGTTGATTCTTGATCTGTTGATTAGGGAAACAGAGTTATTTGGAGAAGAAAAACCTCTTGCAATTCGCGCAAGATCTAAGCATACAGCGGGTGGAAAATTGCGTCAAAATATCTTCTGTAATCAAATTAAAACGGAGACAAAATCAAACGCCGGCAATACACGGGAACTTTCGAAAAATTCGCTCTCGTTGAAAACACTATAAATAATGCATCGCAAAATGGCTGACTTCTCGCCAGCTACAATTTTCTGTTCAAGACGTTGACAGTTATAATGGATGCCAAACATTCTGTTTCGCTCAACAAACGTGACCCACGCTAGAAATAAGGTGTACGTAGAAGACACAAAAGACAGCAGTCACCATCTGACACTTCTGCTGCATAACCGATAGTTAACAAAAATAAACAGAGCCAGAGGGAGAGAGCGAGCACTCAGAATTTTGAAATCCGCCATGGCCGTAAACCAACATGCAACCTTAATGCGAGTGACTGCCGTGTTCGCGAGCGCAAGTATATGAAATTTCTCTTTTTCAAACGCTTTGCATTTTCTAAACGCGTCGAAGGGGTCAAATTTATCGCCACTAGGGAAAAACATTGCCGCGCTTATTATATGATCAAAGGGATTATATAGATTCAATTCTACTTACATTAAACACCAAAAGTATGATTTTTGTCTCCTTTCTGAGTTTCCAGGCTTTGGACGTCGGAGATATCGGATACTTTCAAAGCAAGATTTGGTAAACTACGGTATAAAGTTCTGCCTAATCTTCTTCTATTTACCGGTTGCTATGTGTTCATCTGGTAAATTAATGCGACATGCAGCTCAATGAAGTATTATTTTCGATGAAACGAAATACTGTAAACTGAATCCCTTACTTGACTATACTAGTCCTTGATAAATCTGTAATCTCAGGCTTGCTATATCCTGACCTTTTCCTGCTAGGATTGATGACAAAACGCGTGCGCAAATCTGTTGCAAATTCGATTGAATTTACAATGTCCGGCGACCTCTGCTCCAGAGAAAGCGACAGTCGTTCTAGTAAATGTTCAAGGAAATTGGCTCAAATTCCACTTGCTTTAACACAATATTTGTGATTAGTTTTGCTGAGTTCCCAGGTGCTGTGATAGATATCGGAAACGAGGAGTTTTACCCAGTTAAAGGATATCGTTGCTATGCACTCCGTCTTGCATATTCAAGCCGTCACGCAGCGCGAACCAAGTATTATAATTTACGACAAATGAAATAAGTTGAGTCTCTTACCTTTCGCCGGCGGAGGAGAAAGTTTCGAGCCTCCGCAACCCATCACAGCTCTTGGTAAATTCCTTAACCACCCCGATAACTTAACTTTGGTAGGCCAGCTGATTTCTATTCCTGACTGATTGATGACAAGCAGCGCGCGAAACTACGTTCTAAGTTTCTTAAATGGTAATACGTCACAAAACCAAATTAATGCTAATCAATGGCCCAAAGGTTGTAACAGGATTGCCAATGAATTTTCAACAATATTGAGTTACATAATAGGTCCTTTGCAAAACCTGCCAGATGACTTCTGAAATCTTAAAGAAGACGGTTTTAGTACAAAATGGAAGGCCGAAGTGGAGAAAAAGTGATGGCTTGTTATTTGTAAGGTTGCAACTTTGACTATAGAACTCGTGGCGTTGTTAGTAAGGCAGTTTATAAACATTCTAATTAAATAAATTAATATTTGAGTGGAAATGTTGAAATGGTCTTCTTTTTACTTTGTAATAAATCCGTTCACTGACTAATCTTGATCGATATAGGATGATACTGGCCTCGTTTTTTTTTCGTGCGTGATCATCACGCGGATTATAGACTTCGACCGCGTCTCGGTCCATAACCACGCTAACTTGACCTTACGCTTGAGCAATAACGCATATCTTTAATTTGCTGCATCATCAGCATACTGTACACCAATCTGCATAACTTGAACGAAGAATAAGTTTACAGAACAATCTTTGAACGCTATAGTTAGTAAATGAGCAGCGAAAGCTGATATGATTCTTGATGATTTGATGGCTACTCAGATCTCAAGAAGTGTAGTGAAACTTGACCGAGCATAAATCCGTCTAACTGACCCAAAATCGAGTAAATGTGAACTCTATCACGATATCATAAAACCAGGGATTTCGAACTTTAGCTGAGGTAACTTTATAATAAAAATGCGCAACTGCAGTGCAACTGCAGGTGAGATATCAGAGACATACAAACAGTCTCGTTGTCTGCAAACATTCAGGTATACATTGTTCTTTCAGTTTTATGCATACCAAGATATCCATTACTTGTTCTAATCAGACCACCGGAAATCTAATGACAGACCTTTACATTGTTGTTTAAAAACGTTATTCATGCAAGAAAACAAAAGAGGTCTTAACTCTATGACAAGTGAAGACTAAGAAACAGAAGAGGTATTGCCCAATGCCTACAAATTATAAGCCGCGGTCTGTATGATATTAATATTGCTTTGTGCGTTTAATCGTCTTGAAAACGAATACTCAGCTTGTTCCATTAGCTTGTTCGCTCTCTGTTATACGTTTCTCTGCTACAGTTGTCTTGAGGGCCGGGTTCTCGTTCTTGCTTTTCAAGCAACAAATCTACTTGTTTTACTGCAAATAAACAATCCTACAACAGTTCAATTTGATTTTGACATGAAAATTGTGTAACAACCAATCAGGTGCGAGATGAAAGCGCAAGGAAAACAAACAGATGGAGAGGATCTTGATTGGAGCTGAAGAGGACCAAATTCAAGATGGCGTCCGGCTAGGATGAAACATCTCGAAAACTTCATCACTTTTCTGCATGAATTAAGGAAGCAATACAGAATTTAATTGAACTATCGGGAGAGAAAACTATCCAGTTCTCGTCGTAAAGTTGTAAAACCGTTCAATGCAAGTCTAAGATTAAAGAAATATTGTTTACAAGTTTATACGTACCCTTAGTGTCAGAGGCTCTTATCCTCTTTATTTCATTTCATTCACATTTGAGTATCCCATCCAAACTGCAGTCGATCAGAGCAGTTATTCATTGCTGGCGACTGTTTAATGGCTTGGACATGACGGATAAAAACTATTCTCTGTTGTTCGATATTATGGATAAACACAATAAGGGACCGGCGTTTTCTCCCCTTCTTTTCAGAATTGTCGTTTTCTCTGTGAAACGTTAGTCGTGTCTTCCTGATGCCGTTATTTATCACCGATATATCGCCATACATGTATTAACCCGGAAGTGGTTCCAAAACCGATAAATACATCCATATGTTTGATAACCTGAAGAGCCATTTATCGTTTTCGAAGTGCCGATCATCCCAAAATTAAAAAAATCTTGTCATGTGCCGACAAATGGAAAATTGACAAGCCAAAATTTTGACACGGTAAGGGGTACCGTACGCGTGCTCGAACCGCTTGTAATATAAACCGAGCTTCTAACTGACTCCTGAAATGTTTACATCGAATATAGAACGCGCTTGCAGGACGACCTGTTTCCACTTTCAATGCACCCGCTGATGTTTGAGGTTAACTTAGTTTCGATAGCTAGTTGACTATTTTCACTGTCACTGAAATGAATAGCGAATACTGATTCGACACATTCAACGCTCACCGGCCACTGAACGTATCAGACTCCGCTCCGAATGGGAGCTCCAATCCAGTGACATTCAGTGAAAAACGAACGAGAGGGAACCAACAACGTTTACCATTCTTTTGATCATATTAAAAATGCGTAAACAAGTACTAGCTGGGCAAGATGAACGTTTCGCCGATGCCGGTTGCTGCAAGGCTGTTCTTTCTTGTTCAGTACCTCTGTAACTCAAATTTTACTAGATATCTTCTGAACAGATTTGGGATATTTTTTACTTTCACGGCTTAGGAGAAACAGCCGAGACCGAGTCAAACAAGGGAGGTAAACGAACCCGGAGAAGTTATGGTCGAATTCGGTCGACAGGATTTTGTTAAGGCCAATAAAACATTTGGTGCACCTTTACTAATTCTCAACGTATATTAACCCTAGCTTACCTTGTGAAGATTTTAGCCTGATAGTATATCCCGACTGAAAACTCCAGAACACCTTTAGTCGGTCTCCGTACTGTAGTTGTGATGAATTATTGCAAGCGACGCTGTACTTATCTTACAAAAAAAATCACTCAACCATATCATGAACCATATTTGTATACATTATTAATGATCTGTGCTCTCGAGTATGATGCTTTTCGGCATGGCGATTGGTTTTCAATGTTTGGCCTTATTCTCCTCATGTTTAACTAAAATTTTGGATCGTTGTAGTTAACTATTTAGTGAACGCAACAAACTTTCCGTGAACAGTTGCTGACAGCGTTAATAATTCAAGTTTCACAATGGCCCCAGGAATAATGCCACTTGCATTATTGCAATAATTGTTACGGATATCTCCGAAACATAATACAAGGTTTTCCGCCAAAGTGATCTCTTGAACGTAAGTCAGTAAATTCTGATCGCGAAAAATGTGGTCTCAATGACTATTTCTCCACTTTTCCATACTTCACGCAACTGAAAACCGCGCGTAAAGTGAGTGTAAGCCATAAGTAAGTTATAAATTCTAGCATGCAAACTTAACTGTGGAGACAGATCTAGAGAGCGAAGTTTTACAAATAATTTGGCCAGACCTCATACTATTTTTGTTTATTCTGTCCATCGCTCTGATGACTCTACTGATAAGTAAAAGTATTTGGGACGAGGTACACAAGTCATTCGATGATCTGACCACTCAAATATTGATCAAAGGTCTATTCTGTTATCCTGATAGAGAAATTCAAGGTGTAGTCCGCAAGAGTGGTCTGTAGGGGAGCCCTTGTGGTTGTCCGTGATCCGTTCCGTTACGGGTAGATAAAACTAGAAATCAACGACGTCCTGTTTCTCAGCTCAAATTTGTTACATTTCCATCATCATAATTAAGACATTCAAAACATTGTTCTCTGCGCGTTCACCACCCACTTACATAAATACTGTCATCAATTAATGGGTGTGTAATGGGTGTGTAATGACCGCGTGGCCCAGGCCACAACGGGCAGTCCTCAGTGAAGGACGGTCCTCACTTGCGACGCAAGCACAAGCATAAACATAAGCATAAGAAGCTTATGCGCTAGGGAGGACAGCCGCGACATAAGCATAAGCTTTTTTCTTTTTTATGCTTTTGTTCAGTGAGAGAGGCCGGACATCGTTGACATAAGCAAAAAGTGCTCGCTGATTGGCTGATAGTCTTACGCTTATGCTCATATTTATGCTTATGCCAACATGTCCTCACTGGACACTATTGCGACATAAGCATAAGCATAAGAAGAACGCAAGGTTTTGATGTTCTTATGCTTACGCTTATGCTTGCGTCGTGGCTGTCCTCTCTAGAGCGTCGCTAGTGAGTCCCTCGGTCCCTAGGAGACCCGAGGGACCGGTATATACCTGCGAGAGACTGGACCCTGTAGCCGACGATCCAAGATGGCGGCTTTTCGAACAGTGCCTGAACGACTTTTGAGACCTGTTGCACGTGCATTGTCTGCAAGAAACAGCGAGTTTCTTGCTTCCAAAGCCACCCTCGGCAGACCTAGGATGTATCGTGCTGCCCTGTGCAAGGAGCTGGGAAAACCTCTCGTGGTAGAACAGGTGCCTGCAGTGGAGAAACTAAAGGCGTCCCAGGTAAGCAGACACGATGTGAACTTGTTGTGCTGTGTTTTTTAATGATATGATTTTTGTTTTTGATTCTTGGCTTGATTGAAAGTCCAACACATACGTTACAGTTTTCATTAATCAATAATTTGCATATGGATATCTGGGATGTCATCAAATTCTCCCAATTAGTATTAGCAAATGTATAGAGACAAGTAAAGAGAATTTGTATGTCTCCCAATAAGCTAATAATTCACGAGGAAGTAGGGCGTCAGTCACAAATATACATGTATCGCATTCTTCCCACTATCACAAATAATAAGAAATTGCAGGTATATCTTGCTGGTTGCAGGCTGCAGGTTGAAAAGATCTGAGGTGAAGTCAAATAAACCTCATTATAATCTATCAAATATTTTTACTTGCACGTCATTGGTTTAAATGCGTCACGTGATTGAATATTCCCCAGCCAAACCTGGGGAATATCCAAGTGATATTCCCCAATTTTCAAACCCACATGTGAACATTGCAAAAAAAAAAAAAAAAAAAAATTAATAGATAATAAACATCACCTTACCTTACCTTAGGTCAGAGTTGCTGTTCATAGTTGCGGCATTAACTTTGCTGACATACTCATGTGTCTTGGAAAATATCAAGAAAAACCACCATTGCCATTTACTCCAGGCAAGTATTAGCCAGAAAAAGAGGAAAATGTGTCTCTTTGTGGACATATATCATTTCTCCCTGTCTGTCTGTTTCCCTAGCTAGGTCTGTTTTTTAATTTGTTTTGCCTGTGTTTGTAGGTAACGAAATTGCTGGAGTAGTGATTGAAACTGGAGAAGGTGTAAAGCAGCTGTCGAAGGTGATTACAATATTAGCAAAAACACCTTCCATACCCCAAAATGGATACCTAACAGTATGGTTCACAGGGATGTAACTAAGGCCAGTTGCCAGAGTGACCTGTGTTATATACGAGCATCCCATCCAGGTGGAGCCTTCTCATGTTATGAAATGAAAATTTCAGTGTGGACTACTTTGACTAAAGTGTTGACTTTGTACTATAACAAAGGGGTAACATTTCTTGGTTTGGATTTCCTGGCAGGGTGACAGGGTATTTGGACTGGCAGCACTGGGTGGATTTGCTGAAGAATGCATTGTTGAACAGAGTGTGAGTTCTGAAATTATTATGATGAGAATTTTTGTGCAATAGAACTCCCCCACTAGTCCAGGTACAATGACCATGTTTTAACTTTAGCTGACAATTAAGCAAGTTCATTCTCTCAAATACAACAGGGAGGTTTTAGACTTTTTTGTGCTTTAAGACAGTCCATCTTAGCAGTCTCTATAAAACCTTTTGATCTGTATAGGAAACAAATCAGAATGTTATGGCCTTTTCTTTGTGTGTTAGTTTAATGACAATGACTTTTTGTTGTCTACAGGGTCTGTGGAAGATTCCGTCCAATATCGAGTACAATCAGGCTTCTGCATTTGCAGTTTCTTATGGCACAGCATATGTAGGCCTGACCAACAAGTCCAATACACAGCCTGGGTAAACATGGTTGGTTTAAGCTACAGTGGAATTCCGATTTCTCAAACTCTTGATTTTTTTGAAACTCCAGATAACTCAAACCAAAGTAGCTTTCCTCTCCTCGGTCAAACTCTGTAATAATAGTTTACCCCAGATTTCTCAAACTACTTGTCTGAGTTGATTTTTTAACCAATTTTTGTTTCCCTTGTAGGTTTGAAAAATAAAGATTTCACTGTATTTTGAAACCAACCACAAAATGATTATTTGGTTATCAAGTTTTAATTTGTAGCTCCTGTTGAAAAGAGTTTTTTTTTCACTTGTTTTCTGTGAAAAGAATAATATTGTAATTTTTTGTTATCATTCTAGCCAAACAGTTTTAGTCACAGCGGCAGCAGGAGCTCTGGGCTTAGCCACTGTTGACATCGCAGCCAATGCACTGGGAGCCAAGGTACATGTATGTAAGGTGGAGATGACCCTCACTAAAAGCTAAAAATTAATTAATCTTTCCCTTGCATTATTCTGTTGTAAAATTTTCGAAGATGCCATGGGAACACAAAACAATCATCAGCTGATGGTTCTTCATTTGTTTCCTGGTCTATCAAACTTTTGACAAAGAAAAATTGTGACAGGTATGGCTGGTGTAATGGGAAGGACGTATTACTGTAGATTGAGGAGTCACAGTCACAGTTCAGAGTGCATGAAGAGATCCCTTTTCATAGGCAGTCTGAGCCCAGACATTGATTACAATCTACTCATGAAAAGTGTTGTTCTCTTTGAGGTTATCGGAGCTGCAAGCAAGGACAAACTTGATGTTGTTACAAGTATGGGAGCCTCAGCTACAATTGACTATAACAAGGAGAGTATAAAAGACAAGGTATTATACACTTATGTATTATTTATAAAAGCTTTTTAGCTCTGGGTGGATGTAAGAATTCTCATAACTGCCTGACTTCTGCTTAACTAGCTGAACTGGTTCAGTTTAAAAGTACTTTATTCTCAGTGGTGAGAAGTTGGACAGCATTACAGTAATCACTTCCTGGGGAAGCAGGGAGGGATAATTCTGCCGGGGGTGGGGGGAAATGTCAGCAGCACGAGAATTACTTGTAGAATATACTCCCAATATTCCATACCTTTTTCAATACCCTTACTATCCCCCTAAAAAAACAAGGACATGTGCACAAAAATTTTCCAGTCGATAGATTTTTTAAGATTTTTACTGCAGTCAGATAATGAGTTCCTTGTATCGGAAATGAAAAAAAATTGGCAGCCATGATAATAAAGCGTGTAGAAAACTACCCTGATTTTGAGCTAAAAGAGCCAAAAAGAATGGAATTCAGTGGTGCATGTTGCAAAAAATTCAAACTTCTAATGGATAGATTTTCTTCATTTTTTCACTAAATGTAGAAAATCAGTAGAGAAAATGATCCATCAAAAGAAAAATAGGGGTCATCGAACATCCAAGATCATTAATTTAAGGCGAAGCTATAGCAAATTATGGCCATCTGCGCTATCATTGTTTGTTTTATTACTTAGTGCGCGCTCGATGCATGACATGGCATGTGAAATTGTATGTGCAATAAGGATGCGCAGAAACAATTAGCATGAACGTCCTTAAGCTTAAAAACCAAAAAAATATCCTCCCCCCAAAAATTTCCTTCTGAGATGTGTTTTAAAGTCTGAAGTCCGTAGGCCAACAATCCTTTATGTCTTCTTGACTCTTTTATCCTTTATTCCCTGGGCGTCACTACAGTTAGCTAGAGTGCAAAATTTAATTACTGGCAAATATGATCAAACATTTTGGTATTGTTATTAATATTCTCTGTACCAGGTCAAAGAACTAACAGGAGGGAAAGGGGCAAATGTGATCATGGAAGCTGTTGGAGGACAGGTTTTTACTGAGTGTCTGAGATGGTAAGGTATCAAAATTAAAATCTTTCACAGTTTTGCCATATGGAGCACTTAGAGTAACAATCAAGTGTGTCTGTCCATTTGTCCATCCTGCCATCAATCAGTCAGTCCATTTCTAGTCTGTCCATCAGTCAGGCTGTCAGAGGCAAACAGATCTCTTAAAATGGGTATAGGCTGTATGTATGTAATGTTTGTTATGATTCTCTGATGTTTCTCTAACAATAATGGAAGTGAGCCTTTCGAAGAGAGATTCTTTTTTTTTTTTTGGTTCAGGTCGTGATACACCAAACCATGCACTGACATCATAACCCATGAAGACTTATTTGAGCCTCCAAACAGTCAAGTGAAATGAATGTTAGTTTTAGCTTTACTGACATGTTGTTACTAATAATTTATAATTTGTGACTTTTTCTTCTTATCTAGCATTGCATGGGGAGGAGTCGTTCTTCCAGTTGGCTTTGCTTCAGGAGATATTCCACAGGTACATGTATCTAGAGATGAATTTAGCTCGCGTATGGTCCAATGATGAAAGATGGAAAAAATTTACACCACAGACTAATAATAAAATTTCTATTTATGACAACATACCAGTGATCATTGGCTGCATCATCATCATTATAATGCACTCACACTCACTAAGAAGAAACTTGCAATCCAATTGTCTGTTCTGAGGCTTTATTTAGAAAATTGAAGTTTGAAGGGGGCTCTGCCACGTAATAATATGATAATATGAAAAGAAATTTGCTCATGATGGCTTGCAGTTCTGAATATTGTTGAATAATTTTTCAGATCCCAGCAAATGTTCTCTTGGTGAAAAACTGTTCAGCTGGTAAGTTGTATTTACTCATCTCAATTATGTAAAAGGTTATATATCAAAATATATAGTAGACACAATATGTATGCATTGCAGACCTTTATTTAAGGAACCTTTTCAGTCTTAATACCTGGACTGATCAGGTCTTTTTCTAGAATTGATACATTTGATGGCTTATTAAGTTGCAACATAATCTGCAAGATCTATATTTTGTAACCAGCTGAGTGTTTGTTTTTTCTTTCTTTGTTTTTACAGCCGGTTTGTTTTGGGTAAGTACTGCTTATTGTAAAGACTTTATTTTCCATACATGTATGTGCTTATAGTCATTTAAACATTATATTAAAAAAATTAATTTTTGTTAATAAACTTACTGTTCTTTACACCATTCAATATCAATAATTTGCAGCAATCTTTTTCCTTGTACTTTCATTAGGGATCCCACATGAAGCACAACCCAGCACTTCTGAAAGAGTCTGTAGATAAATCTTTGGAGTTACTTGTGCAGGGAAAGCTCAAAGGACCACATATTTCTGGAGAATTTGAACTAGACCAGGTACTTACAGCTGTTGTTTGCAGAGATAGACTTAAGACAATCAGTGTAAGACCTAAATAACCTCCAACACAGAATCTCTTTGGGCTCATCGAGAAAAGACTGCATGATAAGCCGAAAGATTGCCTGCCTAGAAGAGCTACATGACATAAATTTGATTATAAAGGCCTCATGGTTTAGTTCCAGAAAATATCCATATTCCCTCCACAGAAGGGATTGGAATTTCTTGGGGGGTGGGGAGGGGGAGTTCTCTAAAATTAAAACATTTAAAAAATTATTGGAATTTCCGGAGGGTTGGGGGATGGGGAGGTATGAATATTTTCTGGAACTACACATTTCTAAAAGACATCTATCTCTACTGCCACATTCTACCAAAGAATAGAAAGTATTTTTATACCACTTTTAATTATTGAAAGAGTTCAATAATGAAACAGAAAATACATTTTGTTTTTTAGTTTGTTATATTTCATCTGTAATTTATTTTGCAACAATGAGACTTGCTTCCATTTGATTTATTCCTTCAGGCAAACGAAGTTTTCAAGTTTGTGATGCAGAGAAAGTCGACTGGAAAAGTTTTAATAAAAACAAGATAGATGGGTTGTATGACAACTAGTGAAAATAGTTATGTAAAATAATACAAAGTATGTCACATGTGCATTCATAATCAAGATTATTTTCATTAGAAATTATTAACTTAGAGACTAGATAGTAATTTGCAAGACATACAGGACAGTTTGTTGCATCTAAACAACAACAGTTGGTTTCAAAATTTGTTTCATTAATTATCTAACATTATAGTGATTCATCAGTTAACATCCAGTGATTACCAGCAAACCTTTGCATTTCCATCAGTTGACAAAGGGTGTGTTTCTGTAAGCGTTTCTGTAAGAAAATCCAAGATTGGATTCTTAAATCTGAAAGAATCTGAGAACGGATTTCAGAGTGGATTCATTGGTTCCTTTGATGCACCATGATCAGAGAGATGTTGGATTGATCTGTTTATTAAAGAAATGCAAAATCCGTTTTTCGGATTCTTTCAGATTTAAGAATCCAATCATAGATTTTCTTAAAGAAACGTACCCGAAGTCTCTGAAAGTCACACAAATGGACACAAATTTTTTACTTTGGTGACAAATCATTGCAAGTTTACTGGTGATTCATCCCAAGTTAGTGACTAATGAAACATGCTTTAAAACAGGGTGTTACGGCGCAGCAAGTGACTGCGTAACAGTTAGGTATTGTTATAAAGTGATTATTGAGTAATCATCCATTCAATCTCAAATCAATACATCAAGTTGAAAAACAGAGCCTACCAACGGTATGTCAGCAGTTTGGGTATTGGTTTGGCTGATCAGAGATTCCAGGAAATTTCAATTCATGCTACACTGGAGTTTTTCTAGGCTTGATTTCCACCGCTCTTGGGTCCATGTGCCTCCCTGAGAAGAGGGAGCAGCTGGTAACAGGGTTCGTACCCTTTTTCAGAATCAAATTTCCAGGACTTTTCCAGGACTCGGATTGATTTTTCCAGGACTCTAAAATTCATATTAACCCTTTCACTCCCAAGATCTTAACGTTAATTCTCCTTACTGTCTGCCATACATTTCATATTTTTTTACTTTAGATTAACAGATTTCCAAAACTTTCCAGGACCAGTAGCCCTTTTCCAGGACTGGAAAGTCCTGGAAAATGCCACAATAAAATTCCAGGACTTTCCGGGTTTTCAAGGACCCGTACAAACCCTGTGGTAATCGAGCCTAGAGTTTTTCGTACAGCTTGAATAAGGTTGATGTGAGATTCTAGATTGCATTGTTGGTACATGTACTTCAAAAACTGCTTGCACATAATTGAAAAAGGTCAACATCTCAGTAAGGACTCTCCTTCAATCTGCCAGAATTTGCATGGCACTACTGGCACTTTATCAAATCATTACACATACAGCATACAGTACAGTGGAACCCCAGTATAATGAAGAGCCGAGCAAGTAGGAAAAAGTGTTTAATATCGCAGGTGTTTGTTGCAATAGGGGTCTGGTCCAGACACTTCACTGGTAGTACTTAACTTTGATCAGGCTAAATGAAACTGTTGAACCACAGACTTCATTGGATAGGGGTTCATTTTTTTCAGGGTTCCACCATACATTGTACGACAAAAATTGCATCATTTCATTTAACCTCCTCTGGGCATCAGCAGAAAATTAATAAACACTCAATTATTAAGAAACACCAGACTACTTATTTACAAAGACCCTTTTAAATATAACTTTATTTTTCTAAATTATTGTGTAATTGCTATTTCAATTAAAACATAATTTAATTACAATACAACACAGTGTAATTGGCTCAAAACTTAAAGCAAATTGGAAGAGTATGGCTTGCTACAAAAAGGTTTCAAAGACTCGGCACTCTGTTGTCAACTATAGCAACTGATCTGTTTACCATGTCCATGTTTCGACAAACTTGTTTGTAGTGTCAACTTACCTATTTACAAGACGGGTACTGATCAACAATACCCTGTCTCCCTTAACATCTTGTGCTGCTGAAAACTTGAAACAAAAAGTTTGAACATGTATAGTCTTTAAACAGCAGCAATCAAACACAATCCTGAAAATGCAGGTGACAGTAAAGGCAGATGTGCTCTGCCCAGTGAAATGCTCTTTCAAACCATTTCAACTTAGTCTCCTTGATAAGGCAAATCACTTGCATGTAATTATGTTCCATTACGTCACTGCATTTTCAACTAGTTCTTTAGAGGCAATGTCACTTGAAGGCTCCTGGTGAAGATATTGAAGAGTCGTGAATAAAATTCCCTTGAAAACAATGCCTAAATATGATTTTGGTGCCTTCCTATGTTACTGATATTGTGGTTGATAATCAAATTCTGATCCAGCTTGTGTTGACTGTGGCGTTGGGTTGAATGGTTTGGGTGGCAGTTGAGCAGGGTCCGGAGGTTGAGGCATCACTGAAAGACAAAGGAAGAAAAGTAATCAAGATTATTCAAAACAATCAATCTCCAGGTGAGGGCACTTCCTCTCAGACCTCCTTCAAGTGTCTACTTTATATGTAAAGAGACCTTATGCCACACTAGTCTTAAAAGAGATAAGTGAAGGTGCAGGTTGATTTGACAGGCACAAATGTACATTTATAGTCTTGACAGAAGTGTGAAACTGGACATTTAGTAAAGATAAACACAAACCTGGTTTAAACTGTTCAGCTGTCATTCTTGTGATACAGATTCCTACTCCTTCAATTAATGCCAACAAGATGGCTCCTACTGCCGCTGATCTAACAGCTGCTGAGGGTCCACCTACAGATGGTGAGAAACGTATCTTGTCATGTTTGGGAATATAGTGACTCCTTGGGACAACACTTCACTTCATAGTGTGACAAGGAGTGCTACAGCATACTTCTCCTGTTGGACTTGATGCAAGTTCATTAAGGGTTATCCCTCAGCATTTTGTTACATTGTCTAAAATATTGCAAGTGCATGTACCAATTTAGTTGGAGAGAGGCACTCTAAGAGAAAATTGCCTTGTCCAGGAGCACAGGCCAACAACATGACTAAGACTAGAAACTATTGGTTTGCTCCACTTCATAGTGTTGTGATTACTTTCATAGATGTTACACAATTATATGATCAACACATTACCTCTTGCAGCTAGCACAGCCCCTGTGATGGCGCCACTTCCAATTGAGTTCCATGGATCCTCTTTACCTCTTAATCCCATCAGACAGCAGTCGAAAGTAGAAAATAAACCTCCCCACACAGCAAAATTACCTGCAGTAACAGATAACCACATTAAAGGCACCTGATAATAAGCTAAGAAGGACCATGCAACAAAACTGTGTAAGTTTAACACCTCCAGGTGAGGAAAGTTGAGAACGTTTCTAGTGCAGACTACATGTATATTATTGATTAGAGGTTCCTTTGGCAATAACACCCATGTGATTACGACACAGGTTCAGTAAGTTGATATAAACAATAAACAATACACAAGATATATGATATCTGAAGAAATAAGCAGCAAATTAGATGAAAACACTTGCTGAGATCTTGACTATATCACAGGAATGTAATCTACCAGGAAATGTTTTGTTATGCAACAGTTGATGACCAGGGTTGTCATTTAGGGCCTTAACACAAAACACCTGTTACAGCTGACAGGGCTTCAATGATATGTGTAAACTTATCTGCTGTTGATATAATTCACCTACAAAGTAACAACTTTGTTATGGATATGAAGATCAAGACAACAGGTGAGTCAAAACTAAATGACAACCCTGCCAACAGAATCCAATCCTGCCTTTTTGTCAACTTTGAGAGAATGGTTAAAGGATAAAACAGAAACACTTACCTCCAAGAACAGGAGCCCTTGTTTTAACTGCTCCTATACTACCATAGAGTCTTTGTCCCTATAAGAAATACCACTTATTATCAGACCTCATATTAGCCAACCAATCAAATGCACCTACATAGACTGTACATGTAAGTGAGCATTGATAAGAGTCCAGCAGTACACCCGGTTACCAGGATGAGTGATTGTTGAGATTTAAGGAATGCAAACCCAGAACAGTGCGTAAATAAGTGCATTAACTTCTCCCACAAAAACTCAGTACATTTTCAGCGTACTTTAAATCGTGGAAGTTGGTCACTAACTACGATGAAAATTATGCCACTGACATCTTATACAGTTGAACTGAAATATTTCATTAACGATCTGCCGTATAACATTCCTATGGTTTTAAACGGCCTTAAGTATCACAGGTTATTCTACAAAACGGCAAAAGCAAGCAAAATGAAACTTACAGCCGGCGAATTTCTCCATCCTTTCACGAAGGAAAAGATTCCACCACCGATCGCGCCCATTGCGAACGCTCCTCCACAATCATCCACAATGCGGTAAGGACTTGGAAAAAATCCATGAACAGAAATCAGTTATTGCAGCTTTAAAAAATACCTAGTTTTAAGAGATCCAGCTAATTTAAACGGCAAGGAAACGTAAAATTACCAGGGCTCTCTCGCATATTCCTCCATCTTGTTTCACGCACGTTTTTATGCAGTTGTGACGCAATCGTTGCAAGTGAGTTTTATTTCGGTCTCTTATTGGCTTATTAGTTACAGCCAATCACGACGTCTAATAGAAAGCGTAACAAAGACAGCGCTGTGTGATGGGTAATGATGTCTTCAGCCAATCAAAATACAAGTATTCTCGCGCCAATTTCTTTGATTCCAATATGGCGACAGTTTTGCTGATGAATTTCTCTTACATTTCTTGTCGTTTTGTGCGGTAATCTCGCCAGTATGTTGTCTTTTGTGGATATGAAAACTTCCTCTGCTAAGTTGGCTGAGTGGAGTCCTTCAGACTGGCCAGAGTCACTACCAGAAATGAGGGTAATTTGTTTATAGATAAGCTTATATCGACCATATCCTGCGTGAAATTTTAATAATTTCTGTGTTTAAAATTTTAATTTTTTAGACGATCGACAATCTACTCAGATGCTCTATTTGCTACGAATTCTTTGATGTTGCAATGATAATTCCAGAGTGTTCTCATAATTGTAAGTTCATTTTATTTAATAATGTCTCGGAAACGGACAGAAATGTTATCCTCCCAAGACAGAATGTTTCGTTATCATGTGGAGTTTGGAACGGAGATTTAACTGAATTGCGTCAGTTGTTCCTATGGTATCTCAGCTTGAAGCAATTCCTACAAGTTCTTATTTTATTACTGTTGGGTTGATAACATTTTTATGTATACGAGACCCCATTCATAGGCTTAAATTATAAATAGTGTCTCAATATACTTTCCATTGTTATTGTTTTAAAATAAGGATGGGCAGATACCGATATCAAATATTCGATACCGGCGATACCAAGGCCGGATCGGAAAAAAAAAAAAAAAACGATACCAGCGAGAAGTTTCAATGCTTTCAATACTGCACCTGACCTGTCCTCACTTTGTCTCCTCAGCCTGCATTCTTCTGGTCATCACCATTGTGTTATTGAGTAGGACTATGTTTTCGTTAATAGACTGAAATCTTTGACTTGTTTATCTGTGTTGTTGATTCAACAAGAAAGTACTGAACAACAATCAACATTATCAGTGCGAGACAACCTTGTACTTGGTCAACCAGATTATGTGATTTACCACTTAACTCAATCGCGTCACAGTATCGGTATCGGTATCAATATCGAAGGAAAAAGTCAGTATCATTCTTGGTATCGTATCGATTTGAAAAAACGGTATCAGCCCATCCTAAGAAATAACGCAAAGAAACTATTTTTCTGGGAAACTAATAATAATTTATTACTTTCCCAGAAAAGTTTTGTCGCTAGTAGAGAGGAATTGGGGTGGGTTTGTGGAAGTAGAAAACCTTTCATGGAATTGGGTATGGATGTTTTGGGCAACAACACTTTTTCTACTGCTGGGACTTTGCAGTGTGGAAGAAATTTGGTATAACCTTGACAAGTGGTTACTGAAGAGAAGTAGTTAATTATGAGAGTTTTGATCAGAGAGGTCAATAGGAGAGCTTAAAATTTGATGTTTATTACAATTTTCAGATTGCTCATTGTGTATCCGAAGATCCCTTAGCTATGAACCACAGTGTCCCACATGTTCCTCGGTAAGTGTTTGAGGGTCTCTCTTTTTTTTCCTTTTTAACATGTTAATGCCTTAGACAGCTTCTGATAAGGAGAGAATTAAGTAAATAAGGGAATACCATCCTGATGTCAGGGCTTGAGAATAAGTTAAATTCCTGACTATTGCTTGCCCTGGGCAAGTCTTAGTTTGTTCTTTTAATGATTTGTTATCAGATGACTTGTCTAATCCTTTGGCCGTCGGACAAGTGAGAATGAAAAGTTACTTTCCCAGAAGGAAAATCTACTTGTACAGGATAATGGAATGGCACTTTTTTCAAGCCCTGGATGTATAACTGAATTCTCAGAGCTGACATTAAAAGAAATGTATACTGATCAGTAAAAAGGATTAATATTTTGAGGTTTAGATAGAGCTCATATCAGCTGATCACGAGAGTGAGTTAATGCAAGACCATTTTATAACAAAATGCTAATAATTTTCTGTTTTCTCATAGAAAGTTAGTCCACCAAGTTTAAAAACCAACAGAGTATTAGACGAATTAGTTAAGAACTTCATCAAAGTCAGGTATTCCACTCCTCTATGTTAAGTGATATTTTTTGTTTAGCTTGGTAATACAATATCATAGTTGATGGGTCATGGGGGGAAATTGGGGGTTTTCGTTTTATGGTTTTGATCAAGTGTTTTTAGATCAGTTTTTTCAGTTTTGCTTTTAAAATATACTGTTTTTTGGTTTTGGTTTCTGTTGCAGCTTTCATTTTTTACCCCTTAGTATTTGGTTTTCAGTTTTTGGTGATAAGGAAAGCATTTTTTTGGGTTTGGTTATTTGCTTGCCTACTTTCTAGCCTCTTTATTTCACCTTGGGCAATCTGTCTATTTTAAGTTCATGAAGTGTGCTATATCAATGATGCAAATTAGATTAACAATGAGACATCACTTCTTGATAATTGTGCTACAAGTGAGTCCTGTATTCCAGTCAAATTTGGTCCAGATGTGTTCTACACAAATCAGAAAAATAGTTTGATCTGGAGGTTACAATCACCTTCTCTCTCATCTCATGTTTTATAAAAATCAAGTAGGCAAGGAGTTAACAGTAAGTTTTAAAGGTATGGCAATAATGTTAAATCAAAGAGTCTTGAACCCTCAAGAAAGGAAAATTACTGATTTTTTTGGAGAAACTGTATTTTTCTAGGATATTGGTGCTGTTTCAAACTATTTATATAAGATTGTCAACACCTGTAATTTACCCTGTGTGAACTCCCTTGTTTTCTGAATCCTGTACCTGATGTGTATACATTACTGTGCTGGATTTTAAACTGTATTATTATTTTTTTATTGTCATAGAACAAAGCTGTTAGAATTAGCAACAACCAATGCCCAGAAAACAAGTTTAAAAGATGATGCTAAAAAGAGAGGTGAAACAAAGAATAAAAGAAGCAGTACTGCCCACACAAGAAGAAGAAAGGTAATGCTGTTGTTTTTTGTTTTGTTTTGTTTTGTTTTTTTTTTCCACTTTTCAACTTCTAGTTTATACAGTGACAATCTGATGTGTGGCAGTCCAAGAAAATGTTTTAAAAATAGTTCTTTTTTCCTGCAATTTTTCTTTACTGAAACATTGGATTTCCAATACTTTTCTGGATAAGGGATTACCCACTTTTATGAAATTATAATCTCCTATGAAGTGTGGAAGGCACAGCGGTATAATGGTTAGTGTGTTGGACTCCGGATCGATCCCTGCTTGGGATCACTGCATTGTGTTCTTGACTATTCTATTCTCTCCACCTATGTGTATAAATGTGTGCCGCAAATTTGAATCTTTGTGTAACTCTGCAGTGGACCAGCATCCCATCCAGAGCCTGGGAGTAGAAATACTTCCAGTCACTTCATGTGTTGGAAACCAGATTTAAGCACCAGCCATCATTGCTTTCAATAAAATTCAAACTAGGCAGACCCCTAGTGCAGTAACCATCAGAGAGCACTAAGATAACAACTTTCCCATATACGCCAATTTTTTAAGGTTTTTATCATTGATAGTGATTACCGGTATAGCTGGTAATTCACAACAGAATACGTGCTGGAGCTCTGGCACATCCCAGATCTTATCAAGAGTCGGAAGCTATTTTGGCCACCTGGCTTGAATGCAAACTTTCCTGTACTACTTGATGTGATTGATTTTATTTTATAGGCTCAATCAACACCTCAAAATGACTCAAAGTCTTCAAGTCCAGACACAAAGAGACAGAGGCTTGATGCAGAGAATGAGCAAGTTTCAAATCCTGTGGAGGTGACATTGAATGATGAATTAGAAAACCCTGTTAGTACAGCAGAACCTGAAGTTGCTGTTGTTGATGAGGAGGAAAATCAGCAGGAGCAACAACAATCAGAATTACAGCCAACAGCCGTGGATGAATGCAGATCTGAAAATGAAACCCCAGCACAACCTTCAGATGCAGACTTTGGTAAGTGTTCACCTGGGCCGGGTTGTTCTGAGCCCAATTAAGCTAACCCAAGTTCATTGAGAATTTCATTTTTTTTAAATAATTTATCCTATAGATAGCTGCATAATTTTTTTAGCCATAGGGTTGTCATAGGCAGCTAATACCTTATTTATAAGCTTCAAAATTTATGTTTTCCTCTTTCCTTTCTTTGGTGTAAATAAATGATGTTGTTGTTACAACTTTTCCATGAGGTTAAACTTCTGTTTATGTTGTTTGTCCTTCAGTTCTGAGGGTCAGTAATCTCAAACTACACAAAACACAAGCAGCGAAAAAACATTTTTTACAAGAAAAATGAATACTTCAGTTCACTTTTAATCCTGGGTTAGCATTAACTGGCTTTTGAACAATCTAGCCCTGATGATAGTACAGTATTAGCCATATTTCAATGGATTGTTGGTGAATGTAAGGTTTTTTTCTGGGAACCAGTGACTGATTTCAATATTATGTTGTTAATTTGTAAAGAAATAATCTGAAATTGAATTACAGTAAGTCAAAAACCTGTTTTAAAATAAGTTGAGGCTAGAAGTTTAATTCATTATTTTTTCTCTCAGCTGAGTGTCCAGTTTGTGGTGACATGGTTCCACACAGAAAAATAAATTCACATCTTGATGCCTGCCTCACAAGAACAGAAAAGAAAAGTTCTTTACGAAGGTACAAAGAAAATAAAAATAATATTAGCCTCTTACTGACTGAGCTTGAGGGCCGCACTGGGGAATATTGGCCTAAGAAAGTGGCAGTATGGACAAAGTGCAGCAAGGTCCGTTAAAAAATGACCAAGAGATAATATTCCCCAGTACAGCTTGAGAAAGCTGGGTTAGTAAGTAGTTATATGGCACTTGAGCCAGGCTTGTTTTGAATATGCTGGCTTTCAGAATTACATCGATATACACAGCTTATGATGGCCTGTATGGCAAAATCCTGACCAAGAAAGAACCAATCAGAACACTTGGATTTTCCTCAAGACTACCTTGCCTTATAATAAACTGAATTAGCTTTGGTTGCAATGTTATGTACAGCCTTGAAGTGTTGTCATCTCAAAAGCACCTCACTTTCGAAGTTTACCAGCTCTTCCTCTTTGTGTCAGCAAGCAAGTCTAGCAAAATATTCAGAGACCAGGATAACTTGTGAATGCAGCATAGTCTGAACAATACAAACATTAATTTTGTAACCTTTCTTTTAAAATTTCTTTTTATCTGAAAGCAGGAAGAAAGCCAGTGAGTCAAAGACTAGTAAATCAAGTAAAAGAAAATGTCCATCTGATGCAGAATTTCAAGAATCTCCTCCTGGATCAAGTGATGACTCAGCTTCCTGTTCTGTGATTCAAGAAGCTTGTTCTTCAACAGCAAGTTCATCTACCTTGACAATTAAAGGCTCCAATGCACTTATGTAAGTCCCAAGATTGAAAATATGAAGTTTCCCTATCATTGCCCATGGATTTTTGTTTAATATTATTTGAAGAATTGTGCATTTTGTCAAAAGACTGGCTATTTGGTAGACTTTGGAGTTTTCTTTGTGTGTCTATTTTTAGCCTTTTTCCTTAGTGATATTGATACTGCAAAGTCTAAAAGGTTATGAGGGTTGGTGCCCTAATAGACTCTGGATCGAGGTGCCTAGATTCAAGCCCTGGCTGGGGTGGGGTCACTATGTGTTGTTCTTAGATAAGATGCTTGACCTCACTGTGCTCTGTTCTCCACTCAAGTGACAGTATAAATGGGTACTTGCAAATTAAAAGCCGGGGGTACCTCTGTAGTGGACTAACAGCCGGACTAACATCATATCCAAGAGGGAGTAGAATGATATATATGTAGTCACTTAACGTTATTGAAACTGTTCATAAGAGCAGTTCTGATGGGCTACGAGACTTCACCTGTACTGTTTAAAGAGAAATATTTAAAATATTAGTTACTATTAGGGGTAATACACTGTCTGTACAACAGGGTCCGAAATTGCGCTTTCCTGGTCGCCAGTGGGCGATTAACTGTTTCGTGCCACGATAATTGCACAAACAATAACTTTGATTTTCAGCCAAATCAATTAAAATAAAATTCAAAGCCGCCCGCTAATTGGTCACTTCCTTTTTACCTTTCCGCGGCTCTTGAAGTATTAAACCAATTTTAAACTTTGTGTTTCGCTGTGAAGGAAAAATTTTATTGACACTTAAATTGGCAACCACATTTTTCCATATGGTGACTGAAAAAAAAAATTTAAGTCGCCAGTTGGCGCCTGCCAAAAAAAGTTAATTTCAGACCCTGTACAATATGAGGCATTATTTTTTCTCCAGTCGGACAGTACAGAAAAGAAAGCCCCTCCCTAAACTTGTTTACAGTGTAATGGCAGAAAAGGAATTACGACAAAGACTGAAGGAATGGAATTTGTCAACCAAAGGAGATAAATCTGTGAGTAGACAAGCCCAAAAACTTTTCCTTTACTGATTTGATTATTAAGCTTTTTTTTACAGCAGGCAATGGGCCATTTTTCCATGGATTCTTTAGCTGGAAAAATATCTGAATCTATGAATCATATTTTGTCTATTTTTTTCAGACCCTTGTTAAAAGGCATCAAGATTTTGTGATGCTTTACAATGCACAATGTGATTCACCAACACCTATGACAGGTAAATTGTATTGATGTATTTAACAGTCCTTCTTAAAATTAAGTCAATACGAAGACCATGCTTTTAGCTAGGATTCTGTGAGTGGCCGTCCACTCCGGTTAGGGAGGTCTGACCAGTTGCATGTCCCCCAGAAAATTTTGAAGCAAAGCTTCTTAGGTGCAATTTCCGCAATTTTCAGGTGATAAATGTATCAACTGGACTTGAATGATAATGAGCCATTTTCATCGCTCAAAACCTAAAATTGATTGAAACTGAAGTTGCTTGTGCCCATACTAAACGCATCAAACTAACATGTAAAATAATATTTTTTCACAGCTGCTCAAATTGCGAGAGAGGTTGAGAAAGCAGAGAAGACAAGAGCCAAAGAAGCATCTTCTACTTCAGAAGCATCAACATCAGTATGTAATCAAATTAACAACTTATTCTTATAGAAAGTAGAGCATACTCTAAGTATACTGAGAGATTCCAAGGGTAATGTGACCACGTCTAATTGCTATATTATTTTGAAATTTTATCTCCTAGTAATTGATTGTTCTTTCTCTATTTATAATTTCATTTAATTACACAGGGTCTTCATTTTGAGAAAGACCAAAGTGAAGAAGATATGGACAAAACCCGACAAAAATACTGTAAGTTTAACCTACTTGTTTTAAAGAACTTTGCGTTACGCACTTTTAGAACCTAGGGATGCTCCTGCAAGTGTAGCAATGGGAGGAGAGCAAAATAATTATCGCTAATGGAAGATAAAAGTCAATTCCCATCTTAGGATGGGTGGGCGGGACAGCTCATGCAGTGGTAGATGGATGAATGGCTTCACACAAAGACTAACTTTGACAAAATGATCTTTAGACGAAGTCCATAAGGCCTAAATATCCTCAAGACACTAGAACCCTGACTCCTACCCTTGTGTGTTAAAAATGTTATTTGCTTCATGTTTTTGTGGGCTGGCTTAAAATCATTGTTACTAGGCTAGTCCATTGCAAGTCTTTTCGAGTTTTTGAAGGCTGTCTTTGAAGCAACCCTCAATACTTAGTTATATGCTTGGGGATACAGGAGCACCTTGTGCAAGAACAGAGCATGAGAACCTGGGCCAGACTTGATGCTGGATCCTCTGGAACCCAGGGCATTAATCATTCAGCCTCTGTGATTGAGTAGTACTGTTCAGGTTTGAATGTCATTCATGAATATTTCCTTTCAACAGTATAACTATGTGTCTTTATTTAGTGAATGAACATCAAGATGATTTCAACAAACTAATAGCTGACATACAAAAGAGACAGCGAGGCAAAAGAAAGAAATCTGCTACAAAGACCTCAGGCCAGTACAAAGTTATTTGCTTCTGTTTTATGAATTGTGTGTGTTGTAAGCACAGCAGTCAATTATTTGAAAACATTTTCTTTATTACATTACAACCAAAGGTAATTTTAGAATCAAAGGTATTGTGTACTCTGTAAGGTAAGGTAAAGTCTGCATGTGAGCCAAGTGGCCCATCAGGCCAGAGCTTATCCCGGTTTCTGTAGCATGAAGCGACTAGGAGTATTTCTACTCCCCCCTGGATGGGATGCTAGTCCATCGCAGGGTTACCCCCAGCATTAAG
>Ga0126339_10000031_pt1 | contig 44121 bp, 38 predicted proteins | sample OrbTmetagenome_2_FD_92532 | JGI IMG/M metagenome (GOLD analysis project Ga0126339, IMG submission 92532) | Coral microbial communities from Petempiche,Puerto Morelos, Mexico - Orbicella T R C metagenome | ecosystem: Host-associated > Invertebrates > Cnidaria > Coral | place: Petempiche,Puerto...
TTTTTATTTTATTTTTCTTTCCCACTCTTTTTTCTCCCCCCCGGAAATAAAAGAACTTGAAACCCTCCCCCCCCCCCCCCGTCCCAATGTCCTGTATGAAGGAATTCCAAATTGCCATCTGCTGTATAGGTATAAATATTTTCTGAAATCACCCTTTTCTTGCACCACAAAAAAAATTCCACACACTATTAAAGCGTATACTGTTGCCACGTAACTAGTATCAAGCAGTCAGCCTTAAAACCTTTACATGTGCAAAGAGAAATGAGACACCAGATTTGCATGGAGTTGGCATCCCAGACCAACACCCTTAATATTAATAAAATTAACCTAAGACAACATAACGCCCGGCTGGCATACTTGACTTCTTGACTTCAAGAACTCAAATCTAATGCACTGCCCATACCTTACAAAGCCACCGCATACCATGAAGGAATTTACTGCACTCAAATTCTAACACAAACCAGATACATTAACAACCAGTCATCACAGTTCCGAGGAGAAATATCTGAGAAGCAACGACTTCTACCAAAATTTACATCACTAATTTAATTTCTTTCACAAACAACACGAAAATACATGTAGACTCAAGCCAACAATTAATTATCAACACAGAGACAAGTGCAGCATTCCCGACGTTTACATTGCTATCTGTTAACTCCCAATTTATGGCATGAACCTCAACTACGAGCTTAAAATTGTCAGTCAATGTATGTGCCATGTTCTGAATCTGTTCAATACTTAATAATTTAACAGTTTTGGTGAGTCTGTATAAAAATTTCAGCCCTGATGTCAAGCTATGTACATAAACTTCCCAGACAAACTACCTCAACAGTGAACAGTAGATTGAGTCATAATCATAACAATGGGTTTTAAAAATATCAATGTGCTTGCAAGTAATTTATTGGAAAGAAAAGTGAGTCACAGATAAGTTTTCGAAGGATGTTTTGACAATTCAAGTCTTAGTAATTGCTGCTGTTTCAGGTGACTCAATTTGTCATCAGCAAAAGTTCCAGATGTTGGGGACAAGTCAGTTTAAGATCACTGCAAAGGGGTTGTTGTAGAAACGGCTGGGACTTTAAGAGAAAGACCTTTTCAAATAGGACAGTAAGGCAGAAACAGATGGACGCAAAATGGCTTGGGGATTACCCATTGAGAACTTTCTGAGCTGAAAGTAAAAGACTGACATTAGTATGCGATTCCACAAGAGCCAAAGAAGGTCAGTGAAGGTTGACGTTAAGCCTTTTATAACTTGGTCCGATAATGGATGTGCGGTTATATTTCTAAAACCTCTCCAAATTACCCTTCTCATGTTTTGGCAGGCGGTAAAGGAGGACCCTGTCTATAGATAGAAATTAGCTGTGTCACCTTTATCAGAATGCAGCCATTTCCATCTTGCATATAATGTTTTTGAGAAAAAAAATTAATAGCCTGTGTTCTCAAGTCGGATAAATTCAAACTTCAATACAACAATCCATTATTAACTAAGTTTACGCAATGAAAAACAATGGCAATGGTAATATTAATACTACACCCGAGGTCCCACTTATTAAAAATATTTAAATATTGTTTCAATATGAGTAAGAGCCCCTGGCAATACAACAGTTATCAAATTACCACAGAATATAGAGGCGTATTAATCAAAGTTATCTTTTTCAAACAGTGTTACAAGAGTTGTTTTGACTAAGAGACAATAATAGAAGACGTACCGGTAAACAATGAAATCAACTTAAGCTTACGATTGTCAGAACTCCGTAAGCTAGTATCGTACCCCATTCCATACGCGAGGAAACAACGAGAGAAAACTCAATTATTATTAAATGGTAAATTATTTCCCGCAGTTAAGTACCCGAAGTGATTAGTGCCAATCCACCAATCTGAGCTTTTGACCATGATTTTTACCTGAAATCTTTACGGTTCGCTTTTGTATCTCTATGTGTTAATGTGCTATATTCCTTATCGCAAAACTTACATTTATAAGCTTAATAAGTCTTATTACCTTTCTCGAAAGTAGCAGCCCTCTGCAATGCTTGTTCTTTCCCTTCCAAAGCCATAGCCCTTTCGTTCTTTAACTTCAGACAGGTGACTTGTAGAGCCTTGATTTCCCCGCGAAGACGTTGATTTTCACTGTGTAATTTCTCTTTGCGCACCTCAAGTTCGGCAATTTCTGTTAATCTGTTCTGACGATATTCTTCGAACTCTCTACGAACTTGATCTGCTTCGGTCTCTTGATCCGCAATGGAGAACACAGACCGAAGACTTATGCTATTGATAATTGGTTTACTCCTTGTACTTCTTCTATTTTTTTTCTTTCCAAACGAGGTGCTTGTAGCTCGTAACGAAGTACTTTTCCGACCAGGCGGGTATTCGATGGGAATTCTCTTCGTAACTCCCGACTCAACATCTTCTCCAAATTCGTCGTCGACTTCGACAACTTTCGCTGGATTAACAGAGCCCGCGGACCCCATATCTTACCTCAACAGACTTCTGACTACTTTGCGTAAGTTATTTTCTTCTGGCTCAAGAAAATTCCATTCACCGTTAGGTTAAAGAGTTGCCCGCCGCCATGTTTTGGATGTCCGCCATCGTTTCTGTGTGGTCTGAGCATAGAATTTCAAAACAAGCCAGACTGTAAACGCTACGAATTCCTGTAGTCAACATCCGTTCAATAACATTTGCTCTGAGGGTATTATAGGTGATTTCCCGAGCCTTGCATTCCCTGACTACAACACGCATTCATTCCTTCGCCAAATACTTGACACTTTCTCGCGACCCGGTTTGTTTTGCCCCGTACTCAGCACGCTGGAACAAGTATTCAGCCAATCACAACACTGTAATATATCACAGTCGGCAAGGCTTACAAATGCCGACTTCCGGTTTTTGATTCTCCTTGTCATTCTTCCCATTGTTTTCGTTGGCAGTGACTGAACCTAAATATACCGTAATTTCCGGAATTTCAAAGCGGGGGATACTACATGAAATGCTCGACTCTTTGCCCAGGTTTGGTCACAGGAATCCTTAGATCACAGGATATGCATTTCTAAGTTATATGGATATCTGTATCAGTCAAACGTATTAGCAGTAACTTAGGAGAGAAGATAAAGGGGGCAAGGTGTAAGGGGGTGGGAAGTCTATGCAGGAGGTGGGAAGAACGGACAGGAAAGGGAATTCATAAGGTGGAGGGAAGGAAGGGGGCAGAAAGCAGAAAAAAGGTACAAGTGGCATGTGGTTGAAAAAATCCTGACAAATATCTTTCTTTCAAGTTCACCACCACAAAACAAAACCAGCTAGGGTTGCTGGAATTTAATATTATTTTGGGGTGTATAAATTATTTTCATTTGGTAGTACATTAACCATCTTTTTCCTGCCAATTGTCTTGACAGAAATCAAGTAATGAGCTGTCAGTCGTTTTTTTGCAGGCATTAGTACTGGTCATGCCCTCACTTCCCAAGTAGAGAGTGTGAATACAGTGAAATCCCAGCTTCTGAAACTCTCGATTTTTCAAACCTTCCAATAACTTGAACCAAAAGTCAATTCCTTCCCCTCAATGGTACACAGTAATTTTACCCCCGATTTCTCAAATTACCCAATTTTTCAAACCAATTTCCATTTCCCTTGGAGGTTTGAAAAGTCGAGATTCCACTGGATGTTTACCCTATTATTACTCTACTTAACTTCTCCTTTTAAAAGGATTGTTGTTGTTGTTCTCAGCTAAAGAAGAGAACCCAATAAAAAAAATAAAAAAAACTTAAAATACATCTAGAACACCTTTATTTGACTTAGTTCGTGTCAGCAAGCTTGGTCAATTTTATTTCAAAAATTTTACACTGTTACATCCATTACAGTGTTCTTAAGAAGGTTTTCAACAATAACGTCTGTTATTAATAATTATATTACAATAGTTTGAAAACCTTTGTAAAGAAATATTTACAAACACCTTTAACTCATCTTGTTTATTGCATGTCAATGTTAACCCTCTTCATTTTTTTATTCAAGTAGAAAAGATGTGAATGTTACAACAAGGTATAACTGTAACAAGGTAGTGAAGAGGGTTAAAAACATGCAAAATAAGTCACTTTTATATTCATCTGTTTCTTTGCAGTTGGTGCCAACTCCGATATTTGATGTGGTACTGCCTATTATGCTGTGAGTCTAACTTTTTAAGTCAGTGATTTAAACTATGCAATGGGCACATTTAAATGAAACCTATTTGAGCTGTACTTTCATGTCAGAATTAATAGAGGGGAATGGTTATGAAACTCTGCAAAGTTCTTTGTTGTATATGCTTTTGTTCAGTTTTTTGGTCTTGGCCACGCACAAAACACAATAGTTGCTTACTACTGACCAAGGAACCAACCAATAGAAATGTTTAGGTTACGTAACTCATGCATAGTGTATGAGCACAACACAAAAGATTGTGCATGGTTGTGGACCTTCCAACATAAATCTTGGCATCATTGTTTTCTCCTTTGATGTTTGCCAGACTTCATAACCATTCCCCTCTACGTGTAACTGCATGCTTTTGTTTCTTTAGTTTTTTAAAACTTTATCTGAACTTTTGCACTCTTGGAAGTTAAAGAAATCTTTGATCTATGATAATTTAGTTCAAAACTGATTGAAGGAACTGGCCTTAAAATCAGGCAAACTTCAACCATTTTGTTTTAAATATCTCTGGCCAGTGCCACTTATCAACCATTTTGAGATCTTTATTTTAATGTGGTCCAATAATTATTGCCTGGCTACTCAAAACCCAAGTTTGTCTGAGGCACAAAAATTGCAACAAATTGCCAGTCCTGATGCTGCTGACTGACAAAGAATTGTGGAAAACTGAAATTCTCCATAAAACCCAATAGGAAACAGAAATGTTAGTGGTAATCCACGGAAAGTACCACTGACAGTATATTAAGTGAGCCTACATTTTGTTTTTTTCAGCTGTATAATATTATTATATATTTTAGAAGATGGGCACTTTGTAGTGAAAAAATAATTTACCATATAAGATCTCCTTCTTTTGATGGTACAAGCATAAAATAGTGCAAGGATCAAACCCACATCTTTAACCTATCTGACAGGTTGAAACTACTCGTACGTACATGTATGTTGCGGTCACCTTCTTTTTAGGGCAACCACAGTTACATGTAACTTAGTTACAAAACAAGTTTGTTATTTCATGTAGCCATAAATCTTTGGTAGAAGGCAGAAGAATTTCAAGATAATCCATAACGCAAACTGATCGATTAATTTTTGCATAATGGTTTTCCACAGAATTTCTGTTTCCTTCCAAACAAGACAGCAGATCATGACAGCAGAATGACATCACATGTCAGCTCATATGCGGCACTGGAATAGGAAGTGTGCAAGGAGGCTTTTCCGGAATATACAGCTTCTCCATAACATAACTTAAACCTTTTATTGACTATTGATAAAAAAAAAGAAAACATTTTTGTTAGAATCAAGCTCCTTCTTCCAAAGAAGTAACATTTCAGGCTACATTTATGTTGACATTTTATTTGATATCTACGAGAGGCATATGAAATGTTCATGGCTGCTTAAATAAGCAAAACAATAAGCATTACATTTGACCAGAAGTCAGCCATTCCACAGCAATAGCATTAGACATGAATTCAGTAGTTATTGCAACAAAGGTTTTTCAAAAATGCAGAAACTCTAAAACAGGGTATGAAGAAAGACGGCAGACTACTGGAAAAGAATTCTGCGAGGGTCAGAAGCACAAACTGAAGAACTTCCTCCCAGCATTGGCAAGTTAGCAATAATGAAAACTTTAACTACAAAAATAAAATAATACCATTTAAAACAACAGTTACTGTAATAATCCTACCTTAGACACATTTGATTTGTATCTTTCTATACCAAATCTCTCTATTGCTCTTGCAAAACCAAACACACCAGATGAAACCCACGATTGTCTGTGGCATGTTGTCCTTAAGTTAAAAAAAAAAAAAAAATTTTACTAAAGATCTGAAGAAATGTCTTAAATTATCAATATGGTTTTTTATACACACTTTTAAACTCTAATGGGGTGGTGCCCTGACAGTGAAGAACAGGCTTAATTTTAGCTTGGAAAAAGGTATTTGCAAGCACTACAAACTCATTTAGTAAAACAAGATAGAAAAATAGAAATGATATCTTTAGCTTTCAACATTCAGATTCTAAATGTATTTTTGAAGTTGTACCAAATAAAACAAGGGTCAGCAAGTGTCCAAGATCATTAATCTGGTATATACAAAGTCATCGCCATGGCCAACATTGATAGCCTGTTTAGCTGGCAGTTTCTGCTTTGCTGCTTGTCCTGCGCAACAAAAAGCCCACTGAAACACTCAACCAAAACCACCAGCTATGCACACTATGACCTCCAGCTCTATAATTGTCTGGACTCCAGTTAGTTCTTGATGCTTGCTTCAAGGTATTGTGTGTTTCCAAACTGACTCAGACGTTAATAATTATTCCGTGCATAGCAACGACACAGGTCTAAGAATAATTAGCACAACCATCCCTAAAATTTAAAGCCACTATTCAACAAAGGTTTTATAACTTATCCTTACCATTCCTTGTTAGTTGGATGAACTGAATAAACACATTTTTCCTCCACTACCATGAGTCGTGTAAAGGTGATATTTCTTGTGTATGTGGTAAGTGTCTTGGCTTCAGGATCCACTATAGATTCTTCCACAATACATGCTACTTTGGAACTGACAAACTGTGAAGAAAAAGGCAACAAAACAACTTTTACAAGTGAATATATGAAATCTTGATCATTCTGGCTTATACCGTATCTTCACCATATGTGGGTATATTCTTCACCATCTGTGGGTATACATGTACATGTATTACAAACTCACAAAGTGACCAGCTCCCAGTTGGCTTGAAAGCTCAGTTGGTAGACCACTGCACTGGTATCGCAGAGGTCACAGGTTTGAATCCCGTTAACGAATGATTTTTTTTTTTCACGCTTTAATTTCACAACTGCTTAAGTTGTGTATATAACCGTGATGATCAATCGTGCATTTGAAACAACTTTTGACGAATGTCATGTAATTCTGCCCACTGTTCTGTTGTTGAACACATATACTGTTCTCTATCAAGAATGGCAAAATGCCAGAAAAAGAGCTCTTACCCTTTCAGCCCATCTTGGTAGACTGTTTGTTTTTGTTGTAAGCTTTTTGGTAAAAAGTTTGTTTCCAACTAATGACCTGAAAAGAAATGATACCATTGATATAAAAAGAAATTGACATACCAGTAATGAGTTTAAATTATTTCCTGTTACACTATACATCAACAGTGCACACTTCATGTGAGTAAAATATTAATGATAAAAATAATAACAAAACAAATATGTAGTATTTAGATTTAAATGATGTGTTATGTAGCATGTAACAGAACATTTTATTTGTATTCTTGGCATTGGACTGGAAGTACCTTGCAACTGAAGCTAATGCCATAAGTCTTTTCAAATACAAATTCATGACCGCATTAATCTGTATGAATTCTAAGCCTCCAATTTGCAAGGAACGATTGCTCCAGTCCAATACCAAGAATACAAAATTGATCTACTGTGGAAGGACAGAATTATACTTAATAATTATACTTTTATTTTTTAATCATTTTAGACACCAGTGCTCAAGTAATTTTGCTGTGGTGAGAAACCATTGTCAAATATACTTAAAGTACCTGTTAACGTTTAGTGACGTCCTTCACAAACTTGTAAGTGAATATCACACAAAATATTAAATTACGGCCTAAACTTGTGTGTGTATGTAGAAAATATAAGCTTACAAGTTTATTGTAATCTTACCTGCACATACAAATATTTCGGGCTGTTATCATTAGTCACAGAAGCATTAAAAAGAAATGCATTGTGAAATGGTAAAAGCAGGGAAAATCACAATTTTCACAGTATTATGCTCGTGTTTTGAAGCTAATTAAAATTTGTAACGTCATCAATGCATGTACACTTCACTGCCTGCAGTGCAATCTTGCAAATGCCGTGTTGTTTGTCACGATTTAGCTGACATTACTCAAAACGGCTCCAAGACGCAGCCAAAATACAAAATCAACATTCCAAACGGATCTGCAACCTTACTGGCGGAAAAATAACAGCAATGAAGCGAAAAATACGAGAAATATCTACCTGCTTATGATATCCTCCGAAAGCACGTGCCTGCTAAATGGGTTTGGATAACGTCTCCAAAGAGCGCTACTTACTTGATCCCAGTTGAATCTAAAGACACCACAATATATTTATAAGTTGCCTCATTCTACTTTCAAAGTCTTAGTCGAATCTAGCAGCGAAAATCACTTACTTGAGCATACAATTTGTACAGTAGAACTTCATCTTGGATGCAAAAATCATAAATATTACGAAGAAATGAAGAAATTGCAAGGTTACAGTTACAATAGTGTCCAGTTTCAAGGCGGTCAAAATTTAACGAAATAGAACCTGGTACGAGTAGGCGTTGCTGACGGCGTTGACAGGGAGCGACTCACGACTTATGTATTTACATGTTTTAATCTTCTTTCGAGCCTTTCCGATTGTTTGTCCTTCAGTAAAGTTTCAATTTAAGCCTTTTTACAGTTACAAATTACACAATTATTTCAAATTACAAACTCCTTTACGCGATTTCGAACCATAAGAATTGGACATTGATACGCAATGCGTGCATAGTCTCATAGCTAATTTATTTGTTTGGACGGAAGATTTCTAGCCTGCGAAAGGATCCGTTTTTTCCGTTCTTGTTTCATGCGCTGAGAAAAAAAAACGCGTGAAACACATGTGAAACAAGAGCCGAAAATACCAGATGCTCTCGCAGACTAGAAGATTTCCTTCAGGAGCGTAAATGAGTACGCGATACTGTGCAGAAAAATATTACCTCAGTTGGAAGTGGCTGTTCTTTAACGGGTTTGATAGGCATTCGATGCCTTTTAATTTTGTATTGAGCGCTAGGACGGTAGAACCTACAAGCCGTGAACTTCGATCAAGTAACGCTAAACTTCTGCTTTCTCTACCGTTTGTCTTTGTCGCAAACACAGTTTACACTTGTGTAAGACCTTTCTCAAAAGAGCTATACCCTTAAATTTGAACCAAACAGGGAGGCGACAAAGAAAGAGAAACGGACCAGTAGATTGTATAACCATCATACAAGTTTTCATGAGAAGATCGTGTGATCGGCGAACCCCGGGGCCGCGCGCGCGAGAGCGCATACCTACGATTTATTGGCCTCAATTTACCAGCCCTTCCGCCGTGGTACCCAGTCTTGCATTCAATTTGATTTTACATTTCTTCTGACGTTTGGTGCGAACATCCTACAGAAAGAGATCCGGCAACTTAACTGGTAAGTCTTGTTTCTTGCGTCGTCTGTTCTCGTGTGGACCTCTGCATTAAAAAGATTGCTTCTACGGTAAGGGTCTGAGGGCATGATGGTAAGGATCAGGGTTACCCAAGAACCCCTGTTACCTCTCTGCACGCTTGGACGTAGAGAGGCTCCTCCAGAGAGGCTCAACGAAGGTAAAGCGGTTTTTACAAAATACACAACACAAATAGAATTATGGTTTAAGAAATGTTTTTAATATCACAGTACGAGTTTAGGCTCTTGTATGACAAGTATGAGTGAGTCTTTCTCAGGAACAATGCTGCGGCAATTAAACTGAATCCACTGTATTTTACTGTTCCTGGCTGTATGCATGATATACGTATTCTGCATGTTCTTTTCAGGAGGTGAATAGAAGGGTCAGGTACTCGACGATATAATCTATGGGAGGGTTGGTATTTTGTGAGGTGAGTCATGCTGTTGAGTAATAACGGGACTGATTGAATCAAGTTAAGTGCAGCAATCTGATCCAACTTATAAATACCGACAGGATTTTTGTTCGCGGTTACTCGCTACCACTTCTTGTATTTGACAATTTTATATTAGTCAAATGAACATTTTAGATGCTTATTCAAAACGTAAAGTATGGCTTCCTTCGTACCTCAGTCTATTTATCTTCGAGTCCCTCTATCCTTTCTTCCCCAGACCTTCACCCCCCACCCCACTCGCCTTTAGACTGTTCAGTGCTTTCTTCGCTCGATAGACAGACTTCAGCTTGTTGTTTTGCGAAAAAAAGACAAATTGCGTTTGTACAACCTAACAGTCAACTTCTGTTAATACTGCTTCCATCGAAAGCCTTGCTGTCGAGTACTTCATTCCTTTAAGAGATGTCGACTTTAGTTTCTTGAGGAGACGAGACCTCTCTTTCGACTGTTTGGCTTTTAACTCCTCCGCTAACGTTTTTATTCTAGCTGTAAATTCTTCCATAGTCTTGTGCACCTCGTTTCTTGTGTTTTCCCTTAACAACTTTAAGCGGTCTCCTAATCGGAAAAAAACGATAAAAAGGGTCAGCGCAAGACAGCGACCTCCATATAATGCAGCCGGTCTAGTGTAGCCGATCGCCACATAACGCGCTTCTTTAGTGTTGTGTACAGGGCGAAGTCAGTATGAGACAAACCAAGGCACTTTTTTACGTTTTTGTTGTTTCTCTTTTGAAGCGGAGAGAAAAAAGTAAAACACTGCTAAATACCTTGAGGAATAGAACAGTAACTGTGGACATTGCCCCTTACTACGGCCCTGGTTTAACGAAATTTTCCTCGAATTCGTATTGATTAAGCAATCCACCGTTGCGACTCGTCAAAGTTTTCAATTATTTTGCACCATTTTGACAAATTGTTGAAAATTTCTGATTACTTCCGTTAGTATAATCGAGATTTTACACTTTTGGTAAAGGGAGTTGACAGATTGGAATGTCGAGATAATGACTGAAACAACAAACCAGTTGAAAACTAGAACTCAGTGCCGAGCAATCTAATATAATGATTGTGTAGGTTTTACATCTGATTGGCTAAAACTGAAAGAGTAGCTTCATCCTGATTAGCTAATACAAAATCGCACGAGTTTTCTTACCAGTCATGGAGCTTAGCAAATACAAGACTAGAACAAGTGTTTTCAAGCTTTTTGGTTTTACTTACTTTCTGTTTTCACCCTTCGCCGTATTTTTAATCGTTTCGTTAACTCCCACATTGCCCCTGCAGTGAGAAACACTATCAGCAAACCAGACGACAGTAGAACGCTTGTTTCAAACATTGTACTTTCGCTGTCAAACAATCCAGCTGATCTCTCCACAGCAAGAGGTATTCTAGACTCCTAAGTATGAAAGCCGATCAATAAGTATATAGTGAAGGATACAATTCTTCAAATATTTTTTTGCATCATTATCATAACTCTTTAAGCAAGCTGGACTACAAGCGATCTTTTCGGCAAATCCCTTTTCAATAAGCCATAACATTTTTGCGAGTGACCTTGTGCTTCTGTATCATTTGTTGCGAAACGGGTCTTCGGGCGGAACGATCCATGACCATTCATGTGAAAATGTGTTCCGCCTACAAGTTCATTTTCATGTAAATCAAACATAAGACTCGTTTTGAAACAGAGGCACAAGATAACTCGCAAAACCTGACACTACTATACACAGTGCCGTTGATACAGGGACAAATATTGCCAAACTATGGCTTTCCTTGTGTCTGAATTACCCAACTGCGCTTAAATAATATGAACGTGACACTATCACAATTTAATTATATTTTTTTCTTACCTCCACAAATTCAACCTGTTCCTGTATAGTTTGAAATATTTTCTCCTTGTTACTTTGCACGTATTTTCGGAAGCACTGCCTCAGTTTTCTCGCTTCACCTCCTAACACCACTCCATAAGCCGTAGAATAGTCGTAGATCTTCATGAGCCGAAGAGAAGGATTTTCAAATAAATCCTTCCTGCTTCCTAACACGTAAGTATCTATCAATGCTCCGCTCACTTCCCCGTTCAATAAAGCCGCGGAGATTTCATCATAACTTGTGTATGATCTGCCTGAAAGTAAAAGAACAAAAAAAGATTAAAAATTCTGGCCGTTTGAGTGCTGGTGGTTAAATAACGTTCAATACCTTTATTTGATCGTTCGTTTGTTCATTTTGGTTATGACAAGTTGAAAACGATGTCAAAAGCTTCCAATCCTAAAAGTAATAACTACTTATTAACCGAGAGCAAGGTCTTCACAGCTGGTCGCTGTTGGACCTGTTCTCCTAAAATTGTAGCTGGTCAGGCTATTAGAATCCATTCTCAGAGTGTTCCTCGTCACTCGCCGTTCTCAGCCGCTAAAATTTTCAGGGGCAAAAAGCAATAGCCTTTCTTTAATTACCTTTTGCTTTGTTTTTGCAAGCCCGTAAACAGCCGTGGGCATTACGGGAGAAAAAATGTCCTAGAATAAGCCAATCAGACGGCGCGTTATATCGGCTACAAACACAAGCCATGTAACTATAAATGTGATGTACAACACCATCCTTCAACTCAAATTTAAAAAGCTGGAAAATAAGAAAATTAACGCTCTCCAGTTATTTCAAGACTTTCAAGTACTGGAAATAATTAACCTATCAGGAATTTAAACTTACCAGGATTAAGTTGAGCGTTCCGTCTCAGTCCGAAGCGATATTCAAACGAATCCTGAATAGCAGCAATCTATAAAGAGAAACAGTGAATTACAAGGCCATAACCTTACAAATCAGGAGATAAGATTGCATTTTATACTATAGCTAATGACTAAAATATTGAACTCATGCAGTTACCAGCAAATATACAATTCCTTTGATTGTATTATATATCGATCGTTTTGAAGTATCTTTCATCCACGTGCTCCAATTTTAACACAATGATTTAAAGAAAAATGTTATCCTTGTTTGGCCATGCGACCCTCATTTACATCAGCTTATGTTTGGGAACAGAATGTTAAATCATGTCAGCCAGTACGTTGATCTGCACCTTTTAAAAACCTTTGATTCGTTTTTTATTAATCTGCATATTTTTTTTTTCTTCGGGCTAGGGGTATTGTTTGTGTTATTTATCTATTGTTTCGTTTGGCCATAGTAATCTCGTCCTTAGACCTCTCATGTCGCCCTCCAGGCTCTCTGCCTTTAGCTTTCATATTTGTAAACAGCATCGAGAAGAGCCAAACGGACAAAGTTGGCAAGAAAATCTAAGACAGTAGCCACGAAAAACGTCTAGAACCTCTGATTTCCATTTGTGACGAATGACGCAATGATTGCCTTTACAAGTAGAATTTGGACAACTGTGTTACCTTGTTACCGTACAGCTTGAAATCCACATCAAGAGACTGGGAAACGAGAGACATTGTTACTGCGGCAACAAACAAACCCTGAGTAACCAGACCTGACAGCATCCAGACAACCGTCAATACACGAGCCATGGGAGATGTGGCGAACTTATCACCATACCTGCAGAGAGATTAACGTTACAACAACCCATAACCTGAACAGTTCCTCTTAGTCTAGATATAAACTCTACTTGCCTCTTCACCTTCCCCTTCGGTTGATGAAACAAAATAAATCTTGTGACCTACAGTACTGTTTATAGCCTGTAAGTTGTAGTAAAGAAGGCAAAAGAAGACAAAAGAAGACTAACATTTTATTGCAATTTTCTAGTAAAACTCTTTAATTCTATTGTTTTAAAGGTCACCTGAGTGGATTGGTCCTTTCAGTTTATCATTAAAGACGTCCTGTTTCCTCTTGAGTTTAAATAAATCGGCAATTTTTAGTTTCATCGAATTTCTGTTGTTTATGATGATTTCGTTGTCCGTATCATGGTCATACGAACCATAATCGATATATTACACCAATTTGCAGGATTAATATTTTAAAGAACAAATTACTTAACAGTTTTTGCAGCCCATAATTTTGCCAAAGATGGATGACTTACCCAACTGTTGTCATGGTGACAAACGCCCACCAGAATCCTTCTCCAGGCCCCCGCGTTATAGAACGTGGAAACTGGCTTTGATTGTGCCCACACTCCTGAAAAAGACAAGTTATAGGTGACACTATACTGAACTGGTTGTTCGACCATTTCAAAGTCCCTCTCGCGCGCCATTGTAACTAAACTTACTAAGCGGGTCCTCTAAGGGTTCCTGCGAAATTCCAGAATCATATATCTGCTGTAGGACAGATGTAACTTACCAAAATCCACATAACAAATCCCGCTAGCAAGGACATCACAAACACCAGCAACACTGCCGGCCAGCAGCTTAGCAAGGAGTTACTTAGAGCATCCGACGGTGAAGTTCCCACGCCAGTGTTCACAACGTAAGCTACACCTGGTGTCTGGACCATCGGCCAGTAACCAAGATCTATACCATATTTCTCTTGTTCACTGAAACCAGGCACAGGAAAATTGAACTGGGTCTGATGTGAAATTTCCCCCCTCAGAGCTGAGTCAGTAGGTTTCTCTGAAGCTTCTCCGTTGCCATCGAGACTGAAATCGACCAGTGACTGCCCATGACTCGTGCAAGTTTGACAACACGTGAAAGCCATGTCTTGTATGATACCAGGTAGGATTCCACCGGGGTGGGGTGCGTCCGTGCTAGTTATATTGCTTACGTATGGTGCTAAGCGGCGCCAGTTTGTTTTAAGGTGTTTGTCACAACGACAAGTTTCTTTGAAATAAAACCAAAAAAGAAATATGAGTTAGAAAGTAATCGAAAATAAACAGGATCCGCTAAAAATGGTATGAGTATATAAAGAGCCTGGAAGTGTCTTTTAGGAAAACCTCGTAAAAGATCTCTCCTGAAGGTTCCGGTGGTGTTGTCATAGAGCAAGATGCGGTAAAAGTGCTCCGAAACTGAAGTATCATGCCATATCATATTTTTGTCTGCGGGAACGCTTATCTTTTGAGTGGAGAAAAACAACTGGAGCTGAAAAGTGCGAAAAGATCACATTTCTAATTCACAATAAACAAAATTTCTTTCAGCTGCGATACAGGCTATAATTAAAAGGTTAATGGCAAGTACTGGGGGAGACCGAGGAGAATTGTGTACGAAGGACTCAAATGGCATTTGTGACACAGCTTTAAGTAAGAAAGCTCTGCCCAATAAATAAAAATAAAAATTCTGCTGACCTGCATAAGTGAAGCTAGCGGGCCCATCACCTTTGATGGTGAAAGCAGACACCCACACGCTGTAGGTACCATACATAACCAGATTTTCTAGTAAAACCTGATTGGTTACTGGACTCATCACCCGCTCCTCCTCAGAATAGCCCGTAACACTCTCTTCTCCAATCGCTGTAAGGCGATAACGGACTCGGTACCCAGCCAGAATACCATACTCATTGGAAGGCGGTAGCGACTGCCATTTGATAACGACTGAATGAGTGGTGCCCCAGTTTTCGGCTGTTAGTCCAGGCGGCCCCTCATTAGGAACTGGGTGAGAAATAAAGAAAGCCATCTTATTCAAAATGTTTCCCTTAGTAAGACTCAAGACCACATTACTAGATTATGGCTAAAAATTCTATTACGTCATCCACCTCACCTCCCATGTCGGTTGCACTCTTCAAATAATGAGCTGGTCCATTCCCTTTTATGGTGTGAGCTTGAACGTACACGTCATAGAAGGTAAACTTTGTGAGCGACGTCAACGTGACGTATAAAGCGTCACGTGAGGTGTTTATCCAACGTGAAGTAGAGTTACTGGAGTTATAAGTGATCCTGTAACCTGTTATAATGCCACCACGATAACCGAGTGGTACTGGGCGCCAGCGTATTGTGATCCCGGTCATGCCCAGTGTTGTGGCGGTTATACCAGACGGAGGGAGATCTGGAGCTGAAAATCACAACAGTTTCAAAACATTAGTCAGTTATATTAGTCAATAGTAGCAGTGATACAAACTGTGCGTGGAAGGCGCTTCGGTTTAATGGTTTCCAGTTTTACGCTGTGAACTCCTGATCGAGCGGTCCAGGTTCGACCCATGACCTCGGTCATTCTGTTACGTTCTTGGGCAAATCATTTGACTCTTACAACTATTACCCCTGTCCAGTCGGTATAACAGTTTACCTGCAAGCTATCAGGGCAATCTGATAAGACTCTAGGAGTAACCTACGATGAATCTAGCAGCAGCCCATCTTGCCAGGGGGATTTCACAATGTCTCTAGCTGCTTTCTGTTACAGAAATCAGGGCAGAAACCAACGGTGTGGCTGGGTGTGGCTTGAATGCAGGCAAGCAATGCGTGTTTACGTCAACAATTTTGTTATTTGCAATTACCTCACCCCAATTGCATTGTATTTCTAACGTGTAATTCTGCACAACCTAACAACTTACTTCCCTCGTCAGTGGAAACAGTAATTGTTGCACTTTTCGGTCCATCCCATCTCGTTCGCACAGTCACGTGTATGTCGTAATTTGTGAACTTGTACAGATTTATCAGCTGCACATGCGCGGTAAGGACATCCACAGTGACATTCATTAACATTGACGGCCGATGAGTGTCACGTGGAACGTAGTAGATACTGTATCCACGATGAATGCCCCGGATGTTTACGTCGTCAGGGGAAACTGGTTGCCAGGTAACATGAATAGAGGTGGAGCTTGTGTTGTGTCCAGTTACGTTACTTGGAGCAACAAGAGGGGCTGAAAAAAACCACAACGGTACGAACTTAACGTTTAATAACAAAGCTTAATGAAGCCTTTCTCGTCCACCACCTTGTAGGCCTCGCCGGCTAAAAGGCAAGATGGGCCTTGGAACCAAGAATGAGTTTGTACCGCAAAGATCTTCTTAAGAACAGGTAGTCATTTGAATGGCGATACAAACGTTAAAAAAAATAACTCTGTCGTTCACAAAACAATGTTATTCAACATACCATCTTCCTCAGTGTTTGCGAGAAGACTGGCACTGTAAGGCCCATTCCCCCTGGACGTGAAAGCGCTTACTTTCACCGAGTAGTTGGTCCATGCCTCTAGGCCCTGGAACTGGTAATATGTCTGCCTGGAATTTTGAAAAGTCACGTTTCTTAAAGATTCGCCCCAGGCATCGGACAACAAGATGTGGTAACCAAGAATTACACCATTTTGGTTCTCTTGAAGTACTGGATTCCAGAGAACATCTAGAACCGTGCTGTTGTCACTACGTACAGTGATGCCAGTTGGCGGGCTGTCTGGAACTAATTATAAAATAAAAAAATATAAGAAAGTACTAGATAAGGTTGAAAACATTTTTCTGATTTGTACGTGAAAGTAACAAGGATGGCTAAGATTGGGGAAGATTGAGACGGGTTACGAAGAACGAACTTGAAAAATTTAGGCGAAATTTTTCAAGATGCTCTCAAGAACCTGAGCTCAGCACTTACTATCCTCGTCAGTCCAGCACGTGATTTCTGATTGGTTCCCGTCACCTTTACTGGTAAATCCGCTGACCATTATCCTGTACTCAGAAAACTTATCCAACTCCACTATGTCAACTGACAAAGAACTGGCGTTAGCGGTCATCATGGTAACACTTCTCTTTTCTCTACCAATTCTGTGAGACTCCACGTGATAACCCAAGAGCACACCATGAATGTGGTCAGCGGGTATAGGTTGCCAAATAACCCTGATAATGGTAGAGCTTACGTTGAAAGCGCTCAGATCCGTAGGAGGGAAGCTGGGAACTATAAAATGTCGAAGAGGTGAATTATTTTTGGTCAGCAACAACGCTTAGAATTGTCTAAATTTCCCGACAAAATTGAACGGTCAATTAAATATAACAGGAGACATGATTATCAATTAAAAAAACACAAGACGATAAACCAGCTAAGCAGCTCGTTAATTTATCTTGTAGTCGATATATAAGAATTTAAGCCCATCGACTGTTACCCATTTATGCCAGAAATAAATGACAATCAAGTTATGTTTGCATGAAATAATCACGAAATTGTGAAGATTTTCTTTTTAATTTTGCATTTTTACTCTGGAAAAGAAGTATTACAAACTACCAGCCTCACCGTCTTCGTCAGTAGAAACATTCAGAGCCGTAGAGCTGGGACCCGCTGCTCTTGTAACCGCTTTTACCCAGACAGAGTAAACTGTAAATTTCTTTAAAGCGGAAATCACCACAGATAACGACGTATTTCCAACAACGATTTCCATCGAAGGCGAATGTTTGGCAGAGACCTCGCGATAGAACACTCGATAACTTTGGAGTATCCCATTGACCAAGTGTCTTGGAGGAGGAAACCACGTGACGTTAACGGAAGTGGAACTAAGGTTGTATGCTGTGACGTTTTCAGGTGGAACGCTGGGAGCTGGGAAAGAAAAGTAAGAAGTAAGTTCGCATAGGTGGTTGTACGTGCTTGCGCCAGTTTCTGCGTGGCCGTTTTAGACTCTCCAAACAAACAGCTCAAGCAGGCTATGGCTAAAACACTACTGAATAATAACGAAAGGACAACGGCGAAGCTGCCCAGTGTTAAGAAGACTAAGTGTTAAGCTGGGTAGGACCTGATAATCATTATCAGAGGTCAGTCAAAAATCTTGAGTTGTGACTCTGGCCGGTGTTTATTAAAATTTTTCTGTCCTACTTAGACTAAAGGAAACTGCACAGGTCCGACTGACACTGTATTTTACTCACCTCCTAGTGGCGTTGAACACAACATTTCTTCACTCCAAAGAATCTCATTATCAAACGCAAGCAAACCCAGTTTAATGCTGTAAGCTGTCATTCCACGAAGATTGACAAGATCCACCCGTGAGGCGTTTCGCTGCAATTTCACGCTCCAGGTCGGACCCCCGCTGACCATCTCATAGGCCACGGTGTAAGCAGTGACAAGACTGCCTCTCACGGGGACCCACTGAATAGATATGCTTGAGAAGGTTTTGTCAACTACACTTACATTGCTAACAACTGAACAATAAAGAACACCACATTATTATTTGACTGAGACCGTTACTTCAGTGTGATTCGCTGAAAGCGGGGAAATTTATTACTATTTCAGTTTTTATTCCATACTGAAAACGTAGTCTACAGTGACAAGTTTAGTTAATTTCGTACCCAGATCTCGCTCTTTTTCCGCTTGACTGCGGGAGATCTGGGTTCGATATTAGAGTGTAGTGTCCCCACATGGTTGTAAAAGGTTTTTCCCGCCTGCTGAATCCTGATTGGTCAATTCAAATTTCCGGCGCGCCAGCCGTATGCAAGGGGAGTTTGCGGTCAAATGTTAGACATTTCTCAAGCAGGGACTGTGCATCAAGAGAAAAGCAAGTTACTTTGATTCTACATTGTGTCTGGGTACCAACAAAATATTATGAAAAACTGCCGAAGGTAAAAGATCACATCTATGAAGAGTGGAAGAAATCTTAAGCTTTAAGCAATACGTTTTACGTTGATTTCAATTGATTACAGAGAAAAAAAGAAATATGCAATAGGCCATATTTGTATTCTTAATATTGGAGTGGAACTGGCTTGCAATGGTTGCTGATGCGGGGGATACCATTCAAAAGAGACTGTTCACATTAGCCTCAGTTGTAAGCTAGTTCCAGTCCTTTACTGAGAATACGAATATGGTTTATTTACCTTCACAAGCAGTAACCACGTTAACCGCCTCACTCGGTTTACCATATCCTTCCAGAGAATACGGACGAACTTTAAAGCTATAAAACTCGCAAGCTTCTCCTACAAACCAAGCTTGAGTTATATTATTATTTATTTCCATTGCCAGCAAGAAATCCTCTGAAATATCATTGCCTCTACTGTACAAAACTTGATATCCCTGAAAGGAGCCAAAATTTGGATTGTCCTCGGCAAACTCCCAGCTGAGACGTAAGTTTAAACCACTATTTGCGGTGACTGTGAGGTTTAAAGATCTTCCATAAACTGCGACAAAAGAATTAAGAAAAGCAAATGTTTCATGGTCTACAGGAGTCAAAGACCATAGGAAGAAAGACCATTAAGAATCTGGACTACTGTTTTTTGGCTTTTTTAAGCTAATGTTTCAAATTTATTCAAGCAGCCGCGATGAACTAGCATCCCATCCAGAGGGGAGTAGAAATACTCCTAGTCGCTTCACGCTACAGAAACCGGAGATAATCGCTGGCCTGGTGGGCCACTTGGTTCGTATGCAGGCCAGTCAAGCAGATATTGTTGAGGTAAAAGGAAACAGTTTAAGTACTTTATAGGGATACTTTGCTAACATGTGTCTGCGTGTATAAGCCAAAATTTGTGTGAGGCGCTGTGCGCTCGTCTTCGGATCGAGCGGTCCGGGTTCGAACCCTGGCCGGGGACACTGTGTTGTGTTCTTGGGCAACACACTTAACTCTCACAGTGCCTCTCTCCACCCAGGAGTAAAATGGGTACCGGCGAACGTAATTCTGGGGGTAACCCTGCGATGGGCTAGCATCCCATCCAGGGGAGAGTAAAAATACTCTTAGTCACTTCATGCTACAGAAACCGGGATAAGCTCCGGCCTGATAGGCCACTTGGCTCGTATACAGACTTTGCCTTTTTTTACCTATAAGCCAAAAGTACATTAAGTTTTATGTCACTTGTTGTTGAACCAAATTTTGTTATTTACTTGTTTCGTTTATAAATCCATCCATGTAAAATCTACCCAATTTGTTTGAGTTCTGCATAACGCTCACACATTCCGAGTACTGTTTACTGAGATTCAAAACTTACCATTGACTGCTTCAACATTCAACAGTTGAATGGCCATGTCACCTAGGAAATTCTTTTGATTTGGAGCGACTGTTTGGTTTATATCTTCAATAAGAGGCGTAATTATTTCGTAGTAAGGAAGTTCGAAAATTACGCTGAAAAAGGCGATGACACACCCGGGCCTGAAATTTTGAAGAGATGTGATTAGCAATAATTAGACTACGTATACGCGGATGAAACGCTCAGCGGTAGGTAGAAAAACGGTTTTTGATGGAATTAAATTTTGCTATTAAATTTTCCTTAAATTGCGTAGCCTATTTTTTTTCGTATGCGCACCACTGAGAAAGGTATTTAAAGTCAAGTTCATGTTTTAACTCGAACTTGAAGTATCTTCATACAGACACTCTTGTCAACAAACAATGTTGGGCAAAAATCGCGCGAATGCCTCACCGAGACTAGATAGCCAATCAGCGTTCGAGTTCTCTTAGTTGGGGTATACATACTAGCATACTAGTTATGTAACGCTCTAGCTCTCGTGGTATACCATGGAATTTCCTGCGAATCACTTCAATCTTCTAGGTATCCACACGAGCCTTAGGCGAGTGCGTAAACCAAGAAAATACAAGTCGGCAAGTGAGATATTCCACTGTATACCACGAGAGAGCGTTGAGTAACTATTTGATACCATGCCATAGAAAACACAGTGAACAACACAAGCAAAGCAACATATGCGCGTAGCATGATGGGAAGGTTGGATATGAATATCGTCAGATATACAACAGCTTCCCTGTATTCTGATTGGCTGTATTTTCTATGGCACGGTATAAAACTCCATTTTGTACACATTAGCAACTGGGTGTTTGTCTTGTTTTGGCGTGGTGGCTAAGCTATGAAGACGCGACATGGCTACCAAACTCGTAGGTGAGGCTTCACATTACCAAATACTTACCGAAACTTATGTGTTACTATGGTTTTGACATAACGGGCCTTTTTAGCGTCGTGGTAAACATCCCAGATCTAAGAATAACATCAAGGTGTGTTCAAGTGAATGGTTACAGCGTTTGAAGAACTAACAGATTACGCATGGAATAACACCATATAAATCGTTTGCAACTGACGTCATCGCTACCATGTTGGATGACCATTAACTAAAGAATTCTGAATAGCTTTATTGTTCCTGTCATCCAACATGGCCGCCATGCAGGGTCTTTGTTATTTGAATCCCTAAAGAATGGTTGCAAACCACCTATTGGTTTAAAAAGTTGTCCTAAGTCCCGGCGCGGATAACTTTGTGCAAACAAATGTGTCATGGTGTCAAAGTACTCGAAACAGCTACCGTTTGGACGAAATGCTAAAAAGCCATGTAGGAAACAGAATTGTGTTTAAGCTTCGGCAAGAATGTTTTCTCGTTTACAAAAAGCCACTTTAAGATCGATTTAAACGTTGTGATTTATATCTTTAAATAAGCATAAGAAAGGCTAAGTTCCTCGTTGGGCCACTACGCTGTTATCATGATATATGTTAATGTTTTTTTGTTTGAGGGATATAAGTTCCTTGAATTCTCCATTCAATGAAAAACGGCAGACTGCGAAACTGGTACTGCAAAGAGGAATCCCTTTAGAACAAACTATATGTAAATAGCTGAGTCGCAACTTCTTTTTTCTTCTTCAAAAGACCCTGAGCATACCAGAAACGTTTGAAAAAATGTTGACATGCATTAGAATCAGAAACTCACCTCACGTTCTATTTTGTTACGCAGATTTTGGAATTGATAATGCAGCGAATCTGTCAGATTAGGATTCCACACTTCTTCCAGGAGTTTAGCTTCCAAACGAATGTCAAGCCCCTGATCATCTCGTTCATCTGAAAGACAGATGATAAAAGAGAACACGTGATGTTAGCTGTACCTCATTATTACCTCGGTCTTTCAAACATATTTCGTCGTTCGCGTTCCGTTTTGTTAAATCGTTCCATCCTTAACTATCCTTGTTCTGTTTTTCAGTCAGTCAGTCTGTCGGTCAGTCAGTTAGTAAGTCAACCAGTCAAGCAGGCAGTAAGTAAGTTAGTCAGTCAGTCAGCTAACAAGCAGGCCAGTCAATCACTGAGTCAGTCAGTCATTCTGCGAGTTAGTCAATCAGACAGTTAGTCCGTTAGTGAGCCGGTCTGTCAGTCATTCCGTCAGTTCGTCAGTCCGTCAGTCCGTCAGTCCGTCAGTCCGTCAGTCCGTCAGTCCGCCAGTCACTCAGTCAGGCAACCAGTCGGCAACCAGTCGGCAACCTGTCATTTAGTAAATCAGTCAGCAAGTCAGTCAGTGAGGCAGTCAGTCAGTCAGTAAGGCGGTCAGTCCGTCAGCTAACTATCTAGTCAGTCAGTGAGTCAGGCAGGTAGGTCAGTTATAGCCAGTTGTAGTGAGTCTATGATAAGTGAAATAGCGACTTGGATAAAGTGAAATAAATGAAGAAGCATTCTCAAGTCGAAGTACTCGGAAAATAAATTTTCTGAGTTCCCCAACGGGAGTCGAACCCATGAACTTCCAGAAAACCGGTTGGAAGCTCTAACCACTGAGCTATGGAGGGCTCATGGCGAGCAAGGTCGCACACCTAAGAACCTAGTTTACAATCTTGCTCGCCATGGGTCCTCCATAGCTCAGTGGTTAGAGCGTCCAACCGATATTCTGGAAGTTCATGGGTTCGTCTCCCGTTGGAAAACTTACAAAATTTATTTTCTGAGTATTTCGACTTGAGAACGCGTTTTCATTTATTTATAGTAAGTTTGTCTGTCAGTCAAGCGGGCAGGTGGGCAGTCGGGCCAAAATAAGTCAGCCATGATCAGTCAGTCATTCAGTCAGTCAATCCAGTCATAAGATATACCCGTTTCCATTTTGCAGCATCTCAACCGATCGATGCAGTACAGTTGTCTGCAGTGGGTTACACGTATTTGGGTTAAAAAGTAGTAATCATCACACTTTAGAAGGCCTGGCTTATCGAAGGAAGGTACATAGTAGTAATAGCAGGTTCCATAGGAAGACGAGTGACTGGTAGGCTTGCAACACTCCACATTTTTCAAGATGCTGAAGAAGGCTGGAGAGTCAGCAGTGCGGTAGATACCACGAATGAATTTCCCATCGTAGCATTGCAAATAGCCATGCTTGCCATTCCTTTAAAAAGTACAAGAAAATGAACGACAAATGAACAAATTGAAGCTTGAACGAAAAGACGAAGTAACAGAAAACACGAACAAATGGATGAAAGAGCTAATGAACGAAGGACACAAGTCTTAAAAGAGCGGAAGAATATGCAATTGAACGAATGAACGAATGCCATGAATGAATGGACGAACGAACGAAGGAATGAACGAATGAATGAATGAATGAATGAATGAATGGGATTGATTAAATGAATGAATGAATGAATGAATGAATGAATGAATGAATGGAATGAATGAATGAATGGAATGAATGAATGAATGGAATGAATGTGGATGTCTAGTCTCACAATGGCCTTACGACTCGGTAAACTATGTGTAAGAAGTATTTCTATCACTACTGACGGGTCTTGAAGTTTATTCATACTACATCTTTAACATTGGCCTTCTCAGAAGTGAATACTTCAAGATGTATTATTAAACAACCCTTTCCACTTTTCGGCTCGACAAGTACATTCTTTACCAGTTTTCAGTATATCTGTTTTTCTTGCATTTCAAACCCGTGTGTTTGTGCTGCGACGGCGGTGAACAACACCAAGCACCTTCTAATCGATCAACAAAATCTTCCAAGCCACCGTTCTCTCCTCTTCGTAGCCCGTTCAAAAGTGAGTTGTCCCCAGAGCATCGTGACCATCCCTCCGTTTTGAGGCTTTTCGTCCAGTCTGATATGTTGCAAGTCCAAGAAGGAGCTACAGAGAAAAGAAAGGTTTTTTTTACATTTACGCTCGTAAAATTGGGATACATCCAAGCAAATAATACTACTCTCCGATGTAAATTCACAAAAACGGAAGGCAAAATGAAAGAATTGAATATAATAGGCTCAAAATTGTCACGTTCACACCACACCTAAAACTCGGCTGCTAACTTTCACATCAATGTGGAAAGGAAAAACGTTCTGGAGAGAGGGGACAAACGGATGACGGATGATAACTTCGCTGCTAACTTTCAAAGGATTATATTCCAAGTTTGACATTAACTTTTGTGAGAAAAAAAGTCTGGAGTTCGGGAGTTCAGTTCAAGCAATTCTAATAGCAAAACGACATCAAATACGACCTTTTGGATTTTTGAATTCGAACAATGGAGATAAATCACCCAAACGAATGCTTGACAGTGGAAGAAGTAGACATTGAGGTCTTAAAGAGGACTATCGCGAACATGGATTTTAAATGTCAAAACCTAATAGACTTATTTTCTTTCTCTAAAACGGCGACGAATCAATTTCTCAAGTTTGCAGTCCTTGGATTCAATAAGACAAGAGAGATGCACGAGGCCAAAATTATCTCGATCGGAATGTTTTGTTCCATATTTCAAAAGCGTTATTCGGCATTGTCAACGGTATTTATTTTTTACTTATTTTACACGACCTAAGAGGCCATGCAATAAACACGTTTTAAAAATACACGCACGACTATTTTTTTAATTGTATATAAGGGTTGTATTACCTCTTATACATGTGAACATTTCGCTGATCTCGTTGGGTGTAAGGGCTCTGTTCCAAATCTGTAAATCGTCAAATACTGCATCACCTTTGAGAGTTACAACTGGTTCAAGCTGAAGTGCTCCTTCGTCTGGTTCATTTGTACAAAATCCCCCGTCAAGATATTCGTCTACCTTCATACCATTTCTGAAAACATTGACGTCGGTTGTGTTCCACACGAAGACAAACTGAGACCACAAATTTCTTGGAACGGAAAAGATACGAACACATTTTCTTGATAAGGCCAAAATCTGAACAGCGAGGTGCTCTTCTGTTTGCCCAAACTTCTGGAATAATTTGAATGTGAACCGACCATTGATGTTGTCTCCTATGCTGAGAATTACTTGTCTTTGGGTGACCTCGTTGAAATAGAGCGTCTTACGCTTTAACCACAGGGAAACCGTAAAACCGCTACTACAGGACATAGGCTCAGTGAAGCAAATGCCATTGACTTCACCAAGTTCAATAACTGCTGCATCCCCGCTGGTGTAAACAGCTCCCAGCCTGGCCCCCTGTGTAGTTCCTACAGCTCCGACAAAAGTTCCCCACATGTCCCCTCTTAGGTTGACCATGTTAAGATGATTGTCCAGTGGCCAATATGAAGAAGAGTTACCTACAGCTGTCTCGCGGCAAAAAAATAGAACAACAAGAAATCTTGATCAAATCCCACGAATCTCTTTTGTTAGAGATAGGAATCAAATCAAATTTAAGAATCAAAACGATTCTTAACGTCCTGCATGTGATAATTTTGTCAAATGCGAGATGTGAAACGTTATGCGGTAATTTGTTGTATTTTTCACGTTCTCGCGATGTCACTGCTCGTGAAAACGTCAAGATTTTGGTGTATTGATTTTCAGAGACCTTACCGTAAAGCAGCCGGCGACAAAACCATGAGCTGTCACGATCTTTACTGCTGCGTAACAACATTTAAACAATTATTGTGTAGTCTTTTGGCGAAAAAATCTAATCAAAATCATCGTGTGGTAGATAGTGCACTCTACATGACAGATCTAAATTAGAACTCTCCTTATGAAGTTTGGAGAAGCTGGTCAGACAATGACACTACTTCAGCTCGACAAGTGCTCAGTTTTCTATTTCCTCATATTGTACGGAAATGGCTGAGTAACCGGAAGAGAGAGGGGATATTCCTACATATGGGCCATATAGGTATGTGCTGCGGCATAGGGTGAGTGATTAAGATTCTCGATCCTTAAATAGGGTATCAATTTTCGTTTGCTTCCTCCTTAAGCGGGGCCAGGATTTAAGACCCTTTGCCGCTCACACCTATCCTACTAGTAAATTCACGCGGGTACCTTCCCCGGACGTGGGAGGCTTTAGATTGATCCCAGTAATGGATGATATGGTAGTTTCAACTTACCGTTGTCACAAAAGCGAGCATCCTGGAAAACCAAATCCCACGAACACCAACCACGGACCTCGTCACAGTATTGGTACAAAGGACATTGGCGGCCACACAGCGAGTCTGATAAAGACAAGGGTAAAGAATTATGGCATTGATGGGGCATGTTGAATTCTACTCAGACGTCTTGAAAAATGTAACTTAAATTGATCAAGATCATCGCTCCTAATCTGTCTCAATCTTCTCTTTTCTTAGCCATCCTTGTTATTTAGGTGATGTTTACATGCTTATGTTAATTATGTTGGCAAAGGAGACACGTCACGGATGGCACATACCAAACTTTCCAGGTTTATCGTTCGTTCGTAATTCTTCTTAAAGCTTATGTAATGCTGACCATCCTTGTTACTTATATATGGCGGTGATTTGACATAATTATGTTAATTGTGTTGGCAAAAGAGCGATGTCACGGATGGTGTATTGTAAACTTTTTAGGTTTCTCGTTCGCAATCCGTCTCAGTCTTTCCCAGCGTTTACCATCTTTGTTACTTACACAGGTATAAGGGATGTTGACATAATTATGTTAATTGTGTTGGCAAAGGAGCGATGTCACGGATGGCGCATCCCAAACTTTCCAGGTTTATCGTTCGAAATCCGTCTTTATTAAGTCTTCTCCAATCTTAACCACCCTTGTTTCTGTTTGTTGTTTTTTTTAAATTTGGCTTTTCTACCTTTCTATCCAAATCCTCCAACTCAAACATGACATGAAACATCTCGTCTTCACCCACTCATTTCCACCCTCACCCCCACGGGGGACGTCTGACACAGAAATTCCATACTGATGACGTAGCTTTACAGAAATCCGTGTAGTGTCTCTGAATGGTTGCTACCTTTAAAGGGGCCACGTCACAGTTCGCACGTCTTGAAAAGTTAGTAGTTCGTAATCCGTGTCAATTTTCTCCATCCTTAATCATCCATGTTCCTTTATGGATTATTATTATCTATTTGGTGTTTTTCTATCTTAGTAAACTACTATTTTCAGGTTTCCTTTAATTTAAAGGCAATATTTTGCGTGGCCAAAATAACTCAAAATACCGAGACTGAGCGACTGAGACGGATCTCCGCTGTTGCTGTTGCCGACCAACCCAGGAAAATGTCATTATCTCCAATTTGGTGGAGATCAACCTCTAACGATTGAGAAGTCTATATCAAGAAAATGGCAGTTAATATTTCCTTGCAAAAAAGAAGCTCTAATTATTTTCCACTCACCTCCAGTGGTCAAAACTTCAATGGCGTGCAAAGAAACGTTATTTTCTCTCAGTAAATAACTCTCACTTGTCGGAGGTGACGCGTCAATGTACATAACTAATTCCCTTGTGTTAGCCTGTCTCATGTCAGACGACAATACCAGCTCATCATACCCAAATATCGGTCCTCGTTCTTTGCTCCATCGAATCCCTTTAAAAACTTGGTCCAACCCCAGAACTATTTCCTCAGGTTTTTGGCCCGTCTTCTTCTCGAAACGAAAGAGGAATGATTTCGTACTGACTCTGAAGCCTTCTGGCCAAACTGAAACAAGAAGAAAGTGTTGTCACTCCTCCATGTGACTTACACGTCTCGAAATAAGGCTAATTAATATAAGACTTATCGTCAAACTAAAATAGCGAACGTCCCGATACAAGAAAAAACCCATTAAAACGCCTTCCCGACTTGCAACGAGTGTTTCGAAATAACGTCCGTCCCGTGGAAAGCTTCGCCAATAGTTTCGTAAGCGTGCACTGTATGCTTACCTAAGACTGTCAAAATATTTATAAAACGGCTTACTAACATTGGCTTGAGTGCAGCTGAATTCGACTTGGAATGAGACGAAGCCGGGATGCGTCGCTCGAGAGTAAAGGGTTGTAAAGTTTACGGGTTGCTGGAAGCGGGATTCCCAACGTGGCGAGTGAGAAGATTTTGGTAGAAGTTTGCAGTAAACAAAGCACAAAGAAGCAGGACATGGTTTGGGGGGGATCCAGGAACTAAAAGGTGCCCCAACCACCAAACTGTATTCCCTTTTACTAAGTATTATTCGGTTGGGAATGCCTATATCCTCAACACGATGGACGCATGCGTATTTGCTAAGACATACTTCCCCAGCTATGATCTGCAAATCCTCCAAATATGGTATTGTTAAAGCGAGCAATTGTCAGCGTGGCACCCTTTCCATCGCAATTCGTGTGGAAGACACCGCTGTCCCAATCGTCCCTTGCACTGCTGTAACAAGGCTTCCAGAGTTTGCCTTGGAAATCAACTGAGGTTAACCAGCTCTCCAGGCGCTCTTTGTATGCTGAGATGTGCCCGATGATATCGGATCTAAAATCTAGGAACAAAAGGAATTTAATTCCTCTTAACTAGAATCTCTGTTGTTCTGTAATAGGCTCAGGCCATATTCGTATTCTCGGTATTGGACTGGAACTAGCTTGCAACCGAGGCTAATGAAGGGAGTCTTTTCAAATGCAAATGACATTGAGCTCTTTTTAATGATATTCCCCCGAATTTGTCTCCACTTCAAGCTAATTCCAGTCCAATACCAAGAATACGAATATCGCCTATTGACTACCGTCAAAGAACTATTTTTTTACTGATAGAAATTTCCTATCGCACTGAATAGTGAGAATTATGCAAACTAATCTGGGACGTCCAAAATCCGTTAAATTAATAGTGAAAGTATTGGTTTGTTGTCCGTTGGTCCGTTCTACCAAATTAACCCATCACTGTTGGGTTTCCTGTATCGATTTACCCTTTACAATATGAGCATGAATTTCCCTTTCTCCTTTAGTCCCAGGGGAGCAGGGATGGCGCAGTGGTGAGAGCGCTCGCCTGACCCGGTGTCATATGTGCCGATTGAGTTTGTTCTTGATTCTCGCCTTGCTCTGAGGGTTTTTCTCCGGGTTCTCCAGTTTTTCTCCCTCCACGAAAACCAACATCTCCAAATTCCAATTCGACCAGGATAGAGGACCTGCATGAAAACCAGATAAGACTGATGTGGTTTCTTCTCTAAATATTGTAATTTGTTTGTTTACCTGCTGTATACGTCGAACGAGCAAAATCCGGATTGAAGGAACAATTTTGGTTTCTTGTAAATGTCACCTCATCGATGGCTATATCACCTTTTTCGCCATTCACGATTCCCTCAAAAATAATCTGATAGAAAAAGTAAATAAAGACATTAAAGGACTTTGTCATGGAACTGAAAAGAAACTAATGGAAAACTGTGCTGTGTCCATAAAGTGTAGGCAATAAAATACAAAATACGAGAAAACGTTATACTTGAGCTTTTCTTTTTTGTAAGCCATCTTTAGAATCTTGGCAAATCATTTGCTCCTAACAAAGAGCGATTTTCAATTGCCTGTCTTGAAACCAAAACCAAAGTAATCACTCTAGCCAATCACAAAGGACACAAACAATACAGTGAACCAATCAAAACTCGAAGTAATTACACGTAGCTGACGCGAAGCGCGGGAAAACGCGTGCAAACACGTCACGATTGATTTTGGTTTTACTTCTGATTGGCTGAAAAATTGGCGCGAGTTTTTTAAGCCAATCATGCAGTAAGTAGTAAGTGCAAAGCCAATTACTCTTCGACACTCGAATAAAAACCGCTCTAATGATGACATCCTCGACTTCAGATTTTCAAACCATTACGAACCTTAAAGGCGTCATTGCTATGAATGGGAATTTCTCCGCGTTGCCACTCGGTTGATTGTTCTCTAAACAACCTCCACAGAAGAATTTTAGAACTTGACTTGTAATTCTTGAGGTACACACTCAATTTGCCAATGTATGTTCCTTCCATGTGGTAATAGAAAGTCAAACAGTTGAATCTTGGTAAAATATGTTGCGTTATCAATCGAGCTATGTCGCCTTTAACGCGAGGAGGAGAAGCTTCTATGTAATAAAATCCAGTACTCTGTTCTGTGGAAAATGCAAATAGGAGTCCATTAGTCACGACTGAGGAGGGTCACAATTTATTTTACTCCCGCCTATTTTACTCCCGTCCTCTCGCAGAGTTAGCCATATAAAACTTGATACTGACTCCGACAAAAAATGCTTTAAACCGCGAACCCTTGCAACATTGCTGTAATTAAATGCAATTTTGTGCTGCCGCCCTGCAAATCAGGACCCAGACCAAACGGATTGAACAATCGTTCACAGTCATCTTTCCAAATTCTAACGGTAGAAAAGAATGGCAGTTTGAAATAATCGATTGAGTAACATTTCGGACTTCTTTGTGGAGGAAAAAGGTAACATTACGTTGTTTTAGTGCCTTAGAAACATTCCTTCTAAGACACTTATATTTTCAATGATTTTTACCAAAATTGCTACTAATCTCGCAATCTGATTGGCTAATTTGCCGTTGTCGATAAGAGTGCTCGCGTCAATGTGTCACGCTCTTGGTCACGCTCTGAAAAAACATTTTCTTTGACGTTGATATTGTGGTAAAAAACATATCGAATGCATGTGGTTTAGCGTTGACTGTACTCTTATCGACAACGATATGCGTCATCCCAGCGGTCAAAATTTGTTGTGGACTCACTCGGCTGCGCCTGTCCACAACATCTTGACCACTGTGATGACGCATATCGTTGTCGATAAGAGTACAGACAACGCTAAACCACATTTGATTTGTTAACTGCAAAAATATAGAACAAGGCAGGCGAAGAAAACTACGAGAGTCGATCAGCATTTCTTATGGACTTGTCCTCAGCCCTTATTTTTCTCCTTTGCGCTCCCCCGGTTTGCGCGCCTCAGTCATATTAAGTTTTGGATTACTCCCGCAGTCAGTGTGGCGTGTGTTTGTTGTCTTAACGTTTCTCAATTAAGCTTATTTCTTACCAAGCATAACGTCCACCTCATACAAGAACATTGAAAACTGACAGTTCGCTATGCTGCAGATGTTAGCCACAATCATCTCCACCCGAACATATCTCCCTAGCAACGGTACATCGCAATATGTCACCACATGGTTAACCAGGGCTTCATATACGACATCTTCGTCTATACTCGCGCATTCACCAGTGTCTCCTGTCTCGTTCGCAACCGTAATTATAACAACCCCAGGATCACCTCCATAGCCAGTCACATTGAGCGCAAGTCTTACACCAGCCACCAGGCCATTACGGCCAAGGTCTACCTTCCACCATGGGTTACTGTCTGGGCCCAGTTCACTCCGCGTATTGAGATCTCCATCCACAGCCAGCGAGGACGAGTTAGCAATACTGGGATGTTGTTGTGTTTTGCCTTTAAAAGCGGCGTTACTGAATGATCGGTGGACTGAATAACACGAAGAAATAGCAATTGATAATTAACCCTTATTTATAGATCAGGCAAATGCCAAGATATTCAGATTGATTAAACCTTGCTAGCAGTTTAGTTAAAAGATGTTTTACAAATTAAGAACGCCTTACAGTCACCTCGTTAATACGGTCACTTCGTTATTACGGCCAGTCTTTTTTGCCCCAGCGAAACGCCCATACATTTTCGTATAAAAAAACACCCCGTTAATGCGGCCACCGTTTGTTTCCTCGTGACATTCAAATAATCATAGATTACAGTAATTCAGAGCACTGTGTTCAGAAAAACGTGGAAACTGCCCATGCCTTCCTAAAGGTAGCTAAGTTAGAAAGCAAAGGAAAATTTACATTTACAGACATTGCGAGCAATCCTGCAGTTTCTTCAGTATCATAACTAAGGTAGTAATTAAGTCATACAGCCTGCATGTACGTTGATCTGCATGGTAAACCGCTTTAAAGCATGTGCACGGTGCTTAAGAATGCAAATTAGTATTGGTTTGCAAGTTTCCCAGAAAACCGATGTTTCGTATCGTCCATGATGTATACTTTTTCTTGACAACGTGTTTTCAATTAGGTATATATGGCTTATCGACCAAGTGTCAAGTCAATATGGCTGGATATTGCCTAAGTTCCCTTTCTGCGTATTTAGGGACCGAGATACAGTTCTAAGATTTACGCTACCGATACGACTTTGACAAAAACTTCAATATAAATGCCACGCTACAAATAAAGTGCTGGCAAAATCGATAGGGACACAGCAACAGGATTTTTAACATAGTGCATTAAAATACTAAAGAGATATTGCCTGCCTTGTATTGAGAAACTCACCTTCGTTATCGAAGTTTGCATCAGTACATGGACCGGTGTCCTTTGTATTAGTACAACTTTTTCCGAATGACCAATCAAAATCATCGTAAGAACTTTGCTTCAGGCACCAGTCCGTCATGCGACAAGCAACTGAAAAACAAATAACATATGCTACATGTGGAGACATGAAGCGGTGACGTGTCTCAGCGACACTTTTCCTTGTGTGACATGCCCACTTTTGAGAAAAGGTTCTGTTTCGGGGGACAAAAATTTGTCCCCGCAAAATGGTGCATGAAATTCAACTGGTTTGAGTTCGTGTATCATGAAGCAGGGACAAAATGATCTCAATCTCAATGCCGCAACGTTTGCACGGCTCTTGCAAACTATTTCCGCTACAACTTGTACAGAAATGAACCAATGTCCGCCTCGTGTGTGCCAGCTTGCGAACTCCCCTGCAACATGTGTCTTATGCGTACACACGAAAGGGCTTGTCCACACCCAACAACACCGGTTCACGCAGTGGACAGCAAACAGATGAAAAACATTCTCCCTTCTTCCAAAAATTGAATAAAAATACTTGCCAAAAATAAACCCAGTATTTTGAAATGTTTCGATTATTACCTTATAAAAAAAAACACCACACCAGCAAAACCGAAAACAAAGCAAACGGCAGAAGAGCCAAACAAGAACTTGTCTATATTTTTAAGACACTTAAAAACTGAAGACTTCTCCCAGTACCTACCAGTTTCCACTTGCTTCCTTATCTGTGCTTGAGACACTATACTTGGCCACACAGTCAAGTCTTGCAGTTGAAAGTTATCCGCAGATTTCACCTCATTGGATAAAAATCTGTTTCCAATTATAAACAAACCATCCGTCGGATTTGTTGCCGAGGTAACAATCTTCCTAGCTCTTCCAGTCTCGGCTACTAAGACGCCATTTTGATAGAACTTTAGGCCCCAGGCCTTGCTCCACGTGAATGTAACGTAAAGCCATGTTCTTGGAATCGTGAGGATGTTCAGTTTGTAGACCTCATCTCCTGAAGTGACCGCCAGCTGATGATAGCTTGTGAATAATTCGTTGACTTGTTTATACTCGAACTCCATTTTGTCTTCAATGTTGGTATTTCTGCTTCGCCACGAAACTATAGTACTAGGATACTTCTGCTGGGGCGCTTTTTCTGCAATAGACCACGTTGGATATATCAAAATTCTAACATGGCTCAACAAAATGCAACAAAACACAACGAAATGCAACAAAATAAAAAAAAATGTAAATTTTATAAAAGTTGGAAATATAGGCTGGGCCATTGTCCTTGTTCGTTCTGGGCATGTTCATGGTGTTTTTTGGAATAACCATTGTCCTTATAATGCTTTTTAAAACACCCAGAAAACTTTTATGGTTGCACTGTGAACATCCTGACATAATAACATAATAGCAACATAACGACATGAGGAAAAAAACCGATCTTTTCCTTATGCTTTTAGGTCCATGTTCACATTGCGACATAAGCTATGACGCCGTTATATCGTTATGTTGTTTATGTCGTTATTATGTCGCTACCCAGTATAGATGATAGGTCTAGGAAAACCTCATACAATTAGGACGTTGAACTCCACTTTTAATCCTACCTTGTGTACAGCCATAGAGCTCCAACCTCATTGATATCCCGGACTGCCACGTAATTGGTCGAAAAAGGATGTAGCGTGCTGTGACTGGTGGGCTTAGGTCATGTGACACAATAGTGTCAGCGTCCGTGTTTCCGGCGAAAATCTGAATCGGTAAAATAACAAATGCTGTAGCTTTATCAAAAAAACAAACAAAACAAACAAACAAACAAACAAAAAAAAAACAAAGAATGAAAATGTCTTTTTACAAATCAAGTTACACTGTAAATTTAAAGATGTAATTGAAGAAATAAAGAACCTTGTCTGTAGTTTGTCCTTGTTCCCTGTAGTATCGGAAATTGACATTGTCATTGCTGTATTGTAGTTTGTACGACTTCACATACTGGTAATTATTCTGATGTGTCCTTCCCTGTGTTGCTATACTCATCACACTCGTGTGTTCATTATTTAAATCAACCTGGAGCCACTGATTAGCATCTAGTATAAAAGCTGCCCAGCCAGCTCCTTTCTCTTGAAAGTTTAGTCTGCCGTGGGTGGCGGCCACAAAGGCGTTCAATTCCGAAGAGGCACTAATTTGGCTGTCAGATATTCGACCGCTTTCCATCCCTAGAGCCACTGGCTTGCATCCTGATGCTTTCATGGATAGAAATACAATGGTAGTGTGGGCAATAGAGAAGTAATATATCAAACACGAAAGGCCGTGTTTGATCACATTTCCAGACATCGAGAGGAGAATTGAAAATATAATACGACCCGCAGCGCAGTATTTTTGACGAACCTCGAGGTGTTTGGAAATGTGGTTTAACACTGTCATAGTGTTTGATATATCTTCTCAAACAAAACTGCAACAATAGTAGAATAGTAACAATTCAGAGTTTAAAAACTGTGTTCGGCAACCTTAGAGTGAAGGAGTTTCAAATAAATTGATATCTTTTGTGTCGCAAAAGCTGCTAGAAAAGTTAACAAAAGTGTAAAAAGCTTATAAACTGATCATACGCTAAATATTTAGACTAATGAGCTGTTATATACTTTTTTCTCTATTGCCAAATTTAGTAAGTTTTGATAAGTTTTGATAAGATTATTAAAACTTGTACTCTGATAAAATTGATCCTCGGCGTCTGTTGAAATGAGTATATTTCAGGACATTTCGTGTACAGTTGGTTTCGGTCCCAGATTTTACAAAAAGTGATCACGTCTTAAAGATTTTGCAGGTGTTGAATTCGTCGCGTAAAAAACTGGAATTGTTTGATAAGCATTATCGCAAAAAAATTCCTTGGGTTCGTTTAAATCGCTTGTATTCAATATCTCGTTGGCGATCTGGACGAACTTGACAGACATAGACTTGACAGTCTATACGATGGAATCCAACGGTGCAAAAGTAACAGACGCCACTTTATATTAACACAGGTCATACCTGATTGACAGCCATACAGCTCCACTCTCATTGATATGTGTTTCACCCAAGATACTGGCCGAAACCTGATGAAGCGTGCTGTGATTGGTGGGTTTAGGTCATGTGACATAGCAGTGAATGCGTCTGTGTTTCCAGCAAAAATCTAAAGTGCAAATAACTGTCGATTTATTTGAACCTTAGAAACCATTAGTTAGCATTGCCATTGGAAAAATATTCTAACAGCCATGTAAAAGTAACTGACTGATTATTGGCAAGCTTGCAACCTGATTGGCTTCGCGACCATCCATTATTCTAATATTTTCCAGCACTCAGTCCCGCACTTGACAGGCTTATTTAAATAATCTTATCAATAATATCTATCAAACGTCTTGCTGACGTCACAAGGCACCTGTGTGGCCAATCAGGTTGCGCGTTTGCTTGATAGTCGGTCAGTGGGAGCACCGTGAGGTAAAGAAAAATTGTTTGACCTGGGTGGGATTCAAACCTGCGATATCCGGACTAGATCATCGTTAATCTACCGACTGAGCAACGAAGGCAGACGGGAGGAGGTCACAGGTAATTACATTGGTAATCTGTGGCAAGTTATCTATTAAGGGTGCAGTGACCCATTTCAATCAAAGGTTTCAAGTTATTGTTGTTGAATTGTGGGAGGCACAGTGGCCTCATGGTTAGTGCGCTCGTCTCCGGATCGAGCGGTCCGGGTTCGAGCCCTGCCCGTGGACATTGCGTTGTGTTCTTGGGAAAGGCACTTAACTCTCACGGTGCCTCTCTCCACCCAGGTGTATAAATGGGTGCCGGCGAACTTAACGCTGGGGGTAACTCTGCCGTGATGGACTAGCATTCCATCCGAGGGGGGAGGGGGGGGGGGAGGGAGTAGAAATACTCCTAGTCGCTTCATGCTACAGAAATCGGGACAAGCTCCGGCCTGGTGGGCCACTTGGCTCGTATGCAGACTGTGTGGCGCTTATTTGTATTTTCTACTAAATAAGGTATTTCACCTTATCTGTGGACTCTCCTTGTTCCCTGTAGTAATAGAACACTTGTCTGTCATTACCATACTGTAACTTGTACTTGGTCACGTATTCCTGATCTAGATAAGGTCGATTTCCTTGCGTAGCTACTCGTACGACACTGATATGTTGACTGTTTATATCAACCTGGAGCCATTGATCAGGATCATTTTCTAAAGAGGACCACGCCCATCTATCGTTATAATTCAGTCTGCCGTAGCTGGCGAGGTACTCGTCACTATATTCCGTGGAAGCACTGATCTGGCTGTCGAGGATTGCACCACTTTCCATTCCGAGAGCTTTAACATTGCACGCTAATGGTTAAAGTGGATACGAATACAGAGTTAGTATACTCTAATATAAAAATAAATACAAATATTTAGAGAGGAAGCCACATCAGCCTTATCTGGTTTTCATGCAGGTCCTCTATCCTGGTCAAATTGGAATTTGGCGATGTTGGTTTTTGTGGAGGGCGGAAAACCAGAGAACCAGGAGAAAAACCCTCGCAGCAAGGCGAGAACAACAACAAACTCAACCCACATATGGCACCGGACCGGAATCGAACCCGGGCCACATCGGTGGGAGGCAAGCGCTTAAATCACTGCGCCATGCCTGCTGCCCCTATATAAAATATAGAATAGAATATAGCTCCTGTTTACCGCGCTATTGGAGATTGGCGTGCATTATTTTTTTTTTAATAGATGCACGACTGGAAATTATAGCGCACATATATCTCGGTCAGCGCAACCACCGCCCCTTCTAGATAAATATTTTTCCTTTTTCATGCTATATTCTAAACCATAAAGAAGATGATGTTCCTATGTTTTCTAATAAAAAACTGCTGAACTGCTGTCCACTAGCAGTTTTTCTAGACCTCAAGCCTGCATTATTTTCTGGAGAACATAGAACACCATCTTCTTTTGTAAGTATTTGTACTATACATTTCTGAGGCAATTCTCTTTCTCGATGGCTCTTTCCGGTCGAAAATCAAGGCAGGATAAGGGTTTTGGCTCAACACGTTTTACAAAGGCCTGTTTTGACTGTTTCAGATTCTATAGCATTAAATATGACATTAGAGAAACAAATTCTACGATTAAATAGAGCGGTTTTCAACTGAGTGTCGAAAGTAATCAGACAGTTACTTTGGTTTTGGTTTTGGTTTTACCACGGTTTGAGATTGGCTGAGTAGTCTAATTGGTAAGTAATTGGTTTGGTTTTGGTTTTACAGCTCTCAATTAAAACCGCTCTAAACTAACTAGGGACTAAATGGAAAATGCAACAACAGTAAGGGATCCATTATAATCTGACGCTATCATCTCCAAAATTCAGGGTCTCTCATATTTTAGAGCAAAACCGAAACTTTGGATATAGGAAACTAGAGAACTTTTTATCGAAACAGATCCTCTAGAGTCTCGATGGTACCTTGTCTACAGCCATAGAGCTCCACCCTCATTGATATCCAGTTATGCCACGTGATTGGTCGAAAACGGACATACCGTGCTGTGATTGATGCATTTAGGTCATGTGACACAACAGAATTACTGTCTGTGTTTCCAGCGAAAACCTAAACAAGTAAAATCGCAAATTATTATTTAAACCGTTTTTTACTTTTAATCCAGGGTTAGCTTTGATAAACTTTGGAATGACTGACGCCAGGTCATTGCATATCTTCAAAAAGAGGCTGCGTGCTTATTAAAGACAAAAATTCAGCAATTTCAAAATTCCAAAACTTCTTGGAGAGTAAAAGACCTATTATTTTTATTTCCTTTGTAAAAGAAATGATAAAAATATCGTCATAAGGCGCCAAAAGGTTGTTAAACCGATAGTTTACGTTAAAGTATGGAAGAAAGCATTTCTTATTCGACTGCTTTATTTTGGTTTAATTTACGATGTATGTAAGATTTAGGGCATTGAAACTTGCACAGTACTGCGTAGGAAATATGATGTCGCCTGTGTATGCATTTCACCACAATACCATGCTAGCCTTAAACAGCTCATATAGTACAAGGAAAGCTATATTTTTTTAAAATATTTGTCCCTGTGCTAACGACATTTTGTCAGTGTTAGGTTTGAAGGTTTTAAAACGTTTCCCTAAGTTTTTACCAGAGTAATTCGAGTTTTCGTGCGCTATGAATTGTGGGTAAATGTACCAGTCGCCATCTTTTTTCCTACGGAGGATTTGTTTTCGTCTCTTGCGACTCTAGTCTTGCACGCGCACGTGTTCTAAACCATGCAAACCAGACTGGTAGTACGGAGTAATACGCGCAAAAAGTAACCGCGTTGACTTTTCCTAATATGGCAAAATGCGTGGCAGAACTTCTGCTCATGCCCAATAATAAAGAAAATTTATCATATTTTTTGTTTCGTTGGATCCTATAAGCACCTTTAACATGACATGACACAAGCGTGACGCAGGTCTAGCAACATGGCGTGACAATAGCGTTACCGAGTACCTACAGTTTGATTCAGTATAGCTTACCTTGTGGGTAGTTTGCCCTAGTTCCCTGTAGTACTGGAAGTTTATTCCATCATTACTGTACTGCAGTTTGTACTTGGTTACCCACTGCTTGAGGACAAAATTCCCTCCTTGTGTTGCTACTCGTGTTATTGTACTATTGCCGTGATTGCCCAGATCGACCTGGAGCCACTGATTGGCACCTAGTGTAGCGGATGACCAGACTCCGCGGTCCCTCCCGGGTGTTTCTACACGGTGGAGTCTGCCGTAGATGGCGGCTTGAGTGGAACCAGATTCCGAAGAAGCCTTGATTTGCGAGTCGGAAATTTCACCACTTTCCATTCCAAGCGCTCTTTGACATTCTAAAGGTTTTAATGAATCCACCGATCAATTAAGTAGCTGCCATGAACACTTCCCGGCAACATGGCGTCAACAACTATTTATTATCCACGTGACAAAGACATGGATTTTCGCGCGGATAGAACTCGCGTTTCGCAAACAAAATGGCGGGAAATGTAAAGCGCGCAAAATCAATAGAGTGCTTTGACATGACGTCACGACATATTGGTGTCTCAACACAATGAAATGGCGGCCACGACGACCTCTTAAACCCATCCTGCGGGAGTTGAATTCTTTTAATATTTAAACACTTTCTTTTGTTCCAGCTGCAGGGCATGTTAGTGAAAACGTTGTACATGTGTTGTCGACGTACTTGTAAAACAAAATGTAAATCTTATTTATAGTGGTCATGCACTAAGCTATACAAGCACTAAGCTCAGCTAGTTTACAAGCATGCCACTGAAACAAAGGAAACAAATATTGCAAATAAACGTAACATAGTTAAAAATCCCCTCTGGCAGAAGGTAGACCAGTTGGCTATTCACACAGCGTGACCGGGGTTTTGAACTCGGAACTACCGAGAAACAAATCCCGCTAGTTGCAGGGTGGAGGCCTTGAACCCGGGACCTCCGGATTACAACACCAGCGCCCTAAACCACTTGGTTTATATTTTTTTTACGTCAAAGTGAGAATGGAGCATTAAGTTATCCCTCTGAAACTGATGGCAATAATATCTCTTTTCTTGAAAACGAGCCCTCTAGTTTCCATGGTCCAAAAGTCTTTACAGATTACTTAAATGTTAGTTGTTGTTGTTGTTGTTGTCGTTTTTTTTTTTTGCTGAAAACCTGGCTTAGCATCATAGTGTTAATGCAAGCTAAGAAAGAGATATGGCCAGGATTATCACTTACCAGGCCCGTAAATTTCCACCCGCAAGCAGCATTGTTCTGACTTGCAGCGATCGATATGAAACCTCAGTGTCTGAGTCTTGAATGGACGCAAGATAGCGTTCTTTACTACAGTTGATGCGTCCCAGTTTCCTTCAAAAATCTGGAAATTAAAAAAAAAAAAAAACCTTTGTTTGGCTTATGAACACATTTTTGCTTAGATTTTCATTGCTTAAAAGTATTTCGTAACAAGTTGTTGATTGCATTCAATAAAAGAATCGTTAGCGCTCACACGCATCTTGTGCGGTACTTTAAGATCCAAGTGAGTGCTCACGTAACTGACAAATGCAAGAGGACTAAATTAACTATTTCCTTTACAAAATCTTCATAAAATTGTTCTCTTGAACTCATAACGTAAGCATATAAAAAATCACTTGCTCGAAGTAATGGAGTGCTTTATAGACATAATAAGGCCCCGCCCACACCATGCCGGAGAAAATTGAAAACGCTGCTTTATTTCTGCGGTCAACCCTACCGTCCACACTAATCCGTCACGAAAACAGAGCTTTACGAAAACATTCTGAAAACGGAGCTTGCGGAAACAGTTGGCGTCACGATAATCATGGCATTTCGCTGATCGAGTTTTTCTCAAGCACAAGTCAAAACTGCCGGGTAATTGTTACGTTTTTAAATTCCTTCAGCGTAGCGTGGACGGGGCGTTAAAGAACTCGAAATACTTTTAAAAAACTAGTTTTATTTATAGTTCAATTTAAAATATTAAGCTACTTCTAAACTTTAATATGTCTGGATCACAAAATTATCTACCTTCAACTTTCCATTCTCCGTGTACCTCTTCCATTCTCCATCGTCAACATCAACAAAACTAAGATAATACGACAAAACAAAATACTTGTTTTGATTGTTCTCAGCGCCTTGTGTGGCAACAAACAAAATGTACTGCGGAGTACCCAGGTTCACCCGCAACCAGGGATCAGGATCTTCAGAACGAGGCTTGGAACACCACGCAGACAGGCACAGTCCAGGAAGACTGAGGCGAGCAAAGTGAGGAGGTGACATGCATCTTTCTGACGACGCCGTCATTTCCGGGAAGGTCTCTTAGGAATTAATTTGTTGGAATAAAAGTTTGGTAATTTCATTTGTCACTTAGAGACGAGAGAAAACCTGGGACCAGTCTCATCTCGTAGTGGCTTGTGGGACCGTTATCGGGGAAAAACAAAAGACAGGAAGCCATATTGTCCTTGGTTGCAATCCCACAAGCCACTGCGAGATGGGACTCGCCTCATATTTTTTATTGTTCTCTAAAGAGCCAAACACAATAAAGAAATTTTCTCAGTCATATAAAACATGTGCGCCAACTGACTATGTCCCTTTAACCTCGGACACATGGCTACACTTAACCCCAGGGAATGCCAATCAAAGCCAGTGGGGGATCTAGACGAGCTCAAAACTCGTAGAGCGGAGGGGTGACTTTCTGTTGGCTTTTAACATCTATGTGCTTGTTCGGTTATGTTGTTGCTTCATCAGGCAAATGATTTCTCTTCGCCTGCGCGATCATTACATCGACAGCTGGCGCACGGATTTTAACACATACGCTCTTGCGGGGTACGTGTTTCTTAAATCTAATTCTATTAACAATTAATGATCGATAATCATCAAATCAAGGAGAGACAAGAGTAGACGCGCTGAGCGTGAGATCTCTAACAAAAGAAGACACTGCTCTTCAGACAACGAGATCGGAAAAAGATACATAAGTTTTAAAATATACCTTGGCCGTTGAAAATTATCTTTATTTTCATACAGATGTCAGAGTTCCATGTCTGAGGAAGAAATCTCAAATAGGAAGGACTTGTATGGAAATTGTAGCTTCTATCAATCATGTAGACCTAAGAAAAACGGCATAAAGTAATAGTTTATAATTTAATAATTACATTATGAGCTCGAAATTTCTTTTGCGTGATAGTTGACAAGGGCACACCCCGAGCCAGCTATCACTCAAAGAAATCACGAGCTACAAGTAGCTCATAATCTATTTTTAAGTGCAAATGTACTACCGTAAGCTTCTGAAAATAGCTCCCCCCCCCCCCCCCCCCCCCTCGAAAGTAACGTCAAAAACTTGTGGCCACTGATAAATCCGGAAGTAGCAACCCCCCGAAAGTAGCCAGCCCGCCCCCACCTCCCCGAAAATAGTGAGACCCAGGTTCAATAATATATTTATTTTTCCAATCAATAGTCAGGTGAAAGTTACGTATGCGTGGTAACTTGATTTAAGGCACTCTACAAGAAAGGGAGGAATCGCTTCTGCGCTTATGCCACGAAGCGTTGAGAAATGTCAGTTCGTGCCACATCAGTTAGTGTTGTTCCATGCTAAAATAAAACGCGTAGAATTTTTATCAAGTAACAGGAACGTAGTTTAGGAAACTTTGATCCAAATTAATATCATTTTCAACAGGAGCATATTAAAAGAAACGTTTCTTCAAATTTAAATTGAAAGCTCGATCATCGCACTGAGACATTGCTACAGCAGACCAACGTAGCTGTGCGTCATGAAGTAAATACAGTTCATCTTGGTATCCAACTAGCTTTCCTGCCGACCACTGACAACACGGTCTAGACATGAAGAGCGCAGCCCGAGTCAACTATCACGCAATAGAAATCGAGAGCGAATAATCTAATTGTTTAGTAGAACGGCATTCGTGATAGAAGGCTATAGCTAGTAGATTTATACTAAATCGTATCATTATGTCGCATCATATCATGTATCCTATCGTACTATCTTACCCTAACCATGTTCGAGATGTAAATTTTAAAAGGTATCGGGGTTTACTTTAAAGCAGCTATCAACTGAGAGTTGTGAAGCCAAATCAAACCAATTAGACTACTCAACCAATCTCAAACTGTAGTACGTAAAACCAAAACCAAAACTAAAGCAATTGCCTGTGAAATTAACTTGGTTTTATAATTATTTTAAGGTTTGCCCACTAGAAAAGGGTTAATGGTCTCACTATAACATCGCTGATAGTATAGTTAGTAGTTTACTTTGATCTGAGAGGAACGTAGATACTTACTCCTTCGAACTGTCCTAGGGGGGTCTCTAAGGCAGTCCAGTCTTTCCCGTCTCTGCTTTTATTAAGCAGATATGATATTACCAATGATGCCTCGCCGTCTGGTTTTATGGTCTTCACCACCATCACCATCCCATTTGACGAGTCATTGGGACCAATGTTCGCTTGAAGCCACTGTTGTTGGTCGCTGTAATGCGCATGCGCACACCATTTGCCTGCAGTGTTCATTAACGACTTGTTTGCACTGTACTCCTGAGAAACTCTCTCGGACGAGGAATCAAACGCTGAATTGGGAACAATGGCAGGGTCGGCAACTCCAAGGGCCTGGTGTGGTGCTTAAAATTGAGAAAAAGATCGATCAATACTAGTTTTACTTTTACCGTAGTCCGTAGTGTCCACTTATTTCCCGCCATGGTCGGTAGGGTCGATCCCAGTTCCCATCAGTGTTCCCTGCCGAAAAGTTGCGTGTCATCCCCGGGTACTCGATGATAATGCCATTAGAAATAAAATTAATAGACTGGGAGTAAACCCACCCCCCAACCCCCCCCCCCCCCCCCCCCCCCCCCCTATTTTTTTATAAACAAAAAAAAATTTGGTGTTGTAAAATATAAAAACAAAAA
>Ga0126339_10000033_pt1 | contig 44001 bp, 19 predicted proteins | sample OrbTmetagenome_2_FD_92532 | JGI IMG/M metagenome (GOLD analysis project Ga0126339, IMG submission 92532) | Coral microbial communities from Petempiche,Puerto Morelos, Mexico - Orbicella T R C metagenome | ecosystem: Host-associated > Invertebrates > Cnidaria > Coral | place: Petempiche,Puerto...
TAATTGGGGACACTGTAAATAAATAAACAAATATTTCAAATATAACATAAACTATTAAGAATCCCAACTGGTGGGAGGCTGACCAGTTGGCTATTTACACAACGCGGCCGAGGAGTTGAACTCAGGGCTGCCGAGAACAAATCCAGATAGCGGCAGGACGAAGATTTGAACCAGGGACCTCCAGATTTCAAATCCAGCGCCCTAATCCACTCAGCCACGCCGCCTCCTGCCTCCTTTCGTCTCAATACCCTAACAGGTACCGCAAAAGCTCCCGCTGTGGACCTTTTGAGGCTGAACACCCTAAGAGGTACCAAAACAGCATTTTTTACCCCAAAAAGGAACGACAAATACCTCCGTCCTTCTTCTTTGGGAGTCCTCCCCCAGGAGGGGTGCATTACCCCTTCAACCCTCTTCATTTACTTACCACATCTCCAGCAAAAGCTAGCACGGCATTGTGAACAGTGCATCATGTCACAGCCAGAGATCCTCTCGACAGCCATGCGACACTTTGGACAGAACTGATACTTTCCTTGTTGCCTCATCATCCGAATAAACGACACGTTACTCATTTCTTTTCTGCGCTGTTTTTCTCTCTCTAACTTCTGTCGTCTTCTGAGAGATAATTCTGCAGCTGTCATTTTAGCTCCTCCTTCTTTCTTTTTATCTTTCTTTTTCTTTGATTCTGTGTTCTTGTTTTTGGCACCTTCCTCCTCCTCAGAGTCTGTTTCCTCCTCAAAGCATGGCTGTCTGGCATGCCAGGGCTCAAGGCATTCTGTGCAAAATGCAAAGAAGCAATTTGCACAATGGCCAAGTCTAGAGGTTTCATCTTCATCAGCAACAACTGCTACATTGCATCTTGGGCAATAAACAACATCTCCCATGACATCCAAGGTCTTGTTTAAAAGTAGCCTTTCCCATCGCTCAAGTTTGTCCAGATCTAAGACATCTTGAATAATCTCAGGCGGAATCATTGTTTTGCAGTCATGACTTGGACACAAGAGGTTAAGCACAGTGCCACCTTCAACATGAAGTTCACAATGAGCCTTTAAGCAGTCATTGCAGAAGAAGTGCCTGCATTCATCTAGATAGTGAAATTCTGACCCATCCCTTTCATCAAAGCAAATTTCGCACAAGTGAGTGTTCTGTCGAAACACTCGCCTTTGCATTTCCAGGTCATATTCAAAGATTGTCAGTAAAGCTTTCTGCAATGTTGTAACAGATCTTTTACTTATCTCATCCTGATTTTCTTCATGTGTGTGTGCCTCCAACCTTTCTACTGGTTCATCCTCCTTCAGGACCAAGTGTGACCCCAGACGCAGATATTCATATGCATAATTTTGCAGCCAATCTGCCCAAGTGAAAACTATGGGTAGGTATGGACTTTCTGTCCACAGACTCCTTAACTTTGCTTGCAGTACCTCTATCAGATTTCTTGTTAGCCAGAGGCAACTAAGGGAAAATTCAGGTGGACATTCTGCAGGATAGAGTTGAGGAAATGTGCAGGTTACATGCATCGGAGTCAAGTACTGGATATCAGCTCGCACATGCCAGTGTCGCCGAGATAGGGATCGAGAAAAGCCAGGTTTTGTGCGCCCAGAAAAACTGTGAGGGGAGTTGCCATGGTTTTCATTTTCATTCTCAGAGCTAGCGCCCAGTTCCGTACCATTTTGCTGTATTTCGATGTGATTACTCTCACCCATTGCTGCATTATCTTCACCATCTTGGAAGTGAGTTCCAAGTTCATTGTTCGAGTCATTTTTATCGCCAGTAATCGTAGAACATTCTTCGACAGCGGCTTCGAATTCTTCATGATCAGGAATTGGAATGAAAGCTTCGAAATCGATTCTGTCGAAAGGGATGTTAACTTTGACTGTCAAGTTGAAGCAAATGTTACCTTCTCCATCCCCTCCTTGGAGGATTTGAAAATCGTCTTCAAAGATTGACTGAAGGACAGTCATTTCTTCCTGTTGTTCTTCAATGGCAGCTGTATTCAAAAGTTCCATACATTCGGCCATCTTCGAAGTCGATCTCTCCTCCCACTAGACAAAATTGAATTTTCCAGCCAATCCTTTCCTATTTGACTTTACTTTCTGAAATTAGCTCGACCGAAGCTGAACGAGAATGATGGAGCAGGAAGAAATCTTGCAGAGAAGTTCCAAAAGTTTACGTCTCTATGGTGCAATTCCCCCAGGATACGGACCGCCATGTTTATGTTGTTTTTAGACTCCAAAGGATTATGGGATGGTCGTCAATTTTCAAAATCAGAAATTTGGAACTAGGACTCGGGATTCCGGAATAGAATAGAAAACTTTGATGCTTAGCCATCGGTTTGCTCATTGACTTGATAAGCTTTCTTTCAGTTACTTGCAAGCAGTTGTTCTAAAACTAAACCTTTCTTTGTCCGTCTCGAGTCCTGTTGTACAAACAAAGATCAAGCTCGCTTTATTCAAATAATGTTATTGAAAAAGTCACCCAAACGTATGTCATCTTTCAGAAGTCTCGGCACAAAATGCGCGCTGTTTATGGTCATTCCTCGGAAAATCTTTATGTCCTACATTGATCTACCGTAAAATTCAAGAATTAATTAAGCAAAAAGCTTTTACTTTTTTGGTCCGAAACACTTTTTTCGGTGGGAAGGAGTGAAAAAAAGGCAGAAACGTTAGAAAGTTTCTAAGTTTGCGTTTTGTAATTGCTTGCAGGTTTTTTAACTCAAAGACATTTTGTGTCTGAAGAATTTTGCCCGACTCTCTAAACAGATCGAATACTGATTAAACAGCATTATAGCAATCAAGTCCTCCAATCATGAAATGAAATGAACGTCGATCAACAGTCTGAATAGTGAAATGTTTGCTTACAATATCTGCAATACAATACAAATATTTGCCTCATTAGCATAAGTGATCCATTTTCTGATCGAGGTACAGAAATATCGACTCTGAATATTGAAAGAGCATTGCACGATTAACTGTCCCAAGCAATTTGAGTGCGATGTATTAAATACTTTTTGTGCGACGCGGGTTTAAAAACGCAAAATTTTAAACGATGAGGTTACAAATACAGAACTTGCTACTTAATAATGGGACTTATTAAAAACTGGACCATTAGACTATATAATACAATTCAAGAGTTTTCATTGGCTAAGTTTAGTCATCATGGTACATGAGCCATTATGCCGTGCTCTATACGAGTATTGTAAACGTACACGTAGGTTTTGGGCACGTTTTTATTTTTATCTTATTGTACTTTTATTTATTTTGGAGGCGTTTTTAATCAAACGTTTATTCCGCTAGCTTTTGTTGGATATAAAGATGATTACAGCCAACTCGGCGCCACACGCCTCGTTGGCTATCTACCATCTCATATCCAACGCGCGCTCGCGGAATAATTATTAATTAGTTTCAGGAGATATTAAATAGAACTACGAAATAGCAATTGAATCATCAGCTCTGGATTTCTATATCTCTAGCTCAAAATCTAATTGTTCTGGTAGAATTTAACTAAATTCCTTTAAATAATGATTTCCGATTATTTCCTAGGGCTTAAGTAGTATCTAACTTCATTATTTACAAAATCGTCGTAGACTTAATGCTTAATTGAAACTTGCAGCGGTTTGCGCGTGCTCATTAAGCTTCGTTAGTTTGCTGGAGACGTCGTCATTTTGTAAGCGACTTCCTGCCTCCGCTACACTAATGGTTGTAGCTGGTGTACAGCTCAGCCAATCAGATTGTAGCATTTGAAATAGTTTCTACTTATTCTGAGTAAAAGCTCATGGGCTTATTTTGGGGAGACTCATAATCGGATTGTTTTCTGTCGGTCGTTCGGCATGCGTTATTTAAAGCATTCTACGAAGTATCAACATTGCTTAATTGTAATTTTATTGTCAGATCTTTACAGATCCTAGTATACCAGCAGCATTTTCGTTTGCAGTCCCTAGCCACATTTGTACAGTTAGGTTCTAAGCACAATATGTGCATTTAGTGAACGATTAGCCTTCGCGCTGCTTGCTCGATTTTTTGCTACTACGCGGAGCTGGTGAGACTCAACCAGGTCGAAACAGCTGTCCAAGGTTTCATCTTGGCTTTCAGTTTGGACTCTATCATGTCGTTTTCGCGTTAAGCTTTCTATGTTGTATCATGCATCCTTGCTTAATTGGTATTTTATTTTCGAGGCATAACTTATTTTCCTCAGGAGGCGAGGGGGAGGGGTTATTTACAAAAGTTTACAATAACAGGACAGTAATTTATGCAAAGGCTTTCACCATCAGTTTTTTTATTTCAATTTACAAAGTGGTACCTGTAACTGACATATGACTCAGACGGGAAGCTATTAGTAAGCTGAGTTGGTCAAAAGTATACGTTGCTCATGAAAATTACACTTAGTATTTTAATTTACTTAAAATGTTGCAACGCGTGGTTGCTTCTAGAAGAAGCTACTATTCATTTTTACTTTCAGCTCGTAAAGTTTTTCTTTTATAATTTGAGGAAATAAACTGCCTCCCCGCGTTACGTTTTTGAGTAAATACCCCGTTGAAAGCTGGTCGTATATGTTTATTCGCGATGGCTAATAACCAAAGCGGTATCTTTTTCTGTTGCGTGCGCGGTTCGGGAAGAACGGACCGTTTGAATTAAAATTCGTCACTTTCAATCAATGAAAATCGTAATCTAGTATTTTTCATTTGATTCTTTCATTTTACCGCGCCATTTCGCATCATTGATTATTACTGTTTGTGCAAAGACGCGTTAAAAATTTCTTTCCCTATTTACACATACGTTCGAAACAAAGGTTTAGCTTGAAAAATAAATGAGAAGGAATCAAAGCTTCGTATGGCCGGAACACAAAAGAAACTGTTTCGGCTCAATATTGAGTAAATAAAGTTCAATTGTTGAGCCAGGTGTTAAAGAAATGACAATTGGATTCTGAGTTTTGACAACCCGAGGTTTGAAGTTTGATGTTCGTGGTCAAGGTCTGCTCAATAAACGTCATTCAAAAATATTCGCGAACGAATATCATTGTGTGGTTGGTTGTTGATCTCTTGAAGTATACCAACCGACTGAAGGGTCCTGCAGTTTCTAATGTTTTTAAAACAATAATCCCTCATAACTGCTCAGTCTTTGTCAGACGTCCGTGGCTTTTGTTCCCATGGCTTTGCTGTTGACCGGAACGAAATACACGAAGGTAAATTGCGCGCTTTAGCGACAAAAATTAATTTCCGCCCCAGGGTACTAGACTCTATTCATCCCAAATCAAAATTCTCTATCTTTTAGGGAGAGAAGCAAAAAATTTGAATGTTCGGTGGTATTTAATCACTTTTTAAAATTATTCTTGTTTGATCAAAGATACTGAGGACAGTTTAGTGTTTGCAGTTTGTAATTTCAGCATGTTGTTCGTGGTAAATTTAGTAGCCTTGGAGGTTGGATTCAAAATAATTGTTGAATAGAGAGCGAAAGCAGGAAAGCGAATGAACTCTCGGTATAGCTCATTATTATGGCCAACTTTTCTCATTCCCTTTCTAGAGAACAAGAGATGAAAATGAGAGAAATCTGGAAGGCATTTGGCACGTTATGCAAACAAAATCGAATTGCCGTATCGTCCAGCCTTCTCAGTTATCATAGGGAAGCCAGTCAATAGCTTGCTGTTATTGTTTCTTAAAAGGGTTCATTATATTTCAATCGTAGTCGAATCATCAGCAAACGAAACAATACACTGTAAGTAGAGAACACAATTACAACGTGTCCTTTTTCTAGTAGTCACAAAACGAAGAGAAAAGTTTTGCCATTTTATTTTATTAAAAGTTGCATTCCGTATTTTTTGTAATGGTAAAGTCTGGTCTCTAAAACTGCAAGCATTTTAGCACATTGTTGAGTAGTTAAAAATTCTTTAAAATTAAACAAGCTTTAACTCAGCAGTGCGGTATAAATCCGCCATTTTGAATTACCTTAATAGCGCGAAACTCAATCTGTGAGCTGCGCACTTCCAAAAACAAAAATTGCGCAAATCCAACTTAAAATTGATCAACAAGTTCGTTTGCCTAAAATATCAGGTTTTGGGGATCCAGAAATGAGGTAAAATAGCTTTATTTGACATCGGATTCCCTTGCTTTGTAAAGACTGGTACTCAGTTCACAACATTTAAAAGATTACGATTTTATTTAACATGGGAAGTTAAGTTCATGAATTGATGTGGTACATGATTTTCGTGACCTTTTCAATCTGATATTGGATTTCTCTTTTTGCAGCTTTTTGCAGCTTTTTGCTGCTGGGGTAATTTTTTGTTTGTTTTGATTTGCCAGGTTATAAAGACACAAGTTTCCCTGAGATCAAATTGCGAAAATTAGCCACAACACATGCAAAATAAAATGTAATACGACACATAAGTTTCGGATACCGGACGTGTAAGCTGTATGACATCCATACATTAGCTTCAGCGATTACAACAACTAGCTTATAACTTCCTTATTTCTTTTCCTCGGATCAGTCAACAAAATCAAATTGAGGAGGCCGATTCATTTTTTAAAAATTTAAAAGACAACTGCATATAAACAAATCTCTTGCATATGCTTATTTAGTTATAAAGCCGACTATTATAAAGCTGCTTAGAATCAACATTGCTTTGGCGGTACGTGCTGCGATTTTTAATCAATCGTTCTCCAATTTATAAAGTGCTAAGTCATTTAATAACTTGGTAAGGAACAGCGCTTTTCGGATTCGATTTGTGAAAATAACCAAGTAAGTCAAATTATATTTATTGAAATTTCCTCAGTAAGATCAAGCTGATTTTAGTATAGTACCCAAGTTGTCTCCCCTAAAGTGTCTGGAATTCGTTTATTACATGACTTTTTTCCTTCTTTTTTAAGCACCGTTGTTCCAATAGTTTTCGTTCGTGTAGCCCGGCGTGTTATGGTGTCTCTGTTTTCATCTTCCAACTCGTCGCATAAATTAAGATCAACGGGAGCATAAATACTCCTTTTTAGGGCTGTATTTTGACAGCAATGGTCTAGCCGGCTTAAAAATAAAGAAAACCACAGGATATTGCTAGCAGCAAGTCCATGTTGGCGTATGTAAAAAGATGTTATCTTGCTTTAGTTACGTTACATATGGATATTATCTACCTGCGACGAGACAGGTGTCTGGAACAAGATAAGACTTGAATTGGAGTTTTAATTAGCGTTGCAGGGATATACATTACATCCCTAAAAACCGTCGCATACTAATAATCATATTCAAATTTTTCTTCGTAATATCGTTGTTTTAAAAACGACTTTCTAAGTTTAATCTAAATTGGACAAAGCGGGTTTTGTTTCAAAGATCTCTCCGCGGGGTGCAATTCTCAATTGAAATTTTTAGCGCTTTGTTTGCATGGCTTAATCACAAACAATGTACTAATGGATTTTATAAATAGGAATGCTTAGACTGAAAGTCTTGTTACTATGACAAGAACCTTGCGCACATATATCTCATAGATTTAAAAATCTTTAGCAAGCAAACTTGGAGAGCCATAGAAAGGTTGCTAAACATATGACAGGAATCCATAAGGTAAAATCAAAGTCTACTTAGCAAACAAACGGTTTATACTTTGATCTTTTTCATTTCTTTTCCGAAAGAGCAAAATCTTTTTTCTTCATCTATTCTTCATTTAAACGTTACGAGGTTTCATTTTGTTTAAGCCGTAATTAGTTACTGTGATATCATGGTCAAATGTACTATTTTGCTTTGCTCTATTCTCCCTTTCATCTGGAGTAATAAAAAGCCAAAATTAATCGGAAGTTGATTGCCGGTGTCGGCTCTTTGTCTTGACGCGCAATCACTGAAGATTATTTCTCGTTTACAGATTTTCTGTCAAGTTTTTTGGACGTTTGCTTCCTCATTAGCTGCTGTGAGTTGACAGAGATTAGCGGACGGGAAAAAAAATGAGAATTCAAAAAGCTGGGTTTTACGTCTAAATCGTTGAAAGGGATGTAACAAAACCAACACTGCTACGAACGAAAACACAATCATTTCTGCCTAAGTTATTAGATTTCGTTTCAAGTAAGAAATCTTGTAAGTTAAGGAGATATCTTATTTTAATCGTATTTTCCTGAACGAAAAACCTAATTACCGTACAATTCTTTTCATGACATAATAAGCTTCCTAATTCATTTTCAAATTGGTTCACCTGCCTGGTACATTTGTCGTTTAGTTACAGAGAACACTGAATGCTAAGCCGCTGTGACTGACAAAGGCAAGCGCGGCGATCACGGAAAAAAAATGGTCAGAAATGTTCTCCATCGACAGTGAGGTGAAACTGCCACACAAGAACTGTGGGTTGGTAAACCACTGAGGCACTGGTTTACTGAGCGTAAGCGACCTCCCATCGACTTGCATCTCTGTGGGATACTTAAGCAGAGCAGAAGAGAAGGAAGAAAAAGAAAATTCTAAAACAGCTAAATAGGACCGCGTTTATTGTGTTGTGCTGGGATAAGTTGCTACGAGGTTTGCACGCGAGTGGTTTACTTAATTTCTGTATGCATTGTTTCACTGTATTGGCACGCTCTTTTTGCCTTAGAATTCAGAAAAGATTGCATAAAAGCTGAAAATTCACGGTCTTTGGCCAGCTTATCACTTGTTATAGAAACCACTTCAGTTGAGAATCTCAGACGTTCTGGAAAGGAAGATTTTAGTTGCCTTAACTCTTACACTCCTGAAATTGAAAGACTCTTTACGGAAGACAGTTTCCACTGCTAGTTCAACGCAAGAATTATTAGAAGACAAAGTATAGTAAAGTTGCTACACTACTGAATTGACTACAAAAGGTGCAGCCGACGTAACGGCAAGTTAATCCCAAAAAAAGAGAAGGAAATACAGTACATCATTGTTTGCTGAAACGTTGAAACTAACAAGGAACTTCATTGGGTTGGTACCCGGCATTAAACACCCGACATCTTGCTTCGTTGAACTATCGTTGAGCTCTATTTCATTCACTTCTATAAACAGCAGAAAAAGTCTGAGCAGCAAATAGAGACGCCAAGCAATGTTTTTCGACGGCTACTGGTTTCACACAAACCTCCCAAGTATGATAGTTTATATCTTCATTTCTCTATTAACAATCTTCGGGAACGTTCTAGTTTGTACGGCTTTCATCAAAGACCCTTACCGCCAGCTGCGCACTCTGCAAAATTACTACATCATAAGCCTGGGGATCTCTGATCTCTTGATGGGAATTGCCGCCGAGACTATACTCATAGGTACTTACTGGAACGGCAGCGAAACTGTGTTTCTCGCTCATTATCTCTTTGCTATTATCTCAGGAGTATCTTCATTGTTAAATATGGCGGCGCTGTCGATTCATCGCTATTTCGCGGTCAAAATGCCGCTCAATTTCCAAGAAGTAATGACGCAACGTCGCATTTTGATCTCCATAACGATCATATGGATTTACGCTGTGCATTTTTCGCTTTTACCATTAGTGGGCTGGGTCGACTCGAGATACCAGATTTATCTCTACGGCTTAGGTTGTTTCCTACCGAGTGTGGTTATTTTTATGGCCTATGGCGGGATTTTCAAATCGATTCGCGCGCATACCAAGACGCTAGGACGATCCATGGGAAACACGGCGTTGAAAAACGCCATGTCCAGAGAAAAATCTACCACGAAGACTATGCTGATAGTCCTGGCTGTGTTTTTATCGTTCTGGTTTCCATTTTTGTTAATAGATTTGATTATGGTCCAGTGTATCCAGTGTAGAACGTTTGGTTTTCACGCTGCGCGCGATGTTACCTTAACTTTAACCTACTTTAGTTCGTGTGTGAACCCGCTCCTTTACGCATGGCGTGTGACGCAGTTCCGCAGGGCATTTATCCGCGTGCTCGGAATGAGGAAACTGATGCGACGACGAAACAATGTGGTCTATCCATTGACAGTGGTTCCTTTTCGTTCTCGAACCGAAGTCGATCAAGAGAGATCGTGTTACACTAATTTACCCCGAAAATCTGTTTCTGTTGTGTCATAGATAGAGTGATATGCTCTTATTATGTGGCTATGTCTCACAAGGACTGGGAGCTACTGAATTCACGAATATGATTGGCTGAAATCGATATTGAAAGAGGTCTAGATTTTCCCATCTAGATCAGCATCTAGACCGGTAATGTTTTGCGGTGAAAAAGTTGCAAACTAAAATGCAAAAATATTGAGTATTTTCTTCTAACAATATTTATTTATGGAAGTGCCAAAAAGGCTCATCAAAGAAAGAAGTAAAGAGGACGAGCAAACTTTGGCAGAATTAAGTTCAGCTCTTCGCCTTTCGTAAGCAAAATGCCAGCTAATACAAACCAGTTACATTAAATTGTTCTTGTTTGCCATATAATAAACATCTTATTAACCGAGCTTGGTCTGTCTGTATGGGAGAACTTGACCTCGGTCGTGAGTACAGACCTCACTGCGTTCGGTCTGTACTCACGTCCTCGGTCAAGATGCCCGCATACAGACCTCCTGCTCGGTTCAGTAATCAAGAGCTAATTACTGACCGAGTGCGAGGGCCACTCTGGGGAACGTCGCCCCGAGGTCGTGGCAGTACGGACCGAGATCGTACAAAAACGACCGAAAGCCAATTTTCCACAGGAAGGCTCGAGCAAGTTATGTTAGTAAGTAGTTTAGTGTATGACACTCGCGCCATGCTTAGCTATGCCTGTAATTATTGAATGTGCTGGTTTTTACAAGGCCTCCGTATGGTAAAATCTCGACCGAGAAAGAACCAATCAGAACGCTCGAATTTACCCAAAGACTACCTTGCCATATAATGATTTCAATTGTTATTATGTTTTCAAAAGCCGGCAAATTCAAAATTTAGTGCCTTATAATAAACTACTCTTAACTTGCTGACGTAGCTTGCTCGAGCCTTACTGTGGAATATTGGCCCCGTCGGTCGTCTTTTTACGACCTCGCTGCGATCGGTCCGGTTCTGTCATGGCCTCGGGCCAGTATTCCCCAGTACGACTCTTGTGTTTGGACAGAAAGAGGTTTATATAAAAACGTACAAGAATAAGGAAACTCTAAATGAAAAGCACCCCCACTTTGTCACAATGTATTCTTGTCGGTTGCACTACTCCTAAGGAGCTATTGAGCATTTGAAAAGTTTACTTTGATTCTAACTTACAATGGATAAAAAAAAGATAGTTTCCTATACACTTAAAATGTGTCTGTTTTTGTCTCGTATAAGATTTTTTTGTAGATATTTAAGTCGGCAAGTCAGCAAGGCTATTTAATAACATATCTTTTGTTTAAACACTATTTATCAATGTTAATCGATATCCTCATATTTGTTTCTATCTACTAAAATTAAGAAGCGGCGTCATTTTGTTAACAAGGGCACACTGCTACGCTCCTCACTATCTATCACAGAATGGATAGTGAGTGTAGCGTAGCCCATCAGAGAACGGCATTCGTGATAGAACGCTAGTAGATATATACTAAATTACGATAGGATACGAGCACAGTTTACTTTAACTGGTTAACCTCCATTCCGTAAAAACCTCACATGGTTAAAAATTCAAGCACAAGCACGGTAGTTTCTATTTTCTTTCGATGTCTCTGTTTTGTATTGTATGCACCACACTGCTTGTACTCGTTTTGTCTCGCGAAATTATTTTTTGTGTGTGTGAAACGAAAAAGGCGTGGGGCATGGGTTTGGTTTCCCCCATTTCCTCGGTCATTTGCTCGGTCAACTGGCCTGATTTACACTCGCAGTACTCACGGAGATGAACTTAGGCTCGGCTACCAAGCTAGCTGACTGCTTGGAAAAGGAGCCCGCGATCGTCAGACTCGAGAAATCGCAGAAAACCACACAAGCAAGGTCACAAGCAGTCTACATATTGCTATTTTAAGGATTTTTATGGCCCATTTACAACACTGATTTTCGGTGCAATTTTTGTCGTGATTTCTGGTACGTTAGCGCTGTGCAACCAGGTACAAGTTCAGTGCGGTCACGTTCGCGTGGGCGCGATATCACTAGAAACATGATACGTGAAACGCGATAAAATGAGGAGAAGTGTTGTATCAGAGCATGTAGTACATACGTCCTATAAACACTGTTAGTGTTGTGTTTGTCGTAAGTCCGAAACCTCCGGCGATATCATGCTGAAATAACGAATGAATCGGAAATTTAAGTGTACCTTGCAAAGTTGTCCTCTTTTCATAAAATTCCAGAAAATGCTACAGTCGATCGAACCTTCCCACAACGGCCACCCTGGGGGCAGAAAGAGATGGCTGTTATGGGAAAGTAGGTGTGTAATATGAAACCTGCTTTTTTCGGGGTGCAACATTTTTTGTAGGAAAGAAAGTCCTCATTTTAGAATATAAATGTGTAACACGATGAAACTATAACAATAAACAGAGACTAAACAAAATCCAACGACGTCCGGTATGGATCAAGTTTGGTGACCTTTTACAAAAAAAAAATCAGTGTTTTCTATACACCGTTCGTCATCAGTTCACTTATTCCCTGTCCACACTATGGCGGAGAAATTTGAAAACGGCCTTTTGCACTCCGTAAACGCATCAAATATTTTCCGTCAACGCTACTCCGGAGAAATTTGAAAACGCAACAATCACCGGTCATTTTGGATTCGTGTTTGAGGAAATCTCGAGCAGGGAAATCACATGATTACCGCGTGATGTCATTGTTTTCGAAAGGCTTCCAAGTTTTCAAAATGTCTTCCGTCCACACGAAAACGAAAAGCCAGCGTTTTAGGCAAATTACTCCGGTTTGAAGAGCGTTTTCGAAAAGCTCCTTTTTCGTGACCGATTAGTTTGTACGATAGGCCTAATCGTAGAAATAAAGTTGTGTTTTCAAATTCCTCCGTCGTAACGTGGACGAAGCCTAAGAAAGCAGCAAAAAGAAACAAAAGGAACCATTCAAATTCAATGACATGCAAATGAATGGCCCGGTATTCTACAATCTATTGTAGCCCATATCGTTTCCTTAATTAATCTGTCGCGTAATATTATATATGAAAATGAAACTGTTTTTCCTGTTTTTGCCTTCAGGGCACGAACTAAAGGATTAAATTGTATTTTAACTGTTTTGTATTAAAATTCATGCTCGATCCGGTCACGTTCTCCATAACCATAGTCTCGATGAAAACCGTAAAAAATAAAAACCTTATCGTAGAGCAGCTGCTAACATGAAATTGTTTGTGCAGTAATTATCAGTGTGGAATTCATCGAAATTTCCGTCCGTGCTACTGAATAAGAAGTTTTGAGAATTAAAATATTCAATTTCGCAGTGACCGCGGGTCGTCTCCAGGTGTCTGGAATAATCCTGTGTAATTAATTACTGCAAAACAATTAGAATCCCATATTCACAACTGTCTTGTCCTATTTTCATTTGCAATTAAATGCAGCAAATCGCTTTCATAAGTTGCTAACTCTCGATCAGGTTTGGGTTTCTTGAAAGTTCCTTTAACAAATAGCTTTTTAATTAACGTGATACCGGGGGGGGGGGAGTACTCTCATAAATTCATTACGTAAGTGTGTGGGAGACATATCGTTTTTCGTTTAGCTTGTCCAGGGCTCGGAGTTCTCGTGCAGGTTTAGCTAATACAGTTTAAAGGAGCACTGTGTAAGGATTACACACGCACTCATTCACTCAATGTTCTTCTTCATTCCCTCGGACCTCGCTTTCTCCCTTAGCTTTCATCAGCTGGCTCCGCTCTTCCACACCTCCCTTTCTACTGTCCGTCGCTAGATAAACGCCTAAATATTACACCAGCCGGATTAAAACACTAATTCACGGGGGGGGGGGGAGGGGGGGGCGAATAGGGATATTTAACAAAATATAACATAACATAATGTTTTATTCGAGATACAATAATAAAGACAAATAAAATACATCTTGAAAAGGAAGAAACGGAGGTTATTTGGCCTTCTGACGTTTCACCTTAAAAGAAAAGGTTAGAGTTATTTATCTGTATACAACAAAATATTCATTAAAACAGGTAAGAGACTAAGTTAAAAAGACACTTAAGTCCGTTCTTAAACTTTTTAAAACTGAGGACCCAGTAGTGATCCGCAGTACATGACAAAACAGGAGTACCCCTTCCCCCGATCTTATGATTGAAAATCCTTAAACCTGCCACTCAGTTTTTGCGATACCGTTTGAGAAATTTAACAGACGTCAAAAAAAAGTTTGTTGAGTGTAATGACTAAATTCCGCGCTTTTATCAACATCAAAAATTATTCTGCGCCCATACAATTACAGAAATACTATCACTATTCCTTTTAGCTCCCGGCACCTTGAGCTGCAAGTGAAATTCCACGCAACCTTACGATACGCTGTGATTAAAAACAACATACGTCTTGGCTAGAAACATCGCTTTATTTATTATTTATTTATTTATTTATTCGACATAGAAATTGTATGTGTATTTATAGGTATAAAATAGTCCCGGCATCTACTTGACAAAATTTGTGAAAAGCGCTAGCCCAATTTTTACGCTAGATTCATTTACTGAAGTTTGAACATTTTGTAAAAATATCTCAACGATACTTATTAAAACTTGGTAAATTAATCAAAAGAGTATATCATGCTGTTGGCAAACATCAGACCACACATATAATTTCCATTTTCTCGAAGGTTCTCTTTTGCTTTTTCAAGAAATAGCTCGAAACACATTTGTCGCGCTTTACTAAAAAGACTTCCCTGTAGGTCAAACCTAAGTTTTGTTTAAACGCGAATTTGGAATTCTAAATGTTTCGTCCTTGTTTGCTTTTCTTGTTTGCCTTCAATTTTCGAGCTGTTTGTGCTCAAAACCCAAATATGTCTATGATTTTGGCCTTTAGACGAGTAAATTTGAATTTAGTTGCAACTGGTAGCATTTCCTCTCTGAAGTCCGTTGACAAAGTGTATTCTTCTTCCATTAGCTCCAACTCAAATTAACATTTTTCACAATGACTCTGGCCATTAACTAATAAATTCCACGACCTCCTTTGTTTCAAATAAGCCAGTTCCTTCATTTTCACATTTGCCTTTGTTTTCTTTCCTTTGGCTCGCGCCCGACACCCGCAGCGTCCTGATGCTGGAATATGACAGTATAGAATTATTTTCAATCACGTCGCGACAATTTTCCATCCACAAGTTGACGTACACAAACCGAATGTGGATGCAATTTACTCTTTTTCCTGAAAACCATATCTGATTCGAAATGACAGTTTTTTATTATCTTAGCTGCTGATTACTTGTACTCGGCTATAGTTGTTACTTTTTAAGCCAACTTTCGTTTGATCACGAGAGCTGCTATTGTTGGAATTGGCATGGCAGGTGTCCTTTTATTAATTCGTAGAACTAATTTGGGCGTCTAGTGGATATAACAACCATGGTCCAATTTACTTAATGTTCCTTCAATTGTTGTTTCCCCAGACAATGCGACGCACGAAAATTAAAAATTGTTTGACACCAGCGGCAGATGTGCCACTTCAAAAGAGTTGCCCCAAGAGAAGATTCAAAAGGACTCAGTAAATATTACGTGGACACTTTGACACGTACTGTTTCGTTTGTATGAAGGCTATCTACATTTACACTCCCGACGTGTTCCGCAGAGACCACGAAAACACGTAAACAGTTTGTTGAGCTTTTATCCAACTGAAAACAAATAAAACTGCGGGTTTTGTAGCATATTTTCACGGGGACTTTGCCAAATTTTCAATTTGTTACAGCGGCAGGTGTCTTACAAACAACCAACTCTGCTGAACTAAGTTCTAGCGATTCATTTGCTTGCCCTATGCTGCCATCAATCGTTTCTCCCTTCAAACCAGGATCTACCGCATTCCAACTTGCTTGCTTGGAACTGTTCAGCGCGAGATTTGGTAGCGAAACCCCACCATTAATAGTCCTTTTCCACAATGCACGGCTTCGATTAAAAGAACACCCCCCTTGGATACTCAATACGCGCATAAAAGCTCTCCGGAAAACTTTCACACGCCAGGCGTAAATCACCGGATTAATTCCACTGCTAAAATACACCAGCGAAAGGGTGATGTCCCGAGCCATGTGAAACGTTTCGTTTCTGCAGGTCTCACATTGAACTATTATAAAATCGATGCTCAAAAACGGAATCCATAACGCAAGGAACACCACCAGAACCAGCAAAACCGTTCGCGTTGCAGCTTTTTCTGTACGAAGCGCGTTTTCGAGAGCCAAGCTTTTTCCCTCTCCGAGACCCTTGATCACGGTCGTATGGCGACGTAGCGCACGATACACCAGGAAATAAGCGACGATAAATACCACGGTCGGAATCACGCAGGCTAAGCCATACAAGTAGAGTTGAAAAGTTTTGTCTCTCCATCCCACAAACGGAAGCAGGGCGTAATGGATAGCTATGACCCAGACAACACCGATGCCGACTAACGCACTGCGCTCGTTAACGATGCTTTGAGTGAGAAAGGGCTGTTTCACGGCGAAATATCGAATTATGGAGAGCGCTGTTATGTTGAGTAACGAACAGGCCGCAGAGATGATAGCGAATAGATAGTGGATGAAGTAGATGAGGTTGTGGTCATACCAATACGTCACTACAAGAAGAGGCTCTGAAATGGCACCCATAATGAGATCGGCGATCGCCAAGTTGAGAACGAAGTAATTTTGCGCGGTCTTTAGGTTGTGGAATGGATCTTTCCAGTAAGCCACGCAAAGGAGGAGATTTGAGAATATGGTGAAGAGCGACACAATGATGTACACGATGATGCTTGGAAGACTCGTATCGAACCAGTACTGGTCAAAGAACACTGTGTACGGCGACGACATCTTCAGTCTTCAATAGTTTATGATATTATCACACGGATTTGATGCAATTTCTCGATTATGACACGGACTCCCAGGTAGCCAGATTCATCTCCGTCAATCGAACTGAACGGAATTGTTTTTTCGTGTTTTGTCTATGATTTTACACCAACAACTGCTTACTACCGATAGGTTTTCACACCACAGTCAAACTGTTACGTAGTTTGCATAATTTATACGGTGTCGCCCAAGGCTCACTTCACAGTAGCACCAAATTTGCTAAACTACCCTGACAACAAACGAGGGCAATACGCTGATATGATGAAGACATTTGTTTCACGCTGGTCATTCTAGTCTAACCATGTTCCGGCAGTATGCAAAACGTTTTCTATAAACTGTCATCTACTACTTCTATTTCATTACTTTCTTGTAATTTTTTTTTATTTACTTATTTTTTCATTTTTTTTTTTTTTTTTTTTTTTTTTTTTGTTTTAAACTCTCTTTTTTTTTTTTTTTTTTTTTTTTTATTTTTTTTTTTTTTTCTTTTTTTTTTTTTTTTTTTTTTTTTTTTTTTGACATTTAGGGTATCAACGCCGTCTGTTTGCTTTTATGACTGTTTTAATTGCTATTGATTTTTTTTTTTTTTTTTAAAAAACTCGCAAAGTAAACAAACTACATTCGTTGAATTAGAAACGCGTATTTTTTTGTTTATATATTGACCGTGCGACATTTTATCCACGCAGCGCAGGTGTTTTTTTTCATTGCCAAGAGTGGTATTATCATATTACCTGTGTAATAACTGTGATGATACTCTCCGATTGTAAGAGATCATATTTTCTGTCAATTCTGAACACGAATTTACACACACGCCAGCTGTGTTGTTTCATTACTACAAGAAGGCCGCTCTTTCATGGAATCCTTATTTTGATTTCATGATATTGTTTGAAATTTACATACTTGGACAGGCCATGAAATATTTGTCGTGTGCCCTTCGGCGTCGTTAATTTACCACGAAATGTCAATTTAATATCAGTATGGACGTCGAATAATATAGCATGCTTATCTCTATGCTTATATACTTAACAAACACTAATTTATATCTCCAAATATATCAAACTCTGAACTGTATGTTACGTGAAATTATCAATAAATAATGTCCACCACTGCCTGGGGTCCACGAAATGTATAGAAAACAACAGATTTAGATGGTAATTTATATTTCGACAGTTATTATTATTTCTTTTTTGGATATTTGCCATTTTCTTCCAAATTCCAAATAATGTGTCACCTGGGTCAACGCCTAAGTGTTTTTCAATTGAACAGCCTTCATGAAATTAGAGTAGGAAGTTATATATGTCTTACTTCATTGTATGATCGTTTTAAGAAACAAACTTTAATCGATCAGCATAATTATTTATCAAATAAAGAAATTCGAAACTGTCAGCCTGATTTTAACGAGATGAACTTTTACTCGTGTTAATATTCATTACAGTGCAATGGCCTCGCTTTTGTTTTTTACGCCTGATATCGGAGCGACGTCTTTGCAACCAGAATATCAGTTTTTCGGGTGTCCTAGGTTAAAATAGGATGGCAAACGGGCGCTACATTTTAGTTCTTCTAAAAAATCACACAAAAGAAACAACAGATAAACAAGAACAATGTCCCAGTTGTGCTGTAAGGAATAGAGAACAGATTAGCATAAATGTCGGCGCCCCCTTAAAAAAAACGTTTTGATTTGAAAGGGCGTTAAAGTGTCGCATTCCAAAATATGCCAGAAATGTTACAAATTTGCTAAGCTTCCAAACTTTGCCCCACGGAGAAAAGGCATTGTGCTGTATTTTTAAAATTGATGTGACAGCTCAAAACAAAAGATATAGATTGATTGCTCCGTTCTAAGCTACCTCTAAAAGGTTTTGGTAAGTTGGTACTCAAATGCTTTTGAATTTAGTGAATATACGGGTAAGTACACTTTTAAATCCTTTAAGGTTATTTATAGTGATTTTCCGAGAGGCTGAGAGTCTATGTTCTACATAATTCGCCATAGTAAAGAAGTGATAATCAGTTTCAGCTAGCTGATTGTATCAAATGGCTATCGCAGACTAGAAACCACGGATTACGTTAAGTTTTTCGATTCAATACAGTAATCTTTTTGTAAACATAATATACCCATAATAAGTTTGTTTTGTTTTCCTAGCTGATCAGGTTTGCTTCGATGAATTTATTTGCCGTTAAATTTAGCTACTATATATTTCTGCCCCGTTAATTTCATCTACTTTTGACGCAATCATTTTGAATTTAGCTGTTAGGCCGGGGTTCTCTTTTAAGACGAATTTCGTTACACTTATCTTTTCGATTTAGAACTTAATGAAAATATGTTTTGACCAGGTTTCATTATATTGTTTACACTTTAATACACCTTTCTATTCATCAGTTGTTCCAAACAATAAGTAACTGTGATAGCGCCACATATGAATAACATTCCACTGTAACTCGTCAACGTAATTGTTCTATAACGAAGGCAAAGTTTTGATTTTTTATTTTATATTAAAAGCAATGACTTGTTTTGAACAACTTGCCGCCTATTGTTTGCAGTGTAGACAACCAGTTAGTCTGATTTATCATTCCTGATCTTTTAATTTGACAGGTAGCTCGCATTTAGAATTACATGAAGTAGTTAGTTTTGTTACAAACATTTGGTGCAATGCACTGCGTCAAAAGTCAGTATTTTGAGCAGAGTTCTTCTCCACAAGCGTCCGTCTCATTAGGTCAATTGACGGCTTGTGCCTAACTGGCAGTGTAGCCCGAGAGTGGTAAAGGGGCCTGCGTGCAGATCACATTTCACGTGGTCCGGGTTCGAGCCCCGGCCGGGGACATTGTGTTGTGTTCTTGGGCAAGACACTTTACTCTAACAGTGTCTCTCTCCACCCAGGTGTACACTGAATGGGTACCGGCAAATTTAATGCTGGAGATTTGCAAAACTGTATCGAATTCTCCGAGCCCACTTCGTGTTTTCGGCTGAGGCTAAAAAATTAAAGTGCTCTATGGGTCTGAGGCCTTGTCCTTCAGGCCATCGGCACAATGTATAGTGCAATAAGCCCTATCCGCCTCCCCAAAGAAAATGTTATCTGGATTGTATTATTCCAAAACTAAATGTCGTATTCGACGTTGGCGTGCACAAAAAGGTAAATATTTCATTTGCCGATTGCAAAAGTTGCAATTTTAAATAAACAAAAACCTTGTACCGGAATACCTTTAAGTATAATACAGTCCTTTTTGCATTTTCGAAAAGCTTAAGACATAAATAGTTGCCTGAAATAACCCTAAAAACCATTTTTTTATATGGGAACTCGAGAAAAAAAATCATTTCCAAGTTCAGAAAAATTCTGCAATCTCAGTAAAATTTCACCATCAGTTTGATTTCACCAGTACTTTCAAGTGTTTCATTTGCATTTCAAAATTTGTTTTTGACATTTGCTCTAACAACAGTGCTTTTAGAAATGATTTCTCTCGAGAAGATATTTAAAACAGTCGCAAAGAAGTTTGCAATACAATGTAAATAACCTTGTTGACTCTGTTCCACGGTCAGTGCAAAATGTTCAAATGTTGTTGTTTATAGTGGCTAATGTGCTCAATTTTTTCTCCCCGGCAGTGTTAAATTATGTCGAACCTTTTTCAGTGGCACCAACTAAAGAAACATAGCATATTATAATACGTGGGTCCAAAATTGAACTAGTCGGTGGGATTCAATCTATATATGGCCATGGGTTATTGACCAAGCTTTTTCGTTCAAGATGGCTGGATATTGGCCAAGCTCTTTATTTGCGTGTTTAGACTGTTTATGTACCAAGAGGGAGTCAAGGTCCATAAACTCGCAAAAAAAAAAAGAGGCCATCTTAAACGAAAAAGCTTGGTCAATAAAGAATTTATTATACGGCTTTCGGAGAATTTTTCCTTGCGGGACATAACGGGTAGCTAGTCCCGAGCAACAAGATGGTACAGTCTTGCCCTCTCGGGTGGCCAATCATAGCGCAGGATTTAGTTTATCTTCCCCGCTCACGGAGCAATGTGACTTCACAGTCCGATTTTTTGCTATAGATGGACCACTCCCTAACCAATTTAGGCGAACTGCTTTTTTCATTCATTGCGCAAAATAAAGACCTCTCTGTTGTTGAGTCAAAATCTTTTTTACCTTCATGTTTGGAGGACAATTTCAGTAAAATGTTCACAAAAAGGACCTGAGAAAAGTAAACAAATGCTTTCTTTCGAGCGCGTTTACCGAGAATGGATCTCGGAGACGCATCAATTTGTCAGCAGATTAAAAAAAGCCATTAATTTGTAATAAATACTTTATTGAACTAGCTTGTTCGGTCCGTATTGGAGAATTTTGGTCTTGTTTTTTTTTTTTGTAACTTTATGCGGCTCGGTTCATAAACCTGCAAAAAAAGCTAGAACTTGATCAATATTTCTCCAATACTGACCCCTTGCTAGTTCAATAACATTTATGTAAAAGCGGTGGTTGACACTTATGAAAAAAATTATTCTTTCTAAAATACTGAAACGCTTTCGTCCTTTCGTTGACCTTCATTAGTAAAGTGCCTAACTGAAGGTTATCGAAGAGACCGAAACTTTTATTTTAGGAAAAATAATTTTTGATCGGGATAAACCACCGCAGCTGCACTCTATCACTAATTATGCCAGATGAAAACCGTAGTATTAATTATTCGGTGATGTTCTGGTTTCATTAGCTTTCATTACTTTTGTCCCTTTTTTCATTCGCCATATCAAAGTTGCTAAAGGTTAATTCAAGAGAAGGGTGGAGGCTGGAGAGATTGAGACAGATTAACAAACAGGTCTAGCCCACGATCCATTCATTTGATCTCTAAACTAAAGTTCCGATTTTAATTTTGTTAATCCCACAAGCCTATCTCTTCCTTTACAAACGTTCTTTTTTGAAAACAATAGAAAAAGATCTTAAGTTGACCCACGTATACCCTCACACCTAAAACAGCGGCAAAGAAATAGTAAGGCATTACACATACATACATATATTAAACTTTATTCAAAACTCGAATTTAAGAGTATTTTCATGTATAAAGCTATTATCTTCGAGTTAAAAAATTAAAAAACGGTGTAAAAATACAAATTCGTGGTAAAAAGACATGCCTATAGATGTTAAAATTGTTAATATTTAGAATACAAAATAAAAATTTACAGTAGTGCTTTAATTTAATGACAAACAAGTTAATTAAGTGGCCTTTAAATGAATTTAAACTGTCTTCTCAAACTGAAATTAACGCGAAAAAGATTACATTATCAAAGAAAGATCAACGGACGTTTACCTGAATTTGAAGAGGCTGGTGCAATACAAACTTTGATAATGGTTTCATTGATCGTTCATTGTGGTTCGGCGTTCTCCATTCTGATAACAGAGAAAAGAACGGAACTTGTGCGTGGGCATAAACATTTGAAATTAAAGTTCCTGTTTGTGGATCGGATTAAAACTGAACTAAGGCTTTACTAAAAGGTACCCAAATTCATTAGATTATCCTGTGGAAGGAAAAAAAGCGATTTTAAGAAAACTATTCCAATTTTTACTGGTATTTAGAGCATAATCATTTTACTGTGAGTCAGTCGAAATGAGTTGAGGTTGTTGTTGTCGGCGTGGTTGTGGGAGTGCCGAACGAGTGTCAATTAGATATTCACGATTCTACTGTGTGGGTGTCCATAGTAATCGACCGGTGGAAATGCAGTTACTTCTTTCTTGTCTTTACAAAGGTTATGTGGGTGGCAGGTTGGTGCGAGAAAATAACTGTGTGGCACATTAAATGTTTTTTTCGCGGTTTTAATATGGCAATTTTCGCGATGGTTTCCCACGATCGGCCAAAAGATTGTCGCAAAAAAAAAAGAAGCAATACAAAAATACATTTTCGAAAAACCTTACTCCACTTCCTTAACGTGTATTTCGATCAATTTTGTTTTAGATGTAACAAAGGAATAATCAGTTTCCGTTACATAAGCTAACAATGAATTGATATCTACATCGTTTGATGTATCAGTTGTTTACTCCATACCATGTATCTGAAATTCAAGAAACTGGCCCTCGCAAAGCGGGATCAGAACCTAAAGCGATAGGTTTTTGATTTTGTTTTGTTTTCTTTCAGTCCCAATCAAGCAACCTCGTTGTCAGGGCTTTCCCCTTCCGAATTTAAAGAAAAAGCCATGGGAGCCATGATGGGGATCACGTTTTGTGTAGAATTAAAAGTTTGTTTTAAAGTTGCATGCGAAGAAATTTTTTAAAAGATTTTCTTCCTTCGAAAATAGTAAACATTGAATATTGCAGAACTAAAAGTACGAATCCATCCCCGCGAATATTTCCTTTGCATTCAATACCCTCCCGTTTTTATTGTTTTGATGGGTACGTAGGTGTGGAGGGGGATGGCTAATGACGATTGGCATTTGTTCGATCGCGGCTGAAGGCTGGTTCCCACCAGCGCATAAGCATAAGCATAAGCGTAAGCATAAGTATAAGTGGACATATGCACACGCAGTAAGGTGCTATAATTAGCGCATTCTGTTGGAAATTTCTCTGAAAAAAGGCGCTAATTATCAACATAAACGGTTATGAGCTGTGAGCGTCGTGATTGTCATCCCTGATTTCTTTCTTTCTTTCTTTCTTTCTTTCTTTCTTTCTTTCTTTCTTTCTTTCTTTCTTTCTTTCTTTCTTTCTTTATTTATTTATTTATTTTTGCGTAGAATATAAGACAAAAATGTCGTCGTTTTTTAGGTGTTTGCGTAAACTTGCAGCCCTATATTAATAAATTGTGAAATCCCGTATGAAGTGTTCTGTGAAAAATATGATTTGTAGGAGATGGCTCTTCTTCGTGGCAAAGTCAAGTAGAACTTTCAAGACTGAGCGGGGCAGTGTTGGTGACATTAGTTCGTTGTTTATAATCGTTCCATTCGATAAGACAATACAAATTTGTTTTGACAAATTGCATGCCCTCCCCGATCCACCAACACTGCCGCTCTCAGTCTTGAAAGTTCTGCTTGAGTTTGTCTCAAAGATTAAGAAGAGCCATTCGTGGGTCATTTTAGTGTATATTGCGAGCCGATGTACATGCATAGCTCGGCTGCATGCTGGGAAGGGTTTTCCAGACCGCATTCTGCAGGGCGCGTCAGCCTCGATACGGTGTAGTAGACGAAACGGAAGCTGTTCACAAACATGGCGGCGCCTTCTCCGCCTGAAGTTGTTCGAGGACAAGCTTTCGATGTAGGACCTCGCTATACGAATTTAAGTTACATAGGAGAAGGGGCCTATGGAATGGTTTGGTAAGGAGAGCGCTGTCAAGCCTCGGTGTTTCCTTTTTCCAGCAAGTTCAAATGCGTTTTGCACCTCCAAATGCTGTTCGATTTTGCAGTTTTCAGTCAAATAACTTCTTCATTCTTGCTCTTTTTCTTTTCAATGCACAGCTCCGCGTTAGATAATGCCACGGGACAGAGGGTGGCGATCAAGAAGATCAGTCCATTCGAGCACCAGACCTATTGTCAGCGAACGTTACGAGAGATCAAGATTTTACGTCGATTTAAACACGAAAATGTTAGTACCCAAGTCAAGCACAAGAGGGGCTATCATAGCGCTTAGACGGTCACTTGAGACCGAAGTGACGCACATGGGAACATTCCAGTAGCTTTATAGACTGTTTTGGCGTTATTCGGATGCGTTTTCTCCTGAAACGTTCCATGTTAATGTCCCCCTGTTGTCTGTGTTTCAACGATTTTGATCGGGATGTTAGTTAATTTGTTTTATGTACTCCTTTCGCTTTTCAGATCATTGGGATAATGGACATAATCCGCGCACCAAGCATAGAAGACATGAAAGATGTGTATCCTTTGAGAGTTATGTTGTAGGAATCACAGACACATTCTAGCGGTATTTTTTTCTACTTGGAATCTCTCTGTTATTTGTGATCTTTCCAATGCCATAACAAACTCAATTGGTACCTTGTGCCTTTCAAGTCGTATTCAAACAGTACCGACATTTCCAAGCTCCCGACTTTAAGACTTCCACGAAATTTTATCATTGCTGTTGTGGACACGCTCTATAAAATTCAAAAGTGGTAAACATATCGAATGAGTAGAACATAATTTAAACTTCATTAACCTGCACAGTCACAGTTGTATCTGAGCATTTTTAATTCGTTGGAATGTCCCTTTCGCTACATGTACAGTTTCAAAATTAAGGCGAAATATCCAGCCTTACTGCGTATTTTTTTTTCCGCGTCAAGCCCGCATTTAAACAGCTGTCGGGTTTTACGGTCTCGAATTTCTATTTAAAACACAAACGCGTCTGTTTAAAGCTGCGGGTTAATCAATCTTTGTTTAGAAATACTCTATGGTTTGCTAGTGTTAAGCCCATTTTGAGATGGAACCCGGATTGTTTTTGATGGGGTAGTCCAGCAATTCGTGTAGTTTTTTCAAAATATTGCGCTACTGGTGTTGTCTTTGCTGTCTGAAAAGTTCTTTATTTGAAATTTATACTGTTCATTCTTCAGTGCGATGTTGATTTTCAGTGTGAACCTTGCAAATTAGAACTTAAATTCCTAAGCAAATAATAAGGCTCTGTGGGGGTAAAATTCTGACATACACGTGGAAATTGTAACAGCCACATGGAGGATGATGAATAGTGACAACTAAAATAACTCATGTTGAAGATTTGTTTAAATCAAGACAAGCATAAGCCCCTTTGCAGGACCTCAGTAATTAGATTGTCTGTTTTTGTCATGATTAAGAAGAAAGTGCGTTCTTCTTCCTCATGTTCTTTGCAATTGGGTTTTGAGTGTGGCAGACATTTTTCTGACTGCGGACACTACTCGACTTTCGCAGCTAAATTCGTGGACAAGTCTAATATGTACATGTTTATTTCAACATCAGTAATTTAGAAAGCTGTCAAAATGTCTGTTAAGTTAATGTAGTTTATTGTATAATTTGAAAAAGATGGTTAACAGGTAATGAGGTTAAGGCCAGTGACATAGCAACCAACATGATCTTAGACACTGTACTGGTATTCGCTATCTGCCAAAGGTGTTGACTGCTGACATACCTGCAAAGTTAAGCTCAGTTTGGCCTCACGGGCATGGCAGTGGTTGTTAGGGATAACAATATTTATGGGAATACCATCAGTGGTAGTAGACAAGAAAACCTTAATTTTTCCCAGAACTACTAAGAGTTCAAACAAAGCTTTTCCCACTGTTTAGTCCTGTTTGAGTATATCATTGACAGGTCATAGATGCAGAAACTGTGATACAGGTACATATGCATGCTGGCAGCATAAATGAGAACAAGTATTTTAACCATGAAAGAGTCACTACATTTCATTCAGCTTTGCTGGAATGTTATGGATGACCTACAAGTGGACTGTTTGAGGCTTTCGAAGCCGGAGTTGTTTTGGCCTCAACCTCTTAAATGTCTTAAGACATTGAACTCTGAAAAGCCTTATATTTTCCCTTGACTTCCTTCAGCTATATTGTCCAGTGTCTGATGGAGACTGATCTGTACAAGTTGCTCAAGACACAGAAACTGAGCAATGATCACATCTGTTACTTTTTGTACCAAATCCTACGAGGACTGAAGTACATCCACTCGGCTAATGTACTTCATCGGGATTTGAAACCCAGTAATCTTCTGCTGAATACAACATGCGACCTCAAGGTACTTAACCGAGTGCGAAACTTGTTTTAGTTCATGTACTGGTGCTCGTGTAATTTCTCTTATAGCAATACAAATCGTCTCTTTTTTTGTACCGTACCACATACACCATAATACCAACTTTAACCAGCGTGTGAAGTTTCATAGGAGGCTCTTTGACGGGAAACGTTTGAGCACATACTTGTAATATCCTAGAGGCATGCTCCTGGGATTTGAAAAATTTGTCCCTGATGCAGTCATAGCAATGGTTGAGTTTATACGTAAGTTGATTTATTGCCACTAAGTTCAAACCTAGTTTTACCCAGAACCCTCTATCAGGTAAAGAGACATTGTGCTTTCTGCCTGCACAGGGTAGGGGGAAAAAAAACAGGTCCAGCTGACTGCCCAGGGCAAGTAAATCATCGCTCTTGGGCTTGAGTGAAAATGGAAGTTTGATGGTCTGGTGGGCAAGTGAAATTAGCCTCAGTAGTATTGATAGTGATAATTTCCAATCAAAAACAATTTCAAAACTTGAGGCTGCAAGATGAGCAAAACAATGAGTTGAAAGCATGGATTAGTTTTAAAAACATACATTTATGTCACTGTCTAGTATCATTTACCTAGTTTAGTACCAGTAAGCTCATTTTGTTACAGTCAATCACTGATTTTAGACAGTACCTAGTAAATGATGTAGTTGATAAGGCATGAACAAACTGAAATGTATTTGCCCACTGGGCAACTGGATTTCAAGATGTTTTTCTTACCCTAACTGCATCTCTATAGTTGTGCTGTTTACTGTATGGACAGTACTTCAGAATATTTAAAGGGTACTGCCACTAACATGAATTTACGTCCACCTTCTTTGTCCAGATTTGTGATTTTGGGCTGGCACGTGTAGCAGACCCCGATCATGATCATACTGGATTCCTGACTGAATATGTTGCCACACGATGGTACAGAGCACCTGAAATCATGTTGAATTCCAAAGGTTACAGTAAGGCAATTGACATCTGGTCGGTGGGATGCATTCTTGCAGAGATGTTATCTAACCGTCCTCTGTTTCCTGGAAAGCATTGTATCCTTAACAGAACTGTACCAGTTACATTTGTATGTGATGATTGAATTACTGAATGTTATAACTCTTTCCATCAAGCAATTAGATTATGAGCTCGAGATTTCTATCGCATGATAGCTGATGAGGGTTCAGCCCGAGTCAACTATCACACATAGAAATCAAGAGCGAATAATCTAATTTTTGCAGTATAGATCTACTAGTCATCCAAATCTCATCTAAATCCTCTCCACAGACACTTTGAAAATGCTAAGAAGCAGCCGTCATTTTCTTAACTAGGGCACATTGCTATGCTACTTACTATCTATCACAGTATACCATGATTGTATATATTGAGTAGTGCAGCCAATCAGAGAACGGCATTGGTGATAGAAAGTTTGTAGATTTATACTAAAAAATGAGATAAGCTTATTAACTACCAGGATCAGATGGACATAAATATTTTGTTCTGGGGTGTGATAGGAACCAGTTGCAGGAGGTACATTAAAAATGATCCAGGTCTAATTCTTTTCCTCTTTGTCCCAACCTTCTTTCCATAACTTACAGATATTATTTACAGCACTTTATATCTGTACTGTTTTTGTGACACTTTCAAGAAACAGTTGTGAAAAACAGCTTCAAATTTTAGCAGGCTGTACAATAGAATTTAGAAAACGGCCCTCTAAGTGGAACAATTCCACGGGGTGTAAGAGCTGCAAGATATAATATCTATTTTCGAAATAACAAGTTTTTGAGCCTGATTTGCATTTGCCTGAAAATGGTTCTGTGATGTATATATAGCAAAGTGGATTGCCGATGTCAGCAGATCAACAATTTTGCCTTTCCAGGCAGAGGCTGATAAATGTTAGGCCCTATAGAGCCAAATAATAATAATAATAATAACAATAAAACATTTCATGCTAGTTCCCCTTTGATGTCCTTGACAAACACAGACCTGGATCAACTGAACCACATCTTGGGTGTTTTGGGTTCACCATCACAAGAGGATTTGATGTGCATCATGAATGAAAAGGTAAAAAATAGTGCTCAATAACCCTGGATGTAGCATTATTTGCATACTCTGATTGACCGTATGATGTATGGCTTGTCAGTTTATCTTCGGCTGTTAAACCAAAGACCCTATGCCTGGACTACCTTGTGACACTTGTTTAGTGTGAAGAAATCCACTGCCAAACTAAACAAGTGTAATGCAAGCATAACGCTAGATCATTTAGACAGGATACATTTCCACTTCTATTAATTTTATGAACAAAATTCAATCTGCTTCGATCTCAATTCAACCCTTATTGACAGTTAATTTTTGTGATGTATACCTGTTCACGTACTTTCAGAAATTGCTCATTATATGATAGTTTTTAATCAGTTCATTGTGATCCCTAGATTTTGACTGGACCTTCCGTAGGAAAGTAATTTGGCATTCCGATGTACACAGGCTACTCTCATGCTAAAAATGTAAAGTTAACAGAATGCAAGCGTTGCACTTCCGGTACCATTAAGAATGCAATTTGATCAGCTTGATGCCATGATCTGACCCATGGTGGTAAATGTACAGTGAGATATCGATAATAGACCTAGCAATTAATTTTTGTGAGTTATATCTGTTTGCTTATTTGCAGAAAATGAACTTTCAAGGTTATTTTTAATCCAGTCATGGTCGTCTTTAGATTTTTTCAGTATGACTGAAACCCATCACTTCAACACTTAACCCTGTTATTTGTTGTGAAATTTGATTTAAATGCAAGAGAGTTGCCTGAACCGAGGCCTTTGACACAACAAAAGAAAAGACTAAAAACAGCCTGTCACAAGTAACTGCAAAATGGTTGAGTCTCTAAGGTCTACATCCCAGTCCCCTTAAAAAATAAGTAAGTAAGTGTCTTGAATCTGTACAGGATGTGCTTGAAACTTGCTTGAAAATCAGTGGTACCAAACACTATCAATTCATCATCGGTTTTACCCTTGTCTTTCATAACCAAAATTGATTAACCTGCAAGTTGCTACCCTTCACGGGAATCTTATATTAGGAATGCAAAGAATGGTTGCACAGGACTGTCTTACATAGGAATGTACCGAAGTTACTTGTTATCCTTGTGTCCACGTATCTTTGTCACATGGACATGAGGCAAAAAACTACTGAATGGATGTAAATCTTCTGATCTTTATAAATGTGTGTTTGTTGTTTTGTACAGGCTCGTAGTTATATTCAGTCATTATCCTTCAAACCAAAGGTTCCTTGGGAGCGGATCTTTCAAAATACTGTTGATCCAAAAGGTACTTGTAAGCATTCTGTAATACATCTGACCCTCCATGATCAACCTCCTTCCTATAATGTCTGGGACATTTTGTCTTGGCTGCCAAAGCAGGAAAAATGTTTGAAATCCAGTTGCCCAGTGGGCCAGCACATTTCAGTTTTCAGTTTCCCCCACTAAAATACTATTTGCCCAATGGGTGCACAATGTTCATGCCGTATTAACTACATCATTGACTAGATACTGTCAATAATCTGTGATAGACTATAACAGGGGACAAATGCTACCAAAGTATGCTTGGATTTCAAATTAATCGATGCTTTAAACTTATTGTTTTGCTCATCTTGCAGTCCTAAGTTTTGAAATTGTTTTTGATTGGAAATTATGACTAACAAGACCACTGAGGCTAATTTCACTTGCCAACCGGACCACCAAACTTCCATTTTTACTTGCCCAAGAGCAAAATTTACTTGCCCCTGAAAATCAGACCTGGGTTTTTTCCTGCCCTGGCTTTGTGCCAATCCGTAGAGCCAGCACTTTGCAGTGGGTTGTAAATTCTACCTGAGGATGGCCAATGTAGAGGAAATCAATTGTAATATTTAACAATTAGATTATGAGTTCAAGATTTCTATGAGGTGCTATTTTATTAGGTGAATCAACTATCACCTCATAGAAATCGATCTTGAGCAAATAAACTAAATGTATTGACTAGTATAATTCTTACTGAATGAAGTTTTTACATGTAACTTGATGGAAACACAGAACTAACTCAAACTGTTGTAAGCAAAGAGAATTTACATTATGGTAATCAAAATAAACAAGTTGAGTTTCTTTCTTCTTTCTTACATTGTTCTAAAAGAAGTAGACAACATTTTCTCTTTGTTTCTATGAAGTTTTAGTATAAATCTACTAGCGTTCTATTACAAATACTGTTCTCTGATTGGCTATGCTACTCACTACCTATTCGGTGATAGATAGTGAGTAGCGTAGCAGTGTGCGCTATTTAACAAAATTAAGGCCACTTATCAGCATGTTCGAAGAGTCTTTGAAGAGGATTTAGATAAAGTTTTGAACAACTAGTAGATTTATACTAAAACAATTAGATTATTCACTCCCGATTTCTATCGCACCATAGTTGACTTGGGCTGCGCCCTCATCAACTATCACACAATAGAAATCTCGAGCTCATAATCTAATTGTTTGATAGAAACACTCAACTTGAAAATTTGAGAGAACTCAAATAAAGCTGTGGAAATACTTGCTTGCAGCTTGTGCACTGGTTCATATTCACTTGGAAATATTTAAGGACACACAAGAAGTGTGAGAAACGCTAGGCTGTGTGTATGCTTCTCTATTTTTTTTTTGTTTTTTTTTCCCTTCTCAATGATTTATCTCCTGTCCTTAAAAATACTGGTATGTTAATATTCATTGCCTCACACAGAACAGGGCAGGATGAGAAATAGTTGCCCAGTGAGCTGGTATATTTCAGTTTTCACTTGCCCCCCACTAAAATGCTTCTTTCCCAATGTGGCGGCCATTATGGCAATGAGAGGACAAACACGAACAACATTTTGAAATAGCTTCTGACTGGAGATTATTATTTATTAAGCTGACAGTTTCATTCAGACTCGCAAGACTACTGAGGCTAATTTCAGTTGCCAACCACTGAACTTCTATTTTCACTTTCCTGAGAGCAAATTTTACTTGCCCTGGGCAATCGGACCTTGGTCTTTTCTTGCCCTGACAGAAGCAATAGTAGCCACGACCTCATTGTCTGAATAACTTTGTTTGTTGACAGCTCTAGACCTGTTAGATAAGATGTTAACCTTCAATCCTGAGAAAAGAATCACAATAGAGGAGTCCCTGGCTCATCCATATCTAGAGCAGTACTATGACCCTGCAGATGAGGTACTGTACATTTGTTACTTCTCGAAGACACTTCTTCTCCCTCTTGAGGGATGACTAAGACCCAGGAGGGGGGTACTCCCAGAAAAATTGGGTGAAGGTGTGCGGCCCGCTTCCCACAACCCAGACCCTATTTAAGACCAAAATCTGTGATTTTCCCCACCCTACTTATGACCTGACCAAAAATCAATACCCTGTTTCAGACCTGTCTTATTTTTAGGTCTCTAATTCAAACTGTTGTTAAAGGCAGTGTGAAGGGCCTTTGATGATGGTGTTATGGATAATTATGATGAAAAAGTAGTTTCTTTTAAAAAGTATGCCAAATCCAGAGAATTCTAGAGTGCAAAAAAACATACCCCATTTCAGACCAAAATGGCCAAAATCAAGACCCTATTTATGATCTAAATGGCTAAAAAATATATATATACCCTTTGGGGATGCACATACCTACTTAGCCCATATAAGGGAGTCCCCACCCCTGGGTCTGAGAGTCAAAGCCAAAGGGTACATCTCTTTGGGAAAATCCAGGATAAGATTCTCAAGTCAGAAAATGGATTTTGCATTTCTTTACACAACAGATTAATCCAGGATCACTCAGATCCGGTTGCATCAAAGGAACCAAAGAATCCAATCTGGGCAAGGATTCTTCACTTCCTTTGTTGAGTAAAGATACACAGAATCTGTTTTTGTACTTAAGACTCCAATCTTTGATTTTCCCTAAGAAATGAACCCAAAAATTCCATACTTGTGGCACACAATAGCTCAACAGACAGCTGCATGTATATTATATCTCTGATGTGTTCTTACTTGTCGCATGACCAGTAAACACGCATTTCTTTAGAGCCATGCTTACAGCATGAAATTTGGTCTTACGAATCTTGGATGCCTTACTGTGTAAAGAGTTATTTAAACAATTATAGCTAAGACAGGATTCTAACAGACACCTTCAGAGACCAAAACCAAAATGAAGCAAACCACAACAAATTATTTTCGTTTCTAAAGTTTTCTTACAAGTCAAATTATTTAAGATGGGAAAATTGTATTAGTTATGGCAATAATAGAGGTAGTCTCTGAACTGTATGTTATGCAGATTTAAAATGCTGCCGTTAAGCATGTATTCCACCACTGCTGTTTGTTTTACATTAGTGCATTAACTGATGTAATCTTCAGAAATTTACATTTAAATGCATTTGTAGCTAGTTATTCATGGGTTTTGTTTTCTTTCTTTGCAAACATGAATGATTGTTGTAGACAAAATTTTTACTATAATGAAGAAAAAAATCTCCACATCATGGTCATGTTCTAATAATGTATGTTAAATAGAGAATAGTTTTTTCAAATAACTTGTTTTTACAGCCTATTGCTGAGGAGCCATTTAGATTTGAAACAGAGCTGGATGACCTTCCCAAAGAGAAACTGAAAGGTGATCAATGTGAAAGTAAACAGTGTAGCATTAATTCTAATCGTGAGGTATCAGGCACTATCTAGAAACTTAACAACCGTGTAACACAGATTGTTGGCTCATACAACCAGATGATGCCAGTGAGTCTGTCATAAATAGAGACAAGAATTGTGTTTTAATTATTTACAGTGGAATCCCAATTTTTCTAGCCCTCAATTTTTAGAACCTCCTGATGACTAGAACCATCCGCCAGTTGAACACTGTAATTTTACTCCCAATTTCTCAAACTACCTGCTCTTTCAAACCAATTTTCATTTCCCTTGCAAGTTTGAAAATTGGGATGTCACTGAATATTTATGTGAACACATTTTATGTTTCAGACAAGTTAAAGTATGTTTTAATGACTAGTTACAATGTGACATTTTTATATGTGCTTCAATAATCCCTTCAAAATGTAAGCCCAGCCATCGAAAAGGATATAAATTAATATGCTTTCAATAATGAGCTTTCCAAAAGGAGTCTAGCTATTAAGTGTAAAGCCTTTTCCATGGCTCAGAGTGGTTTTCAGTTGAGTGAAAGCAATCAGACAATTACATTGGTTTTGGTTTTAGTTTTGGTTTTACTACGGTTTGAGATTGGCTGGGTAGTGTAATTGGTAAGTAATTGCTTTGGTTTTGGTTCTACGACACTCAGTTGAAAACCACTCTGTCCTATTAATTGTTGTATAATAACATCGATTCCTTCTCTGATTTCAGCACTCATCTTTTCTGAGACTGCTCATTACCCTGGCTCACCGTACTTGCCTGGTGTACACTGAAGCACAGAACACAATATTTGAGGAGGTAAATCAAACATAACACATTAAGTCTATTATCCCTTTTTCATTTGAAAGAAACATCAAGAAGATTGCCACATACATATACATGGGCAGAGCACCGTGCAAATTGGCCGACTGTGAAGAAAGTTCTTCCTCAGTGTAAAGAAGTTCAGATCAAATAGTTTTGTCCATCTGTGAAAGTTACCAGTTGCTGAAAATGTCAATGAAATCCCTGCTAATGGATCAAGCCAAATTTACTCATTAAAAATTCAAATTTTCTTTCAAATTTTCTTTCAATTTTCCTTTTGAATATTGAACTGTTTGAATTTAGTAAAATGAAATGTAATTTTAAATAACTGAATTTTCCTCATTGTCATTGGCAGGAACAATTTACTGATTTTAGAGGTTAATGACCTTCTGTGGGTTCCCAAAATCAGTTTACATCAATTCATGTAATTCTACTGCACCGAATCAAATTATATAATAAGTCAAATTATTCTCATGTATGATCTGTTGGAGGACAGACACATAGCTGAATTTCTTTTTTTAGGTGATGTCAATAACACTTTTTTCTATTCAGACTATATTATATAAAACAAGTAGATTCCATGTTGCTGTGTATCTGATCAGTAAGAGATCAAAGAAGGCATACACATATGCACCTATGTGTCACTCTTTTGTTTTGACCATATTTTGACGTCATCTGTGATCTATTACTGAACAGACGCACAGCAACATGCAATGTATTTGTTAAGCTGGATCAGCTCCAAATAACACATTGTCATCCTTTCTTTCTTGTCCTGTTAGGTGGAATCTCAATAAACCTGTATATCTATTTGACAAAGGCTTTGAACAGTTAGACATGTATTGTAAAATTTATAGTTTTTCATGAAGATTATGGAGTTTCTGGCTCAGAGTAATATCATAATATGTTACTCTGATTCTTGGCAGAACATTCCACCATATCTCTGTAAAATAAAAAAACTGATTGTCCTCCAATTTTGTAGCCCTCTGTAAAAGTCATTTAATATTTTGCTCCAAAAAATAGACTGCTTTGCAGCTCTTATGTCAAATAATGCGAAGGAGCATTGTTTGACAACTCAAACAACAGCTGAAACTGAGAGAAAGGATGTATGTCCTGTAGTTACTTGGTACAATGAGAAACATTTCTACATGGAGAGAATATTAAGTCTAGTTATTTAATGGCTGTTGCCTTACCTTGTCTTGCTTACAGAGTAGGGCTTGATGGAAGGTCAACCGTTTCAAACCTAACGTTGATTTGCATTTAATATCTGATCAAAGTCAATATAAACACATATATGCAGGCCATGAAAATAAAATTACAGACTCATCAATAATGATGGAGAGTTGTGGTGTTACTGTTTGTCAAAGTGCACAGGTTGGTTCAAACTTGACGTCAGTCAGTCTAGATTAAACCTTCATTTATGACCATTCAAATGAAATTCCCTCTGTGGATTAAACCTCTGTGTGTAGCTACACAAACTAAAGCCTTTTTATAGTGGTCCTGTTTATTCTACTCTTCAAAGTGTTTCTAACTTAGTTTTGCATGACTTTGTAAATCTGTGAATGGAACCCTAGTGTGTGGCCATTCATATGAAAGCTCTTGAACAGTACATTCATGTTCATATTGGTTTCAACGACCAATTCTATGGTTGAAACCCTGTTGTGTGACATTCAATTAAAAGTGCAGTTCAACCCCTATTAAACGGTACCCTCGGGTACTGGCTGTTCCTGGCTGCCTAAAAGGTGTGACCGCTTGAGAGGGGTTGACTGTCATAGAGCAGACTTTCATACGGTACTGTTTTTTTTTTTTTATGCTGCCCAGGGTGGGGTTTCTCTGTATGTACACCCAGTGTGTGACCATTTAAATGATAGACTAGCTTTTGATAAGCACTTTCATGTGGCGTTCCGTGTTTCTTCATACTGTAAAATTCTAAAATTGGATTCTTTTTTCAGTTTTCAAAAAGCAAAATTGTTACTAAATGTGTTCACAGGATGTTTTGTGCCCTGTGGTCATTCATCTGACTCGTCACGCACTCACTTCCTGTGCATCGCTATCCAAAACAAAGTGTCAGCGCAGGAGGCTATTGGTTAGGTTGCTTGAAAATTATCCTATTTAATGTTTAATTATTTTCTGGCATGTTGTTTCCAGACCGTTTTCGTAAATCTGTTATTATAACCAGCCTTTGTAATATCTTCACTTTCTAATGGTTCATGGTCATTCGACGATCATCAAATCAATAACTAATTATAATTATTATAGTTAATTATATTTATAATTATTATAATAATATGATTTTATAACTATTGTTGGTGCTTTCCTTAATGCAGTTATGTTTTTGAGCTTCTAAATTTCAACCATAGCAGTGCCTCTATCAGGCTTGTATCGTTTATCTTTTCCGTCTTGTGGAATACCTGTTTCAGAAATATGCACTTGGTTTCATAACTAGTTTTGATAGCTAGGAGTAAACTTTTCAGAAAATAGACCTGCCACTAACCATGGTAAATAATTCCATTCCCTATTGTAACTAATCACCAGTTGATATTTAGTTTACGGTAGATGAAATTAAATTATAACCTTATTATATACTATTCAAAGTGGGTTAGTTATTGATCAGAGAATCTTTTGCTAATAATTATAACTGTAGGCCGTTTTTCCACATTATATGGACTTTGTTATTTGTTTATTTCTTGATTCGGAGACCGTTCGATTTAAATTGACTGGTGATTAAGTCGTTTTTGACATTAAACGGGTATTGCCTCATCCGAGCTTCGTTCGAAAACGAATGCAATAAAAACCCCCGGGTAGGTACTCTATTAAGTTCTATGCCCCAAGGTCCAACCACACACCCTTTTGTATACCGTTTTGACAGAAAGGTACTCTTTACGTGTACCCTTAACTGAAAAAGTACCCCTTTCACATACTTCATGAATAACTTGCCAAAAAGGGAAGTCTTGTCATTTTCATGTAGTGCCTAATAATTGAAATGATACAGCCATGAGGTGCGGCTGTTCTAAATATTTTAATTAAAGGCCCTTAAAAATAACTTAATGACAGATTTCCCTGCCTTTTTATATACCTCAACTTGTGAAATTTCTACCGTCTTATATGCCTAAAGCTTGAAAGCGTTACCCCTTTCGGGCGGACCCGCCATTATAGAGAGTCACCCCCCAGGGAGAGGGGGGGTAAAACGCGTTTGTTAGAAATATCTTTGTATGGACCTTTAAAAGATGAACAAAACTTTGCCAAAACTTTGACTTAATTTCTATTGCATTACATGTACGATTACATGTAAGATTGTAAAAACAGGAATAGAACGGTAGTGCAAATAAACGTCGGGAGCAACTTTGAGAGGGAAGCCTCAGAGGGTCTTCAAAGCGTCTGTTCAAAATACAATTTCCTTTAACTTCTTGCTGTGCAGGAATCTTTTTGGGAAATTGCCCAACAACCCTCCAAAATAGTAATAATCGTAAGAATGGTCCGTCCCTTACGAGGCCGAGTGTTTTACTCTTTTCATCTACTTCGTACTTCTGATTCCACTGTTGCATTTGATAAATGTATATAGTTGGTCATCTTGACACAGTCGATGTAACTGTAGTCGAGATAGCCTGTGTTACATGGCATCTTGCACAATTCTCTCATGAAGCGAGAGATCTGAAATTTAAGCGAGTTTCGTGTAGTGTGACTAGTTCGTTGTTGCTCGGTTTCCACACACATCATCAGTATGGACCTTTTCAGATAGAATCAAGCGTCTTTCGAAATGAGAGCAACTGAGCGCGTGAAGTCAAAGTATAAATCTGATTGTTGAGGCTACGCCTGACTCATATGATGCGATTGATACATTTTCTGTTACGTCATCGTCAGTTCCATTTCTCCGTATGGACAGTGGGGCCAAAACTGATTTAATTGTCCAAGACACTGTCAGCCACCGCCAGCCCTGTCTCTACCCAAGAACAGTAACCCATCGCCATTCGCTCTTTCTCCTCTGTCCTGCGCCACGTTTCTCAGGGTCTTCCTCTCTTTCGCTCTCCTTCCAGTGCCCCCGTCAGTGCAACTCATGGGAGGGAACTGTTATCCATTTGCAGCACGTGTCCAATCCATGTCCACCTCCTTCTCCTCGTTTGTTCGCTAATAGTTTCCATGTTAGCTCTCTTGCGCACCTCTTCATTTGACACCGGCTCAGGCCATTAGATTTTTAAAAGCCTACGCAGACACTAGTGCTGGAAATGATCTAGTTTGGCTTCATCCTCCGCCTTTGTCATCCTCCGTGATTCACATCCGTACAGCAACACAGCTGTTACATGGGCATTGAATATCCTTATCTTACTCAGTTGGCTGCTTTTGTTACGTAGAACTGATGCAATACACCCAGCTGCAGTTTAGACGGCAGACACGCGTGGGACAATAGAAAACAATGCACAACATCAGTTGCTCATGGCGTAGGTAAATACGTATCGGAGGAGATTCCTAAACAACGGGAACATGCGCATCGCTTTGAACACAGTTAAAGGGAAATTAAATCGATACAGGAGACGCTGAATTCCTTTGAAATACCAAATTACCTTTGTAAGATAAACTTCTCGCTGATTTGCTGTAAGGGAGGGGAGGGCGGGAATTCTACGAGAAGCAATACCGTACCTACCCGTCTTATCGCATACGTCCCGGCATAACATAGATTCAGGTGATTTTTGTATGTATTTGTTAATCCAGGATATTTTGATTGACAGTGGTACCGAAGAATTTCAGTTCAAGGACCGTGCACATCTTGAAAACTTGACGGATTGGCCGAGCAACTAAACAATAAGCTACAATACAGGGCCACTTTTGAAGGTGCATATATTCAGTGGCTCGTTTGGCTCGGCAGTGCATGTGGATGAAAGAACGAGGAATAATCTATATATGCGTTAAGACCTAGTCCTCATTTGACTGGGCAGTGGATGACAAAGGAAAAAACGAGCCAAACGAGCCGGCTCGTTTGGTAGATGATTAAAACGACTGGTCCTGTATTCCGTAGTTTAGCCGCCGGATTTTAAAACACACTTTACCCTTGGAGTTAAAAAACAGACATAGTAAGATACACGAGGCAAGATGTCTGAACCTCTATCAGTCTTTATTTATTATCACGCAAGCTTTATGATAATAAACTTAACTGATGTTACCCTGGCTTAATATAGTGCTCAGAACAGGGGTCATAATGATAATGAATAATTATAGAATCCAATTTGTCATAAAAGTTTTTAAAACATATGCAAGATGAATACCGTAACACAAGACATTTCTGGGGTTTAAGCAGTTCGTCTTGAGATGAAGTTTTAGAAGTACTAATTTGTTATTTGAAGTTTTATGACAAGTATCATGTAGAACGTTCCTTGACCTTGTTCTTCAGCTGTTTCTGTTTCGCAGAAAGGGGGGTGGGAGAGGGGTTAGTTGGACTTTGTGCTGTGCTCTTTCTTAGGTTGGAAATAGGAGGTGGCAAATCGGAAGGGCAACCACTGACTTAAAATGTCCGGGAAGTGACTTGAGATGGTCTAGCTTTCTATCCAGAGTGAATAGGGATCACTTCATGTTTAAAAGCGCGGGTACTTGTGATATCTCTACGATTAAAGCAGGCCTTAATTTTCTGAATCTTAAATATATTGATCTTAGTTTGGTGTATTGGTGATAGACACAACTGATGAAAAACAGGTGAGTTGTAAAAAAAAAAAAATTCACTGTTTTGGGAAAAAAAAAAGAGATCTACAGAATATGAAAGGTTAACACCGGCCCCTTAGTCCCTATTTGACCAGCATCGGACGGAAGTCAAAATCGAAAGAATATAAGTTTGGCAACTATAGTCATCGAGCGGCTTTTCTTCGACAAGAACTCGTTTGTGATATTTAGGTTGCCGGCTAGATTTGTGGGTATCTTTAAAGCTATTAATTGATTTAATTCTCACCAGAACTCTGAGATCATGGGCTCGTACTGAAGTACTTGATAAAGGTGTTCCGAAATACAGTCCAGTCGTTTCGTTCCTTGTAACAGAGTGAGGTTAAAGTTAAGAAACCTAAACATTTGCATGGCGTTTGGAACTAAGAATTTTCAGGAATTGCTCAGTATATTTGGTAAACTTGTTTCCGCTCAGTTTCAACGATTTCTGGCGGAAAAGTAGTCTTTTCGGAACGAAATCCGTGCCAGTGATACGGCGATGCTAATAGCAAATGTAATAGCACTTCTAATACAATGCTGGTCAGCAGGTCTGTGTAAGCGTCATTTCGTCTTCTAGAAGCACGGAGGCTTTCCTATATCACAATCAGTTAAAGGGGCTCAGTCACGGTATTTTGATTTAGTTTGGCCACAAACAAAATAACCTTTAAATGGTAGGGAACCTGTTTAATAAGATAGAAAAATACCAAAGACATAGTGATAAACCATAAAGGAACAAGGATGGCTAAGGGTGGAGAAGATTAACACGGATTACAAACGACGAATTTGAAAAATTGAGACTTAACTTTTCAATACGCGCAAACCGTGACTGAGCTCCTTTAAATTAATGTCATCAAGAAATACGAGCCGGTCGGCACTTTTCTCCCTAACCAGTGACCCTGTAACCATGGTAACTGACAGTTAAATTCAGCTGTTTTTCACTATGGTTACCAGGTGAGCCCCATCATTTAGGCAAGGCTCGAGAAAGTAAGGTAGACGTATAAAGATTGTGAAAACAGGAATAGAACGGTAGTGCAAATAAACGTCGTGAGCAACTTCGAAAGAAGAAGCTTTACGTTGGTTACGTATGGCTTAGAATTTTCAAAGCTTCTGTTGAAAATATGACTGAATTCCTTCATAGATATGTAACAAACCACTCTCTATATTTAGTTCTTGATAAAATCCTACACCTTATGTAATTCGAGGTTTTGTTTGACGCTATTTTGGTGATTGTTACATGCATGGTCTTACTATTTCGTACATGCAGACTATCTTGTCTCTGTTAGAGATTATGTAATCGATACAACCGTCCGAACCGGATACAGTATCGCGATTTATCAAAGTATCTATTTTTAGGTCGTTCTAAAAAACATTTTCCCCCTAGCATCTGCTAAAATTACACAAGCTTGTTTAAATTGGTATTTTTCACTGGGATTCTGAATATTTTTCAGGTCGGGAATCTTGTCTCTTGTACATGGTGTGGGCGATTTGAACATCAGTTCACTGGCCAGGATGTGGAATAAAATCTTTGAAGTCGATGCCTTCTACTAAAATGTAACATTCACCCACCCACAAAGCTTAAAGTCATGTATTAATGAAGTGCTCCAGAACCAACCCTTAAAATTGTCTAGCTACTGATGAAATACAAATTCTCCCACTAGTCCTGTATGAAATTTATGGAACTTGTTAGGAGAATTTCTAGAAAGATGCTAGTGGTTTTCCTCTTCCTCCGGCCTAGCCTATCTATGAGACGAATAAGATCTTGGGGCAAGATGAACCCATTTTTTATCGTTCCTTTTAATTTTAGCTAGGTATCTATATATTCTAAAGTCGTCCACGCAACGTGCGCGCGATAAATTTTTTCCGTGGATCTTCCCATCCTAGGAAGTAATTTTCCTTTCGGGGCCTGGGTGCTCTGGGACCGGACTACTGAAAAAGACTGGAACTACTTGGGCAAACAAATGCATGATGGGATTTTTTTCTTCCGCCATTTTGTTCGGCAACGTCAAGGCAACGTCTTCAGAAAGACAGTCCTTACAGCGAGGAATTGGTGAAATCTAAGCAACATTTAACACTCAAAAGACGCCGAAAACTTTACTCAATCGATCTGCGGTCGTTTCTGCTCAAGAACAGCTTCCAATATGTCGTACATGCTTCAACATCTCAGGAATGGTTGGCAAGTTGATCAGGCCATCATGGGGGAAGAAGACAGAGTTGTCGTAATCCGCTTCGGTCACGACTGGGATCCATCGTGCATGAAAATGGACGAAGTATTGTACGCCATTGCAGACAAAGTCAAGAACTTTGCTGTGATTTACTTAGTGGACATTACAGAAGTTCCAGACTTTAATAAAATGTATGAATTGTACGACCCTTGTACGACCATGTTCTTCTACCGAAACAAACACATCATGATCGACTTGGGCACTGGAAACAACAATAAGATAAACTGGGCCCTGACAGACAAGCAGGAAATGGTGGATATCGTTGAGACTGTGTACCGAGGAGCGCGGAAAGGCCGTGGCTTGGTAGTTTCACCTAAAGATTATTCCACAAAATATCGCTACTAAATAAAGGTTGAGCGGAGCTTGATATAAATATGCAGCTCATGGATGGCAAGAAACACTTTAGTAGTTCTTCTATGGAATTCATTGTTACTCTGACTTTTGTGTAAGGTTAATATTAAGATAGGATAACTGTATTTATGCTTGTTGTCAACAGGTTTGCATGTAAGGGAGACATATAGGTCATAGTGGCATTTGCTGGTTTGCATTTGACATCTATTTCAGAATCACAATTTACCCATCCTTCTGTGTTTTTATTTTCATTAGATATTAGACCTTCTAAGAACAAGATGCTTTGGTGCAAAGATTTAACTTGACTAATGACAGGGTGACACAGGAAACATAGGTCAAAATTTGACCTATGACTTTAGAACTTGTCTTTAACATTTTGCTTACTGAATGGTCCTTTAGGGTTTTTCATTTTGTATTAGAATACATTTCAATTTCTGAGCTTTTGCATTGCTTGATATTAAAATGGTAACCTGTGATCGGGCGCCTTTTTTTAAAGAAGGAAGATGTGGCATTAGGTTATCAATATGGTGACACAGGAAACATAGGTCAAAATTTGACCCATGACTTTAGAACTCATCTTTAACATTTTGCTTACTGAATGGTCCTTTAGTATGATAACTCATCACAGATATCTTGTTCTCTTAGACTGCCACATTTGTGCCCCACTGAGGGACACCAACACGGTGTCTGTATACAAACCTCTATAAATCTGGGTGAATTCTTTTTGAAGTAACACATGCATCAAAAAAAATGCAGACCTTAATTTTTGGGAAGGCTGGTACATATTGATCGTTATCATATCCTAGATTCTTGACTTAATTTAATCAATGGGTACTTGTTTTATTTTGATGGCATGACAATGCAAACCAGTAACATTATTGATTCAAATGAGAGGTGGTGAATAGACTGAATTTTTTTTGTGAACTTGAGGTCTCCTTCACCTTGCAAAAGAATTTGAGAGAGCAAAATAATTTTAGGTTGCAAGATCAGTGAAAACATTGCTTAAAACTTTGCAAGAAGTGTATTTTTTTATCGAAATACGAATATTCGTTTGAAGGACCATTCGCCATCCCTCAAATGGCTAGTTTGCATGCCCTCCTACCAAAAAGAATGTGACTGTGTACTCTACTGAAAACACTGTGTACTGACATTTTGGTGCACTTTTCAACACATTTCAGAATGCTTTATAGAACAAGGCATAATACAGCACTAACAGCAAGCACCTTTCTTATTCAATAGGACAGTAATAAGTAGCCATGTGTGTGTAGCTAAGTCTTGTCAGTAGTTTGGGATTGTGTTCTTCAATGGTTCACTTCCAACAAGAGTGGCATCCTCTGGTTTTGTGGTGATGGAATGTTTTAATCTGGGGAAAGTAGATGACAAAATAAATATTGTAATGCAAACGCAAATTTAAAAGAAGAATTAATTCTGAAGTTTCTAATGGCATTATAAGATAACTATAGTAAAATAAGTCTAATTTAACTTGTGATCTTGCAAGCCATTATTGGTGTCGCTTGCCAGATCATATGGCGAATGAAACTTGATGTTTCTAGTTTAGCGGTTTAGTTATTATTGTTAAGTTCCTTCAAGGTTATAATGCAACCTTTGGGTAGCAAGGATGCCCCAGTGGTGAGAGCGCTTGCCTCCCACCAATTTGGCCCAGGTTTGATTCCAGCCCGCTGCCATATGTGGGTTGAGTTTGTTACTGGTTCTCTCCTTGTTCCGAGGTCTCTTTTTTTCCTCCATCTATACAAACCACCATCTCCAAATTTCAATTTGCCCGGGATAAATGACCCATATGAAAACCAGCTAAGGCTGAAGTGGCCTCCTCTCTAAATTAATATTGTAA
>Ga0126339_10000034_pt1 | contig 43798 bp, 25 predicted proteins | sample OrbTmetagenome_2_FD_92532 | JGI IMG/M metagenome (GOLD analysis project Ga0126339, IMG submission 92532) | Coral microbial communities from Petempiche,Puerto Morelos, Mexico - Orbicella T R C metagenome | ecosystem: Host-associated > Invertebrates > Cnidaria > Coral | place: Petempiche,Puerto...
CAACCTTCACACCATTACCCTTTGCAAGAAAGGAGGCAGAAATGATTGGCCGACTGCTGAGCGTTCCGCCTTTGTTAGGAGAGAAAGCAACCAAGCAGGTGGTACTTGAAAGGCTTCCTTCAGTAGGTCTGATACATTTTGCTGCACATGGTGATGCCAAAAGAGGAGAAATTGCCCTCTGTCCCGTGCGGTCTACTAAGAAGTTTCCTAATGAAAAAGACTACCTTTTGACAATGTCTGACATTTCGCAAGTTCAGCTACGAGCCAAACTTGTTGTACTTAGTTGTTGTCACAGTGGACGTGGGAAGATCAGAGCTGAGGGAGTTATTGGAATTGCTCGAGCGTTCTTAGGATCCGGTGCACGCTCAGTGTTAGTGGCATTGTGGGCCCTAGAGGACAAAGCAACAGAGCAGTTCATGAGTCGCTTCTACGAGCATCTTGTTGGTGGAGAAAGTGTCAGTGAATCTCTTCACGAGGCCATGAAATGGATGCGGAGTAACGGCTGGTCTGAAGTGAAGCAGTGGGCACCATTTATGTTGATTGGAGATAGCGTGTCATTTGAGTTTGGAAAATAAGGGTAAGTTTTCAAATAAGATAACAGTAACTTTAGAATTCTTGCGTTTTGAAGCCAGTATCATTTAACTCGCATTTCATTAGAAGTAGTAAGATCCTGGCAAATCATGCCAATTCTATTTGAAGATTGCTTCAACTCTTTTAGGATATGTCCCTAAAAATGAAACAACACGTCAAGGGTGGGGGATTTGATTTTGCTGATATTTTAATTTTCTAAGGATAAACGAGAGGTTAACAAGAATCATTACATAGTTTTTCGGGTAACTATCCTTTCTTTTGAGAGAAAAATGCAAAGGACGAAATTCGGTTAAAATCATCATTTGAGGCACTACGGAATTTTCACGCAGCCTGTTTGAGAGCCTTGCATGCGAAAACAAATCATTAATGCTACCAGCCTTAAAATATCGATTTTTTTCATTTTTTGCTAATCTCTAAATATTCTTAAACTTAGGTCGGGAAATTTTTCGTCCTATTCTTTAGTGCTGCCAGATTCGGGAACTAGGTGTTTAACTTCACTATAAAACATACGTTTGTCAACTCTGTTGACCAATATGAGTGCGCATATAGTACCTCTGTAATTTTATAACAGTCGGTAGCAGCCATTGGGTTATTTCTCACTGATATAAAATTACGATTATTAGCTGATCCATGGCCAATAAGCACTCGTTTTGATCTCTCGGATCGCGCCAAGTAAGACCCAGACCTTGGTAGTGGCATCTTTCGGATCAGAATCCATACAACTGACGGGGTAGTTAGCGATTTTAATTGCGGCTGTTTGGTGGCTTACTTGAGGCTACTTTACCCTGTTTACGTTATGAAGAAAATCGTTTTAGTTGGCGAGTGGATCTATGCATAGTCACAGTAACTGGTTATTTTCCTGTTTTTACAGAGACGTTTTGCATCAGCCTCGTACTTGGGTCTGGCATTGAAATCCACGATGGCCGCCACGAGGCATTATCCCCTTCGACGTATCTGGCCCAAGCTGAATCAAAACTACATTTTAATTTTTGAGTGGAATAACTTCGTGACAAGACTGATAAATGCGATTGGAAAATAGTAACAAGTGATCAGTAACTAAGGGAGTAGTCATTAATAAGTGATCAAGACCTGATTTCCCCTTACAAGATCATTACATTTAATCAGACAGGTGACGAGAATAACGAAAATCATCAACTAGGAAATATTGTCTTGATGAACTCTTAAATTCTCAAGCTAACATCAACGGAAATGTATGAAAATAAGAAGGGAGAATCGACCTTTTGAGCTTAAGACAGAACTGAAGATCACTGGCAAGAGGATTCAGCAGACCTAAGTTTTTCCATGAATATCTTTTTGAAAACCACGGGTCGTTAAGGGAAACTAAACGCCTCCTCCTCCGAGCCAACCTTTACTTAGTGTTTATATCAGAAGAGTTGTCCGTTCTGATCACACCCAAAAATTGGCCACTTGGAGTTTGCTCATTCTCTCTATGTCTCCATTTATCCCTGGTAGGGGTGGGTGCTGATATATGCTCCATGCCTTCAAAACCAGTTGTGTTCCACCAAGGGGCACCTTATTACCCAAGATTTCTCATGTACTAAGTAAACGGTTCTCTGTTATTGATGAAACCTCCTACCACACAAAGCTTTCCTCATTGTAAAAGGCTCAGTGCTTCAGTTCATGTTTATTTGTTTACAGTTACTTCATTCCCAATAAAATGTTTTAATAAACAGTAGTAAAAAAAATCTAAGAAGTGTAAACAAAGTTCAGCTCTTCAGCCGCACTTGTAAATAGCCAACCGGCGTTTCTCTTGTCAGTTGGGATTCCCCCCATGTGGTCTTCATTTACAGTATGTAACAATCACTTGGTTTACAATAGGTAGTTTTAGGAAGAGTAAACGCATATATTAGAACAGTACACTTTTTGTCCGGCATTGTTAATTTGCTGTCGACGACATTTGTATGATTGCAATAAAGTTGCATTGATTCGTTTAAAATACATTTGTTTTCTTGTATTTTTTACAAATTGTAATATCTTTTCGTAGTTTTATATTTAGCTTTTAAAGTGTAATAGGGCCACTGTAATGGGTCGAGCCTCCTTAAAGAAAGTGGATTGATGTTTTTATTATCAGACGCTGTGGTCACCGCTTTCTCTTTTCCCATTGACCAGCAGTCCACAGCTCACTGTGGTAATCATACATCCCAGTATTCACTAAATTGGTAAATGCATGCCGGGAGGGAATGCGTGATTTTGGGAGTTTACATGCATTGCGAATCTTGTAAGCAATCACAGAGTGAAGCAAATATGTCCCGATTGTGCATGTTTCTTCAAAACGATGTATAGCTTCAGCATCTCCCCAGGCATACAGAGAGATCAACCCATTCCATGAACAATACTGCACCATAGCTTTTGAACGGCCTCTTTAGAAAGGAAGGTTAAGATTGCCATCATGGATTTTATACCAGGGGAGGTCTCTGTAAATCTTTGGGTAGGGGTGTGCCGATGGGACACTGAAATCCTTACCCTATACCTGACTATGATCATGATCAGCTTGATTTAGCGAACCTATTCTAGGCTAGACACTAAAACCCCTCCCCTATCCCAGACTAGCTATTTTCCAAGTAGACACTTTATCACTATCGAAGTCCAACATATACTAACTAAACAAACATCATAAAAAGTCACTTTCGAGTTTCAATTTCTATCATAGAACCCCGGTTAAAGACCCTGTTCTACACTAAATTATGTTACCTTTCAGGTAAATTATATCCTACTCTAGACAAAAACTGCCTGGTTTTAGTCCTATCCCAGACGAAACTGTCCAAAAACCATACATTTTACAGTGGCATATACCCATGTATGTTATATATGGTAGTACCTTCTGGAGGGGGGGGGGGTTATATCAATTGCGTTGGATGACAGCGCCATGTAAAGTATACGAAATACTTGCCGAGTATCGGACGTAATTTCGAACGATTTCTAACTTGAGGAATAATCTGCTTTAGTTTACCGTTAGTGCTATGCAATGCAAATTATTTTTCATATCAACTTGAGTCATTTTTTATTCAGTGACGTCATGCTTGGCGCCCAAACCTTCAACATGGCGGCCAAAATGGCGGACATTCATCGAGTTCTCGCCACGAAGCTTTTGCTATCGCAATCTGGTTAAAACGCAAGTATAAACTGTTGCTCACACGCATTATAGACATTATATGCTCTCATGAAAAAGAATTTTAAGAAAAAACTGCAAGAGCTTTTAGTAAAATAATTACTGAACTGGCAAAGCCGCACACTGTTGCACTGTTTATGTAACCGTATTGTTATGTACGAGGTGGCCTCACATTAAAACATTTATAAATACTGTAAATTAAGTAAAAAGGCAAAAATAAACAGAATATCAAAAATAAACAGAATATCAGAAAATTGCTAAAACTCCGGTTTTTTTAACCTTCCGTTTTCTTTCAAAACTTGAACCGCAAATAGGCCATTTTGCAGTTGTGTGCTCAGTTACCTGGCCTTTGAATGCAAGCGAGGCTGGAGGTGACCTTGCTTTGATACAGACCTCTCTGCTTTTCTCATTCAAATGCCACTTAGTTAGCATGAGAGCAACTTGATTTACACAACAAAAGTGCTGAGGTGATGGCGATTCCTGTATCAAAACAAGGTCGCTGCCATTCAGAGGCCAGGTCACTGAGCAAACAACTGTAAAATGGTCTATCAGGGAGTTCAAGGCCTCGTCCACACGTATCCGGATATTTTTGAATCTGCAACTTCTTCTTCCCGGATTCAAAATTTTTCTCCGTCCACACGAAGCAAAAATATCCGGATTCGCTGCCGAATTCGCCGGATGCTTGTGGACGGAAGCCGTATCCAGAAAGAAAAAGTTGCGGATTCAAAAATATCCGGATACGTGTAGACGGGGCCGAAGACAACGTTGATTGAAAAAATGAATTTATACTTTGCCTGCAAGTTTCGCGATACTGGAGTCTGGAACCAGTCTGGAACACTGCGATAAATCTGAAATAAAAAAAAGTCGAAGCAGAATTTGGTCATTTCAAGTTGTTGTTTTGCAGAGAACGGCAAAGAAATTTATCAAAAATTATAACGCACGCACAGCGCCATTGTTCTGCACATTAAACCTTTAGTTTAGCGACGTTCCCGTTTCCGTTGCCGTAGTGGTTTTCTTTAACTCCCTATGGAAATACGCCGCGTGCCAAGAGATCCAAACCAGTATCAATGTAACTGAAAGTAAATTTTAAGCTGAACCTTTCTTAACCTGCTTCTCCTCGATCAATTCCACAGGCGGTAGTAAAGGGATTCAATGAGGGACTTGTGATTAAGCGCCGAGCGCAGGTGTTGAATGCACGAGTGGATGGAGGTTTACTCACCCACCCCTCCCTCCCGTGCATCAACGTGAAAAATATTTGTCCCTTCTTACTGCGACAAGAATTGGCCTTTTCACTAATGGTCTATTATTGTGTCCTGATTAATCATTTCCCTGATGGACAAGGTGTCTATGGAAAACGCACTCGTGAAATCAGAGATGCAAGGTTCCTAAAACAGGATCTCATGACGATGGGCTCGTCATGACCCTTTTGATTTGATGTTTGGGAAAACTAATGTCGGGTACGTTGGTAATTTTATGCCGGATCCCAATGAACATAGAAAACGCTTAATCATTGATAAATGGTAAGCGTGCAGTGGGCAACTATCGACCTTTTACGATAACTGAAGAAATTCTCGCGCGCTCATTGGCTAATTTCCCGGCATTGTCAATAAGCAGACAGACAAATGAATTTGTAATTTGTGCGATGCGTCAACGAGCGAGAGCAGACAATTTGACAATTTGTGTATTGTAAAAAACCAGAAGCATATCACCTAGTAGTATGCTTTTGAAAAAACAAACTGACGTCAGTTTTTAATGCGTCTGTCCTGTAATTGACAATGAATTTCGTCATAACATTGTCAAAGTAGTCTGCGGATCCACGAGGCGATAGCCGAGTGGATCCACAACTACTTTGACATTAGCGAAGCGCGCGTTCTGATTTGGCTAATACGCTCGATCCATTTGCCCGTGGGTTGCACGCTGACACCAGTTTGTTTATTTGTACTTTTTCTCGGTAAACTTTTTCATCGATGTTGACACTTTGTAAAACATAATTCCTATTTTTCTTCTCCTAAAATATGGAAAAATCTAATAATTCCTCCGGAGATGAGGAATACTATTCCTGTAAGCTACCAAATTTCGAGCTTAAGTTTTTTGCTTGTTTTTGACTTCTTGCTCAACTTGTTGAACAAAGGCACTCCGTACTCGGAGACGGACCACAAAAACGACAAACTGGTCTGTATCAGCCTTTCGAGGTTAGCAATGCATTGACAGAATTTTCTAGCGATTTTACAACAATAAAATTCAGCACAAGCTTTCACTGTGAAACTTTCCTGGCATCGAAAGCCACTTAAATGCTTTCGGCAAACAAAACTTGAACATGAGAGCTTTATTAACAAATCTCTGTTTTTGAAGTCTTACATACCAAATCCTTCTGTTCCAAAAACGTTATAAAGGTAAGAGTTTTTCTGAGCTTTAATAGAGGAAGTTTTATCAAATATTAGTGGCCTCTGATGCATGAATTATTTCAGTTCCCGGGTTTTAGTTCTGCTCGAAAGCACGTTGCTCGATCGTAAATTGAACTCTTGAAGAAACAGCCGCTCGAAGAAAAGACTGCATTGCGTACAAATATAAGCTTACATTTCTGACATTTTCCTAAGGTTCCAGTCTTCTGTTCATTTAAAGCTTATTTTACCAAATCACGAAAATGACAGAGATCATTTTTAAAAGCCATTTATGTGTTCAAGTTCAGCCTTAGACGCGAAACTCATCAAATATTTAAAATGAAGTGGAAAGGAAAACGTAACCTACAAACCTGCTACTGAATAACTGACATCTCAAACAGCTCAAAACCAAGGGTGTTTGTTCCCTTTCTTCCCCACTCTCGCTTTCAAGAAATGTCTGGTTCCATGTTGTTCTTTCCTTTTGTCGAAGAGGCCGTGAAGGACAGAGAGCTCAACCACCAAAAGCTTCAACCATGTGCAGTTTGTTTTCAATTCTTCGGAAGACTGATCCAAATTTAAGCTTAACCAATTTTTGAGAAATACTTATACCGACTGTAATTTTCGTTTATTGTCAGCTTGACATTTAGGTTAACTCAACATTTTGAAATTGTTTGTTTGAATCGGCTTACATGAAGTCAAAAGCGCGATAAACCGCGCGAAAAATGTTCATTCAAAACTCTGACAAAGCGACACATCAAAATTTCTCTTGGATCGCGCCGAGGTTGTAGTTCTCGGGCAAACAGACAATCTTAATCGGATCAGGTAATCTAAACATCAAGCTGAAAACAAACGAAAATTGCAGTCGGTAAAAGCGTTTCTCAAAGATTGGTTGAGCTTAAATTTGGATCAGTTTTCCGAAGAATTGAAAACAAACTGCACATGGTTGAAGCTTTTGGTGGCTGAGCTCTCCGACTCGTCGGCAAAAGGAAAGAACAATATGGGACCAGACATTTCTTACAAGCGAGAGTGGAGAAGAAAGCGAACAAACACCCCTGGCTTGCAGCTTTTTGAGATGTTCTTATTCAATAGCAGGTTTGTGGGTTACGTTTTTCTTTCCAGTTCGTTTTAAATTGATAAGTTGCGCGTCTACGGCTGACCTTGAACACATGAATGGCTTTTAAAACTGATTTCTGTCACTTTCGTTATTTTGTAAAATAAGCTTGAATAAACAGAAGACTGAGGCCTAAAAGAAAATGTCAAAAATGTGAGCTTATATTTGTGCACGATGCAGTCTTTTCTTCGAGCGGCTGTTTCTTCAAGAGTTCAATTCATGATCGAGCGCTAAGCATTCGAGGGAAACTAAAACCAGATAATTCATCAGAGGGTACCAATATTTGAAAAACTTCCTTTATTAAAGCTCAAAAATATTACCTTTAACATTTTTGAAACAGGATTTCGTATGTAAGACTTCGCAAACAGAGATTTGTTAAAGCTGTCATGTTCAACTGAGTTTTGTTCACCGAAAGCATTTAAATGGCTTTCGATACCAGAAAAGCAAAACCTAAACAGCAGTTGAAGTTGACGGAGCGGCCGGGAACAAATATGTCGTAGGCCTCTTTAAGGACCATGATTTTGCTTTACCAATGGATATTGGATGTATTGGATTAGCTCGATATCTCTAGTAAAATTCTCGATCACAAACTGTCCAAACTTAAAAACTTGTGGGCACGATTTAAAAATTGCCTGCTCATGTTGCAAGAGATAATTAGCGACTGATCACCAAATTCAATATGGCAAACCCTCAGTAAAAGAACAAATTAATCTGGATCGTTGGTGAGAAAGAGATCAATTAAAGCTAATGAACTTTGTGTAATTCGTGTAGGCTTTTGGATAAGCTGAATTTCTTTTCTTTTTTCTCTTTTTTTTTCTCAGAGCTTCAATGAGCTTGCCGAATTCTCTGAACCTTCCAATCTGATTGGTTCTAGGAGAGGACGGAAATTGACATCTTGCCCGCTCACACCACAATTGCGCCCGGGTTGATCGTGCCAAGGTCGACGCGAAGAAGTTCAGAAGTTTCCACCAGTTTATCGCTCTGTTACCGTTGTTATGTGACTGGAGAAACATGTATCGGGATCAAATGGCTTGCAATTCTTCAGAAAGGTGAGTGTTCGTTTGATTTAGCCGATAAAATTTAGTTTTAGTGAGTTCACTGTTCGTGTTGTTGTTTAGAAAATCTTCCATGCCTGCCGTTTTCAAATTGTAAAACACCGTGGTGGTTAAACTACACTACTCAGTTTGAACTGTTTATTTTTCGTTTTTGTTTTGCCCGAAACCAAATGTCTCTCAAATTTCCTTCAGCAGTCATCGAGTCTAATCATTTGAACATTTGAAAACAACTGAACCAAAAATAAATATAAATTAATTAACGACCTAATTAGCGACTTTGGACGACGCCTGCATGGTACAGAATACGCGCATGTTAGAAGATTTTGCAAAACAACTTTCCAGGCACTTTAAGGTTTAATTTCTTTAACTACCGAATAACCAGTCCATGTAAGGTATATTGGTGCACCAATATTCACTGCATATCAGTCACAACTGACGTGAAGATATCATAACATAGGAAAAAAAACTTTTATAAATCAACTACAACTTTCTCCTACCTGCCCTGCTGAGACATGCGTGTCTTGTTTTTCCTATTTACGTTTTCTACAGTTTTCACAACGAAAAACCACAATAGTCTGTATGAAGCGTCGAAAGGCCCGCCATGATTTCAAACGTCTTAACGTAGTGGTAGTAGTGGACAACTGCATTCCAGTCAGTTCCAACGTACTTCAAGTATGCAAGTCTTTCTTTACTCTGAAAATCGTTTCCAACTATCTGTCCTTTGCGCACGCAAGTGAAAACTTCCCGTTTTTGTTTGTTATGTTCCGTTCTAAACGTGAGGTAAACTTTACTTAAATGGATCAACCTCCTTTCAAACGTCCGGTGAATGTTCAACGAGGAGCAAGTGAATGTCTCAACGACTCTTTACGCTGATACAACGTAGACCACAACCTTTCGGGTTATTCCGAATATGACAAAAAAAAACTCACCAAATAATTGCTTTGACAATAATGATTAAAAGCTAGTAATGATAATAACATCAAGAGGCGATGTGGTCACGTGGTTAGAGCCCAGAATTCCTGGTTTAAGTCTATCTTATCCGCCAGCTGGTGCTACATTTGACGGTCTCGAATATCAGTCTACCTCTTGTTGGAATTTTTGCTATGAAGACCGTGAGTTCATTGTGGCCACGTCAAAAATGAAGATTGGTAATACCGATAAATATGGGTTATTGACCAAGTGTAAGGTCAAGATGGCTGGATATTGGCCAAGTTCTTTTTTTGCGTGTTTATGGACCGAGACGGAGTCGAGCTCCATAAACAAGCAAAAAAAGAACGAGGCCAATATCCAGTCATCTTGACCAAACAAGCTTGCTCAATAAAGGATTTATTATACGGCTTTCGGGGAAATTTTTCTTGCGGGACACGGAGGGTAGTCCCGAGCGGGCAAGATAGCTCCATCTTGCCCGCTCGGGTAGCCAATCACAGCGCAGGATTTGAGCGACGGAACAGGCCATATAATAATACACCTTATTCGTGTTCTCGGTATTGGGTTGGACCTAGCTTACAACTCAGGCTAATGTTGGGAGTCTTTTCATATTACAATTGACATTAATAAGAAATAAAACGCAAACTGCGGGGATAAACATGGCAATAAAACGCATGTTAAAAAACAAAGTTCATTTACTTGACGTTTCGTATGTTTCAACATACATCTTCAGAGGTGACCGTTAGGAATAGAAGTAACAACTAAATTTCAATTTAAAATAAGAAACTAATTAACAATGACAATGACAGAAGCTGAGAAAAATTTGCATATGAACAATGCAAACTAATAAAGATAAAGCCTTCGCTGCTTACATTATCATTTTGGGCGGGTTTTAATTGCCTTGTTAGTGCGTGTTATTTCTTATTAAGCTACGATGGCCAAAGAAAAAGAGTATTAAATGACATTAATCTCTTTTTAATGATATTCACCCACAAGACCCCCCATTTTCAAGCTAGTTACAGTCCAATACCGGGAATATTGCGATATTTAAACAATGGATTAAATATATTCTAAGAAAAATTACAATTGGAGTAATTGAAAAGTGTTCCCTTTTAGAAGGTTAAAACGTAGACCGCAAATCAAAATACTTACTCGAGGCTAGAGAGGATGATGGGTGAGAGGGTTGATCCCCATACAGACCTTTATACAGAGTTATTTTTAGATCACTTGAAATCCCAGGAAGCCAATCATGTGACGAGGATTCTGATCACGTGGACAACCCAAGGCGGCTTTACACGCATTTTCACCCTCCTCGAGGACGTCCACGCAACGGGAGGACTGGATACTGTCTCTTAAAATAGCTTAAGAGGACTTATCTAGGGAGTAAGGCCTGTATGGGACAATGACTCTCTTAATCTCATCCTCTCTTGTACAAGGGTATAACAGCAGATTGTTAATAAACATGATATCAGCATGTTTTTCTTTTTTCTTTCCAATTGATACCTGGACTTGAACTATTAATTTTTAAAGTTTAAATTATTATATTGTTGTTAATAATTACCGCTATGATTAAGCAATAATGTTGAATGTTTTTTTTTTCGTCTTCTATTTTTTTACCGTTTTATTTTATTTTATTTACTAATTATTTTACACATTTACAATTATTCTGAAACTTTAAAACAATCAATTATTCTGAAATTGTTCTTGCAAATGCATATTTCGAAGACACTTAAACGCGCAGTGATTTTCGGCTAAACTTCGTTGCTCGGGTAAACTTCTGCAGTCCTCGGTAGTTTTCGGCAGCTATGTTAGTTATTGATACCTTCTGTTTAATGCGTAAGCTCAAAATCAACCTGCCCCTTTCAAATTCAAAAGACTTGTTTGAACTTAATTAATTTTGACATTTTGAATACAAATTGCTTTGACTAAACATCTCAAGAACGTTAATCTTGTCTGTAGCCTTGCGGCTAAGAAAGCGGACTATAGATCTTATGAAAATTTAAACTAATTTTTATTACCAATATTTGGCGGCAAGAAATTGCCACAGGCCATCAACAGACTTTGTGAAGTGTGTTCCTTCTGTTTTCCGAATTGTATCATGTGACGCACGAGTGGCAAGTAACAAGTATGTTATTTCACACTTCTATAATTCTAATAACTATGGAATAAAAGCGAAGCGCTGTAGCATAGTGTAATTAAGCACAAGTTTATTAGTATTTGAAATAACTTTGTAACATATATCTATGCTTTTTTCAGCAGCAAAGTTTGAGTGAATTGAGTTTGATTCTAATTCTATAATACGTAAAACCGGAGCAATAAATGAATAAGATCTAAAGAAGGGTTTCTTTTTACAGCAAGTGTTTTCGGCGCGGCTTTTACAAGATGAAAATTTGTATTATGAAATTTCCAACAGGGTTCGATTAGAAGCGGCACGTTCAAAGGAGTCTTTCTATCACCGTTTAATAACGCAACAAAACCTGCCGCTCTGCATGCAATAGACGCACAGAAGAGGCAAATAAAATCGTCTTTCACTTAAGCAAACAAAGCCTGCACAATGAAGATGTCAGCCGACAGTACGAAAAGTTCTAAAAACAAACTTTCCCGCTGCGAAAAACTGTTAACCAAATAACATGTTTACCGAATACTTTGATATACCTGCGATAGGGAAAACTTATTCACAATCTTCGGCAAATTAGTTTGAATAAGCCTAAGCCGGTGTCTCTTTAAAATGTTGATTTTTTCCGCGCGCCGGCCATCCACACAAGGCACTTTTATTAGCTTTTCTAATAATCAATTTCAACATCCTTATTTTAATTAACGTGGGGTGGTGTAGATTTTTGGAATTAAAGAGCGCGCCCCATAAAGAGCCGATATTGATTTTTATTAAGTAAATATTTTCCCTAGGAATCTTGCCGACAAATAAAGCGTCAAACATTGTCAAAACAAGTTTTCCGTTATCATTTTGGGGAAAAAGTCTTGATATTATCAGACAAGTGTTGTCGTTTAAAACCTCGGTCTACGCCGTTTGTTCAATACGGGAAACCGAGTTGAAAAAAGCACTATTTGATTGCAAATTCATAGTTAAATCGTTCCTGGCAGCGTTTTCCGGCTGGTGTGAACACAAAACCAACGCGGCTTAAGACTGCCGTTAAGCTCGAGGGAAGAAATAAATCTTCTAAACATGACGGCTTCTCACAAAGACTGGTCGGTTGCCGTATTGTCAATTACCGCCCCCACATGATTAAGGCCTTTTTAATTAAACTGTGACCTGAATTTTAGCTGTTGATTTTTCAAGATTTGTTGGTTTTTTTTAGTTTCGGTCAGCTTTGTAGCTCGAGCGGCAATCCACTTTAACCGCGTACCGGTTTCGATTCTTACAAAAGCAGGTATATTTTCTAACCAAATGTTTAATGTGTGGTCGTTTTATAGATTATCCATTAGCAAAAAACTCTTGATGTATGCTTTCTTTTTCCAAAGAGGAATTTTCGAACATTTTTGAACGATTCCTCTGAATGCAAATTAAAGTGAATACGGCGTTGAATGGCGTTGTAGTTATTATATATATGAGGCTTTATTCTCGAAATCCAAACTTTCCCCTCGTTTAAACTGTTGCATTTATTTTTTCGCTTTTCATATTCTTTAATCGGCCCTTTTTTAGCGACCAGATCGAGCGATCGAGATGAATATATTGTTTTACAAACGACAGTTTTAGAGAGCTAAACGCCTCACCTCTCATCTTTTAAGGCTTGTTTTTCGTAATTCTAAGACAAATAATCTCTTTGAAATTTAATGACTGGTCTAGCTTTCCTGTTGTCACAAGACAGACTCATTGTCATCGTTTATAAGAACTTCATAGTGCCAAACTTTGATAATCCTTTTCTTTGTGACAAGCGAGCTCTCAATTCAGGTCCATTCACGCCAGTTGTAAGACATTCATTAAACTTAAAAGCCTGTTGAAAGGAGAAATTAAACATTTACGATCATATCCGTGTCATATTGACCCTTGTTTAATTGCTGCAAACCAAATCGATTATCAAATCGTACTTTCATAAGCAGACCGAAGAAAAGCCATGTAAGATTACTCCACTTACTATCGAACATAAGTATTTCCATTTTAAAGTCGAATATGCCTGGAAAACGCGAACCTATTTCTCCAGAATTGAAGCAACACAGACGCAAAAAGTATATATGAAATACTCGTCGACTCAACGCATGCGCTGTAGGACTGTACTGCAAATAACGTGACCTGCCGCGAACTTAATTGCTACTTTGTTTAAGAGAGCGTTAAAACAAACTAAGTTCAGTTTTAATGTTGGCAATAACGGTTTCGTTTATGAGACTTTTCATGTCGCTTTATTACAGTACCTCGAGGGGTTCTTTCCTAATTCGGTGTATTTCTGTGATAATTTAGACGTATTCTTTCACTTCTAAACCGGTCACCGATGCCTTCCTCGCATTAAAGTTGGCGGCATTTGGGTTTTTTACATCGGGCCACCAGACGGGTGGTCGATAACATGTTCTTTTCTCACTAACCGGAAAATAATTTGAATATTTTTCCCGAAAAGGAAGAAAAAAGCAATGTTGCCTTTTCTGAAAAATAAATGATTGACGTTTTCCTCCCGTATTGTAAATGTCTGCTGTTTATGTTTGCTACCAAGCTGATTTTTCGGTTGAATGAAATTAGTTCGTTCTAATCTGTAGTGCATGTACGTGCTTGATCAAAATCTCAATAGTGCTTAATTACAACCAATGACAGGAATATTTCGGCCGCGTTTAGTTGGTTGAGTGACACTATGTAACGAGCATTTTAACAATTTCAAGTTCTATCGGTCTTCCTGAAGATCACTCATGGTCGAAGAAGGTGTGTCTAACCCAAAATGTGTGTTTGTTTTCTTTCTCTCTCAGAAACAAAGTTCACAAGAGCAACTTCCTTTCGCTCAATAACATCGGTGGCTTTCGAGCCCTTACGCAGCTCACAAAACAAAAGCCCATATGGGTTTGAGGCCCTGCAAGGGTTATTAAGATTACAGTCGGCGAGAGAGCAAGCCATACTTCAAAGTAAGCCGCTGGTAGGCAGGGACAAAGATAGCTATTATTAGGTTGTCCCCTGGTCGGTCTACACTGCACGTCTGCCAAAAATCCCATTTAAAATTTTCACGACTCTGACGAAACAAACACGTTACAAAACGCGTGCACGTTCTCCGTGCGTATCTAGCGATCACGATAATATTTTATAGCGGTTGTGTGGTTACTAAAGCTAAAGGCATAACGACCAGAACGGGGAGAATTGATTAAATTTTGTCGGGTATTTTCATGTGCCCCGAAGCGCGAAGCTACAAAAGATTGCGACCGCTTTTTTTTAATCAAGTGCTCGCTTATTACTTCAAGATCTTGATTGGGGTTAGCGTCGCCGCCTCGGTTTATGGCGAAAACGGTTAATGAAAGAATGGACTTGATATTTGCGCTTCACAAAAGTCTTCAGTTCTTCCAAAACTGGGTACCACTTAAGTGCTTCACTGTTGTTCGAGTATTGGAAGGTTCGTCTAGTTCTGTCGTGCTTTGATGATTATTCGGGCAGTTAAACAAATGTTTGGTTTATAGAAAGTGAGCTCCAATAGGTTTCTTCCCGCAAGTTTGCTTCAAGAAGAAGTCGTACAATCAGTTTCTAAGGTAATTATTATTAGCAAAACTGTTTACCAGCGCTGTATTTTGCCAAGTTATGTTTGACCCGTTACTTCAAATTACCTCCGAAAAAGTGATTACATTTATCGTGTAACTCGAACAGTTTGTTGTGCTTTTGCTATTATCTCTAAGGTTTTTTTTTTACCAGAATTTAGAAGCAATTGTAAGAAAAGGATAAATGTAAACGCGCCTATTTGTACTGAAGACTTAGACTAAGAGGATTGTTTTTTGAAGTTTGTTTCCGTCTCTTGCACGACTGGATTTTAGTGATGCCTCTTTGTATGTACTTGTGATTCATCTTTAAAAGCAATAATTTCTTTACACTCGTAAGTTTGCTCATAATAAATCCTTTGTCCACAACTTTGATTTCCTTGCTTTTTTTCTGGCTGTCGGCTTTGTTTTCTTATAAACTTCCCCAGCTGTCTTCACAAAGAGGAGTACATGAAATATAAAATCCCGTTTTTCCACTATACATCTGTTGACATATTATACACAACTTCTCAGAAGCCATAACAACTCGAGTTTCTACTATAAATGTATTTAAACCCAATTTACTGCGCGCGCAACTTGTTCCACTGAATAGATAGGCAGATCGAAAGGGTTTCGTTTATCTGGTGAACACATTGATCCGTATTCCGGAATAGAAAGCCCAGCTGCTAAGGAGGGGAGCTCATAGACAAAACATCCACGGCAAATAAAGGTTATTCAAGATTTCTGACTCACTCGCTTCAGGTGTTTGTATTGTTCGGCAGTCCTTGAAACATCAAACAAGGGGCGCCTTTTTAAATCCACTCTGTGCAGCTGAAACTGTCAGTAGGGTTAATTTTCATACGTTAAGAAAATGTATGGACGGAATTGGCCAGTTGTGGCATTTTATTCGCCTCGTAGCAGGACAAATGACATCCGTTGTCTTCAGCCCTTCGGGCATTGAGATATGAAATCTCCCGGTTGCTTTTTTATAAATGTTGGAGCATCGTTGACAATATTAAAACATTTTAATTTCTCATGACAGGTGAACCTTCCTATTTTATTAATAGACAGCCAGGAATTTTTATTTTCTTCCCTGTAAAAGTGAAGAAGAAGTTTAGTTTAAGATCAACACGATTACTGTCTGCTTGTCATATTTTCACTTGCTTTGCAAACAAGAAAGTGGGAAACTGACCTCAGTGGATGTCAACACAATGTAGCAAGCTACAACAACCGTTATTTCATCCGCGTTTGGTTTTGTTTAGTTTGAATTAAAATCTTTTCCTGCCCAAAATCTCAACTGTCTTGTCTTCTATTATAGTTTTATTCGCTGAACTCCTAAGCTAATTTTTTTAAAGACAAATGTGAGGAATGTGCAGTTCTGTCTGGCAGTTTATAAAGAACTTCTGAGGACAAAACATCATAAAAGCTGCAGTGAAATAAGACTTTTATAATATGTAATGTGGACTTTTTAAACGACAGACTGTAGAAGTTAGTCACAACAATTGTGAAAACTTGAATAAACAGTTCGAAAAAGCTATAGAAACGATATAATGAATGCAACAATGGAAGATACTTGGTCCAATTTGAGGTGGTTTGAAAAAAAAAAAAAAAACCCGTAAACTCTTAAATCTTCAAGAATTTATGTTTACAAACTAAACATGAATTTTCAGGCCTGCGGGAGTGCACATGACTGGAGTTTATAAAGCTGAACGTAGTGAATACGGTGCCAATGGAAAAATTGCACAAACGTTTTCTGATATCGAGTTTTTAAGCTGATTTTCCGTCTTTAGGTATGATTTCTGCTTGCAAAAATGCAAGGCAAGCTGACAGAATGTTGATTTGTATACTAGGGGGAAAATGAGCACTCGAAAACTTGGATGAATGGCTTACAGTTGTCTTATTTTCACTTCACTGGCTTTGTTCTGGTAAAAATATAAGAGCTGACAGTCGCTGCATAGTTTTAATATTGTCATATTAAACGTTTTCCTTCTAATTAAATATCTTTTATTCAACTGAAATATCGATATTGCTCATCGCTCAAAAATAACGTCTTAATACTTAAAACTTATTTACCTCTTAGTCGGTTTTGACAATATTCTCATATATCGCGCACTTACAACGGTTATAAGTTGCAAAGTAAAATGTCCATAAATCACGTGCAACCAAGATAGGGCAAAATTTGTGACTAAATCAATATTAGTTTTGTTTAATTCCACGACACGAATTAAGTTTTCCCCACTAGGTGGGATTTGCTACTAGTTCCATCTTCTGAAATTGGGTTGGATATCAATATTTTCGAACTGAACAGCTTCCCAAGATAAAATACAAGTTAATATCTGAGCAATATATGAGGAAACTAGTGTGACGTCCGCGCGTCTTGTAAATTTAAGGTTGACACACCGCCGATAAATAAATCATTTCATTGGCGCCTTGTTCAGAATTTTATGTTTTTAGACAAGAACACGCATCTAGCGGCCATTATGAAAATTCTGTCTGCTAGCACTCGATTTAAGCATATGAGATAAGCGGAAAACGTTCAGTTTTCTTGCAACGGCAGAGTTTTCGCGGCAAAAAAAAATCAAAGAATTAAACCGAAGGCTTAAATCAGGGTCGCGTGTATATTTTCCGTAGCAACGCCGGCGCGTTTATAAATCGTTCTCCGCGTGTTTAGCGTCGAAGATGAACGTTTTAATGACAAGTTAAGTGTTTTCATGATTCCTAACTCCACTGGGTTGTTGAGGCAACCTCGTCGACTTGGCTTTGATAATCGAAATCAATTGAGATTCTCTTCGGGTCTAACTTTTCTCTTAGCAACTCTGTGTATGCTCGTTTTGCAATACGACTCGTATTTCTCGCGTTGGATGCTCGGTCGTAGCGGGGTAGCTTTGAAGATTTAAAAATACTTATTGCGCCATTGTGCCCTCGTTCGTTGAAACGCTCGTTTTAATAAGAAAACAATTTCGTCAAGTGCGAAGATGCCAAGTTTAATACATCGTCTAGGAGGGTTTTACATTGACTGAAAATTCTTTCTGACTGTAGAAACCTTGTTTTAAAGTAAGCGTGCTTTGATCTTATAATCAAGTTTAATTATATAAAGGCACAAACTCAAAAGAGAAATGCTCTTTCTATATTACAATAAATAGGTGCAAAGACGAATGAATTTTCCCGACAAAGAGGCGAGGCGTTTGAATAAGAATTGTGTAAAATTTTTCGCGAGATGCACAAAGAAAGAACAAACAGGAAGATATCTTGATGAAAACGCGCGAAAATTAAGAGATCAAATGGCTCTCTGAAATTTCAGGCAATGAATTTGGATTAAGTGCATGATAGTCCTAGAAGACTTTCAATTTGACGCCAAGACAACTAGTCTCCCGCTACTATTCTGTCACTAACAACACAGTCACAAAATTATTAAGTTACCTTAGGTTTTTTGAAGTAATTTTCTCGGTCTGAGAATTTGAGGTTTTCTTACGCTGGCGCGCGCGGAAACTCAGACAGTTCTTTGGAAATCCAATGCTTTGGAGCAAGTATTTCTTTCATAATAACCGCTTCATACAGGAGGAAAATAGTTTATTCTTTCGCCGCCGGGTGGCCAAACAGTTTTACCGCACTTAATTCATATGCAGCTTTCTTCTTTAGTGTTTTCCGACTTTTTAAACAATCAATAAGGTAAACAAGTTTCGAAGCCGTTTAATTCCTGACAGAAGCTGATCGACAAAAGGCTTTAGAGAAGATGTTCTGTGTTTGAGTGGGAAGAGCCAGTGCTTAAACGATCTATAGGTGTGTAAAAGAGCTCCTGTTTAAGCATACCCCCTCCAGTTTCCAAAGAGGTTCCGAAAGCAAACCAATGTGCATAAGTAATCAAGTTTCATGACGCTAAACGCTTGGCAGTTAGCTTAACCCTTCGAGTTCGTTTTGACAGTTCTTATAAAGAAACGCGAGGACATTTTTCAAATACCTTTTAGATTTATTTACTCAAGGTTAAACAGCGTTCTCGTTAAAAACCAACAGAGATGGAAAATGCATACATGCTAAGAAAACCTTGCACAAATGTTTACAATTCGAAACTAGTTAAATATACGGTATAATCTAATAATTCAAATACTATTTAGATCTTTTAGAACGTGTACAATAAACACTTAGCGTTTTACCACGGTGGTCTGTAAAATGAACGAAAAAATAGAATAAAATGTTTATTCGACATCTATACTTACGTAAATGTTCGTAAATTTAAGTAACTCTGAAGCTACTAAATCTAAAAGCTATATCGTATGTTAAAACTCAACTAAAATCATTTAACTCGGAAAGCTGTCTTCATTTCAAACACATCAATTTATATACATACAATTTTTGATTCAATGTTTCCCTTAAGTCGTATATAATTTCTTTCTCCACGAATCAAAATTTTTACACGATAAAAATATGATTTTTTATACACTGTGATTTGGAAGATGAATTTGTTTGGCTTTTTAGAATTACGCACATTACAAGCTTGCCTTCCATATGTTTTAGCTTCTGAATCTGAAAAAAATCTCGTGTTGTAGCAAAAATAGGCCTCTGGAGTTGTAATCTCGGCTAAGGAAGGCTTATTTAAGTTATTTCTGGGCGAAATAAAATTAAAAGAGACCTTGTCACCTAGTTGTTTTGTAACAAGGACCAATTTAAAACTGTCACCTTCATATTTCGCATTTTCACTGGTACCTTTGTGTTTCGAACATTTTGGCAGTTAAGGCACTTCTTCTCAAACCTGGCTTTATGAGCCTCTTAGCTTACAAAGAGACACCATTTCGCTGGATTTTTTAGGCGAAATAGTGCTTCAATTATGATTGAGTACGATCGCAAATGCTCCCAGAACTGACCAAAGTGAAGATATCAAGTGAATGTTGAAAGACCAGTAAATTGTAATAAGTTTCTTGTGATTTTCTCCAAGACACGACGTCGGGTTTAGAAAAATTGCCAGACATTTTCACAATCTGAAGGCAAGCTTGAGTTACGTAACCCGCAATGACTTTTCTTTTACATTTTCAGTTCATTTGATAGTAATTTTCAATAAAACTCAACCATTATCACTGAAAATATACCTGCAAGGTTTTAACTATTCGAGGTCATTGATGCTCACAACACCCCTTAAATTTAGCATGTGAGCTGTTCTAACCATGCCGTGTTACACTAAATGTTTCGTGGCGAATAAAGTTCCTTTTAGTGCGACGTTGCAGGCAAAATGTCCATCGTCTCGGTCACCGGAATATGGCTTGAGGAAGAACTGCCGTCGACACAGGAACTGCTCCGTAAAACGGCGCGAGTTCGCCGGCGTGATAAAACTGTTGTCCAAATCTTGCGATCTCGTATTCCTTTAAACGCTCGTGGTGAGTGCACGGTTTGGCGAAATACGCGCTTGGAACTGCAGACCAGAGTTTTCCTTGATAGCCCGGTAGAGCTGCGCTCGGAGGCGTGTTCATACAAGAGGGACATGTCGGAAGAGAAGGGATGGGGGTAGTCATGGCTGGGAACGACTGTACACTCTTGATGTCAGATCCAATGAGATTTTCTATGTTAAAAGGATGCTTAAAGCCTGACTGACTGACTTCAACGGGCGAGACACAGCCGCGAACTGCACTGTCATCTGTCATGTGAACTGCGCTATGTGCGGGATCTTTGGTCTCGTCTGTGATTAGCTTGGCCAACTTTGTCGTCCTCTCCTTCTCGGATTTGAAGCGCTTTCTTCGGCGCAGGAAGCTTCCGTTCTCAAACATTGCTCCGCAGTCTGGATGCAACGCCCAGAGGCTGCCTTTCCCAGGCTGATCAGGTCTTCGGGGAATCTTCAGAAAGCAGTCGTTGAAGCTTAGATTGTGTCGCAGGGAGTTCTGCCAGCGTTGCGTGTTTTCCCTGTAGAATGGAAAGTGATCCATAATAAACTGGTAGATCTCGCTCAATGACAGCATTTTCTGAGGAGAGCTTTGGATAGCCATGGCCGTAAGCGAGATGTACGAATAAGGTGGCTTTGCACTGCCGTAGCTATTCCGTAGAGGCCTCGGCATCGCGAGATCTTTCCCGTCCTTAAATGATCGCTGACACAGACGTTGGTTGGTCTTAACCGGCGGACGAGTACTTCTTAATCTTTAAAAACAACCTCGACACGTTCTGAATAAGCTTTGGGACAGATGTCGGGTTTTTGTACGCAGTTTACTGTGTACTTAAGTTATCGAAATAAATGGCACTGACTAAACACACCGACAAAACTTCAAAAATTTCCTTTGTTCGTCGCCGATTTGAGGGCTCGCCGTGCTCCAGGTTTCGATGTCATTCAATGTTGACACAACAGGTCGGCGGACCTGAACATTTCTATTAAATACAGAATAACTAATTAGCACATGCCTATCAAACCGAAACTTATCCAAATTACTCGTTAATTTTCTTATTGAAGTTTGGCCCACAACAAAAGGCCGGCTTTTATAATAGTTTAAATAAAATATTCAAATTTGGTTTGAACTTCTCTCACGTGTCACCGACCACAGCAGCTCACAAAGGCACCGTCGGCTCATTCTCCGAGGCAGGAAGTTTGTCATTCGTCGGCCTTGTGAAGTAATAAAATTCTCGTAACACGGACCGTTGAGTTCGTTCTGATTTAGCGTGCCGCTTGCTAGTTGTGGTCATTTTGTATTGTTGACAAGGCTAATTAAAAGCAGAGAGAGAACGTTGTAGTATTTCAGCTTACAACTGAGTCATTGATAAAAATATGAACCAGTTTATCGTTCAAAGGCAGTTCACTGCACTTTTATTACAATACATGTGAGCTTTTCTTTCCATTGTTGATCTGCCCTCTAGCTTTCCGGACACCGAACGCCGCTTAGATTCCTTTCCTTTAGGCAATAACACTCTTTGTGTAATAACTGTGGCCGGACGTTTTTCTGCTTGCAGTTGTATCATTGTCTAACGAAAAATTGAACACCAGTCCTAAAGTACATTATACGTTTTTTGCCTTATTACTTTTTTCATATTAGCGTGCACTAAATTGAGGGCTCATTTTGTAAAGCGCAAAGAAACGTCTATGTAGACTTTATTAAAGTTTTCTTTTGGCCATTTCGGGCATACTTAATAACTTGAAAGGCGGGCTGCGGCAAAGACCCCGGCAAAAATTAAACTAATTTTCAAAGTCTGAGAAATTGAAAAATGTTTCGCGGCTCGGCTGTTATTACCTCTGTATTCTAAGATGTAATAATCTGAATTGTTCTCGCCGATGTGAACGGCCCTAAATGTCCGCTCTTTACAAATTTGAGATAACGAAAACGTTTTCTATTTGTAAAGGTTTTATTTTGTTAAGGTTTTGTAACAATTACTTTAACAAAAGCATAGAGGCAACCCGGCACTCGTTAAAAAACGACAGTGGTTTCGCCTTAATGGTTTTTCGTTTAATTTCTTTCTTTAAAAGTGCTCAACCTGTCATTAAACATGGCGTTTCTGAGAGTAAATATTTTGAACAAATTCCGCAACGAGAAACTTACATAATCACTTTAATATCTAATGTCAATTTAAAGTGTCAATACCTCTGATGATTTTTCAAGAGAGTTTTAGCGTTAACATTTTATTCACTTATACGAAGAGTATTTATAATTTAGAGACTTCCCCAAGAAGAACTTAATGAAAAAAACACAAGTGCGTGCAACAAACGTGTTCCCACGACGTTTCATAATCTTAAGCTAAACACGACGTTAACATTGTTATAAATTGCTGTCTGTTTCGGCGTAATATTGTTCCTCTGTGGCTGTTGGCTATGTCACTACCTTGTTTAGTAATCAGTGCTATTATTGAATGAAAAACCTCTTGAATTTGCCGACAATTCTGTTTTGGTCTCGCAGGTGCCAGCATATATGAAACCCAAAATGAAAAGATCTATTCCCAAAACAATTGTGCAAAGCACGTTTGTTGTTTAGATTTAAAATGTAAACAATATTTTTTTTCATAGTTCGCGCGTATTGTGTTGTGAGACCGAAGTGCTTTGTTTTGAGAGGAAATCAATAGCGGAGGGGCTTGGGGACTCGTCATTAATGAATGGGACTCATAAAAAACACTCACAAAGCAAAGAATAGTGGAGCATCAAAGTAAACAACCTTTAACTTACATATTAAAAAAGATGAAAAGAATAAACACGTTTATTGCACCTTCCAACACTAAGCAATTTATCACTTTGCAGAAAATTGAAATGAAGAAAAGTTCATTTATAAGATCGGCGTTAAGTCGAAAAAGAATCTCTTTGATTTGTAATAACAGCACGTTTTTGAAGACGTAAAAGGCGGGTGGCAAGCTTTATCATAACACAATAAAAGATATCACGATTCTTAAAATATATTGAACATTTTGGAAAAAGAACACAAAAGTAAACGGAGAAACCATGACATTTGAAGAGGTTCTGTAGAGAATGCTATTATGTACGCTTTCGATTTTAAAACATCACCAACTGGGTTTATTCTATTGCAGATTTGATCAAACACGATAGCGAGTACATTTCTGAATTAAAATAAATATATGTTACTAGTTCAACCTTAAAAATGTCTTGTGTACTATCTATCATTCATGGTCAAGTCATTGTAACTAGTTTTACTTTGCCAGTTTGTAAACCACACTTGCTTGCGGTCAATAATAAGTGCGCTTGTTTAACAAAATGCACATGTTTAATACAGCTCTGAAGCTACAGTAATCTGAAAAGGCTTTTTTTCGGTGCAGACTATGAATCTACATTTTACGATGAATAATGGCCGAATTTGGGAGAGAATTGCTGAAATATTGACCAAGAATGAATGGGTTCGGATGTGTGTGCTCGTATTACGTACCTATCCGAAGTTTTTTGAAACGATGTCGTGATTTTAAAACCTATGAAAGCGCTACACAGTCTTTCAGAACTGTGCATAGTGATTGTCACATCTATCAAGTTATTAGCAAAATTGAGAAGTTTGCCAATAGATCTTGCTGAAATTGCCTTAGATCAGCCATTGTCTAACAACTTAAATGCTAAGAAACAGTTTCCCTTCAGTTAGAACTGTTTTTGCATGATACTGCCACTGTAGTCAAAGTTTCTCAAGATCTCGTGCGACCTCCGATTAAACAACCACTGTATCCCTGCAATTAGAAGCCCCATTTAAAATTGTTGATTTTTTGAGAGACAGGTCTTTATTTCTTTCCAAGTTTATTTGAATTTACTGATCTTGGTGGTTTTTCAGTCATATATAGCTTTATATGTGCTGATCTTTTGATAGTGAAGACAAAATTGATTGATGGGTCCACCGAGTATAAACATGGTGGGTTTAAGTGTTTGTACTTTTCCATTACAATGGGTGAACTTATCGCGTATTCAAAATTCAAAATCTTGAAACGTCTGTCGCCCCGTTTTAATGGCTCGTCTGTTTGAGATTACTTCTAAACACAAAGCAAGATTCTATAAATACATATGCATGTTGTACCATTTGCAATAAGTACTCGCTTTTTATGCACTTGGACAACCGAAGGTCAGCGAAATCCCTCAGGCAAACAGGTGATGAAAATAAAGACAACTCTCGACTAAGGGATATTATTTTGGTAAACCTAATATTGCAAGGAATTCTTGGCATTAGGTGTGGAGAATTCATATATCAACCTTTGGGCGTGAAAGAGTGAAAGCACTGCAATTGCAAAGGAGTGAAATTAAAGATTTTTTAAAAAGAGATTGAAAGAAGAAGAATTTCGTTCTAAGTAAGTGTATCTTTTAAGTCTACTTCAACATCCAACTTTTTCCGCGTGTTTTTCCGTCATATTGAGTCAGCTTGCAGTTATAAATATATTCTATTTCTTTATAAACACCTCACGTGTCTCTATAAATACATTTCAACCCACCTTTGAATGTCAACTGTTTTCAACCAATCAGAGCGCGCGTGTTGTACTCCAATGCTATTAAGAACAGAGAGTATCGTGGAAGATTTTAAATCTCCTGCAATTTTTAAGACAACAATTCACGCCAGGCCTGCTACGTTGAAAGTTTTCTTTTATGAACGAAATTTACCGTTTGAAGATTTCCTCACTACTGCGATGGTTAAAAATTTGCTCTCGTTGTAAACGGTACATGTTGTGTCCACTTTCATCCGCTTCCAAGCCGTATCGACTTTTTCAATTTTATACCTTTTCGTTTCTCGGATTTCTTTGCTACCGGCCCCAACTTGAGGATGAAACAATTAGGGTGAAAATATGCAACACAATCACGTGTTATACTAACTTTGGTTGAGAACTTTTAGAAAAAGGTGTAATTTTGTGCGTCTCATTAGAGTATCGTGTCCTACTCTGTTTGTCTGACGAACTGGAGTCTGTTTAATAGTGATGATAATAACAATAATAATAATAATAATAATAATAATAATAATAGATATTTTTTCAAATAATAATAACCCTAACCCTAATAATAATATCTGTTTCATCAGTCTTGTCTTTACAGTGATGCCCTATGATGTTAAACTAGTCTTAATTTCATGACATTTTCTTAGTTATAACCTATGTCGTCGCCCGTCACGATAAACACGGTTAATAATAGACTATTATTTTTAGTTTTATTTGAAGGTATTAAATAAAAACGAATGGTTCCATCAACATGTTATTCAACAGTTCGTTTCGTTGGATAAGTTTTTGCCAAAGATTTCAAAGTTTTACAATGGACATTTTAGTATTGCATCATTTATTCATTGGAAACTTATATAGTTTATTGGTTTATTTAACTATGTTTCACCATATTTCATAAGGCATACCTACAAAAAAAGGCTAAGAGTTGATACAAATAGAACTGAACTTACTTTACAAAAGGGTAAACAGAAAAAAGCGAAAAAAATACAAAATACGTTATTTTGATACATACAAACAAAGACGAAATTAAAATATAAACTATTAGCTAGAAATGATCACTTTTGTTACTTCCCGATCGATCTAACAAGGTGGCAATAAACGTTAACAAAAAGACATCAGAAAGTCACGAATAGATTGAAGTTAAAATACACGTGTTTTAGATAGTACAATTTATATGCCGCTTTTGCGGTTTTGCGTAGCTCCATTTGTTTGTCAATTTAAAACGGTGCTAGCAACTGAATGGTATCGGTAGATCGCCAGAAAGGAATTCATTCAGTAGTCATTCACAAGCACTGTGTCCCTCGTTTTGACGGCTGAAAACGCCCAAAAAAAGCAGAGGATAACCTCTTTTTGTTGTAAACTCACTGTAGAAGGGCATAATTTACGCTTAAGGACGTTCGCGCAAAAATTTTTCAACATTGTTTTCTTTTTTTCTGAGACTTTTACCACTGTTAGATAATGAGTTGTTTATGTCAGAAATGTAAAAAAAATTGGGGTCACCGACTTCGTTTTGGAGAGAACATGCCCGGAAGAACACCGTAAATCTGAAAAATTCGGGCTTGGTTAGCGAATAAGGCCACAGTGTCTGTAAGCCCAAAAATATTGCAATTAGAACTTTGAAGTGAAATTTTCTCTGCCCAATATTGTTTAAGTGGACCTATTAAGTGAATTTAGTCAACTGGAGAGGTTCCTTAAAGAACAAGTTCGCATTCAGCGACCATAGTTTCACGCGCCTTGCAGCCGCAAGATGGCAGGATTCGATGTCCCGTGGACAGAAATCTTGAAAATTTTTTTAACTTTCCACATTAATTTTTTGTTCATTTTTGGACAAAGTGGAGATAATTGTACATAAAATCTAGAAAGAAAGATAGGGGTCACCGAACGTCCAAGATCGTTAAATCCAGGCAAAGCTGTAGCAATGGCCATCTGCCCTATCATTGTTCATTTTATTACTTAGCGCGCGCTCATGCATGACGTGGCGTGTGAATTTGCGTGCGCAGTACGGATGTGCAGAAACAATTAGCGCGAACGTCCTTAAAGAATCGTTGACGCGCACAAATTGCTTTTAGCTGAAACCATTGAACTGTCCGGGGATCTTAATTTGTGTCTGCCGTCACGTGCCGTCACCGCCCAACTGATTTATAGTTCACTCACGTTCTCTTTATGATGCGTATCTAGAACTGACATTCAAAGTTCTTACCGCATTCTATTTTTATTAAGCTTTTGTCCGCAAGGAAACAATGCGAAACCACAATGGGCAAGGTCAAATAATTGCGATTACAGATCACGCGATGTGAAGATCACGGAGTACTTGGTCAGCTAGTTTTGGTTGAGCCTCTTTAATCTTACTACACGATTGATGTAATTGATTCACGCAACCTTTGACGCGTTTTAAAATCATTTACAGGAGATTCTAGATTGCATACATGGTTCTCGATATTTTAGACCACAATTATCTGCATTACATCTCAGCGATTTCAATTGTTAAAGCCCTGTTAGAAATTTTTTACGCGATCAAATCTATATTCACTAATAGCTGTTCTGAATGCAATCACCACTTCCCACATTAAGCATTTTGTTATTCTTAATTTCTTCAACTAAAACTTCTCTTCTGTAGTGTTTTCTTGGATAGACTGAGATAGAATAATACTGCACGGCTCATCGACCAATTTTTGTCTCATATAAGTCCTCTATCTTCTCATGGTGAGTTTTAGCGCTCGCTCTTGCATGAACTCGATCTCCTGACTAAAGAGGTAGTACTCCGTAACAACAATAGCGCCATTGTGAATAACAATCACGGTCTATACATCAGGGGTGGCGAATGGTCCTTCAAAAACCATGGGTCTCGCAAAATTTTCGCTAAATTTCACGGGACTCGCAGTCTCGTTTTTTAGCAGTTATGTGTGTCTCGCAGTCTCGATTTTTCTCACAAAGCTGTCTCGCAGTCTCAATTTTTTTAAGGCTAAGAAAGTCGCGAAGTACCGATTTGTTGATTTGTTGTTTGGTTAGAACCTGAACGTCTTCAGTTCGCATTTAAAACACTTCAAAGTCTCGGTCTCGGAATTGAAGAAATCAAAATGTCTCGGGCTCGCAAAGAAAAACGCTAATCTCGTCGTCTCGCAAGGTCTCGCATTTACCATTCGCCACCCCTTACATTGACTAACTAAGTAGAATGATTTCGTTGTTGGTCTCAATGACACAGTCCTTGCTTTAATTTATACACACTGTTGATTAAAAATGCAGCTTAATTTCTGTAATTGTCTTGTAATCAGAAGTGCTGCTAAAAGTTCTTGCGATCATGATTTTTGCGTTCCAAACGCTCAACTGTGTGTACGACCTATAATCTAAATCACACAAGGCTAGTTCGTCAGAGAACGAACAGGGGGCCCACCTACACTAAAACTGGCTATCCGCGAGCCAGTCTAACTGTAAAAATATAAATAGGAACGAAAAAGAAAGATCGACTGAAAGGTTGAACATAATTATAATAAAGGACGTAGGTAAGCGCAAAATAAACTGGATTCTCGATACCAGCTCATTCACTTCAAAAGAAAGAAAAGTCCGTCTCTAGATATGAGAATGGTTACCAACCCTCCTCGATTAGTAAACAAAATGGCGGATGAACCTGCGATCTTCCTCTTTGCATTGCTGGTTGCGTAGCTCCTCGCAAGGGTAGGATATTATCAAACCTTGCGCGAGTTTGGCTGGCTCTTCAGATGATTACTTGAGGTAAACTAACACCAAATGTCCTTAGTGCCCCTGCGTGCAGCTCATTAACAGTGCTGAGTGTGGTCTCAGATCGTTCGGCGGTCGCGCTATTGTTTGTGACGTTTTCGTAGAGGTCTGGGCGAAAATGAGTCATGATTGGCTAATGCTTGTCCGGCAAGAAAATGTCGCCGATGTTATCACTGTGACTATGTACAGCATAAAACATAAAAGGAACGAAACGTTATCCTTATGTCTATGCTTGGGCATGTGCTTGTGTTCTGGCAAAACCGCAAAGCCTGGCTATCACTACGACATAAGCCAAACACAAGCATTATCATAACCGTAGTGAGGATACCCACAACACAAACATAAGTACAAGCAAGTGCACAAGTATAACAAAAAACTTAGTTGTCCTTGAGCATGTGCTTATGCTTATGTGAAGTGAGAACGCGCTGCTGTAAGTATAAATATAAGCCGGCATAGACGTCGTCCGCCATCTTGTTTTGCTGTATCAAGGGGGTAAGGAACAGATGTTTATGCTTATGCTTGTATTTAAAGATTGATTGAAGATTCTACGATTGGCAACCTTTCTCATTCCCAGTGTCAAACATTTTTATTTTTTATTTCTATTTTTATGTATGCCCATATGTTAATGTTTTATACTTGTCGCTCGCTTATGCTTATACTTGACCGAGCTTTCGCTTATGAGTTAGTGAAAACCAGTCTTTGTGTATCAGTTTAGTGTCGCGTCATGCAAAAATCTAACCAGAGTGTATCAGCTCTCGTAAGCTTTTAATTCTGTTCGTGTCAGTGTGTTGACAACCGAAGTCTCTAAAGCCTGGTTTTCACTAGCGATGCAAGCACAAGCGCAAACACGAGCGCAAGCATAACAGCTCTTATTTAACCGTGTAACGGCCTCGACGCAAGTATAAGCACAGATGCAGGCACAAACACAAGGATCAAAAGTTTTCTGTTTCTTACGCTTGCGCTTATGCTTGCGTTCGCTTTATGCCGCGTGGAAAGGAAACACCACATGAGCACAAGGAAATTTACGGCGTCTGGCCAATTAAAACACTTGTTCCAGATTGCCCCTCGTCTGAGCATTTGAACAAAATGGCGGGGGCCGCGGTTGATTTTGATGAAAGGTTTTCCGAGGTTGTTGGAACTATGGAATATTTTATGACAAAGAGTGTGGGAAATCTAAAGTCAGAAATATAATAGCGCAATTAAGTATGAAATAAAAGTCACGATCTCTAAGTCATAACTCCTGTACGAGGTTGGAAAAATCACCTTGGCTTCTTCTTTGTTAAAAAAAAATCCCTTATTCAAAAACGTGTCGTTTTACTTTTTTGCAGTCGCTTCCGCTTTCTTCGTCGCAAGAGTAGAAGAAAAAACAACACCCGACGCTTGAGAGTTTCTGTTGCCTTACTGGCCGAGTCGAGAACGGAGCGTTACAACTAGTAAACATCGTGTTCTCATGGTTTGTGATTTGCTTATACCGACGTTCGTTTCAATGACTTGGCATAAACCTCTATGCTCACGCTTGTGCTTGCGTCGCTAGGCTGAAAACCCGTCTTAACCAGCGCAGGCGGACAGGAAACAAGGGAAAGCATGAATCGTCTTCATATAGAGCCTTGATCAACATGCAAGCGTCGTAGAAGACGATTTATCGCTAGAGTGGATGAAGAGTGAGGGAGTTAATCCACCCATATCACGTTATTTTTAAATATGGTATCCACAGTCCTTCCGAGAATGATGTTATCAAAAGTGTCGCGTAGATGCTTTAACGGAGAATGAAAATGCGCGCGAAGTCGCTTGGGCTGTACCACGTGAGTAAAATCCGCGGCTGTTTTCTAGTGAGGATGGGTGCACGACACTGTGGGGTAAAGGAGGGAATGTCGTCTCAAAGAAATGAAACTAAAGGCAGATTTTCAAATCATAAGTATGCAATGATATTTTACTAGCAGCATTTCTCATTTTTCTTCGTGTTATGAGAAGTAAATTACAAAATAAGGGCCCTGTATTTAAAATCACCTTTGGAAATATGCGGCAATCCCAGACTGTACTATATACATTGTACATAAATATGTCTTTTGTATTGTTGTCTGCATAAATCATGATCAAATTCCTTGTAGAAATATAGAGTACGAAAGTACCAGACCTCGCGTATTTGTCTAATTACACAATTAAGATTATACAATCGTATTACAATATATTAAAAGCCAAATTGCATATACTAAACGCTTTGATAAAAAGTTATCGTACATTATTTTATGTACTCCTGGGTTCTTTTGCTGCCCAGTTTTCGATCATTTATTTCTTCTGGAGTTACTGTACTGTTTTGAGACATGTTTCAACGAAAACTAAAATGTAAGTCTTTTCAAATTCTAACGCAATCGCTAATTATGATTTTATAGGTGACCTATGATTTAAGAACAATGCATTACCAAATAAAGTCACCTTCGCAGACCATATTTGGGTCGTCACGTAATAGAGACAAATCACGTGACGCCACAATAACGACAGCGAATTAGATTGTAGAATTATGCTTATGAAATCTAGCTTCAAAAAAGTAACATTTAATAATATCTAGTAATTTCGTCCAATTAAGCAATAATTCGTTGAAGTACTTTTGCTTATAACTCCGATGACAATTGCATGTTGCATGAGAAATAGCATCAAATTTTGCCGAAAAGCAAGATCAATAAGATTATTATTGTGCTCAATCAGAAGTCCATCACTAGAGCGTGCAACTACCCCATATTCCTGTAACGGCGTTTTCACAGACCGATCTATTTTTAGTTTAAATTTAACGCGAATTTAGACCCACGCAGGAACCTCAGTGACCAATCACAAGCACGGTCTCAATTTTTAACTGACGTCATCATTCTACCGGAAGATTAAGTCGACATGTCTACCTGAAGTTCCTTACCGATGCGCGCTCGTGTAGACCAGAACTGGCGTATTTCGAGGGAAAAGAAGCCTAAAAATAGACCGATCTGTAAAAAAAACCGTGAGATACGCTTAGTATGGGAGTTGCTCGCTCCTAATGATTGGCTCCTGTCTCAATGTTCTTTGGTTAAATACTGGTACATTTGATATAAACAGTTCAGTATAAAAAAATTAACTTTGGTCGTAGTAGAATACCTCTTGCCCGGTAATAAAGCTTTTTATATCCCCTGGAATTCTTTTCTTGTTTCAGTTTTCTAGATTTTGAATAAGTTCTTCTAATAAATAAAGCTAGCTCACCACACAAATAATCGCATCAAGAAAAGCTATATGTTTCTGATTGCTCCAAGAAAGTGGTTAAACTATTCTGCAATTAAATCGTTTTTAAACAAGTGACTTTTGAACGCATTGAAGTAGAAACTCGCTAAAAATCATGCTCCAAGTTTATCAGATATATCTAAATATTTTATCGATTTTTTCAGCTGTTGTGTTATCTGTTTTTGTAACTTTTACTCTTTGAGATCAACGTAGCCGATGAAACTGAGTTTCAGTTCACAAACTCGATATGCCGTTTCGTGGTTGTTAAGGTATAAGCTTGCGTATAATTTAAGAACTGTTTTCACCCCCACCTAATTTTTGCAAAACCTCATAGTTTCACTAACGACGCTTACCAAGTGTTTTTTCCCGCCAAAACGACGTGATCACTCGCACAGCGGGAAATATCACTCTTCCTACCAGCTTGAACCAGCTTGTAAGATCTCTAACCCCGCTCACTGCCTAAAAAGTGTCCCTTTAGAGTATCAGTTCTCTAAATTTGAATACTTGCCAAACTGTTGTTAACTATAAGAACTGTACCACCGTGGAATAAGTTGCAAAAATATCGCGGCGATGTTTTTGGTATGCCAGTTAACTTGATTGTTGGTAGACCAGTGTTGCAATTGCACCGACGCCCACTGCTGCAAGACAGAGCTTTTTCCACCATGTTTTCTCTCTTTCCTCGCAGGCCTCTCCAAAGATCTGATTAAATGCTTCCTGTTGAAGAGAAAAAAGGAAGAGTAAATTTCTGTCGCATTAGAGCGAAAGTAATCAGGCAATTAGTTTGGTTTTGGTTTCGTTTTATTACGGTTTAAGATTGGCTGAGTTATCTAATTGGTAAGTAATTGGTTTGGTTTAGGTTTTGCAACATTGAATTGAAAACCGTTTCATATGTATGACTGGATTTAGAAAACTGTGTCTACGAAAACTTTGCGTTCCTTTGCACCAAATGTATACTCATTCTGATTTCACGACTCCTAAAGGCCGGCCTAAAAATCACTCCAAGATATAAAAATTAGAGAAGAATACGAAAAAGAACATGATATAAGAGAGTGGAGGGGAAAAAAAGATTGACATTCCGGCATTGAATTTTTACATCGTCTGCTTTGGAGAGTCTCTTGCGAGAAAAAAATACGCAAGAGCCGGGGCGAGATTTACTTTGCACTGTTTTCATAAATCCAGACTTGTGTATTTTCTTCATTTAAAAATTACAAATATATGTAAAGCGATTTAATACAGTTCTAGAACTTAATCATGAAGACGAAAAGGAAATGCGGTTTCGGCTCAGCGTTACTTGTAAAGCGCAATTTATCATCTTTGTTAACTCGCTTCATCCAGCCCAATCGTGCAAATACGAATACATTGCAATGCAATGCCTTGTATTGGTCTTGCAGTGCCTTACATCGGTGAGACGGGAACAACAAGGCCTAGTCTGTCTCCAAACTTTTCAATCTTCTGTGCTATCAGTTAACAATGTTAGATTAGGAACTCGAGATTTCTATCGCGTTATAGTTGATTCTGGCTGCGTCCTCGTCAGCTATCACGCTTGGAAATCGATAGCGAATAATCTAATTGTTTTAGTATAAATCTACTAGTCGTTCAAAACTTGATCTAAATCCTCTTCACAGACTCCTCAAAAACGAAAAGAAGCGGCTGTCATTTTTTTAACAAGCGCACACAGCTACGCTACTCACTTTCTTCAACAGAATAGATAGTGAGTAGCGCAGCCAATCGGAGAACGGCATTCGTGACAGAACGCTGGTAGATTTATACTAATCGCTGAAAGATAATGATCGCGCGCGCTGGTTTTGAAACTGAAAATTATTCTTAATTTTAAGCTTGAAATTGCAAAAGTTGTAGCTTTTGTGCTGTAATCCGTTAGAGTGTGTACTAAAACAATTAGACTACTCGCTCTCGTTTTCTCTGAGCAAATATTCAACTCGAGTTCTTAGTGTAATTGTTAATTAATGCTCCATCTTTTTATAGCGCTAAACGAAAGTTCTTTGAGGTATATACCCCTCGCAAAGTTAATTGCTTTTCACAAGGTCATAATTACCACTAGCTGGTTTTACAAAATTGTACCTCATGCCAGGACAATAAAATTTTATCTTAACCGTTATGATTAGTCTCCGAAGAGCTGACAAATATTTTATTATCCATAAAAGAGAGAAGTTTTAACCCAAAGATTATCGTTGTGCTCCAAGCATTTTTTTGTTGGGTCTTCACTTAAGAGAGAAAAAATTCTGAAATCGCGTGTATGTTACACATTTACATATAAGTATCAACAGATTATATTTATTCTTTTAGGCACTAACTTGCCATTGTTAGTTTTAATTAGCTTTTGCTTTTAAGCCAAAATCGACGATATCTTATCTTCACGGAATGGTTTAGTCTTATTTTTGCATAGTCAGCAATTACTTTTAGCTGAAATTGAGACGAACGGTATGTTAATCATTGATGTTGAGTTTGCTATTTTTGTATCTTCGCATCTTCGTTTATTAATTTATTCTGAGAAAACCGCAATGACATTATAGCAACGGGAATGTTCAACGAAATATCTGAGAAAAGGGCATTGATGCAATATCTTAATTCTGCATATTTCCGCGAAACACAATGGCAAACTTGTATGTTTGTTTTACAGATTGAACAAGGTTTTCAGTTACAAATTCTCTGTTAAAAAAGTACTTTTTCAAGGGATAGATGTACTTTGTTTCGGATGATTGCACCTTTCTTATATAACCAATTTTAATCGAATTGGTGTTATAAGACGCTATTGCAAGCTTCAGTTCCCTGATCAAGTGTTTCTCTCTATCATTTTCACATTAAACGTGTTACTCGGAGCGTGCGAGATCAATATCGTTGGCGTTTTCGTGTACTTGCGATATGCGTTGCGACATTTGCTATAAAAAGGCGTTTGTATCTGTATTCAAGGCACGTACTGGGCAGGTCTATAGCGTAATGAGTTAAATTAAAACAAACAAACAACAAGTCACAGTGTTGCTTTCAGTAAACAGCGAAACCCACAACATGCTAGTTCACGTAGATACAAGTAACAACCAAGAAGGTAACGATAAAAAAATTTGAAAAAAAGACTAAGCTAATTTTTCATGGTACCCAGTCCGTGACAGTTGCCTCCTTAAGACAGAACAAACCCTTCTGAGTCAATATTTACTAAAAGCAAGTCGACATGCAAAATAACTCCTTTCTTGTTTACTTTGATTTAAATCGTTGACATCTATACATGCTTACGTCTTTTATTTTCTCGCCATTGGAGACCTGTTTTATCAATTCAAAATCTCCCTCACGCGACATTTTTGCCGTGTCAGCAATTTAATAAGATTTTTTTTCATGAAACTTTTCCTTACACGTTTATTCTCTATCTTCCTGGTGAACTGAACTGATAATTACGATATCACGTTTCGTCGAGACGTCGACAAAGCGTGACTCCACTCACGTTTCTCAATTCTGAGTTCACTGAGCCGTTTATGCAATTCTGTACGTAATTCTGTGTTAATTTTATTTTCTTCCAGAAAAAAATACGCTACTTTGAGAAACGCAATTTTGCTCGAAAAATGATTTCAACGAACCGTTGGAATCTTGATTTTGTCTTTTTCTTTTTTTTTTATTATTATTATTATTATTTTTATTATTTTATTTTACTTTTCAATTTTTTGGATTCAAGTTTAAGACCCAAGAGACCTTGTTAGCTTGTTCTCCCATTACACACCACGTGATATTCTCTGGAGAACTGTTCTTGTATCCATCTAAACATTATTCATTCGTATACGAGGGGAACGATTTTTTTGAAAATTTGAAAGCAGCAATTTTCAAGAGTATCATCAAATGCTCTTAAATGGGGCAACAAAACGTACAAGCTAAACTGATCTATCGCAATGAAAATCATGGAAAACGAAAAGATGTCCATTTGTTGGAAAACGGACCGGCGACGAAAATTATGGCTCTCCATACCAAAGAAACTAAAATGGAAATTTCTTATTTGCATTTTTTCTCTAAATAAGCCATTATCTCATAGCGTGTTTGCCGCCCTCCAGTGAATAATAACTGATCCAGTTTCAGTCTAAAAATTTTGCAAATGTGCAGTTTTCTGTGGGTATCTAACTACTAAATTAACAAGTTAAAACCAATTATTGCACGCAGCTCCCCTATGCCGGATACCCACTACTACTGTCATTACTTTTGTCACTTTTTTTCGGCCTTGTATCCAGTTTGTCTCATACTGCCATGAAATAATTAACCGTACAAATTTTTTGTTTTAACTTTGAACCGGTAACCTAGCAACGGTCGAGCGATCCACTTTTGTGTGTGGGTGATTTTTTTCTCATTCATATGAGACTTGCACAAAAAAAAAGGCAAGAAGCAAGTTGTCTATCTTGAGGTTACATTTTCCTTCCTGAAATGCAAGATTTATGGCGCAAAATTGGCCTTTGTCGAGTACTAGTGTCTGCACTCAATGCAAATGTATTGTATTCTTAAACTGTTTGGGTTTTTACCGGCCCAAGCACTTTTCGTATATGACAACTTGTTAATATAAACAGTGTGGTAAAGCTATTTATGTAACTGATAATCTTTAGCCTACAAGCCAGAACGTGCTTTGCAATCTTAATTCCCAGTACAAAATTAAACCTTACGTACCACTACATTTTGCTCCAACGCTTTTCCATATTTATACCAGGTTAAACCGAGGATATCTTCGAGGCGTTTCGCCTTAAGCGCTAGGTTTAAGAAATGGAGTTTCTGGGAACGAAGTGAGTGAACGGGCGAATTAAACTAAAACAACCTCGAATCAATAAATTCCAACTGTTTAAATATTGTCACTTTCCTTCATGTTCAGGAAAAAATATTTATGCACGTAGCCTTTTGAATAGTGATTTTCTAAAGGAGCTTGATATAGTAAGAACTCTGAGATGGTTTGTTATTTCCCTCAGTGGTAGAGTTTTCGCTGTTTGAGGCCTTCCGCGTTTTTTTTGGCTCGACAAATAAAATGATTTTGTCAGTTTTTAAAATATTTAAAACTAAAGCAACAGTTCCGAATTGCAGAAAACTCTTGTCTAATATGAACAGCGTCCCCTGCTCCTACTAATAAGCATTTTGGATACTAATTTGCATTTTGTATTGTATGGCCGAATTTTCGTTGAAAAATCAATATTGCCGGAATATTGCAAGCATAACTTATGCTCAATATAAAACAGGAAGTTTTAAGCTCATTGATGGAAAAAGTTTGCTTTTTAATATCCCCACTGATTGCTAATTTTTAGAGCAAGTAAACGCGTCTTGGAAAGGTGACCTTTAAGTTCGATAAAGTGGTAACAAGCAATTAAATAAAAGCAGAGATGATTCTGTTAGGCAGGACCTTGTAAATAGTAATTTTTCCGCGCTCGCTATAGAGATTGTAAAAACTCTGAGAGCAGTTTCTTTAAATATCTCCGTAAGGAAATTTCTCTCAAGCTAGAAGTAATTCAAAAATCTAGAAATGTAACTTTGGCAAGGCTGCGAATAAAATGTTGAAATATTTTCTTAACAGCTCTAAAATGATAATATTTTCTAAATATTTTATAATTTTGCTAAAGATAGCGCTTTTTGGCGTCTGTGAGTCAGACCCTGTTACGGGTAACTTACCCAACCGCCATGGGCACAGATCCATTCTGATAAGCTTGAAATATAATTTCCAACCCAGTCGACTATCTGGTCTACATCTTGTTGCAAGCCGTTGCCCATACAGTACTGCGCCAGTTTCGCTCCGAACGCAAAGATAGCCACAATTCTACCCCAGTTCACTCCATCGCGGAACACCTCGTCTGCAACCTGCACGAATTTCGAGTGCGCCGAGCCACTTAGAACATTTAATCTGCCGCACATGTTGGCGAGAACCCCTGCATGACGTTCTTCGAGCTCGTCGGAAAGTTTCCGTAAAATTGCAGCGCTTCGTGTCGGTGGAGGACTTCCCTTGCCTATACGATACTTAACGAGGTCGTGTGCTAAGCTGTGTGCTTCCAGGCTTACCCGTCGTATCTCCTCGCTGTCCGAATCTTGATGCGACAATCTGCTTTTCTGCGAGCAACTCATACCTCAGAATGACCGCTTCAAATGTACTTTGCTGTGCTTTTTCTTCGCGTTACAAGTTAATCAGTCATTCGATTTTACTCTTGTTAAAGCTGTACGCTCGCTTTCATTAAGAATGATTCGTAGAATTATTATCTTGCGAGGTAAACCCTTAACTCGCCACCTGTTACATGCACTGAACGGGTTTCCCAATTCTAACTGGTTCTTTCCATGGAATCAACGAACGTGATTGGTTCACGGCTGATAGATGTGTAAATCACTTTTCTTGTGGGCAGTATTCATGTTAAAATACACTGATGAAGTAGGTAAATATAAATTCATTCAATTTTTTTTTTTGACTGACATGGACTCGAATGACCTGTCGTCTTATTGGCTTGCGCGATTTTTAATTGCGCAAATTCTTTGAGTGGAATCATTCGTCTTGCGAGTTCTGTAAGAAATTATTAGCGAAATAAAAACCTTCTCGCGGGTAAAATTTTCATGTACTATTTTATCCCGTCCTTGGTAGATTTTAAGCGGCGGACAAAAAAGCATCTTTTGAGACAATCGATAAAAATTCAAATTAGGGAAAATGTCAGCGTTGGCGCGAGATTAAAATCCGCCCACCTCCAAAACTCGCTCACGTATAGAAGAGAAAAAACTTACCACGCAAACTAAAATCGTGTTTGTTTTGTTTGTTTTAACTCTTTACTGTGGAAAAGTAAACGACTAGAAACTTCAACTGTTACAAAGACTAATGCGATTGAGACAATTGCCCGTTCCTTGGGTAACGTTACTTCGAGTCAAGGCTGCTCCATTCATGAAAATTAATCGGGTTTCTTTTGCACGGAAACGGGAGAGCATTCGTGGAAGCTCTTTCAAGCATGCTGTGAAAAAAGAAAATAATGCAATTTAAACTGAATATTAAGTACTTTTTTGCTTAACGTATTCATGTGCAAAGTGGTTCTTAAAACGCATGAATAGTCTTTGCTGGTCAGTTGTTTAAAAAACCATTCTTGAGCCAGACCTTATAGTTGCGAAATATCGATCGCAAAATTAGCATTTGGAATTCACGCAAATGGCACGCGACAGGAAGCATTTGCACTTGACGATTCTGGGGGAGGCAAAGTCCTTTATTTTTCCAAGGTCATGAAAAGGGCTATTTTTACATGGGGCGCCATATATAGCTTGCTGTAGAGATTGTTTGCATAAAGAATCACTATAGTGAAAAACGATTAGTTACTGAATGGCGATGAAAACCTTTCGTGCTGAGAAATCTATGCCAGCCTTGAGCGTAGTCTGGAATCCAGTTGGATGTAAACAACTTGCACAATATTGCCCGAGTGACAAGGGTTAATAATCCCGGGTTAATAACACCTTCGTATAAACTGGCAGTACGTGTAAGGGTGTAAGGAGCCTGTCACGGAAAAATGAGTAAATTTTGAGTTTGAGTTGTCTTCAAATAGTGGCAAACTTCAAAGATAAAAAAAGCTTACCTCGGTGGAACGAGCAGTAATGAAAAATTCTTAGAGTGCGATCGGTACCTTCAATACATTTGAGAAATAAGTTTTCTTTTTGGGCGGGGGGAGGGGGGGTGGGGAAGGGGGCGCTACATTCCGCCCGTTTATTTGCAGAACTCAATTACAGTCGAACCCCTATTAACCGGCCGCCTGTTAAGCGACCACCCCCTATTACGCGGCCATTTAGTCCCGAAATTATTGTCAATAAAGTATTGTAAATAAAACTCCTACTGACCGGCCACCTCTCTGAAGCGGCCGCGGCCACCTTCTGGTTGTCCCGATGAGGGTTTTCTATTGTCCTTTCCGCTATTAAGCGGCCACTCAAAATTTAATGCAGTACACGTAGTTTGGCCTTGTTTTGGAAAAAGCGATGGCAGATATCAGTCCGCAATTGAAAGCGACGACTGAATAAAACATTCAAACACACGTTTATTATAATTGTTTTGACGTGATTCCATGTTCACTTAAAGGATATGATATTTTCGTGTCAAGTGAATCAAAACAGTGATACACAGTCTTTATTATGTTTAAAAGTGGCGACAAGCCTTCAGGCATGTTTGTAATTGAATAAATTGACATTTCAACTAAGTTTCGTGATAATTCTTAACGAACCTCTAATAAGCGGCCAACCGCTATAAACACTTAAGCGGCCACGTTCTTCCATTTCCCCGACGGGACCGCTTAATAGGGGTTCGTCTGTACAGTACTTCCTTTTATATGGTTAACAAGAAGAGGTCTCCTCAATAAACTTCCCTTGTTCAGAGTGGAGTTGAGAATGATTGCGTGTCAGCATCAGTTTCCATAAATTTATAACTTCAATAGAAATTTATCCATTTATTTATTTCAAACTTCATACGAAGTAATGCTTATAAAAAAAGTGACCTATTTGTAGCAGACCAAGTTCTTATAATATTATCACTCAACAATTATGAGCAATAAATTTATAAAAAGTAATTTTTGAGAAAATGCGTGCGATCAAACTTTTGACAAAGTCAATTGAATTAGTGCGCATGCAAGTCACAGCAGGTCACATGTTTTATGAAGGTCTTTAAATACATGAACTTAAACTGACCAGTTATGGCTTATATGAATACCTTTAGCATTTTATATTTAACAATTAGATTTCTAGCTCGAGATTTCAGTTGCGTAATAGTTGACGAAAGGAGAAGCCTTAGTCAACTATCACGCATGAAAACAAAGCGCACACTGCTACGCTACTCACTATCTACTAAAGAATTAGATTATGAGCTCGAGATTTCTATCGCGTGATAGTTGTTGAGGGCGCAGCCCGAGTCGACTATCACGCAAAGGAATCGAGAACGAATAATCTAATTGTTTTAGTATAAATCTACTAGTGGTTCTTTATCTAAATCCTCTTACGCTTCAAAAATGCGAAAAAGGGGCCGCCATTTTTTTTAACAAGCGCACGCTACTACGCTACTCACTGTCTACTAAACAATTAGATTATGAGCTCGAGATTTCTATCGCGTGATGGCTGACTCCGGCTGCGCCCTCTTCAACTATCACGCATAGCAATCTTGAGCTCATAATCTAATTGTTTTAGTTTAAATCTATTAGTCGTTCAGAACTTTATCCAAATCCTCTTGACAGACACTTCGAAAACGCAAAGAAGCGGCCGCTATTTCGTCAACAAGCGTACACCGCTAGGGAGTAGAGTAGGCAATAAGGGAACAGCATTCATGATAGAACGCTTGTAGATTTATACCAAAAGGTTATAGAAAAATTATCCTGGTTGAAGCAATAGAAGTGATGGCTTTGCTTTACTGTTAAACCAATCTGAGTTAAAAGAAATAGAATTAGAGAAAATAAGTCTAAATTACATGCGCTGGTTGTAGTATAGTGGTGACTGATGATGGGTACATTTGATCATGAAAAATTAGAAGTATATCAGATAGATATGAAAGGTAAAAGAGGATGGTACTTTTCAGTGAAAGTCACAAAGTCATTGATATTTTATTTTACAAATGACTTCATTCTTTTCTACGAGGGGTGGGTAAAGTTAAAATCTACAGTTAGTCTCACATGGTAAAATTTAGTGTGTGGCTCCCTTTATTTCAGCTAGGTTCACTTCAACAGGACATTTGATTTGATAGAAGTGGAAAAACACAGTGTGAACCTTTTGAAGTGAGTAATATTAAAGTTGTAGCCTATTTTGTGTACAATGTACTTTGATGCCATTGTTATTATTATTATTATTATTGTCGTCGTCGTCGTTGTTGTTATTATCATTATAATAATAATAATAATAATAATTATTATTATTATTATTATTATCATGGCCTTTAACATAGGTCTGAACTAGGGAACTAATTATAACGCAGGTTTGAAACAGGGTATTGATTCAGTTAAGGATCAGGTCTTAAATGGAGTCTCCAAGTTTTGGTCAGGTCATAAATAGGGTAGGGAAAATCGCAGATTTTGGTCTTAAATAGGGTAAGGGTTTTGGAAAGTGGCCCCCACACCTCCACCCGATGCTTTTTGGAGTATCCCCCGGATATCCCGCCTGGTATAATCTTGAAGTCAAGCTACTCCAACCTTGGCTACCAAGAGTTTTCAACAAATCTTGGCAGGAGTAACTCATGCTGAGATCTGACTTTGAGATTTGATACTGACTTTTTGTTTGCCATGTACATGCATGATCAGATAATTTGATTGTTAACTGTTCAGAAGAGACATCATATTTTCTATTGGCTGCCAACCACATTCAAATTTCAATGCAGATGGAAACAAGCAGCCAGAATAATTTGAGCTCAAAGGAAATTTGATTGAGATGTATAACTGTAGGGGACACACACAATGATAAGCTATAATTGCACAACATCCATGAAGCCAGCTGCAACAAAAACAGTTTCGAAACCAGCAATAAAACAATGGTTTACCCTGAACTCATCTAAAAAACAACAAGCTATCTAGCAAATAAGAACTTTGATCTCAGTGCAGACCAAATACACAATTTGTTTTTCTATAAGAATATATTTTATGAGAATATCAAGGCTGAAATTTTCGAAATTTTAAGAATATTTTAAGCATAAACCTGTGTTGTGTGCTGAAAATTTGTTGATACAAACTGCTCGAATTGCGACTTCGTGTGTTGTGGCCAAAGCAGGACAGCTGTTAAACCTCCGACTCCGCTGCGGGTATGCCTTCTAGGCTTTCGATATCAAAGAAGGTAAAGAAGCAAAGGAACCTCGGCCCTCGCTGTGTTTTAGTAGATTTCGGAACTTTAATAGGAGGTTAAATAAAAGGCAGATGTCCCCTGACCAAACAATAAAAAACTAATGAACGGCAAAGAAATGACTCGCCAAAGAGCGCAACCAAACCTGAACAGATGATCTTAAGTGTAGAAAGACGCAAAAAGGAGTTAAACAACGACAACAGCAACGCCAAGGACAACATCAATTAAAAAATGACTTTATATTCCTTCGAATCTCGCAACAATTTCGACTCATTCAGTTCGTCCATCACTGTCAGAACTATCCCAAACTGAATGTGTAAGACAGCGTCAACATTTGAAAAAGAAATTTTCCGTCCTAGTTCACGCTCTCTGGAACACTGCATGCAGAACATGGTCCGGCTTGTAGGGAACGGCAAAGAAATGTAGCAAGAATTATAACGCACGTGCACAGCCATTGTACTCGTTGCCGTTGCCGTCGAGGTTGCCCTTGTGGTTTGCTTTTGCCCCATCCACCCTTCGCCGGAGAAATTTGAAAACGGCGTTTTCATTCGGCAAACGCGCATCAAATGTTTCCCGTCCACACAGCGCTAGAAATATTTGAAATCGCAATAATCACCGGTCATTTTGCATTTGCGTTTGAGTAAAAAATTCCGGCGGCGGAATATTATAATTATCGTAACGTCCAAACTAAAGCGCAAAGCCGGCGTTTTCAAATTCCTCTGCCGGTTTGAACAGCGTTTTCGAGAAGCTCTGATTTCTTACACCCCCAAACGAGTACAGAGCAAACTTAAACCCAGCCTAACAAAAAGACCACCGAGGGTGCAGAAAGCATCTGCGCTATGAATGACTATGAATACACTCTTAACTGAATAGGCTTGATCGAATCACTACAGTAAGCTAGTAACGTACATTTAAAGTGTCCAGTTTTTACTATGCGCAAATAGTTTGATCACCTTCCATTTCAAATCAGCGTGGTTGCAAAGGTTTATGTCAGAGAATAACAAGTGATGTGTCTTCACAGCGTCCTTTTCTTAGCGCCAAGGCCCCACCGGCTAAGAAAGACAGGCGGCCCTGGGACTTAACTTGAATTTGCATTACAACTAACCCGCTCCTTTCCACGAGGTTCTTGGAAGCCTCTTCATTAGTCTGCAGTGCAGGCGTTATTTTGGAGCGGAACGCTAGATAAATCGGGTTTTCGATGCTGGGGCCCGTTTCTCGAAAGTCCCGAAAACTTTTCGGGCCCGAAAAGCCATTTGTGAACCTACCAACCGCTTGTTCAGGAAAGCCGATTTTTTAAACATGTTTTGAAGATAACAAAAAGCAAACTGACCGTAAAGTTTGACGA